>JAABUQ010004998.1_pt1 | contig 21829 bp, 26 predicted proteins | sample 5560001 | NCBI WGS metagenome assembly JAABUQ01 (sample SAMN10711888, study PRJNA513371) | rock metagenome | isolation source: Antarctica rocks | place: Antarctica: Victoria Land, Finger Mt nord | collected 2015-12-18
AGCAGCCAGGCCGCGAATGCCACCGAATCCATTGCCGGTCTCCCTCACCGCGTCGCCGAAGCATTCCAGGTCGCTACAGAATTTACAATAAGAGCGTAAGTTTATTGAGCTTCAGGACGATCGCTGCCCGACGTTCGGCCAAAAAAGTCTCATAGTTGGCAACTTGGAGCAGGTCCGGCCGGACGGAGATTGCTTGTGCCTCGAACGCCTCCGGGCCAATCTTGGCGAGCAGATGAGGAAGGTAGGCCGCGGGTTCCTAGCGCTGCCGCCTGCGACTCCTGGAGGAACGGCCGCCGTGCTCGGGGTCCGGCAGCGTCATCGCCGTCTCTTTCAGGCTGGCGGGAAGCGCCGGGAACGGGTCGATGCCGGCCAGGCGCACGAGGGTGGCCACCGACGCCACCTCGCAGGACGGAGCCGTCGTGTTGGCGCACACGTACACTCCGGTCGCGCACTCCGGTCGCGCGGACTCGCGGGTCATACACCGCCTTCCAGGTCGCCGACGGCACGAGCACGCCGCTGGGTCCGATCGAGGCGATCTGCTCGCCCGCGAAGGCAGGACCCATAACTAGGTAGAGCTCCCCCCGGCGAACGGCGAGGCGGCGCACCGCCGTCTCTATGACCGCCCAGATGCCGCGGTTCAGCGCCGCCGTCTGCGGGACCATGTTGGCCAGCGAAAAGCTCTGTTGCTGCGCCTCGCCCGTCGGCATGTCGCCCGACGGCGTCATGTGACCGCGGTCGTAACCGGACTGGCGGTGGTCGTCGAGATGCGCCTGGTCGGCCGGTGGCAGCCGGCTATCGGGATGGAACTCGTTCTGGCGCGGCGTGTCACGCGCGGCCGCGAGGTCAGCGGCGGTCAGGTGCTCGGCGGACCACAGGGCGTCGCGGGTCACGCCCGAGGCGACCGCCGCGTAGGCGTCGTTGCACAGCATGGTCGTGCGCTGCGCCAGCCTGGGGTTGACCAGGGTCGGCGGCTGGCCGCCGGGGAAGAGCTGCGGGCAGCTTGCCGCCGTCCCGGCGAACGCCGCCGCCGGAACAGCGAGCAGCACGAGGCTGAGGGTGAGTAGGCGGACGGTCGTCATGGCGCCCTGTTTGACAGAGCGTATCCCCGGCGACGAGACGGGGACGCGGGCCAGTTCGCGAACGCCGGCGGCTGCCACACCAGGCTTTGCGTAAGAGAGCCTGGCCGGCAGGGCCGGACAGTCTGTCCTTTCCCGCCGGCCCCTTCTCCAGCACCTCAGTTCTATTTATGTTCCTTGACATGGACGCGCGCAGCCCAGAACGGACCATGCGGCTGCGGTCGCTGCGGAACGCCGCCCCAGGATGGTTATGGATCACGTGCTGCGGCGCATGCGGGCACATGGCCGGCCTGCCGGTGCATCAGTTGCTCAGCCGGTTCGGCGAGCTCTACCCGGTCGACAGCGCGATGACGAAGCTGCGCTGCACGGCATGCGACCAGGGCGGCCAGGTCACGGCACGCCTCGCCCGCCTGTGCGACCCTGGGTGCCGGCACTGGAGAGGGTGAGCCGCAGGCGGCCGCCGAGGCGCTCACTGACCTGGTGCAAGTCGCCGGCGGAGCAGGGTCAGCAGAGCCGCCAGTGAGACCGCCCGAGACGGGACGGCACCGCAAGGCTGCGCCTCGCGCCACCAGGGGTTCGGCGAGCGGGGAAGAGGTCCGATAGTCAGGCGGTGGCCGAGGCCGGAGCCGCGGACGGTTCGGCGCCGTACACCCGCTTCCGTTGCGATCGCCGCTTCATGCTATGCTCGGCCGGTGTCCTCGTCGGTGATCTCCTGGTACGATGCCAACGCAGGCCGCCTGGCCGTCGCCTACGAGGCCGTCCCGCCCACGCTGACCCGGGATTGGCTGGCCGACCTGCTTCCGGCGCCGCCGGCGCTGGTGGTGGATGTCGGCTCGGGCACCGGCCGCGACGCCGGCGCCTTCGCCGTGGCGGGATACGACGTCATCGCGGTCGAGCCGTCATCGGGCATGCGCGCCGAGGCCGCACAGCTGCACGCCTCGCCCCGGATCCGCTGGCTGCCGGACAGCCTTCCCGGCCTCGCCGCCACCTCGCGGCTCGGCCTGGCCGCAGACATCGTATCGCTGAGCGCCGTCTGGCATCACGTCGCCCCGCCCGACCGCCCGCGCGCGTTTCGCAAGCTCGTGGGGCTGCTGCGGTCGGGCGGCCTTCTTGCGCTGACGCTCCGGCACGGGCCAGACGATGGCCGCGGCGGCCACCCGGTCAATCTGGCCGAGATCGAGACGCTGGCGCGCGGTCACGGCATGCAGGTGCTTCGGGCGGTGGGGAGCGCCGACCGCCAGCAGAGGCCGGGCGTCTCCTGGACGAGCGTCGTGCTGCGCCTGCCCGACGACGGCACCGGCGCACTGCCGTTGCTCCGCCACCTGATCCTCGCCGACGCGAAGAGCGCGACCTACAAGCTCGGCCTCCTGCGGGCGCTCTGTCGGGCGGCCGACGGCGCGGCGGGACTTGCGGAGGAGGACGGCGACGATCATGTCCGCCTGCCCCTGGGGCTGGTCGCGCTCTACTGGCTCCGGCTCTATTTGCCGCTCGCTGCCGCCGACCTGCCCCAGGCGCCGGGCAACCGGCGTGGCGGCGAGGGCCTGGGCTTCGCCGGGCCGGGATGGCAGGCGCTGGCCGCGGGAGCGGCCTCGGGGCGCGACCTTCGCATCGGCGCGGTGTTTGGGGGCGCCTCTGCCGTCGCGATCCACACGGCGCTGCGTGAGGCCGCTGACCACGTGTGCCGTATGCCGGCCAACTTCCTGACCTATCCGGGAGGCGACCGCATCCTGGAGACGACCCGAGCACGCGCGACGCGCCCTGGCGGCAGCCTCGTCCTTGACGGGCCCGCACTGGCCGCCTTCGGCACGACGCGGGTGCCGCGGCACCTCTGGACGGCCATGCAGCGCTTCGCCGCCTGGGTCGAACCGGCACTGGTCGGCGAGTGGGCGCGGCTCATGCAGGGCTACGCGGCGGCCCAGGGACGCCAGCTCGAGGCCGGCGTGGTGGCGGCGGCGATGACTTGGTCGGACCCGGACCGCGATGTCGCCCTGCCACGCTCCCGGGCGCTGAGCCTCTTGGAGGAGGGCCAGGCCGTACACTGCGTGTGGAGCGGCAAGCGGCTGACCGCCATAAACCTGGACGTGGACCATTGCCTGCCCTGGTCGGCGTGGCCGTGCGGCGACCTCTGGAACCTGCTGCCCGCCGACCGCAGGGTGAACCAGCACGGCAAGCGCGACCGACTGCCGTCGGCCGACGCGCTCCGGGCCGCCCGCGATGCGATCGCGGCCTGGTGGCAGGCCGCGTATCTCCAGCCCGCGGATGCGGTGCTGCCGGGTCGCTTCGCCGCCGAGGCCCGCGCGAGCCTTCCCGGCCTCGACATAGGGACCGCCTGCCACCCCGACGACGTGCAGGCGGCGATGGCGCTGCAACGGATGCGCCTGCGGCAGGACCAGGGCGTGCCGGAGTGGCAATGGCGGCCTTGAAGGCCGTGCATCTTCAGGCGAGGCACAGCGTCTCCTGTCCAGATGCATTGGTTAAGGGTAGGGCAACATCGGCGGCCTGCAGGCGGGGGAGCTGACGGGCGCCACCTAGCGGCCCGGCTGCGAGCTGTCGCGGGACAATCCGCTCTCGCGCCCAGCGCCAAGTCGGACGTGGCGACTGCCTTCTGCCGAGGCGGACATGGACGCCTATGGTTCCCTGGGCAGCCTGCGGCTGACGCTGCAATCTAGCGCACGGATCAGGATGCCGCTGCGCTGCAGCTCGACAGGATCCTGGCTGGTCAGCAGCATATCGACCGCCCGGTCGCAGGCTTTCCTGGCAGCGGCAAGGTCTGGGCCGATAGGGATAGCGAGGATGCAAAAGACGATCGCGGCGAGGAGAAGTACGAAAGCAATAGTCCCTGCGTGCCTCGGCATCGAGCCGTGAGCGCGGCCAAGCAGCGTGTCCCGATGCATTCCGCAACTCCTGTTCGAATGAGAACGAAGCCCGTCCAGAGGCATCGGCTCCTGATCGATAGACGGGGCATCCAGAAGCATATCGATCATACGCATAAGCCATTTGCTCGGCAGTATCCTCGAGCTTGTCGTGGCATCGACCAATTTTTTGCCTTCACTGTGTGATTGGTTGCTCGCACTCTCGTCATCTTGTGCTTGGAATGGGTATCGGAATTTGCACTATCATTGGGTCGTCTCGCCTCGTGGCGCGCCACAGCAGCATGCATTCGTAGTGCTTGTGATCGCGCTCGCAGCCATCCATAAACTCCGCATAGACAGCGTTGGTCCGCGCTAGCATAAAGGCGAGCAGCGCGCCGAACACAAACAGAAACCCGAGGATCACGGTACCGACGATCAGTGGAGTGCGATAGCGCGGCCAGAGCACAGCGCCCCAAGTGCCACTCGGTCCGCGCGGTTGGTGGTTCATCTTAAGCTCCTGTGAGCTGATGACCCGACAGCCCGGGCCTTGCCGTCCTTCTCAGATTACTCACTTTATCCAGGAATTGCGACTCTTTGTTGGTTTCGATTGGCGTGTTGCACCGGTTGCTATAAGAAGCAGACGAACCGCACGGGCGGCGATGCCCGACTGGTTGTACGCCGTCCATCGGCGCCAGATCACACCGGCATCAATCACACGTCCACTCATCCCCGCCACCGCTTCGAGGCCGGCGTACGTTGTGTCCGGCAGCCTAGTGCGCGGCGATCTGGCTGCACGGTTGTGGATACCTTTTTGCCCAATGATGCAAGTTTCGTGCATTCCTTCATAAATACCGTGCAAATCGTGCATAATGAACGAAACTAGAAATCGAGAGCGCCATGGGCCGCCCCTGTTCGATCTGCTGCGATAGTAAGACGCATCGCACCGTGGGCGAGATGATCGCTGCCGGCGCCTCCGACCAGGCCGTCGCTGACCGCGTCGGAGGAGTGAACCGGATGGCGGTGGCACGGCACCGGCTCAACCACGTAGTGGCGCCCGCCAAGGCCCTGGCGGAGGCCGCAGGCAAGGGCAGGGACGCCGCTGAGCAGCGTGCGCAGGTCATCGCCGCGGCGGAGGCCGGGGACCCCGCAGCGTTCGTCGCGCTGTCCGCCATCGTCGCCGACCTCCAGAAGGTTCATGCCCGGCTCGAGCGCACCGCGGACGCGGCGGAGCAGGACAACCAGCGTCTCACCGTGGCGTCGCTGTCAGCCCAGCAGCTCCGTGCCACTGAGGTGCGGGCAAAGATGGGCGGGCACGGTGGCTATGGGCAGGGCAAGGCCAGCCCGGATGGTGGGCAGGGGGTGTTCAGCGTCAATATCCATCTGGGTGGCAAGATAGTGGAGAGTATCTCGACGGTGGTGCCGAGCAACCGTGTGATAGATCAGGAGCTCATTGACGATGAATAGTGCTCACACGCACTCGGACGTTTTATAGAAAGCTAGCCCAGGCGGTCCGAGAACTAGATTTACATTGCATATTCCAGTTGAGCTTTACAGTGACTAGCCCTGATCTACAGGAACATCATACCTTGAGATCGATCCATGGAGGCCCGGATGACAACCAAGAGAAATCGAACCGACAAGATCCGGGACGGCCATAAGGCACACGAGTACCGGATCGCCCAACACGGCCTCGACGAGCAAAACCGGGCGGGCCGGCAAGCGGTTTGGACGAAACAGCATCCGGACCGAGACAAGGAAGTTAACCCACATCTGCGAGAGATGGTCTATTCCCCTGCCGACATGGAGCGCGCGAAGCGGTTTGCCGCGTGGCATACGGCGAATTCGGCTCGGAGCCACTCCGAGAACCCACACTCATGGTCGAATGCACAGCGGCAACCCGGTGTCTAACGCACAAGTATTTAATAAAACTAAGTCTCACGACGATCAGATTTCTCGACCGGTGTGAGTTAGCCCTCGCTCATGTCAGAAAGATCGGCAACGATCTGCCTTGGATCGACCCCGATGGCTTCGCCGACCTCGATCAGTTCGATCACACTCAGGCGGCGCTCGCCGCTTTCGTATTTCGACACGAAAGATTGTGGCCGTTTCAGCTTCTGCGCCAGATCCCGTTGCGTCATCCCCGCCGCCACACGCCCGGAAGTCAGCAGCTCTTGAAGCCGCGCCTGACGAGGCGAGCGGCGGGAACGGGGCATGGTGAGGGCCGATCAACCTGAGAACGGCAGCCCCACTACGAACAGCTTGATTTGATCCCAAATCAGGATCAGATTTGGCTCGCTTAAGGCCTGGTGCAGCCGATCCGGCGCGCTTGGAAACCTCGCTTTTTCAACGCGCGAAAGACGCTACGGTAGTGGGAAAAATACCCGGAGACGGACGGCGGGACAGGGCAAGCGGACCGAGTGCAAAAGCACGCAAACCGCCAACGCCCAGTCCGCGAAGAAAAGGGGGCAAACCCCCTCGTCGAGACCCATCTTGTCGGTGACCGGGGGCGCGAGCAGTGGCTTATTGAAATAGCTGCACGAAGCGCATTCGAAGGTTGGTCGTTGGAAAAGGCAGAGATCGAGGCGCGCAAGGGGGCCATGCAAGCTGTCTTTGCTCAGCGGCTTAAAAGCGAAGTCTCCTTTGAAAAGGTGGTTGATGATGGCCGGCTCGCCACTCATCCTGACGTTCGGCATCATATCCCCCAGCTCGCCGCACTCAGGGATAAGGCTTGGCCTTTGGTTCCTGAATTCGTTCGTAAACCCCTACACGGACCATCGCAGATGTTTGTTGACCTCATGCGGCGGCAACGTAACCCTGGTGAACGGCATCACACCATCAGCGTAGACGCCTACCTAGACTACCTACTGCGCCGGTATGCCGCTTGATGCCGATTATAGAATACTATGGCCCGATCATGAGGCAGTATTCCGAGAACCTGGACCGTCGACTTGCCAAGCAAAACGAGCCCAGCAAGCAATGGCATGTCGAGTTTCTCGAATGGATCGACGAGAGACATCAGAGGTGGCCGGCTTCGTCGAGACACTGTTTCGCTTTGGTTAAGTGGAGTCCCTGCCGGTTGTTATCGTGTGGTGCCGTTGGTGGGGCGGTGCGCAGGGAGGGCGTAGCCCGACCGGAGCGACGCCCCACCAACGGCGGCGCCGGTCATGCTGCCGCGCGTTGCGGCAGACGGTCGAAGTAGGCGTGATCCGGCGTCCGCGCGTCAAGGCTCGAGTGCGGGCGCTTGTGGTTGTAAAACGCCAAACACTGGTTGATCGAGGCGCGTGCCCCGCCGACGCTGTCGCAGGCTCGCAAGTACACTTCTTCGTATTTGACCGAACGCCAGAGCCGCTCGACGAACACGTTGTCGCGCCAGGCGCCGCGGCCGTCCATGCTGACCGCAATGTCACGCCCAAGCAGCAGGCCAGTGAAAGCGGCGCCGGTGAACTGGCTCCCCTGGCCGGTGTTGAAGGTTTCCGGCCGGCCATGCCGGGCAAGCGCCTCCTCCACTGCGTCCAGGCAGAAGTCGACCTCCATTGTGATCGAGAGGCGCCAGGAAAGCACCCGCCGGCTGAACCAGTCCAGCACCGCGGCCAGGTGGACGAAGCCGTGCGCCATTGGAACGCACGTGATGTCCATCGCCCACACCTGGTTCGGCCGCACGGCATCCAGGCCTCGCAGCAGACACGGGTGGACCTTGTGCCCCGCTGCTGGTTTGGACGTGTTCGGGCGGCGGTACAGCGCCTCGATGCCCGTCCGCCGCATCATCGTCACGACCCGCTCCCGCCCGGTCGCGATGCCCTCGCCGCGCAACAAGTCACGCATCGTCCGGCTGCCCGCAAACGGGTAGTCGAGGTGCAACTCGTCGGCCCGCCGCATGACCGCCAGCTCGGCCGCCGGCACCGGGCGCGGTTCGCAATAGAGAGTGCTGCGGCTGGGCTGCAGCACCTCCGCCTGCCGCCGCAGCGGCAAGCCATGGTCGCGGCCGATCATCGCTTTGCGCTCAACAAGCCGGCCTTGCCGAGCGCAGCGGACAAAAAATCGTTCTCCAGCGTCAACTCGCCGATCTTCGCGTGCAGCGTTTTCAGATCAACCGCCGGCGCCGCCTCCTGGGCCATGGGTCCGGACCCGAACACCCCCGTAGCACCCTCAAGCAGGTGTGCTTTCCACGCCGTGATCTGGTTCGGGTGAACGTCATACAGCTGCGCCAGCCCAGCCAGCGTCTTCTCGCCCTTGATGGCCGCCAACGCCACCTTCGCCTTGAAGGCCGGGTTGTGGTTCCGACGTACTCGCTCGGTCATCCTTGCTCCTGATCCGCGGCATCCTCGCCGCGCTCAGGCAGACAATCCACTTAACGACCCGTCCGAATTCTCCCGGCCACCTCTCCGCGCCGGCTGGCAATCGGCCTTGCCACGGCCGGAGCGGCAGGATTGGCAGCGCCCTCCGTCATTAAAGCTGCAACGGCCACAAGTCTCGTGCGGGTCGGACTTTTCTCCAAGAATTTGCCAACGATCGTGGCGGATGCCAAAGGTTTCTGGGCAGCAGAAAGACTGCAAGTGCAGTTGCTGCAGGTCGCTGGATCGCTCCCGCAAGCGCAGTCTCTGGCCAACGGCCAGTATGACCTCGCGTTTTGTTCGGCCGACAACACCGCCAACTATCGGTTGAACGAAAACAACTCATTGGACCAACAGGTTGACTTCCAGATCATTGCCGGCCAGGATCTCGGAGCTGGCTTGGGTCTGTTCGCGAGGCCCGGCATCGCCAGCGTCGAGGCGTTGGCGGGCGCCCGCATCTCCGTCGACGCACCTGATTCGGGTTTTGCCTTCGTGCTCTACGCAATCCTTGGGCAGCACGGGCTGGAGCGCGGCGTGCAATACGACGTAACGACGCTTGGCGGAACCGCCCAGCGCCTTGCCGCTTTGGCGCAGAACCAGACCGACGCCACACTTCTGTCGGCCGGGTTCGACGTGCGCGCGGCTGCCGCGGGGTTTGCGGAACTGTCGTCAGCCAATCAACTTGTCCGTCCCTACCTCGGCAGCGTCATTGAGGGCAGCGAGCGCTGGATGGCCGCCAACCGCCCAACCGTTGTGCGGTTCTTGCGCGGCTACTACAAGGCCCTGCAATGGTCGCTCGCCCCGGTCAACCGGGACGAGGCGACCGCCTTGCTGCTCGCGGCGACGCCAGGGATTGAAGCGATGGTCGCGGTCGCGCTCTACGCGGCTCAGATCGAGCGCGCGGATGGCCTGATCGAGGGCATGACAGTTAACGTGCCGGGCCTGCTCAACCTGCTCGCGTTGGGGCAAGCGTCTGGCGGCTTCGCACAGTCGCGGACCGTGCAGGACCTTGCTTTCCTTGCATCCAGCCACTCGGGCCTTTGGACGAACACTTACCTCAACCGGGCCATTGGCAGCGCATATGCGGCGGACGCCGGGGCCGAGGATGCTCCGACCGATTGAGCCGCCAAAAATCAGCTTCGGCTTCGAGGCGTTTGGCGGCGGTTTGGTGGACGCCCTGCCATCCAGCACGCGCTGCAGCCGGGCGTTGCAGGCCGTATTGAGGCCGCGCAGCACCCCGCAGTCCCGCCGACGAGCACGCCACGTTCCATGGAGGGCCGCACGCCCCCGTCGCCGCCGGACACGGCTGGCGACGTCACAACGAAGCAGGTGCGTCAACCGGGTTCCGCCGCCATCCCAAGCTGCCGCAGCTCCCACGGCAGGATCACCCGGCGGAAAATGGCCGGGTCCGTCCAGCCCCTCGTTTCGCGCCCAAGGTGGCCGCCTTGCGGGTTGATCCAGGCATCCTTCGGCACGTCGCCGGCATGCAGCAGCAGGTCGAGGTCGCTGATCGGCACCTGGGTGTCCTTCGCCCCGCCGACGATCAGCATCGGCCCGGTCGGCTTGCCGATCAGGCCCTGCGCCACGAGCGACAATTTGGGAAACGCGGCAGCGAGGGCATCAACCGTGCCCGCGCCCTCCACCACGTTGAGGAACGCTGGCACGACGTCGAACAGGTACTCGCGGTTGCCGAGCAGATTGGTGCGCAAGTAGGCGGCTTGCAACGCACCGTCCACGGGTGGGGACTGGGCCACGACGCCTCTTATACCAAGTCTCTTTGATCATGACCTATCCGACTTTTGCTCCATTCAAACGGGCTGAGGCTTTTTAGCGGGGAGGTGCGGTGTAATGGGTTCCGGTTACAGAGACGTAGTATTAGACGCCCGTGCTCCGTGATCGCGATCTTGGTCGCCCAGTAGCCGCCGAAGCTGACGCCGTGGGTCAGGATGCGCGCGTGGTCGATTTCCGGCTGAGTTTGCAGGTAGTCGAGCACGGCCGAGAACATCCGGTCCGCTGTGGGGTTGACCTTTATGGGCGCCTGGCCGGTGCCCGGGCTGTCCACGGCGAAGTAGCCGACGCCGTACGGCAGCAGCGCGTTGTAGGTTTCGGCCACCGTTTCCTTGCGGCTGTCCAGTCCGCTGATGGCGAGCACCAGCGGCACGGGATGGCCCGCCGGGTGCGGCAGGCGCAGGTAGCCGATGATCTCGCCCCCTTCGAACGGAATGCGGACCGCGTCCAGCTTCGGGTCGAGCGTCGCGGCGTGCTGGGCGTAGGCATCGAGCGCCTTGGCATAGGCGGCCTGCTTGCCCGGCGAGGACGGGACCGGCCACTGGGCGAAGTAGTAGAGCCGCCAGGCGCGCAGCCAGTCGGCGTCCGCACGGTCCGGATGGGCGGCGGCGGCGGCCATGGTGCGGTCGGCCACCCGGCTCCACCCCGCCGCCCACTCGTCCGGGTCGCGGGTGTGGATCGCGGCCAATGCGTCCCGCACGTCCGCCGGGTCGAGGCCGATCAGCGGGTAGTTGCCGCGTTCGGCCCGGGCCTGGGCTTCGGCCTTGATCTCCTCGATCGTCCGCTCCGGCGCCTGCGCGTGGGCCGCGCCGAACGTCAGAACCAGCGCCATCATGGCCCAGCTCGCCGTTTTCATGGCTGCGCCCTGCATCATGCCAGCCCGGACATCAAGCGGCGAGCGTCGCCGGACTCGATGGCGGCCAGGTCCTCGGGCCTAAGCTCCATTGCGGCCAGGTTGCGCACGTGCTCCTCGCAGGTCCGGTACGGGTGTCAGTGCCGAACACGATCTGCGACGGCGGGACCAGCTTCATCAGCGTGCCGGGCGCTTCGGGGTTGGACGCCTGCGCGGTGTCGTAGTGGAAATGACACGGCACCGGGTAGGGTCCGTCCGGAAGCGTTCTCGGGTAGCCGCCGAGCTTTGACCGCACCTCGAACCGTTCGGTCAGGAACGGCATGGTGCCGCCGGCATGGCCAAAGATGACCCTGATGTCAGGATAGCGTCCGGCAAAGGTGTTGAACACCATCGTTCCGGCGTCCAGGCGCGCATGATCGGCGGCACGGCCATGTGCCGTTCCACGCCGGCACTATACTCCGGCGCATACAGGTGGCGATGCACATCGATCCGGAACGGCCGTTCGGCCTGGGCCTGGGCGCGGCGGCCGAGGATCGCCAGGCCAAGCCCGCCGGCGGCAAGGAAGCCGCGACGTCCCAGCAACCGCACGCTTGCCTCATGGGCACCGTATCCTCCCTGATTTTCGCCCACGTTGCCGGATCGGCGGCGCGGCGTCCAAGACTTCAGGCCGGCGGCAACGGCATCGCGAGCAGCACCGCGGCCGGCGCGCTGGAGCGGTTCTCGAGCGCTCGGGCCTCGCCGGGCGCCAGGCGCACCGAATCCCAGGGGCCCAGCACGGCTTCCCCGTCGTCGGTCACGATCGTCACTTCGCCTGAAAGCACGACGTAGTGCTTTTCCAGCGCCGACGCCCCCCGTTCGATGGACCCGCCGGGTTCGACCTGCGACACGCCCATCCACCGCGCCTGGGACGGCCCGGCGTTGTGCCCCTGCAGCCGCAGGCAGGTCATGCCGTGGTGGTCGGAAGGCGCCGGGTAGGGCGGCGCGGAGGCAAACCGGGTGGTGTTCATGGGCAGCTCCAGGGTGGGCGGGCAACAGCAGACGTTGACAGGACGGGAGCGTGGCAGATTCATAGGAACACGCAACCGGCGCCAGGACCGGGCCGCAAGAACGCCAAGGAGGCAAGCCGATGATCATCGACGGCCCGGACTCGGTCACCACCGCCGTTCTTCAGGCGATGGCGCAGGGCCATGACCCGCGGCTGCGCGAGGTCACGAGCGCGTTCGTCCGCCATATGCACGCTTTCGTGCGCGAGGTGCGGCTGACGGAGAAGGAATGGGACGCCGGCATCGGCTTCCTCAACCGCATCGGCCAGGCCACGCACGACCTGCACAACGAGGGCATCCTGTTCTCGGACGCAATCGGCGTGTCCACGCTCGTGTGCCTGCTCAACAACGGCAACAACGGTGCGACCGAAAGCGCGTCGGCGCTGCTCGGCCCGTTCTGGCGCATGGGGGCGCCGGAGATGGAGAACGGCCAGTCCATCGTCCGCTCGCCCACCGACGGGCCGGCGCTGTTCGCGCAGTGCCGGATCGTGAACCCCAAGGGCGAGCTGCTGCCAGGTGTCACGGTGCACATCTGGCACTCCTCCCCGCGCGGCTTCTACGAGAACCAAGACCCGGAGCAGGCGCCGATGAACCTGCGCGGCGTGTTCCACACGGACGCGGACGGCCAGTTCTCGTTCCGCTCGACCAAGCCGTCCGGCTACCCGGTGCCCACGGACGGACCGGTCGGCGACCTGCTGCGGGCGCAGAACCGCCACCCGTTCCGGCCCGCGCACCTGCATGTCCTGGCGCACGCGCCGGGGTTCAAGACGCTCGTGACGCAGGTGTTCATGGACAACGATCCCAACATCGACAGCGACGTCGTGTTCGGCGTCACGCAGCCGCTGATCGGCGACTATGTGCGCCACGAGAAGGGCACGCCGCCTGCGCCGGACGTGGCGGCGCCCTGGTACACGTTCGACTACGAGTTCGTCATGGAGCCGGGCGTGTCCGAGCTGCCGACGCCGCCGATCAAGTGATGCAGCTCAAGGACAAAGTGGCGTTGATCGCGGGCGGCTCCGGCGGGATCGGGGCGGCGAGCGCGCTGCTGTTCGCGGAGGCGGGCGCTGCGGTCATCATCACCCACCGGCCGGGCAAGGATGCGGAGGGCGCGGCGGTGCTGAGCGGCCTGCCTGGCGCCGGGCACCTGGCCCTGCCGCTCCAGATCGACGACAGCGCCAGCGTGGACGCGCTGCGCGGCGCGGTCGCCGCCCGGCACGACCGGCTGGACGTGCTGGTCAACACCGCCGGGTTCACCAAGCCCGTGCCGCACGCGGACCTCGATGCGCTGGACGACGCGCTGATCGACCGCATGTTCGCCGTCAACTGGCGCGGGCAGTTCGCCGTCATCCGCGCCTTCGCGCCCATGTTGAAGGCGAGCGGCGACGGGCTGATCGTGTCCATCTCCTCCATCGCGGCGCTGAACGGCCAAGGCTCGTCCATCGCCTACTGCGCGGTGAAGGCGGGGATCGACGTGATGACCAAGTCGCTCGCCCGGGCACTGGCGCCGACCGTGCGGGTGCTGGCCGTGTCGCCCGGCGTGGTTTCGACCGGTTTCGTGCCCGGCCGGGGGGAGGGCTTCAACCAGAAGACCGCCTCCACCACGCCCTTGAAGCGCGTGGCGACAGCGGAGGACGTGGCACAGGCGGTGCTCGCTTGCGCCACGCACCTGACGTTCTCGACCGGCCAGACGATCATCGTCGACGGCGGGCGGTCGCTGTGATGCGCGCACCCCCGGACCGCGTCGTCATCACCTGCGCCGTCACCGGCAACCTCACCACGCCTGCGCAAACGCCGCACCTGCCGATCACGCCGGAGGAGATCGCCGATGCCTGCCTCGGCGCTGGGGAGGCTGGGGCGGCGGTGGCGCACGTCCACGTCCGCGAACCCGGCACGGGCAAGCCGTCGATGGAGCTTGGGCTGTACCAGGACGTGGTCGAGCGCATGCGCCGCCGCAACACGGACCTGATCCTCAACGTCACCACCGGCCCAGGCGGACGCTACGTGCCGTCCGACGACGACCCGGCTGTGGCCGGACCCGGCACGACGCTGATACACCCGGAGAAGCGCGTCGCCCACGTCGCCGCGCTCCGGCCGGACATATGCACGCTCGACCTCAACACGATGAACTCGGGCGGCCAGGTTGCCAGCCCGGCTGAGGCACGGGCGTTGCTTGGCCTGCCGGCGGGGGGCGGGGCGCACGCGGCATGAACGCCCGTGCAGTGCGAGTGGCGGCCGAGGCGGCGAACCTCGCCGAACTGCCGCTGGACCTTGCGGACGTGCCGCTGCCGGCCCTCGCGCCCGGCGAGGTGCTCGTGAAGGTGCATGCCGCCGGGGTGAACCCGTCCGACGTCAAGGCCACGTTGGGCCTGATGCCGTATGCCGTGTTTCCCCGCACGCCTGGGCGCGACTTCGCCGGTATGGTGGTGGACGGCCCGGCGGACGCGGTCGGCCAGCGCGTGTTCGGCTCCTCAGGCGATCTCGGCATCCGCCGCGATGGGACGCACGCGAGCCACCTGGTGGTGGAGCACGCGGCCTGCACCCCAATCCCGGCTGGGATGACGTTCGAGGAGGCGGCGGGCGTGGGCGTGCCGTTCGTGACCGCCATGACGGGCCTGCGCCGGGCGGGCCTGCCCAAACCCGGCGACGTGGTGCTGGTCATGGGGCTGAACGGCAAGGTCGGGCAGGCGGCGGCGCAGATCGCGGCCCGGGCCGGTGCGCGCGTGATCGGCACCGTGCGCCGGCCGGAACCTTATGCCGGCCATGCGAGCGGGCCTGTGGACGTGGTGGACGGGTCCGCCGAAGACATCGCTGCGGCCGTCCGCCGCCTCACGGACGGCCACGGAGCGGATATCGTGTTCAACACGGTGGGCGACCCGTATTTCCAGGCCGCGCACAAGTCGCTCGCCATCGAGGGGCGGCAGGTCTTCATCGCGGCGGTGCACAGGGTCGTCGAGTTCAACATCTTCGAGTTCTACCGCGGGCAGCACACCTATGTCGGCATCGATACGCTGTCGCTATCGTCGGTCGCGTCCGGCGCGGTGTTGCGGGAACTGGCGCCGGGGTTCGCCGAGGGGTCGTTGCGGCCGTATCCGATCGCCGCCGCGTCGTCCTTCCGGCTCGCCGACGTGCGCGCCGCCTACGAGGCTGTTCTGGGCTCCACGCGGGACCGGGTCATCCTGGTCCCGGACAGCCAGCCCTGAGTGCCCGTTGGACAATGCTGCCATGCCAGCCGTCTGTCCCGCTTCGCCTGTTTCCAGGAATAGCAGGCCCGGCCGGTCGGCGACGCGCTGCGGATGGCCGTCGCGTTGGGTCGGCGCGGTCTCGGCCGTGTCGCTGGGCACGGCGGTCGATCGTGGCGGGACGACGACGGCCGTCTCAGGGTGACGCTCGGCGACGCTGGCGTAAACGCGGTCTTGGTCAATAGGCACCGTCGCCGGTGAACGACGCCACAGGCCTTGCGACTTGATCGAGCAAGGGGCCGGCTTGAGGTGCGTCCGTCCACGTCCTTGGTGGTCAGCGTGGAGGCCACGATCTGGCCGGTGCCGGCGTCCACGCCCAAATGCAGGGTCCGCCGCGGCCGGCGTGTCGCCGTCCCGTGCGTCCCGAGCCGCCACCCGCCCTTGCCGCACAGCTTGAGGCCCGTGCTGTCCACCAGCCGGTGCATGGGCTCGCTGCCAGCCCCGGCACCGGCGTTCCCCGGCCTCGGCACGTCCAGCGTCGCCGCACGCCGGCTCAACGTTGTGTGGTGCGGCACACGCAAGCTGGGGCCGAGCAGGCCAACGACCGAGCCGAGCAGCTCCTCGGCTTGCCGGTAGGCCAGGCGAAACACCGCGCGCAACGTTGGCGCCGTCAGAATGGCAAGAGGCGAACACCAGGGCTGGCCGCCGCGCGTCGTCCGGGCCTCGGCCGCCCATGCCGCGATTGCCTCGAAGCCGAGGGGAGCCCGCCAGTGCGCGCGAACCTCGTGCCGCGACCTTGTGTTCGGTTGGACCCGCCTGGGGTCCGGACCATGAAGCAGCCATGCGCTTCGGTGGCGAGGCTCCGAGGCAGCGGACCCATTCTCACCACCGCGCCCTTATGGCCCTGCCAGACCGCATCCGCTCCATCGCAACCCGAGCCTGGACCAAACCAGTCACAGCATAGGGCGCCTGGTATAAGTCAGCTTCTCTGAGATTTGGCATTACGGGGCCGTCCTGGGGTCCACGTGGGACTGGGTGGTCCTGGTGCCGGGCCGATGATGCCCCGCTTGGCCGGGCCGGTGCGCGGGCCTAGCCGCGTCAGTTGATGAGAAACCCGCCATCGACCGGCATGCACACGCCGTTCACCATCGCGGCGGCGTCCGACAGCAGGTAGGCGATCACGCTCGCCACTTCCCCAGGCTGGACGAAGCGGCCGAGCGGGATGCGGGACAGCATCGGCCCCGACTTGGCCGGATCGCTCCAGGCCTTCTCGGCCATCGGGGTCAGGGTGACGACGGGATTGACCGCGTTGACCCGGATGCCCTGGCGGCCCAGCTCGTTCGCCATCACCCGGGTCAGCCCGTCGAGCGCTCCCTTGGAGGCGCAATAGGCGGCGTGGTCGGCGAAGCCGACGAAGGACGAGACACTCGACACGTTGACGATTGCGCCGCCCAGGCCGCGCGCCAGCCGGTCGCGGGCGTAGACCTGGCTCAGGATCATGGGCGCCCGGCAATTCACCGCCATCACGGCGTCGAAGGTCTCGACCGCGAGGTCGACAAAGGCGTCCAGCTCCGCCGTGCCGGCGCAGTTGACCAGGAAATCGACAGGCACCGACTCTTGCGCGGCGGCGCGGGCCGCGTCGGCGTCGGCCAAGTCGACGGCCTGGGTGCGGCAGCCGATCCTGGCCTTCAGGCCTTCAAGATCCGCGGCCGAGCGGCTGAGCGCCACGATCTCCGCGCCCCGGTCCGCCAGGTAGAGCGCCGTGGCGTTCCCGATGCCTTTGCCGGCTCCCGTCACCAGCACGGTCTTGCCGCTGAAATTCATGTCGTTCCCCTGCGTTGGAGGGCCTAGAGGGCGCGGCCGTCCTGGTCGAAGACGTAGGCCCGGGCGGCATCGAACCCGGCCGTGAAGGTCTCGCCCTTGCCGAGCATCCGCCGGCCTGCGGCCTGCAGCACGACCGGCTCCGCAGCGCGCGTCTGCGCATAGATGAGCGTGCTTCCGCCCAGGCTTTCGGACAGGTCGGCCGTCAGCTCGATCCGGTTGGGCCCTTCGCCGAGCATCAGGTGCTCCGGCCGCAGGCCGAGCAGGACCGTGTCGCCCACCCCCGGACCGGACTGGCCGCTGCCGCCCGTGCGGCCAGTGACCCGCAGCGGCGCGACCAGGGAAGGATGGGTCACGGCGAGCGCCGTGCCCTCCCGCGCCGTGACGGTCACGGCGATGAGGTTCATCTTCGGCGAACCGATGAAGCCGGCCACGAAGGTGTTGCCGGGGAAGTCGTAGAGTTCGTCGGGCGACCCGATCTGCTCGACCCGGCCGCCGCGCAGCACCACGATGCGGTCCGCCAGGGTCATGGCCTCGACCTGGTCGTGCGTCACGTACACCATGGTCACGCCGAGTTCACGGTGCAGGCGCGCGATCTCAACCCGCATCTGGGACCGCAACTCGGCGTCGAGGTTGGACAGCGGCTCGTCGAACAGGAACAGCTTCGGGTGGCGGACGATGGCCCGCCCGATCGCCACGCGCTGACGCTGGCCGCCCGAAAGCTGGCGCGGCTTGCGGTCAAGCAGCGGCTCCATCTGCAGGATGCGGGCGGCCTCGGCAACCTGCCTCTCGATCTCCGCCCGGGGCACCTTCGACATCTTGAGCCCGAACGCGATGTTGTCGCGCACGGTCATGTGCGGGAACAGCGCGTAGCTTTGGAACACCATCGAGACCCGGCGCTTGGCAGGCTCCAGCTCGGTGACGCGGGCGCCGTCGATGAACACCTCCCCGGCCGTCACCTCCTCCAGCCCGGCAATCATGCGCAGGAGCGTGGACTTGCCGCAGCCGGACGGGCCGACGAACACGACGAACTCCCCCTCGCGCGCCGAGAGGCTCACGCCGTTGATGACGCTTGCCGCCCCGTAGCGCTTCTCGATCCCCTCAAGCCGCAAGAAGCTCATGCGCCCGCCCGCTCCCCGGCCGTCGTTGGCCGTCGCCGGTGTGCCGTCACTTGGTCGCCCCCATGGTCAGGCCCCGCACCATGTGGCGGGACACCAGCAGCGCGAAGACCGTCACCGGCAGCACGATCACGGTGCCGGTCGCCATGATCTTCCCCCATGGCAGCTCGTATCCGGACATGAAGCTCGTCGCCACGACAGGCGCGGTCTGCACGGCGCGGCGGGTGAGCACGAGCGCGTACAGCAGCTCGTTCCAGGAAAAGATGAACCCGAAGATCGCCGACACCGCGATGCCGGGCACGCCGAGCGGCAGGTAGATGCGCCAGAAAATGTCGAACTGGCTGGCGCCTTCGAGCCGCGCCGCTTCCTCGAGGTCTTTCGGGATCGAGCGGAACTGGTCGGTGCAGATCCAGACGACGATGGGAAGGATGAAGGTGATGTAGACCAGGATCAGGATGAGGTGCGTGTCGAGCAGGCCCATGCTCTGCGCCACCAGGTAGATGGGCAGCGCGAGCACGATCGGGCTGATGAAGCGGTTCGAGATGAACCAGAACCACAGGTCCGATTTGCCGCGGAACTCGTAGCGCGCCAAGGCAAAGGCCGCGGGCGTGCCGAGCACCACCGACAGGAGCGTGCTGAACACGGCGACGATGAGCGAGTTGATGATGGCGTCGACCACCTTCTGGTCGGCGAACACGTCGGCATAGTTGGCGAGCGTCGGCGTGAACAGCCACACCGGCGGCGAGGCGAGAAGGTCGGTCTGCGTCTTGAACGAGGAGGACACCATCCAATAGAACGGGAAGATCGTCGCCGCGAAGACGGCCAGCAGGCCGGCGCCGTGCAGCAGGCGGCCCATGCGCGGGACCATCACTCGATCTCCCGGTAGAAGAAGCGGATGTACACGCGGGCCAGGATGATCGTGATGAGCAGCAGCAGCAGCGCCTGCGCCGATGCCGTGCCCAGGTCGAACACGCGGAAGCCCACGCGCTGGATATAGACCGAGATCAGCTCCGTGGCCGCGCCCGGGCCGCCCCGGGTCATCGTGAAGACCACGTCGAACAGCTTCAGCACGTCCGCCGAACGCAGGATCAGCATGGCCGTGAAGCCGGGCAGCAGATAGGGGAGCTGCACGTTGGCCAGCAGCGCGGCCTTGCTGCCGGTTTCCAGCCGGGCCGCCTCCTCGATCTCGACCGGCACCATGGACAGGCCGGACAGGAAGATCAGCGCGCAGAACGGCGTCCATTGCCATACGTCCATGACGCAGATGGCCGCGAACGCGCCGGAGCTGCTGCCGAGCCAATCGAACGCCGGCAGGCCGAACAGCCCGATGAAGCTGTTCGCGATCCCGAAGTCGCGGTTGAAGATCAGGCGGCCGAGCAGGCCCACGACCGCGTAGGTGGTGGCGAGCGGGACGACGAGCGAAACCCGGGCCAGGGCGCGGAGCGCGCCGAGGCCCGGCTGGTGCAGCAGGAGCGCGATGCCGAGGCCCAGCCCGATCTCGGCCGGCATCACGCACAGGAAGAACTTCGCGGTCCGGCCCAGCGTCTCCCAAAAGGTCGGGTCGCCGAGGACCTGGCGGTAGTTGGCCAGGCCGACGAACGGGAAGCCGTCGCGCGACCGGGTGAGGTTGTACTGCCGGAACGACGTCACCGCGGCGAACAGCGTGGGGTAGATGCCGATGACGAACAGGGCCACGACCGCCGGGGCTAGGAACCACAGTGGCGCCAGGCGTCCGTAGCCGGGATGGAAGCGTCGTGGTCGTGCAGCGGACATATGGCGTCATCCAGCCCTGAAGGAGCGGCGCATGCGCCGGGATGCGGCGCATGGCCGGCGCCGGCTGGTTTCTGCGCGCGGCAGGGCCGGGCCGCTACTGGATCAGCTTCTTCTTGCCGTCGTAGTAGCCCTCCTTTTGAAGAATGGCCTCCATCCGGGTGCCGATCTCCTTTGTGCCCTGCTCGACGGTGACTTCGCCCAGCATCATCTTCGAGCCGAACTCGCCGACCACCTCCGACACCGCGGGCCAGGCCGGGAAGCGCGGCCGGAACTCCGGCACGCCCTTTTGCCAGGAGGCGACCATGGGGGCCACGAATTGGTAGGCCGCCTTGACCTCCGGGTCGTCATAGACCGCCATGCGGCCCGACACGCCGCCGGCCTGGACATACGGCTTGGCGATGGCGTCGGAGGTCGCCCACTGGATGAAAATCCACGCCGCCTTCTGCTCCTTCTCGGGCGCCTGCGCGGCCACCGCCAGCGAGAAGCCGCCAAGCGCCGGCAAGCGGCCCGCCGTCCCGGCTGGCTCCGGTGCGACCGCCAGGCAGTCGCCGAGCTTGGAGGTCTTCGGATCCGTGAGCGTCGAGTAGAACGCCGACCATTCGGTGATCATGGCGACCTGGTTCTGTGCCAAGGCGTTGACCGCCTCCGCGTGGTCCCAACTGACGACGCCGGGCGGCATGTACTTCATCAGGTCCTGGCGGAATTGCAGCCCGGCCTGGCTGTCCTTGCTGCCGAGGTTCGAACGGAAGGACTTGTCCAGCAGCGAACCGCCGGCGGGCCAGAGCATCCGCATGAAACTGTCGGCCGATTGCGTCTCGCCGCGCAGCGACTGCAGCGCGTAGCCGTACTGCTTCTTGGCCGGGTTGGTCAGCTTCGGCGCGTAGGTGTTGGCCAGCTCGTCCCAGGTCGCAGGCGGCTTGTCGAAGCCGGCGTCCTTCAGCATGCACTTGTTGTAGAACAGCAGGCCCGAATAGTTGTCGAACGGCAGGCCGTAGGTCGTTCCGCCCCAAGAGCCGAAGGCGTCCAGGAGCAGCGGGAAGAAGCCCTTGAGGTTCAGGTTGGGATCGGTGGCCGCGGGATCGCCCGAGAACTTGCTGATCGGCACGATCCAGCCGTTCTCCGCGAACTCGCCGATCCAGACCAGGTCCACGAGGGCGATCGAAAGGTCGCCTTTCGAGTTGAAATTGAGCACTTCTTTCTCGCGCGTGTTCTCATAGGGGACGACTTCGTAGTTGACCTTGATGCCCGTCCGTTTCTCGAACTCCGGCAGGAGCTTGATGATCGCGCGGTAGCCCGGCCGGTCCAGGAAGATCAAATTGAGCTGGGTGCCCTTATAGGGCGCGGCGGCCTTGGCGATGTCCCAGGTCTCGGCCTTGGCGGGCGGCGTCGCCAGCAGCGCCCCAGCGAGCAGGACGGCAGCACTCATGTTTCGTAGCAGCGGTCGCATGGTCTTCCCCCTTGTGCCGATCCCGGCGGCATTGGCTTTTTGCCCATAACCCTGATGAAAGCTGCGAACGCGAACGCCTGAAGGGGAGGGGTCATCGAGGGACACCACCGTTCACGGCATCACGACGCCATTGAGCCTCACCAGCCTAGCGTACGTTGAACGGCTGTCTAGAGCTTGATGCGGCCGGCCCGCAAGCGTCCAGCAGTTCGCCGTTTTCCCCCAGGCCGATCGCATTTGGCCCAGCCTGCCTCCGGCCGCAAAGGACCCGTCGTTGCGAGCCGGCTTCGGCGCGGCAATTCAGGGCCACATGGAGCCTGTTGCACAATCGCGTTCGGGAACGTCGTGATGACGTGTTTTGGTGCGTTTCGGTGTTGACGGGTGTGACGAAGCACGATTCGATCGCTGCTTCCACGACACGGATCGAGCGATGGCGCACCATTTTCGCGAACCGGAACGACGTCAGGCCTTCCTGCTTCCGGTCGACATGATGGACTGGCTGCCTGAGGGCGACATCGTCCACCTGATCGTCGACGCGGTGTCGATGATGG
>JAABUQ010004999.1_pt1 | contig 21825 bp, 18 predicted proteins | sample 5560001 | NCBI WGS metagenome assembly JAABUQ01 (sample SAMN10711888, study PRJNA513371) | rock metagenome | isolation source: Antarctica rocks | place: Antarctica: Victoria Land, Finger Mt nord | collected 2015-12-18
CGAGCAGCTCCACGTCGGTTCCCACGGCGACGAAGTTCGCGCCGAGCTCGATGTACCGCCTGGCCAGCGTCTCGTCGCCCATCAGGATGCCGGCGGCGACGCCCGCATCGCGGATGCGGGGGATCGCGTCCTCGATCGCCGCCTGCACCGCAGGCGCCGCCAGGTCGCCGAGGTGACCGAGCGAGGCGGAAAGGTCCGCCGGTCCAATGAAGATCCCGTCGACGCCCTCGGTGCGCGCGATGGCATCCAGGTTGCGCAGGCCCTCGCGGCTCTCGATCTGCACCAGCAGGCAGATCTGCTCGCCCGCCTCGTGCAGGTAGGCGGCGTTGCGGTTGAAGCCCGACGCACGGGCCAGTGCCGCGCCGACCCCGCGCACCCCCTGCGGCGGATAGCGCGTCGCCGCGACCAGGGCAGCCGCCTGTTCCGCCGTCTCGACCATCGGCACCAGCAGGGTCTGCGCGCCGATATCGAGCAGCTGCTTGATCATCCAGACCTCGCCGACCGGAGGCCGCACGACCGCCTGCGACGGATACGGCGCGATCGCCTGCAGCTGGGACAGGATGGAGCGGACATCGTTCGGCGCGTGCTCGGCGTCCAGCACCAGCCAGTCGAAACCCGCACCCGCGCAGACCTCAGCCGCATAAGCATCGGCGAGACCGAGCCAGAGCCCGATCTGCACGCCCTCGCGATGCAGGTTCGCCTTGAAGAGGTTATGCGGGACGGTCATCGCAGGCTCCTTCACCGGATGTTTTCGACACAGAGCCGGAACAGCGGTTTCCAGCGCACCCGCGCCTGCACGCCAGCACGCTGCAGCAGGTCGCGCCACTCCTGCGGGCGGAAGCCGCGCGCCACCGACGTCTGCCCGTCCTGGCGCACGATCCAGTGCCAGCGCGCCAGCCGCGCGGCGATACCGAAGCCGTGATAGGCGATCCGGTGCCGGTGCAGGTCGTTGACGAACCAGCCGCGCGCGGCGTGCCGCTCCATCCAGCGCAGGAAGCCGACCGCCTGCGCGTCGGTCAGGTGATGGGCGAACAGCGAGCTGACCACGAAGTCCATGCAGTCGTCCTGGTCGAAGATGTCGCCGGTGCGGTATTCGATCGCCGACGCGGCCGGCGTCCTGGCGCGCGCGGCGACCGCGCTGCGCGGATTGAGGTCCACCCCGCACAGCCGCGCCTCGAAGCCGCGCCGGTCGGTCCAGCGCCGGATCCGCCGCAGCAGGTCACCCTCGCCGCAGCCAACATCCAGGATCGAGATGGTGGCGCCGCGCGGCAGGGTGCGTGTCGCACGCTGCAGGAAACCGATCGTCGGGCCGTGCGCCAGCATCACCCGGCTGACCGAGGCGAGGTCGTCCATGACACGGCCGAACAGCTCCGGCCCGACATCGTCCGCGTCCAGGATCTCCGGCCCGGACGCGCGCGCCGCGAAGTCCATCATGCCGCGCGATGGAAGCGGAACGTCTCGGCCACCATGCCTGGTCCGAATGCCATGCCGAGTCCTCGCTCGCCCTCGCGTTCCGCCAGGATGCGGGCCAGCACGAACATCACCGTCGCCGACGACATGTTGCCGAAATCATGCAGCACGCCGCGCGAGTGGCGCAGCGCATGCGCTCCCAGCGACATGCCGATCTCGACCGCGTCGAGCACGGTGCGTCCGCCGGCATGCACCGCCCACAGGTCGTAGGATTGGGTCCCCTGGCCACGCAGGAATCCGGGTCCTTCGCCCTCCAGCTCGGCGCGCAGCAGGGTCGCGATGCGTGCCGGCACCTTGCCGGACAGGTGCATGTCGAAGCCCTGATCGCCGATCCGCCAGGTGATCAGGTCGGCGCTGTCGGGGATGATGGCGCTGCTGAAATCATCCACCGCCAGGCCGACCGGATCGGCCGTCACCAGCGCCGCCGACGCGCCGTCGGAGAACAGCATGAACGACAAGATGGTCTCCAGGTCGGCGGTCTCCTGCAGGTGCAGCGTGCTCAGCTCGCAATTGACCACCAGCACGCGCGCATGTGGATCGGCGCGAACCGCATCGCAGGCGATACGCAGGGCCGGCACCGCGGCCGAGCAGCCCATGAAGCCGACCAGCGTGCGCTGCACCGAGGCCGGCAATCGCAGCGCATCGGCGAGCTGAAGGTCCAGTCCCGGTGCCGTGAAGCCGGTGCAGGACGCCACCACGACATGGGTGATGCGCGCCCGCTCGGCCTCGATATCGAGGGCCGCGACCGCACGCAGCGCCAGCGCGCGCGCGAACGGCTCGTACAGACGCATTCTCGCCGCGGTGCCCGGGAAGGTGCCGCGCCTGTAGAAGCCGTCCGCATCGACCTCGCCGGCCTCGATGTCGCCCACGCGGAAGTTCGAATAGCGGTGCGCGATCCCGGAGCGTTCCGCCATGCGATCGAACACCGTGCGGGTGCGATCATCCGCCAGCAGCGTGCGCGCGAAGGCCAGGAACGGCAGGTGCACGTCGTGCTCTGGCGCCGCGGTGCCGATCCGGTTGATATGCGGGGTCATGCGATGCTGGCCTTACGTGCGATGCGGGCGAGAGGCGCGTCGCGCGATCAGGCTCGCGTTCAGGCCGCCGAAGGCAAAGGAGTTGGAGAGCGCGATCTCGATCGGCGCCGGTCGCGCATGGTTGGGCACGCAATCGATGTGGCATTCCGGGTCCAGCCTGGTGAAGCCGATCGTCGGCGGCAGGATGCCGTCGCGCAGGGCCAGCACCGACACCACCAGCTCCAGCGCGCCGCTCGCCGTCATGCAGTGGCCCAGCATCGACTTGGTCGAGGACACCGCCATGCGATCGAGACCGGCGCCGAACACCGTACGCAGGGCCGCCACCTCGACGCGGTCGTTCAGCCGCGTGCCGGTGCCGTGCGCGTTCACGTACTCCACCGCGTGCGACGGCAGGCCGGCATCGTCCAGGGCCGCACGCATGGCGCTCGCGGCGCCGAACGCGTCCGGTGCGGTGATGTTGCCGGCATCGGCCGAGCTGCCGAAGCCGACCAGCTCCGCATGGATGGCGGCACCGCGCGCCACCGCATCGTCCCAGGCCTCCAGCACGAGCATCGCGCTGCCCTCGCCGATCACCAGCCCGTTGCGGTCGGCCGAGAAGGGCCGGCAGGCATCGGGGCTGAGCACGCGCAATCCTTCCCATCCCTTCAGCACGCCGACCACGATGGAGGCGTCGGCGCCGCCGGTGATCGCCATGTCCAGCATGCCGGCCCTAACCATGTGGAAGGCGTGCCCGATGGCGTGGTTGGCGGAAGCGCAGGCGGAAGCCATGGCGACGGTCGGGCCGCGCAGGCCGAATTCCATCGACACGTGGCTGACCGAACTGCTCGGCATGATCCGGGGCACGGAGAAGGGATGCACGCGGCCGCTACTCTCGCCATAGAGCGACTTATAGGCGGCGTCGCAGGCCTCCTGTCCGATCGCCGCCCCCAGCACCACGCCGCCGCGGCCGCCGACCGCCCCGATATCGATGCCGGAGTCGCGCACCGCCTCGCGGGCGGCCACCAGGGCCAGCTGCGCACCGCGATCCAGCAGCGCCAGCCGTCGAACCTCGAAGTGCGCGAGCGGGTCGAAATCCCGGATCTCTGCGGCGACTCGCACCGACAGCCGCTCCGTCGGGATGTTGCGGATCGGCCCGATGCCGGACACGCCGCCCTTGATCGCTTCCCAGAGGCTCGGAACATTGGCGCCGGTGGAGGCGATGGCACCCAGGCCGGTGATGGCGACGCGCCGTCTCACCCGGTCGCGGTCCCCGGCGTGCGTCCCGCCGCTGCCGTCGTCCCGGCGGTGTCGATGGCATGCAGCACGTGCGCCACCAGGTCGCCTATGGTGGTGAACTCGGCGCCGCTGCGGTCGGAGACGACCGGTATCTCGATCCCGTAGCGGGCTTCGATCTCGAAGATCGTCTGCACCATGTCGAGCGACGGGATGCCGAGCCCCTCGATCGAGGCGTCGAGGGCGAGCGACCCCCGTTCGAGCTGAGTTTCCTTGGCGATGATGTCCAGGATGGCGGACGTGCGTGGATCGTGGCTGGGGTCCGGTGCGGACGTTACGGCTTGCGGCATTTCCATCCCGGAGTTCCTGGTTCCTGGTTCTCGGCCTGTTGTCGCCTGTCTGGCCCGATCTGGCGAGGGTCGGAGTGTTACCGGCTCGATCATGCTCGGCCAGCCGACCGGCCGAGCGGCCCCGTGACTCGACCTTCAGGCGACCCCATGGGTCCGGAACCATGCCAGCATGTGCCGCCAGCCTGCCTCGGCCGCCTCCCGGTTGTAGCTCGGCCGGTAGTCCGCGTGGAAGCCGTGCGGAGCATTCGGGAAGACCACGATCTCCACCGTCCTGCCCGCTGCATGGGCCGCTGCCGCCGCGACCTGCACCTGATCCTGCGGGATGCCCGCGTCCGCTCCGCCGTATAGCCCGAGCAGCGGGCACTTCAGCGCGGGTGCCGCGTCCATCGCGCTATGCGGCTGGATCGGCGTCGGCTTGCCGCTCAGCGGTCCATACCAGGCGACGGCGGCCTTCAGGGCAGGGTTGTGGGCCGCGTACAGCCACACGTCGCGGCCGCCACGGCAGAACCCGGTGACGGCGAGGCGGCTTGGGTCGCCATGACCGTGCGTGCCGGCCCAGGTCGCGGTGCTGTCGAGGTCGCCCAGCATGGTCGCGTCGGGCGCCTTGCTGATGACGTCACGAAAGATCTGCTGGGGATCGGTCATCTTCGACAGGTCGGCGATCCGCGCATAGAGCTCCGGGGCGATCGCGAGATAGCCCAGCTTCGCCAGCCGCCGACAGACGTCCTTGATGTACTCGTGGACGCCGAAGATCTCCTCGATCACCAGCACGGTGGGGAACGGCCCCGGCCCGTCCGGTCGCGCGGCGTAGGCCGGGATATGCCCGTCGGCGACCGGGATCTGCACCTCTTCCGCGCGCAGCCCCGATGCATCGGTGTGGATCACCTGCGCCTCGACCCGGGTGGTGGCGAGGGTCAGGCCGGTCATCAGCGACGTCATGACGAAGCCGCGTCGCGCCATGCTCCGTCCCGGTGCGCGCACCTCGGCGGCATCTGCCGGATCATCCTGTTCGAGCCGATCCATATCCGAGTACCTCCTTGTGCGCCGCAGCCATGTCACCGGGATGGTCTGGGACCCAGCTGAACACAACGTTATTCGCCGGTGCTGTCGCCAGCAAGGTCACACCGGCCGGAGGCGTCCAGGGCTTGATTCGGGTAGGCTGGAACGGACAATCGATGCCCTTCGCCGCAAATTTAGGGGCTCAGCTTGCCCTGAAGGGACGGTACCATGTCGTGCGTGACGGGTAGGCTGGCGATGGTGCTGGCCGCAGCGGCATGAACGATGCTGCCATTCGACTGCTTGGTGAAATCATAGGTGGCGGTGGCACTGGAGCCGTCCAGCGTCAGTGCGAGCACGTGGGCACGAGCGGTGACGTCGGCGATATGCATGTTGAAGGCGCCATCGGCAAAGTTGTCGCGCAGCACGCCGATGTACTTCCCGTCCATGAATTCCCGCAGCGTTGCCGCCCTGCCGATGTTCTTGTCTCCACCCATCAGCAGGCGACCATTATCCTCCTTGAGGGACGTGATCGCCAGCGGCGGCATGGACGCGGGAGTGATCGTCACGGCCGCGGACCTGGTGATGACCGTAGCCGCACCGAGGCTGTCGACCGCCTGGATATAGTCGCCGGATCGACCCAGATGAAGTTGGACCGTGCTGGTGCCATGTGCATCCAAGGCGACTGCACTGTAGGCGCTCTCGACGGTACCGGCTCCGGCAAGCACCTCTACATAGGCCGTCGTCATCCCGGTTGCGGTTATCGTCTCGGTAACGGTGACGCCGGCACCCGCACTCGCTTCCTGCAGGGTGCCGGGGTCGGATAGCCGGATGGTGGACGGCGAAACCGGAGGCGGCTTGGTCGCCAGGATCGGCATGCTGTAGCTCATGTCGGTGATATGCAGCTGCACCGTCGGGGTGGTGACCAGGTGCGCCTCGTTGATGACCTGGGCGCCCATGACTTCGTTGCAGCCGCCATCCGCCGCATCGAGTGGAACATGAGTGGTATCGCGATACATCTGCTTCCCGTCTACGTAGAACGTAAGGCTGTCGCGCTCCCAATCCATCGCGTAGGTGTGTGGTTGAGCCGGGCTTAGATTGATCTGGTGGAATGCCTGGCCGTTGTTGTTTGCCCAGCCTGTATCATAGTAGTGGATGGTCGACTGTATGGTCTGGGACTTGTCCCAGCTTTCGAGGATGTCGATCTCGGTAGCCTTGCCGGGTGTGGACGCCTGGAGATAGGCGTTGTCCGCTCTCCACATAATGAAGCAGATGCCGATACCTTGGCCCGGGTTCCCATAGCCGCTGAACTGGTAGAGGCCATATCCCTCGCCCACGGTCCTTCCGGTCGCATGCTGCATGAACCCGACGGGCTGCCACCATGGGTCCTGATACCCCGTCAGGGTCAGTGCGCCGCCTGCAAACGTATATTGATCCCAGTTTCCCCAGGAGTCGGTCCACAGCTTCTTGTTCAAAGACGTATCGGAACCAAACCTGTCGTCGAAAACGGGTGTAAAATGATTAAGATCCAAACTCAATTTTCGAGACTCCACCATGATTATCGAGCAATTGAGCCTGGGTCAGCATTTTGCGTCAGCAACATCTACTTCATCAACTACGCCTCCACAAGACGAAACAACATCTCGACCGGCTCAACTTCGGAGGAATGCCTTCGGGTAAGCTTCATGCGGAGCGGCGGTCGATGAACGGATGGAGGCACCGTGATGTCTTGAGCAGCAGCACGTCGTCGCCCGGTAAGGCGGGCTGGCCGGAAGCGAAACAGCCCTGCCAGCTCGACAGTCGACATCCTCCTTGACCGATACCAGGTAGGGGTATATCCCGCAGTCACGTCCACGCCGAACATCCAGGTTCGGATGTTCCTTGGGCGAACTGCCTCCTCCGGCCAGACTGCTTCGATAGGCTGGCTTCGTGCTCGGGTAGCGCCTGCGTCCGCCGAGGCTTCAGCACTCTGTCGCTGAGCCATAGGCGGCCACGCTTCCCGAGCTTGAGCAACCAGCTTAGGTGAAAGGAGGCGGACGATGGCCGCACTTCTCGAAATCGATATCCTGCGCCGGCACGCCGTGTCGCCTGCTCTGGCGGCGGACGTCGATCGTGCGTTCGAGACTGCATCGCATGCTGCGGCTTCGGCCGCGTCACCTGGCTGCGCGTGCTTCTCCCGACCCTGCCGGGCATCCTGCGCACGCCCTTTCGATCAGCCCCGCAAGATTGCCAGCCTGAGCCGCAGCCATGGATGTCTCGAAGCCTGTCACGACGATGTCCCCGCCCCTAAATCTCGGTCACGCCGGATGGCGAGCTCCCTCATCGCCATCGCGCCGACCGGATACAAAACTGTCATGACCGCGATCGGCGGCGGGTCGTGTTAGTGCAAGCCTTCGTGCGCGCGGGCAACAGCGGCCGCCCGGACTTGCGCAAGCCTTTCGCAACATCCGGCGGCCGATCGGAGGCAGCATGAATTAGCCCCAGCGTATATCCACCTGCCCAACCATTCCGGACCTGCTCGGCCGGGCTGCCGACGAATGGGCCGCTGCCTGGAGCCGCACGCTGCCGCTCGACGTATGGTGCCGCTCCTCGACGCTGCTGGCGTTGCGGGGATACCAGCATGCCGGTTCGGGCCGGCAATCCAGCCGGCCGTGGGAGGGACCGACGCTGTCCCTCGGCAGTTCGACGGCGATCCGGGCCTGCTTCCATGCGGCGACCGGGATGCTCCTCGCCGCTCGTCTCCTGCAAGGCGGGGACATGCTGCGGCCAAGCGGCGCTGCGGTCGTCCTGCATCGGTCCTCCCTGCTTACCGAACGCGGCATGAAGCTGTGGCGCCGAGGCCGGTCGCACCGCCGGCGATAGCGTGTAGCCGCTCCTCCCACCTCGGGCCGTCAGCCGGCCGAACCGATCTCGGAGACAGATTTTGGAACACATCCAGACTGCGCTGCTTCCGCGCGCTCGTCCGCCCTGCACGCTTGCCCCTCGTCATGCTGCCGCTCACTGCCTGCGCGGCGGACGTTGGTCGACGTGCAGGAAGGCCATGCCTGTGCTCGGGTTTACCGGTTTCCTGTGGGCCGGCGCCGCCGCTGCGGCTCCGACGGGGCCGACGCCGGAGGGCGGCCCGCAGACATCCGCGCAGGGCACGGCGCCGCAGTCGGACATCTCCAGCGCGTCGACGGCACCGGAAACGGCGCCCGTCTTCGAGCGGTACGCCTTCCACGGCCAGGCAACCCTGGTCGAGCAGTTCCATCCCGGCTTTCACTCGGCCTACAGCGGAACCAACAGCCTGGACTCCGGCCGTCGCGGCAACGAGACTTTCGATCTGACATTCTACGGAGGGTTCCGACCCTGGAACGACGCGGAAGTCTGGGTAAACCCGGAACTGGACCAGGGTTTCGGTCTCAGCAACACCGTCGGCATCGCCGGGTATCCCAGCGGAGAAGCCTACAAGGTCGGAGCGTCGGTGCCCTACGTCCGGGTGCCGCGCCTGTTCCTGCGCCAGACCATCGACCTGGGCGGCAAGGTGCAGGGCATCGCACCCGACCTGAACCAGCTCGGCGGCAGCGAGACGGCGAACCGGATCATCGGAACCATCGGCAAGTTCGGCGTCGGCGACGTGTTCGACACCAACAAGTATGCGCACGATCCACGCAACGACTTCATGAACTGGGCCGCCGTCGACGGCGGTGCATTCGACTACGCAGCCGATGCCTGGGGCTATACGTACGGCTTGTCCCTGGAATGGTATCGGAACTGGTGGACGTTGCGTGCGGGCCTGTTCGACGGCTCGGTCACTCCGAACTCGAAATACCTCGAGTTCCCGCTCGGCCGTCAACTTCAGGGCGTGGTCGAAGCCGAGGCGCGCTACGCGCTGTTCGGACAGTCCGGCAAGGTCAAGCTGCTCGGCTTCCTGACCCACGCGAAGCTCGGCACCTTTTCGGAACTGGCGCGTTTCTTCGCGGCCAACCCGAACGCCTCCGGCGCGGATGCCGCAGTCGCCCGGCACCCGCGCGACAAGTTCGGCGCCGCCCTCAACGTCGAGCAGCCGATCACCGCCGATCTCGGTGCCTTCCTGCGCGCGAGCCTGTCGGACGGGCGGACGGAAGCCTATGACTTCACGGACATCGACCGTTCCATCGCCGCCGGACTTTCGCTAGCCGGCAATCGCTGGAACAGGTCCGACGACACGTTCGGCGTCGCCTTCATCGTCAACAACATCAGCAAGGTGCACAAGGACTACTTCGCACAGGGCGGCATCGGCGTGCTGGTCGGGGACGGCAAGCTCGTCCACGCCGGACCGGAGCAGATCCTGGAAACCTATTACAGCTTCGCCGTGCGAGCCGGCATCAACGTCAGCGCCGAATACCAACTGGTGAACCACCCCGCCTACAACGTTGATCGGGGTCCGGTGCATATCTTCGGCGGACGCATGCACGTGCAGTTCTGAGAAGCCTGCCGGTTGAAGGCAACCCCGGCTTCGATGCGCCGTAGAGGCTCATCTGCGCATCTTCCAGGAGGATCGATCCCCGTGCCTGTCCTGCGTCCTGACCTGGACGGCGGTCCGGCACGCCGATGGGCGCCTGCCGCAGGAATAGCCGAGGACGCCTGGATGCCGGAAGGTCACTCCGTTCACCGATTGGCCAACGCCTTCCAGGCGCAGTTTGCCGGCAGGCAGGTCGATGCCTCCAGTCCGCAGGGCCGGTTCGCGGCAGGCGCGGCGTTGCTGGACGGGCGCGTGCTGCAGGCGGCGGAAGCCCATGGCAAGCAGATGTTCATGGGCTTCTCAGGGGACGTGTGGCTGCGGGTGCATCTGGGCCTGTACGGGATGTGGCGCTTTCTTGGCAGCGGGCTGGAGGGCATCGGACGCAGGTCGCGCAAGCCGGCCGACGCGGCCGACTTCCCACCGCACCCGGGCGATGCCGTGCGGCTTCGCCTGGTGTCGGGCAGCCATGTCGCCGACCTGAGCGGGCCGACGGCGTGCGAGGTGCTGTCGTTCGAAGAAAAGGCGATGTTCATGATCCGCCTCGGCGAGGACCCGCTGCGCCGCGATGCCGACCCGGAGCGCGCCTATGCCAAGCTGCACGCCTCGCGCATGGCGCTCGGGCTGCTGTTGATGCGCCAGGACATCGTCGCCGGGATCGGCAACAACATCTATCGCGCGGAGGTGCTGTTCCGGGCGCGTCTGGAACCGCATCGACCGGGTCGCGCGCTCGAAGCGGATACCTGGCACGCTTTATGGACCGACCTGGCCGCCCTGCTGGCCGATGGCGTGCGCACCGGGCGCATCGTGACGACCGAGCCGCGTCACCGGCGGCGGCAATCCGGACCGGCGCTGCGCGACGATGCCAGCTACGTCGCCCACCGTGCGGGAGAGCCCTGCCGCGTGTGCGGCAATGCGGTACTGGCGGAGCCGATGGGTGGTCGCACGCTGTACTGGTGCGCCTGCTGCCAGACGACGTGAGAATGCAGGATCGTCCGCGCGGCCTTGAGGCGGTGCTAATCAGAACATGCGAAGCGGCGGGCAGCTGACATCGTTGGGGTAGTAGAGGAAAAAGGTCGAAAACTGTTAGTTCCAATCATCCGGCACGTGCACGAGGCCGTCCGGCGGCGAGGTGGGCCTCAGCCCGCGCGCAACGCCCGATATTCACGCCGGACGATGCCCATCAGCTCTTCGACCGAGGTCGATTTCGCATGGTTCTCGTAGGTCACCTGGCCGCGCTGCATCAGCATGATGCGGTCCGCGATGTCGAGCGTCTGCGCGTAGTTGTGCATGATCATGACGATCGACAGGTCGCCCTCCGACTTTAGCCGCATGATCAGGTCGATGATCAGGCCGGCCTCGCGGGCGCCCATCGCGGCCAGCGGCTCGTCGAGCAGCAGGATGCGTGCCTTGGAGTTGACCGCGCGCGCGATGGCGATCGCCTGACGCTGGCCACCGGACAGGGCGCCGACCTCGACATCCACTGACGGCACGTTGACGCCGATCTCGTCGAGGCATTCGGCGGCGCGGCGGCGCATGGCGCGGTTGTTCAGCAGCCGGAACGGTCCCGGGTAGAGCAGTTCCCGGTTGAGGAACATGTTGTGGTAGATCGTCAGCGAGTTGGCTAGGGCGAGGTCCTGGTAGACGCACTCGATGCCGAGCGAGCGCGCATGATCGACCGAGCGCAGCGCGGTCTCCTGGCCGTGGATGAAGAGCTTGCCCGACGTCTGCGTCTGGTAGCCGGTCAGGATCTTCATCAGCGTTGACTTGCCGGCGCCGTTATCGCCGAGGATGCCGAGGATCTCGCCGCGCTGCAGGTTGAGCGAAATGCCGTTCAGGGCGGAGACCGGGCCGAACTGCTTGGTGATGCCCTCCGTGCGCATGACTTCGAGCTGGTCGCTCATGCCGAGGCTCCGCCGCGTCGCAGCCGGTTGATGTGGATGTTGAACAGCATGGCCAGCAGGATCGCGCCGCCGAGGATCAGGTTGAAGGTGAAGGCGTTGATGCCGATCAGCGTGAAGCCGTCATTGAGCACGCCCAGCACGATGGCGCCGATCAGCGCGCCGATCACCGTGCCCGACCCGCCCGCCAGCGGGGTGCCGCCGATCACGCCGGCGGCGACGGCCAGGAACATGATGTTGGTGCCGCCCGCGGTCGGGTCGATCGACGAGATCCGGAACGCCTCCAGCACGCCGGTCAGTGCCGCGAGTGCCCCGCTGATGACGAAGTTGCCGATCTTGATGCGGCGCACGGAGATGCCGGCCTCGCTCGATCCGATCGGGTTGGCGCCGGAAGCGATGGTATGCAGGCCCCAGCGCGTGTTGCGCAGCACGACGTGCATGACGATGACGACGGCCACCGCCCACAGGAACTCGGAATAGCCGCCGCGTCCCATGAAGTTGGCGAAACCCTCGGAGGCGTCGACGCCGACCGGGGTGCCGTTGGAGATCGTCAGCGTGAAGCCGTTGAGCAGGAACAGCGTGCCCAGCGTGGTCACGAAGGAGGGCACGCTCAGCAGGATCGTGATCACGCCGTTCAGCAGCCCGACCAGGGCTCCCGCCGCAACGCCGAGCAGGATGGAGATGGGAAGCGGCACCCCGGCCTGGTTGGCGAAGTACATCACGAACGGCGCCAGCGCGTAGACCATGCCGGCGGAGAGGTCGATCTCTCCGCCGATCATCAGCATCACCTCGCCGCAGGCCAGGATCGCCACGGGGGCGATGAACTGGGAGAGGTTCTGCAGGCTGGCGCTACTCAGCAGGAAGTCGTGGTTGGCACTCTCGAAGTAGGCCGCCAGCACGATGGCGACGAAGATGATGCTCGCCTCGCGCCATCGCAGCAGGCGCACGATCGCAGAACGCATTCAGGTCACTCCCGGCGGCCGGACCCTTGCCCTCAGGACTGGATCGGACCGCTGCGATGGATGAACTCGACCGCGGTGGCGCTGCCCTCGTAGCGTGTCTTGGTGCTCAGGTAGGGAGCGACCGAGCCCTTGGTGACGAACTTCAGGCCGGTATTGATGTCGGCCGGTCCGACCAGGCCGCCGGAGACCAGGAAGTTGAACATCTCCACCACGGTGTAGTAGCCCTGCAGGTAGGGCTGCTGGTCGATGGTGAAGTCGAGATGGCCCTCGTTGATGAGCTGCAGCGTGCGCGGCAGCAGGTCGAAGCCGCCGCCATGCGCGCCCTTCGCCACCAGGCCGTACTGCTGCATGGCCTCGGCGATACCCTGGGTGGTGCCGCCATCGACGGCGAACATGCCTTTGACGTCCTGGTGGCCCAGGTAATAGGCCTTAACCTTGGAGATCTCCTCGTTCACCGTGGCGCCGGTGGCGACGATGTCGATCTGGTAGTTGCGGCCGCTCTTGCGCAGCACGTCCTGCGCGCCGTCGATGCGCGGCTGGATGTTGAGCTGCCCCGGGGTCGCGATGAATAGCGCCACGCGCCCGCTCGGCACCAGGTCGAGGATACGCTGGCCCATCAGCTGGCCGGCCTTGAACAGGTCCTGCCCGATATAGGCCAGGCGCTTGTTGCCGGAGCTGACCGGGGCGTCGGCATTGTAGGCGAACACCGGGATGCCGGCGGCGAGGGCGCGCTCGACGGGCGCATTGAAGGCGTGCGGATCGACCAGGCAGACGGCGATGGCATCCGCCTTGGCGGCGACCGCAGAGTTCATCGCGCTGACCATCTCGGCGGCGATGCTGTTGGCCGATCCGGTCCACTGGCTCTCCGCGCCATACACGGCGCAGGCATCGCGCATGCCGTTCTGAGTCGCCGTGAAGAACGGGTTGGTGGTGACGTGGTTGACGAACACGAAGCGGAAGCGCGGATGCTGCGGGACCAGCCCGGCGGCGCGTGCGCTACGCACTCCGCCGAGCGCCGCACCGAGCACGCCCAGCCCGGAGCCCACCGCGCCAGTACGCAGGACATCCCGACGATCGAGGCCGCCGGCTGCACCCTGTTGAGTCTTATGAGACATTTCCACCTCCCCGGTGTCGCCTTATGGCGATCGTTCGCGAAGCCGGCCTGAGGCCCCGGCGCTGCAGCGGAGATGGCGGGAGGTTCCGCGTCATGTCAAGCAACTGCCATTAGGTTGGTCCGAGGCCCTCGAACCGCCTCGTCTGGTCGTCGGCATCGCGTTGCATCTTGGTGGCGGTCTCGTCGTCACCGGCTTTATGCCATGCGGTGGCGACGTTCTGGAGGAATATCGCACGTGCCGCGAGCCCGGTCGGGCTGTAGGCAGCAGGAACCGGCAGCTCCTGGAAATTCGGAATGCGGATCGCTTCACGGTGACGCATGCAACACTCTCCGCAGACGGGAAGCGATGTAACAACATCTCGTCGGCTCCGGTCGATATCCAACGAGGATAATGCCGCCGGAGCAAAGGTCGGTTGATCGCTTCAGGCAATAATACACTATCGCGGATGTTTATGGAATTATTAAGCACCATCCAAAATTCTCGTAGACCTGGTTGATACTCATAGGCTTTTCCAGGAGTCGCCCGACGTCGGACGCTCTTCCAGCATCTTGGTAGCACCAGCTAAGCTAATGTTTTTATTGAATTATCATGGCGGCGTGTGATGCCATCTGCCGTCGCAGCCATTTGATCTCAAAGTAATTACATGAGCATATCGAGATCTATTCTTCGCATGTTTGATGTTGGATGCCTGCACGACCGGATGACGATATGGGAAGGACGTGTTGTGGGTACAACGCTGGCCGCCGCCAGCGGAGGATCGATGACCCGAACATCTGCCGGATGTTCCTGCATGGATGGCACGGCTACCTTCGTCCGAGATAAGGAGACAACGACATGATGAGAGCGATCTACCTGCCGGCAGTGCTTCGTATCGGTGGTGGTGCGCTGGCGGGCCTGCCCGCCGCGCTGAACCAGATCGGCGTCGTGGCCCCTTTCATCGTCACCGATCCCTTCATGGCGGCGAGCGGCGTGCTGGACCGGGTGCTCGAGACACTCGCCGTCGCCGGCATCACGCCACGCGTCTTCGCCGATGGGGTGCCGGACCCGACGGCGGCTTCGGTGCAGGCGGCGCTCGCGACGCTGCGGGATGGGGAGCATGACTGCGTGATCGGCCTCGGCGGCGGCAGCCCGATCGACACCGCGAAGATGGTCGCGGTGCTGGCGCGGCACGCGGTGACGCCGCGCCAGCTCCGGTTCCCGCATATCCAGGACGCGCCCGGCCTGCCGGTGATCGCGATCCCGACCACGGCCGGAACCGGCTCGGAAGCAACCAAGGTGACGGTGATCACCGACGAGGCGACGCAGGAAAAGATGATGTGCATGGGGCTGGCCTACCTGCCTAGGGTCGCCATCGTCGATTTCGAGCTGACCCTGTCGAAGCCCTGGCGGCTGACCGCCGATACCGGGCTCGACGCGCTGACGCACGCCATAGAGGCCTATGTCTCCAAGCAGGCGAGCCCGTTCACCGACGCGCTGGCACTGGCGGCGATGCGCGCCATCTGGCGCAACGTCGCCGTCGCCTGCACCGAGCCCGCCAACCGTGCGGCACGCGAGGCGATGATGCTGGGCGCGCTGCAGGCCGGGATGGCGTTCTCCAACGCCTCCGTGGCGCTGGTGCACGGGATGAGCCGGCCGATCGGCGCGCATTTCCATGTGGCGCACGGCCTGTCGAACGCGATGCTGCTCCCGGCGGTGACCGCCTGGTCGATCCCGGGCGCGGAACGGCGCTACGCCGAGTGCGCGCGGGCGATGGGTGTGGCGCCGGAGGGCGGGGCGGACCGCGAGGCGGGGCTGGCGCTGGTCGCAGCACTGCAGGCGAGGAATGTCGAGCTGGAGGTGCCGACGCCCGCACGCCACGGCATCGATCCCGGCCGCTGGACATCGCTGCTGTCGCTGATGGCCGAGCAGGCGATCGCCTCCGGCTCTCCCGCCAACAACCCGCGCGTGCCCGACGTTGCGGCGATCATGGCGCTCTACCGCGAGGTCTGGGATCGGCGCTGATCCGCTCCGGTTTACGGCCGAACCCGTCGCGCCATCAGGATCGCGTCCACGAACCCGCACTCGCGAAATGCATCGTCGCCCGACATCCTCTGCCTAGAAGCCGGCCTTCTCGCAGAGCCTGATCGCCGCGAGCTTATCCATCATCCCGTCGAGTTCGAGCCGGAGGCGCCGGTCGGGTCTCCACGTGGCCTCGATCTGAAGATCGCGGGTGTTGGTGCATGGCGGCTGCGGGCGGCTTTCCATGGCGAGAGAAACCTTGCCGATGGTTGTGCTGCACTTGCGCGGTTCTCAGCCGAATGAGAGGGTACGGTCGTCCAAAAGACAGCCGATGGAAGGAGTGCCTCGTATGACGATGATGGGTGGTTGTCGCCGTGGAGCAATGCACTGCATTTTGGCGCTGGACGCGGTTACGCAGACCTGTGCGTGCCACTGTCTGTGTGCATTGTCGGACATGGAGCGGAAGTGCGTTCGGTCAGCATGCGCTCCTGCCTGAGAACATGCTTTAAGTGAGGGGTTCAGTCATGCGCTACGGGGACGCTCTATAACAGCAACCTTCTTCATCCGATCACGCATATTTGGATGAAGCGGAAGTAATTCCGGCTGGCACTTCCTCGACGCGTGTCGAGCTTGCCCGAAAACCTGATGCCGGAGGCATTTGCCCGAGCACTGCAATCGTAGCGGCACTTTCTGTGGCTTCGTTTTCCACAAAACTTGCCGATCGGGATGTAGAAAACTCACCCATAATGCGGATCGACAATAAATTGCTGAAAGCTTCGTTTTTGTGCAGTCTTGCTGTGTAGAGACTCATGCATCTATAGCTCTCGTCAGCAGACTATGGAGGGCAAGGCTTCGGGCCAAGTCCGGGTAGAGCGATACACCATCATCGACACTGTCGGTTTCCACATTGGATTTTGGCAGAGCCTCAAAATCTGCTTTGATGCCGTGCTACTCACTGCTGCGTTGGATGGCATTACTTAATGTCGGAACGTGCGAAACATTGCCAGTCGGCAGGCAGGATAATCAGAATGAACGAAGTACCGACAGAAACGGCGAAGTGGCTGGACCAAGTACTGGCGCGGCTCGATGCGAATGCTGATGATGGGCTGACGCGACTGAAGGAGGTGCTGCGCATCCCGAGCGTCAGCGCCGATCCGGCACACGCGGCCGACTGCGCGCGCGCCGCCGCGTGGTTCCGCGACCAGCTGGCCGAATTGGAATTCGACGCCGCCGTCCATCCGACAGGCGGCCACCCGATCGTGCTGGCGCACCGTCCCGGGCCGCCAGGTGCGCGTCATATCCTGATCTATGGCCACTATGACGTCCAGCCGCCCGATCCACTGGCGCTCTGGGACAGCCCGCCGTTCGACCCACAAATAGTGAACGGACCTCATGGGGCACGGGTGGTGGCGCGCGGTGCGGTCGATGACAAGGGCCAATGCCTGATGTGGCTCGAGGCGCTGCGGGCCTGGCACGACGTGGCGGGCGGGCCTCCGATCGGTGTGACAGTAGTGGTCGAGGGCGAGGAGGAGGTGATGAGCGTCCATCTTGATCGCTTCCTCGCCGACAACCGCAACGCGCTCGGGGCAGATCTCGCGGTGATCAGCGATACCCTCATGTGGAACATCGACACGCCCGCCTTTACGACGCGGTTGCGCGGCAACGTCCTGACCGAGGTGACGCTGCGTGGAGCGTCACGCGACCTCCATTCGGGACTGTTCGGCGGTTCCGCACTCAACCCGATCAATTCGCTCGTCCGCATCCTGGGAGCGCTGCACGATGAGGAGGGACGCGTGACGCTGCCCGGCTTCTACGACGGCGTCGTCGATCTCACGGCGGCGGAGGCGCGCGAATGGGACGCGCTCGGCTTCGACGAGAGCAGGTTCCTTGGCGATGTCGGATTGTCGGTGCCGTCGGGCGAGCGGGGGCGCGGTGCGCTTGAGCGGCTCTGGGCACGTCCCACCGCCGACATCAACGGCATCTGGGGCGGCTATCAGGGGAAAGGCAGCAAGACCGTGATCGCGGCCGAGGCGGGAGCAAAGATATCGTTCCGGCTGGTTTCGGGTCAGGACCCTGATAGGGTGGCGGCAGCCTTCGAGCAGTTCTGTCGCGAACGCGCGCCAGACGACGCCACCCTCCACGTCGAGGTGTCGGCTGCTATCCCGGCTCACACGTTCGGCGGCGACCGTCCCTGGCTCGCGTGCGCGCACAACGCCCTTGCCCACGAATACGCTCGACCGGCGGTCGGCGTCGGCGGCTCTCTGCCGGTAGTCGAGAGCCTTAGCCGCATCCTGGGACTGGAGACGCTGCTGATGGGTTTCGGCCTGGAAGACGACAAGTTCCATAGCCCAAACGAGAAGTTCGAGCTGCACTGCCTACGCAAGGGTGCACGCAGCCACGTGCGCCTGTTCGCCGAACTCGCGGGAATGCAGGTCTAGGAGTTCTGATGTCGGTTCAAGCTGCGGCGCCGGGCCGCGAACTGACCGTTCGCGGACTCCTGCTAGGTGCGCTGATCACGGTCGTCTTCACCACCTCGAACACCTATCTCGGCCTGAAAATCGGGTTGGGCTTTGCCTCCTCGATCCCGGCCGCGGTGATTTCCATGGCGTTGCTGCGCCTGCTGGACGGACGCGGCCGGGACGGCAACATTCTCGAGAACAACCTGGTGCAGACGCAGGCCTCGGCGGCCGGAGCCTTGCCAGGCGTGTTCCTCGTGGCGCCCGCGCTGGTGATCGTCGGCGCCTGGAAGGATTTTCCGTTCTGGCCGTTGGCAATCATCTGCGCCGCCGGTGGCATGCTCGGAGTGCTGTTCACCATCCCGCTGCGCCGCGCGCTGGTGACCGACAGCGCGCTGCCCTACCCCGAAGGCACCGCCGCCGCCGAGGTGCTGCGCGCCGGTAGCGCCGGGTCCGGGGCGGATCAGAGCGGCCTCGCCGCCCTGGTCATCGGCGGCCTGGTGTCGGCCGGCTTCAGCCTGATGAGCGGGGGCTTGCGGCTGTTCGGAGACGGCATCGGGCTGACGCTCGCGGTCGGAAACGCCGTCGTCCGCTTGCAGACCGGCTTCTCGCTGGCTTTGGTGGGTGCGGGGTACCTGATCGGCATCTCAGGTGGCTTGGCGATCCTGCTGGGCACGGCAATCAGCTGGGGCGTTGCGGTGCCGGTGCTCACCGCGATGACGCCGCATCCGGCCGGCCAACTGCTTGCGGTGTTCGCGACCGGCATCTGGGCACAAAAGGTACGCCTCATCGGCGCCGGCACCATCGCGGTGGCCGCGGTTTGGACGCTGGCGAGCCTGATCCGTCCCGTCGCCGCCGGGCTGCGGGCCGCCTTCGTAGGACGCCGACGGGCGACGAACGCGATCGATCCGCACCTCGATCGCGACCTTTCGCCGCGGACGATCGTGACGTTGGGCACGATCCTGCTGGCAGTCCTGCTGGCGACGTTCCTGGCGTTCCTGTGGCATGGCGCGCCGGGCAGCGGAGCGATCGGAATTTCGATCTTCGCCGTCTTGTTCTGCGCGATCTTCGGCTTCGTCGTCGCCGCCGCCTGCGGCTACATGGCTGGCATCGTAGGCTCGTCGGCCAGCCCTATTTCGGGCATCGCGATCGTCGCCGTGCTGTTGGTATCGCTCATTTTTCTCGGGCTCGACGGGTTTGACCTGCTGCCCGCCGGCTTCGCGTCGAACGCGCACGCGCTGACGATCGGCACCGTGCTGTTCGTGACGACGGCGGTGATCGCGTCGGCCTCGATCTCGAACGACAATCTGCAGGACCTCAGGACGGGACAACTCCTGGGTGCCACGCCGTGGCGGCAGCAGGTCGCCCTGCTGGTGGGCTGCGCGGTTTCGGCCCTCGTGATCCCACCGGTGGTCAACCTGCTCTACCATGCTTACGGCTTCCCTGGTGCGATGCCGCGCCCCGGCATGGATCCGGCGCGATCGCTGGCGGCGCCGCAGGCGGTGCTGCTATCGACGCTCGCGCGCGGCATTTTCCTTCATCGGCTCGACTGGACGATGATCCTGATCGGGCTGGCGTTGGGCGCCGTGCTGGTGACGATCGATGCGGGGTTGCGCCGGTACGGGCGATCGCTGCCTGTTCTCGCCGTCGGCATCGGACTCTACCTACCGCCCACCGTCGGCGTCACGCTGGCGATCGGCGCACTGCTATCGTGGGTAGCCGGACGGATGATCGCGCGGCGCGACGCCGGCGACCGATCGACCGAGCCGGCACGGCAGCTCGGAATAATGCTGGCGTCCGGCCTGATCGTCGGCGAGAGCCTGATGGGCGTGGCGCTCGCCGCCATCATCGGTGGCACCGGCGACGAGGACGCTCTCGCACTGGTCGGCCCGGGCTTCGCCGGAACTGCCGGCTGGCTCGGCGCGATCGCATTCGTGCTCGCATGCACCGGCCTTGTGGGCGCCGTGGTTAGGCGCTCATCGCTCACCGTGCGGAAACAGGGGGTCCGGTAGCAAGGGGCTCAAAGGTGTATCTCAAGTTCTGAAACATCATGGTTCGCGGACCTGCGGTTCTCCCCTGTTTGCGCGAGATGACCGGCCGCAAGTTGCCGGAGCTGCCCAAAGAAGGGATGCTGTCCGCGCGATGATCTTCGGGGGTGGTGTGGCAGATGCGATGACGGCGGAAGCGCCCCGGTCGATCCTCGGCCATCCCATCGGCCTCGCCTTCCTCGTGTTCGCCGAGACGTGGGAGCGCTTCTCCTATTACGGCATGCAATCGCTGCTCGTGCTCTACATGGGCCAACAGCTGCTGCTGCCCGGCCACGCCGAGCACGTTGCCGGCTTCGGCGGCTTTCGCGCCGCGATCGAGGCGGTCTATGGGCCGCTCTCCGTGCCGGCGCTGGCCTCCGTCATCTTCGGTCTCTATGCCGGCGGCGTCTACCTGACACCGATCGCCGGCGGCCTGCTCGCCGATCGGGTGCTCGGCCGGACGCGCACGGTGACGCTGGGGGCGCTGCTGATGGCGACCGGCCACTTCCTGATGGCGTTCGACTTCTCGTTCCTCATCGCACTCGCCTGCCTGCTCGTCGGCGTCGGCTGCTTCAAGGGCAACATCGCCAGCCAGCTCGGCGAACTCTACCTGCCGGGCGATCTCAGGCGTGCCGACGCCTTCCAGATCTTCCTGATCGGGGTGAGCGCCGGGGTGATCGCGGCGCCGCTGGTATGCGGCACGCTCGGGCAGAAGCTCGGATGGCACTGGGGTTTCGGCGCCGCGGGCGTCGGCATGCTGATCGGGCTCGCCGTCTACCGTTCCGGAAGGCGCTTCTTGCCCGCCGAAACGGTCCGCAAGAGCGCCGGACGCGCGCGCAGGCCCAGGCTCGCACCAGGAGAGGCCAGGAAGGTTGCCGTGCTGGTCGCCCTGCTTCCGGCGCTCGCACTCGCGGCGTTGTCGAACATGGAGATCTACAACGCCTACCTGGTCTGGGGCGACGCCAACTACGACCTGGTATTCTTCGGCCGCTCCATGCCGGTGACTTGGCTGCTCTCGCTCGATGCGGTGATCGGGCTTAGCGCGATCGTCGCATCGGTGGCATTCTGGCGCTGGTGGGGACGGCACCGGCCGGAGCCCAACGAGATCACCAAGATGATGGTCGGCACGCTTATCAGCGCGACCGCGCCAGTGATCCTGGCCCTGGCCAGCCTGCACGAGGCGACCAGCGGACAGAAGGTCGGGCTGGGCTGGGGGCTGGCGTTCCATATCGTCAACAACGTGGGCGTCGCCAACATCCTGCCGATCGGGCTGTCACTGTTTTCGCGTGCCGCGCCGCGCGCGGTCGCGGGCCTGATGATCGGTATTTTCTACCTGCACCTGTTCGCGGCCAACATGGCGGTCGGCTGGCTGGGCAGCCTGCTCCAGACGATGCCGGCCGCGCTGTTCTGGCTGCTGCACGCAGGACTGATGGCGTTCGGCGCGATCATGATGCTGGTGTTCCGCGCGATCTTCGGCCGCATCCTCGCGCCGACCACGGACCGTCCCGAAAGCACGTGATCCGCACCTGCCCGAGCAGGTGCGGAACGACCTTTCAAGTCCGCGGTGGCGGAAAGCTAGCCGACGATGCTGCTGCCCGGGTCGCTGACGCCGACAAGTTGGATCTTGGTGCCGTCCGACAGGTTGATCTGCGTCGAGCCGGACGCCTTGATGACCTGGTGCTCGGATGGCTGGTAGCCAAAGAGGTTGATCTTGTCACGACCCGGGTGGAAACCGGTGAGCACGTCAGTGCCGCCGGCCGCGCCCTTGACGACGTCATAGACGCTGGTTCCGGTTCCTTCACTGGCGGTGACGCCGCCCGACCC
>JAABUQ010005000.1_pt1 | contig 21823 bp, 27 predicted proteins | sample 5560001 | NCBI WGS metagenome assembly JAABUQ01 (sample SAMN10711888, study PRJNA513371) | rock metagenome | isolation source: Antarctica rocks | place: Antarctica: Victoria Land, Finger Mt nord | collected 2015-12-18
CAGCGCCAACTCCGTTCGTGTGGGATGGCAAACGCCGAGAACGCCGTCTCCGCGCGAAACAACGACGACTTGGTGGTTCGGCCGCGATCCTCGCCAATTACCAGTTAATTGCGGCATGACCCACTAGGTCAACTGTTTCAGAACTTGATCGCCAACGGCATCAAATTTCACAGGCTCGACGAGGCGCCGCAGGTGCACGTCTCCGCCGTGCTGGATCACTGCGTGTGGGCTTTCAGCGTGAGCGACAACGGCATAGGCATCGAGCCGCAGTACCTGGAGCGTGTCTTCGTCCTGTTCCAGCGGCTTCATAGTCGGGCGGATTACGCGGGAACCGGGATCGGACTCACCCTGTGCAAGAAGATCGTCGAACGGCATGGAGGACAGATCCGCGTGGATTCGGCGCCAGGTCATGGCACCATTTTTGGCTTCACCTGGCCAGTCATTGGCCTTGGGCAGGACCACATATGATCACCGTCCAGCCGATCGGCCGACCCATCGAGATCCTCCTAATCGAGGACAACCCAGGCGACGTGCGTCTCACCATCGAGGGGCTCAGGGAAAGTAAGGTCCGCAACACATTGCACGTCGCCAAAGATGGCGTTGAAGCTATGGATTTGTTGCGTCGCGCAGACGGGCCCAGGCCTGACCTCATCCTGCTCGATCTGAATTTGCCGCGTATGGATGGGCGAGAGGTGCTGACCGCAATCAAGTCTGACCCCAAACTCAAGATCATTCCGGTAGTCGTGCTTACCACGTCGCGGGCGGAGCAGGACATCTTGCGGAGTTACGAGCTCCAGGCGAATTGCTACATCACCAAGCCGGTGGACCTTGAGAAATTCATGACAGTCGTCAAATCGATTGAGGACTTCTGGTTGACGATCGTCAGGTTGCCTCGACACACGTGAATCTCGCGGCAGCACCGATCCATGCGCTCCTGATCGAAGACGAACCGGGGGATGCGCGGTTGATTCGCGAAATGCTGCGCGACGCAGTCGGCGCGCAGGCGGGCGTGGAGCTCGCCCACGTGGGCCGTCTGGCCCGTGGATTGGAACACCTGGCGCAGCAGGTCACGGACGTCGTGTTACTGGATTTGACGCTGCCAGACAGCCGAGGTTTCGAGACGTTCACCACGGTCCACTCCCAGGCGCCGGGTGTTGCAATCGTCGTGCTAAGCGGGCTGGATGACGAGACGCTCGCGGTTCGGGCTGTTCAGGAGGGCGCCCAGGACTACCTCGTCAAGGGCCAGGTCGAGGGTGGGGTACTCCTACGGTCGATGCGTTACGCGATCGAACGCCAGCGTCTTGAAGCGGTGCGGCGCGATCTGGAGCGGCAGCGGGATGAATTCTTCGCGAGCGTGTCGCACGACTTGCGTACGCCCGTGGCGGCGATCAAAGCCGCCATTGGCGTGGTCCTGGCCAACATGCCGGTTGATCTAACGCCTCGGTTGCGGCGCATGCTGGACAACGTGGATCTGGCGGCCGATGAGCTGACCAGTCTGATCGAAGACCTTCTCGAGATGGCGCGCCTCCAGTCGGGACGTGTGGAGCTATGGCGAACGTCAGTGGACCTTGGGGACGTGATCGTCCGTGCGGCACGGGCGGTCGAGCCGCTGATGCAGGTGCGCGGGCAACGATGGGAGTTTTCGCCGCCGGCCGACCCGATGATCGCGTCGGTCGACGCCGAAAGACTCGGACGCGTGCTGCGCAACTTGCTGGACAATGCCCAGAAGCACGGACGCGAGCGCGGCACCATCTCTGTCGCGCTGCACCGCGACGTAAACGAAGTCTGCATTTCGGTGACGGACGATGGGCCAGGAATTGCGCCTGACGAGCAGGAGCGTATTTTCGAGCGGTTCTACCGAGTCAGAGCCAGTGGATCAGCGGGCAGCGGGCTCGGGCTCGCGATCGCTCAAGGGCTGGTTGAGCTGCACGGTGGCCGGCTACGGGTGGCGAGCAGTCCGGGCCGCGGCAGCACGTTCCGGGTCACGCTACCCGTCGGCTGAACGGGTAGGGGCGCGTGCACCGGAGCAGGGCCGAGGGCCCGCACCAACCCCTGCGGCAATGGTGGCGGCAACGGGGCCTCTGAGTAGCAATGGCTCTCAGTTATGAGGAATGCAAACCTTCGACAACGCTTCCTTACAAGCTCGCGTCTTCGTTTCCAACTAGAGGTGCATTCCACATAAGCAGGATCTTACGGGACGGATTCTGGTCAAGTTCCGGCTGACGGTCTGGGCTGAGCAGGAGGTCGAATAGGGTCTGGATGAATCGATGGCGTAGTGTCCGGCGCCGATGTCGAATTCCTCACGGCCGACCAGCAGCAGGCGTACGGCCGATACGTCGGACCGCCGACGACTCAGCAATTGCCTCGCTACTTCCACCTGGATCACGCCGACCTCAAGTTGCTCAAGGTCCGGCGGGGTGCACACAACAAGCTCCAGGGCCAGACGCAGACGGGCGCCGGCTTCGCGCGCTATGTCGGTAATGACCGGGTTGTAGCCGACCATGCCGAGAGCGGCCTCCGGATTCATCATTTCGACTATGCTCGAGCCGTCGCCATTGTCGAGCTTCGAACGGTTCGCGCGCCAGCGAAGCGTGCACGCATCATCAGTAGCAGGAGCGCTCGATGGTCCGCCACGCAGTGCGCCAGCCGCGATGTCAGCCAGACAGTCCGGTGACTCCGATCGTCGGCGCTTTGCGTGATAGTCCAGCAGCCGGTACAAAATGGGCAAAATCAGCAGAAAGGGTCGCCTGCAGAGTGCGTTTCACTCCGAGACGCCGCGGACTTGCTCCGCCCGCGCCGCCTCGCACTACGTGCTTACGCCTGAACGGAGGCGGCGAATGTCCCGTGCCAGGTATGAAACCAGACCTGACCGGTGTACGCGTTGACCGACAGCATCCCCGTGAGTTGGCCATCCCTGGTGATGTGCACTGTGTAGTAGCCCGGGAAACTGTCCGGCATCATCGTCGTGCTGCCCGCCTGGCTCTGATCGAGCCATGTTTGGGCGATTTGCTGTGCCTGATCCGCGGTGACCGTCGGCTGGGCAATAGGTGCGGTCGGACCCCACGTCCCGCTCATCATCCCGCCCGGAGCGAAGCCGCCCATACCGCCGGTCATGCCGCCGCCGTACGTGCCCATAGGGCTGTACTTAGTGTTCCACATCATGTTCGGGCCAATCTCAGGGAAGATGGCGCCGCTGCTCGCGTCCGCCAGCAACTCAAAGGCGCCGCCGCCCGTGCTCTTCTCCTTGACAATGGCGTAGTAGTTCCACTGGAACTGCATCACCTCGTCCAGGGCCAGGTCCGAATTACCCGTCCTCTCGACATAGCCCGCGAAGGCGTTCTTGGCGGCGTCAAGCGAACCAATTGGACTTACCTGCTGAGCAGCCGGGCCGAAGCCGCCACCCATCATGCCCTGTCCGCCCATCATGCCACTCTGGCCCATCGGACCAGGAACGGTGGTAGTTCCGGTGCCACCCATCATCCCGCCCGGGCCGGGCGCAGGCTGGGTTTGCGCTGAGGTCGCGCTCACGCTTGCCGCTACAAGGACCACTGACACCAGTAGCCCACCTATCAGTTTGAGCTTCTTATTTTGCATGAATCCGTTTCCTTCTCCTTGCGATTTCGAGTGTTTGCTGATTGCGTCAACCAGCCTGGCCACGCGTCAGGCGAGCGTGTGCTTCGCCTGTTCAAACTCTGTCTCAGTTATTTCCCCAGCCGCGAAGCGACGTCGCAGGATCTCCTGTGCGGTGGCCTCGCCCGTATTGCCGCGGAATCCAAACATAGGGCCGGCGCCCCAGATCAACACGCCTATGATCACCGCCATGATGATCACCATCCAGAGCCAGCCAAAGCCGCCCATCCAGCCAAAATCGCCGTAGCCCATCATCGCTGAGCCTCCTTCTTCGGGTTCTTCCCGTTTAATGGCCCCGTATTCGGAGGCCGGTGAATTTGATGCGTCAAGATCAAGACCAGCTCACGCTCGCCGGAGGATGCCGTCAGCAAACAACTTGGCCAGTTGGCCGCTAAACGCGTCCAAACACCGCTCGACTTGCACATCGTCTATTTGAGTATGCGCCTCCGCGATGTCTGACACCACGCTCGGTGGGGTAGTCGCGGCACTACCCTACAGGGTGGGCGTTGGCTCGCCTCCGCGCATCCCATCGACTGCGACCTCCAGCCCCATCCAGATGTGCGCCTCGATGTGTCCGATGAGTTGTGCGGAGATGACAACCGTGTGCCGCTACTTCCACCGGCCGGTTGCTCGGTCGAATCCAGATGAGGACTGGCTTGATGGATCACTAGTGTCCAGCTCGATATACAGCCAGGGCCGCGGCCCACAGGGAAGCCAGTACCAGCAGCGGCCACGTGAAATCCGAGTCGATAGGCTCATCGAGCCGAGCGAGGTCAGCCCACTCAACCCCAACACTAGCGGCGACGACATTGGTCTTTGCCTCGCCTGCTCCCGCAATGGTGAGCAGCTTGTCAATGACCAGGTGCTCCGCGTACGTCCCGAAGCAACGTGGATCCTGGCGCCCGACGAGGCGTTGGTTATCGCCTGGCCGATCGTCTTGCACGGCGTGGCTGCGGCGCCGCAGGTCTTGCTGTCCATACCCGTACGCCCGTTGACGTGGAGTGTCATCGCAGCCGGCGCAGCCGGCGCCGCTACTGAGACGCTGCTGAGCGGGCTGGCGCCCACCAGCAGAACGATGAGCCACGGATACGCCAGTTTGCGCAGCAGCAAACACTCCCCCGTTGAATGCTCTCAGGCTCCGTGAGCACACCGGAGTCACTGAGCAGAACCAGACCAGATATGAGAAGCAGCTAGCCGGGAGGAATGCCCCCTTATGCTTTCACCCATGCTCTCGCTGGCCAGCGTAAAGCCCGCGGAGCGGCGGGATGGTTACCGTTCGGCTAAGAATTCGGACCAGAATCGGCGATGATCTAATACTTCGAGGGTGACGCCGACCGAATCGAACGCGCCATGGAAATGCTCCTCGATTCTGACCGCAACCGCGACGACAGGTACGTGGAGGGGTATGGTAAGCAGCTTGTGGCGCGGCTGCGCGGTGGAGGCGACGCCGACGTTGCTGATCCCATGACCTCCAAGTGAATTCCACAGCAGGTCGCTCTGGCTCAGGCGCAGGCCACTGGCGATGCCATCGAGCTTGAACGCTGCTCTGTTTGCCTGGGCCACGTGCCGCGGCTGAATGGCGACTTGCAGGAGGCCGAAGGTCAGTATCTGTACGCCATTGGCTTATCGCGTCGCGAACAGCGACACAACGTCCGCGCCGCGGCCGCTCTCGACGAAAGCCGACGGCACGATGTCAGACGCAACCATCCCAGGATGCGAGGCGCGGTCTGTCGCGCTGAGCGGCCGACTTGTTCGCCCGGACCGAGCCAGATCATGCACTGCAATCTGGTGGGTGCGGCCGAGGCTCTGGGGGAAGCGCTTGGCGTCCGAAGCACGCCAGGCGAGTGCTCCCGATTGGAGAGCTGGGTAACTGCTGCAACGGAGATGCTGGGCCAATCCGCTGCCGCGAGAGCTCTGCATCCAGGTCACCTCGGCAGGCGGCTAATCTCCCTGGCCCGCACCACGACAACAGAGCTGCGTTAGCGTCAGGACGCATCCAGTCGCCGCAGCCTGCGAACTGGCGACAGCAACACCCAACCCAGGCCGATCAGGGGCAGCAGGCCGCCGAGGAGCAGGGTAGGGCGAAGACCGAAGCTGTCGCCAAGCAGACCGCCGGCAACGGAGCCGGCGGTAAGCGCAGTCATGGCTCCCACACTCGTGACAGCAGTCACGCGGCCCAGAAGGTAGTCCGGAGTGACGGTCTGGCGAACGGTGCTAATGTTTGCTCCGGCGATGGGATTGATTGCGCCAACCGCTCCGAGAAGCATCGCGACCAACCACCGGCCCGAGCGGTGACGCGTTGACGAAGGCGAGACCGCCGTACCCGACGGACCACAATCCCAGGCAGCCCAGGATGGTCGTACCCAGCCCCAGCGCGCGCGTCGCCGGGCCGGTCAGGACGGCGCCGATCAATCCACCCACCCCCAGCCCTGCAAACACGCCGCCGAGTACGGCCGGCTCAAAGCCAAGCTCGCGGGTGAGGAACAGGACCACCACGCCGCTTTGAAAGACGAGTCCATCGGCGACGTTGCCCAACGCTGTGCCAAAGAACAGCGGCCGCAAGAGGGCGTGCCCCAGCACTCCGCCGAAACCCGCACGCAGCTGGGACCAAGTGCCACCAGCAGATGGTGAATGAGTGACCTCCTCACCGGAGTGCATTGCCGAAAGAGACACAGCCGACACCACAAACGATGCGCAGTCCACCAGGATCGCGAGCGGCGCGGTCAGCAGTTGCACGAGTCCGCCTGCCAGACCTGGTCCGGCCACCCGCGCAACCGCTTCGGCCAGGGCCAGCTTGGCGTTCCCGTCAGCGAGATCCGACCGTCTGACAACCGATGGCAGGAGCGAGCCGTACGCGACCCGGAAGAGTGCGCTCATCGCGCCCGTGCCGAAGCTTACGAGATACAGCTGTGGCATTCCCAGCTGTCCGGTAAGTGCCGTCAGTGGCACGCTCGCGAGCAGAATGGCGCGCCCGATGTCGGTCCTGATCATGATCGGTCGGCGTGGCACACGATCTACCCAGAGCCCAGCCGGCAAACCGAACAGGACCAGCGGCAGCACGTTCAGCGAGCCGACCAGTCCCATCTCGGCCGGGGTGGCTTGCAAGACGATCGCCGCCGTCAGCGCGATCGCCAGGCTGGTGACCTGCGAACCGAGCAACGACACCGCCTGCCCGAGCCAGAGCTTGAGGAAGTTCGGCTGCCGCCAGAGTTGCATCCACCAGCACTGTAAGCCCGTTCGGGCAATGGTCAAGCCCTGGCGCAACGCTCCGGGACGTCGAGCGTTTTCTTGCAGACAGGATGCAGCACCTTGGCTCGGACCCGACCTTTGTGCGGGAACAGTACTCCGATGCTGAACGGCTCCATATACGCATCCAGACCCACGAGCGCTTTACCCAGGGCGCCACAGAACGCATCCTCGACGACGCAACGCGCGCGTTGCAGCTCTCCTAGGGCCTACAGGTCCTCGATGTCGGCTGCGGCGCAGGCAGTTGGCACGCGCGGTTAGCATCAGCCGGCGCGACGATAGTCGGTGTGGATTTGATGCCTGGCATGCTGCGCGAGGCAAGCCTCGCCGACCAATGGCTACGCCCAAGCCCGATACTCGTCCAGGCTGACGCTCAAGCTCTTCCGTTCGAGGCCGCGACTTTCGATCGGGTGCTGTGCGCCAGTGTGCTGTATCACGTTCCGAATTGCGAGCAGTCGCTGCGCGAGATACGCCGAGTGCTGCGCCCGGGGGCGCGCGCGGTGATTTCGACCAACGGAGCGTATGCCATGCAGCGTATTTACGAGCTCCACGGCATCGCCGCGCGCCAATTGGGGTACCAGCCGCTGCCGATTACCGCCGGTCATTTCAGCATGGACGACTTGCCGCTGGTGAAGCGAGTGTTTTCACAGGTGGAGCGCTACATCCTCGAGGGTGCCCTTGTCTTCAGTACCCCCGAGCCCGCGCTCAGGTTCTACGCATCCAACCGGATCGACGCAATCGTCGATCGTCCGCCAGATGGCAGCCACCGTGCGCGGTTGGTGCCAAAGATGCGCGAGCTGATCGAGGGCATCATCGCGCAGGAAGGGACGTTCAGAGTTCCGAAGAGTGTCGGCTATTTCGTCGCGCTCGCCGGTAGCCATCCAGAGCCCGCCCGCCCCGCCCACCAGGTCAACCGTTTGCTTGGTGAGAAGCTGGACACCCAATAGCCAGAGTGATGTTGCGCACCAGACTGTCCAGGTCAATGCGCCAACCGGTGGTGTCGACCCTGAACACGGGACCTTCGAGCTCCAGAGCATCCCAGCGCTCCGTCAGCAAGCGTGGCAAGAGCTCATCAAGTGCCGCCACGTCGGCGTGACCTGGATGGCGCTCGCCAGATCGCGCCCGCCGCTCATAGCGCTCGACCAGCGTCGGTCCAGGCGCACTGCACACGACCTGGACAAACCGGCAAGCGTAGCGCTTGGCGAGGGCAAGAAATTGGGGTGTGTCCCATGTCGCGGAAAAGTTGCTTTCCAGGGCAATCGATTGACCAGCCTCCAACAGCGCCTCCGCGGAGCGGAATAGCAACCTCATACTGGCTCCGCCGAGCCGCCGCGACCAGGCACGGTCGTGCCACCCGAGAGAATCGAACAGCGTCTCCTTGAAGAGGTCCTTACTCAAGTACGGTACACCCAGGGCGACGGCCAGTTGGTGGCCGAGAGTGGATTTGCCGCTCGCCGGCGCGCCGGTGATGATCAGAACCAGGGGCCCGTTTGCGCCCTCCGCGGTCGCGTCCTGGCGCGGCTGCGACCTATCCATCGGTCAGTGCACCTGTCTCTCGAGAGAGAGTCTAGCGCCGAGGCGGCGTAGCGCTGGGCGCTACGCTAACGGACGTACACAAAGAGGAACGGAGGGGCTCATGGCGATCGCGTTGACAATCGGCGCGGCGGCGTTTTTGCTGACGCTCTTTTTCGGACACCCGTACCTGGCCTTCCTCCGGCGGGCGGGTCTTGGCAAGCAGGTGCGCATCGAGGGTCCATCCACCCATCTGTGGAAAACCGGCACTCCAACCCTCGGCGGACTGCTGTTTACGAGCGTCGCACTTGGCCTCACCGGTGCGCTCACCCTGACGATCTATCGCGACACCGGGCGCTCGATCCTGCTTCCCGCGAGTGTCATGCTCTTCAGCGCGGCACTGGGCGCCTACGATGACAAGCTTTCGCTCGTCGGCGGGCGCTCGGGCGGACTGAGCGCCCGCCGCAAGTTTGTTTTGCTGGGGCTGCTGAGTTTGGTAGCGGCCTTGCTCCTCTGGCATCCCCATGCCCTCGGGATCGACTCCCTGTTCGTGCCCGGCATACACGGGGCGGTCCCAATTGGCTGGTGGATGGTGCCACTTGCTTGTCTGGCCATCATGGGCTCAGCGCATGCCGTGAATCTGACGGATGGGCTCGATGGACTGGCTGGCCACATCGCTGCTGTTGCCTACGTGGCCTACGGAACCATCGCGTATCTTCAGGGTCAGATCTACCTGGTTACCTTTTGCTTCACTATCGCCGGTGCGTTGCTCGGTTTCTTGTGGTTCAACGCCTATCCGGCCCAGGTGTTCATGGGCGATACGGGGGCACTGGCACTTGGCGCAACGCTGGCGGTCGTGGCGCTGATGCTAGGAGTTCGGCCGAAAAGTGCATTTCACACGCCAAAGGGTCGCCGAACTCCGTTCAAACAGATTGCCTGGAGGGGCGACATCCGTGGCAGGAGGCTTTTCGGCCGCCCCTCCAGGCCAGGTGCTGTTGTTGCCCATCATCGGCTTTGTGTTCGTGGCGGTGACTGCGTCGGTCATCCTCCAGGTGAGCTACTTCAAAGTGACCGGCGGCAAGCGCTTGTTGCGTATGGCGCCGCTGCACAACCACTTCGAACTGATGGGCTGGAGCCAGATGCAGGTCGCGCAACGCTTCTGGCTCGTGAGCATGGTTACGGGTCTGCTGGGTGTGGCCCTCGCGTTCGCGTAGAACGCCGCCAACGCAGGACGACCTGCCGAAACGCGCCCATGCTGGTGTCCAGGTTTGCTACAAGACGACTGGTATGCCGCTGCTGGTGAGCGAGTCTCTGGAGGGCATTGCCGGCGTCGTGCTGGTTGCCCTGGTCTTGCTCGACGTCTTCCTGACGGTCGTCGTGCCGCGCCGAGCGCCGCGGGCGGGGCGCCAGCTGAGACTGACGCGTTACCTGGTGCCGGGCTTGTGGATCGCCTGGCGCTGGGCTGGCCTGCGCCTGCCAACCGCCGAGCGACGCGAAGCCTTCCTCGGCACCTATGGTGCGCTCATCGTTATCCTGCTGCTCGTCGGCTGGGTTGCCGGACTCGTGCTCGGTTACGGCCTGGTGCTGGACGCCCTACGGGCGCAGCTTCGACCCGAGCCCGAGACCCTGGGGAGCTCTCTGTACTTCGCCGGCACCTCGCTGCTGACGCTCGGTTTCGGAGATTTTGTCGCCGTGGGCGGGCTGGCGCGAGTGGTCGCACTGGCTGCCGCCGCTACGGGGCTAGGTCTGTTTGCGCTGTGCATCACGCTGCTGTTCACCCTGTACGGCTCGTTTCAGCGGCGCGAGGTAGCCGTGGTCGTGCTCGAGGCTGGCGCGGGCGCTCCGCCGTCAGGAGTCACCTTGCTCGAAACGTACGCCGTGCTGGGTATCCTGGACGACCTGCCGCGGGTCTTTCGCGACTGGCAAAGCTGGGCGGCGGAAGTTCTGGACAGCCATCTGGCCTACCCGATTCTGGCCTACTTTCGTTCCAGCCACGACGACGACTCGTGGATCAGCTCGCTGGGCGCGGTGATGGATGCCTCGACGTTGGTCCTCACGACGATCAAAGACGGACCCAAGGGCTGGGCCAAGCTGAGTCGATCGGTGGGCGGTCACTGCATTGAAGACCTGGTTCTGTATTTCGACCTGCAGAGTGAACCTGAGCTGGGTGTAGAGCGGGCTGAGTTTGACGAGGCGCGCCGCCGACTCGAGCACGCCGGGTTTGTTCTGGAGGATGCGGATGGGTCCTGGGAGAACTTCTCGCGGCTGCGGCAGGACTATGCCGGGCGGGTCAACACGCTGGCCCGTTACTGGGCCACGCCGCCGGCGCTCTGGATTGGTGACCGGTCGCCGTTGAAGTACCGGCGCGCACACGGGCCCCAGCCAACCCTCGGGCAGCCCGTGCCGGGTGTGCGCAGCCCGTGACCCCGCGTCTCTGGCGCGCCCGCCCCGCACGCGCATAGGCTCTGCGTATGCCAGATGAACGGATCGATCCGAACGTACCGCCGAGCGGAACAGGCTGCGTAGAGTGCCTTGCCGCCGACGGATGGTGGTTCCATCTGCGGCGCTGCGCCAAGTGTGGCCATATCGGGTGCTGCGACACGTCTCCGAGCCAGCACGCCACCAAGCACGCCGGCACAAGTGGTCACAGCGTCATGCGTAGCTTCGAGCCAGGCGAAGACTGGTTCTGGGACTACACCAGCAATGAGGCCTTCCAGGGTCCGACACTGGCGCCGCCACAGCACCATCCCGGCGATCAACCCATCCCCGGTCCAGCTGGCCGTGTGCCGCGCGACTGGGAGAGCAGGCTCAACTGACGTGGCTGAGGCGCAACCGCGGATGCGGATCTCGGTGACAGTGCTCGGAGCTCCTGATCCGCAGGCACTGGGTGCTTTCTACGCGCGGCTGCTCGCGTGGACGGTGGTGCAGGATGAGCCGGATTGGGTGATGGTCAAGCCGCCTGGCGGTGGCACGGGGCTGTCCTTCCAGAAGGAGTTGGACTACGTTCCGCCGGTCTGGCCGACCGCCCCAGGCGAGCAACAGATGATGTCGCATCTGGACATCGCCGTGGACAATCTCGAGACCGGGGTAGCCTGGGCGGTCGAGGTCGGGGCCGTGCTCGCCGGCTTCCAGCCCGAGCCTGACTTTCGTGTCCTGCTGGACCCGGCCGGGCACCCGTTCTGTCTGGTCGCGGCGGAGGATTAACCGGCTGCCGGAGTGAGGAGCAGGTCCAGGCGAGGTTCAGACCTCGCCGAGGTCCTTCAGCGCGCGCAGGACAGGTTGCTTCTCCGCATCGAGCTGGTCAGCCACCTCCTTGAATACCCCGTCCGCGGGCTCGTTGTTGGCCGTGATCCGCTCCAGTCCTTTGCCAATGATATTGTCGCCGTTCGGCACCAGTTCGCGGGCACTGTCCTGGGGTCGGGTCTTCGGAAGCTGATCGACCGTGGTCTTGAAGTTCGGGTGCGCTTCGAAGAAGGCTTTCATCTCCGCGCCCCCCAGGGCTGCGTTGCGGACCGGCATGTAGCCGGTGTTCTGCGACCAGAACACGGTATCGGTGCCGGTGGCAAATGCCATGAACTTCATCGCCGCCTGTTGTTTTTCCTTTGGCGAGGCGGCGGTAATTGCCATGCCAGAGCCCCCGGTGCAGCAGCCAAATCCGGCCGGACCCTCAGGCAGGAACGCCGTGCCTACCTGGAACTTGGCGGCTGACTCATGGCCTGCCAGGCCGGCGGTCGAATCGAGGTACGACAGCACCGCGCCCGAATTGAAATCGGTGCCCGGATCCTTGGACGGCTGACCGACTCCGCTGGCGACCATCGATCGCCACATCTCTCCGGCTTTGACAGAGTTGGGCTCCTGAATCCGCATGGTGAAGTCGGGGTCCGAGTAGGATCCGCCATACGCCCAATCCACTCCCTGGAACACCCACGCGGAGTAGCTCGCCGCGCCACCGAATGCATGCACGATTGGCGCGAGCGGCTTCAACTTGGGCGCGAAGTCCGCGTTGAACTCGTCCCAGGTGCTCGGGCCGCGGTCCGGCAGGCCAGCTTTGGTCCAAGCGTCTTTGTTGTAGTAGAAGATCGGCGTGCTGCGAGCAAATGGCAACACGACCTGTTTTCCATTGCGGACGGTCTCTTTGTAGAAGACGTCCACGTAGTCGCTGGCGCTGATCTTCTCGGCCGCCATGAGGTCGTCCAGTGGCTGGAGTGTCTTGCTGAGATAGAACTTGAACCACCACACGTCTGAGAGCAGGACGACTTCGGGTGCGCTCTTGGCCTGCAGCGCGGTGGTGAGCTTGGCCGCCAGCGTGCCATAGTCATTCTGATTTTGTAGCGTCACCTGGACATCCTTCTGGGATGCGTTGTAGCGGTCCACCAGTTGCTGCTGGACGTCCGCGTTGTGGCCGCCGAAGGCACCCCAGTAGGTGATGCTGGCTGTCGAGCCAGTTGCCGCCACGGCCGGAGGAGCGGTCTGGACTGGAGTCGGTCCGGCGGCGGTCGGTTTCGCCGCGGCGGGGGTTGGAGCAAGCGTAGCGGCCGAAGCGGCCGTGGCGGCAGGAGCCGCTGCGGCGGCCGGAGTAGGCGCTGAGGTTGACGGCTGGGAGCACGCGGTCGCGAGCGCAAGCGCGGCCACGCCGCCAACTCCCTTCAGCAGGTCACGTCGAGTCACGGAGGTCATCGTGTTTGCACCTTCCAAGAATTCGGATGTGAGAGTGGCATCACCCTTTGACGGCGCCGGCGGCGATGCCTTCGACGATATGACGTTGGAGGACCAGGAACAGCACCAGTACCGGAAGAACGACGTACAGCGTGCCTGCCATGACGACTCCCCACAGCGTTCCAGTCTCTTTCTGGAACAGGAGCGCGATACCTACCGACAGCGTGCGCATTTCGGTGGTATTGGTAATGATGAGCGGCCACAGGTAGTCGTTCCAGCGGGAGACCACCGTCAGCAGGACCAGTGTCGCCAGTACGGGCCGAGACATCGGCAGCACCACACTAAAGAGTGTGCGGAGATGGCCCGCGCCATCCACGCGGGCAGCGTCGAGCACTTCACGGGGCAGGCTGAGGAAGTGCTGACGCAGCAGGAAGGTCCCGAAAGCCGAGACGAAGCCGGGTAGCAGTAGGCCCTGGTAAGTATTCGTCCAGCCCACGAGCGCCAGGGTCAAGAAGTTTGGCAGCACGGTGAACTCGTCCGGGATCATCAAGGCCATGAGCAGCAGCAGAAAGACGAGGTTCTTGCGCGGAAAGCTCAAGAAGGCAAAGGCATACGCTGAGAAGACCGCCTGGAGGATCTTGGCCGAGCCGCTCACGACGGTGTACACCAGCGTGTTGACGTAAAAGTTGCCGAACGGTGCTTGACGCCAGGCCGCGGGGAAGTTGTCGAGGGTTGGCGCCAGCGGGATCCAGGTCGGCGGCGAGGTGAAGATCTCCTGATTGGTCTTGAAGGCAGCGATCAGCATCCAGTACATCGGTAGCCCGACGAGCATCGCGGCGACGCCCATGGTGGCGTAGCCAAGCAGGCGCCAGGATCGGCCTGGGGCGGCCCAACGTACTGCCGCGGTTGACTGTAACGCCCCGGCCCGCAATTGTGGTTGGGCTACCCGCATCGGCTCAGCCGTACGTGACCCTTCGCTCGACGTACTGCAGCTGAACCACGGTCAGAATCAGCATCAGTCCGAACAGCATCACCGCGTACACTGCCGCGGTGCCCGCGTGGAAGGCGACGAACGCCTGGTTGTAGTACTCGTACAGCAGCGTTGTCGTAGCAATGACGGGACCGCCAGCGGTCATCACGTTGATGATGTCGAACGCCTGGAACGACAGCAGAACCGTGGTGACCATCAGAAAGAACGTAATCGGCGCCAGGCCCGGCAGCGTTACCGAGCGGAAGCGTTGCCAGGCATTCGCCCCGTCCACGCGAGCCGCTTCGTACAGCTCCCGCGGGATACCCTGCAGCCCGGCCAGAAAGATGACCGCCGCGTAGCCAACGGTCTTCCACACGTACACGATGATGACCGCGGGCATTGCCCAGTGAACGTCGACCACCCACCGCGGTGAGGGAATGCCGACCCAGCCGAGCGCAGTCTTGAGCATGCCCCAGTTCGGGTCAAAGATGAAGTACCAGACGATGGCAACGGCTGCGCCTGAGAGCACCGTAGGTGTAAACAGGATGGTTCGGGCGCCGTTGCGGAACCGCAGGCGCTGGTTGAGCAGGAGCGCCAAGCCCAGGCCAAGCAAGAGTGTGAAGCCGACCGAGCCGAGGGTAAAGGTGGCTGTGTTGAGCGCGATCTGTCCGAAGCGGCTGCTGGTGACGATCGTGGCCCAGTTATCGAGGCCGACGAAGCGCTTGTCCGGCGAGATCATGTCCCACTCGGTAAAGCTGAGGGCAAGGTTCTGGATGAGCGGCCAGTAGGAAAAAATGGCCAGCAGCAGCAGATTTGGCGCGACGAAAGCGGCGAAGGTCAGCCACTCGCCCAGTTCACGGCGTGAGCGTGCCCGAGGCGGAACGGACCGGGCAGCAGCATCGGCGAGAGTTGCGGCGGTCAAGACAGCCCGCCAAGCATAGTCAACCCCGTGCGCGACCAAAAGTTAACAGGCGACGACCCGCGTAGCGCTCGGTGTTCGGACGGCGAACGGTTGGCCCGCCCGACGAGGTGCTCCGTGTTCCGCCCGAGAAGGTCCTATCTCTTAAGCTAGTGGGGTGGCCCGCAAACCTGCCGCGGCAGCTCACGTGACCGAGGTTTACCTCGAGCTTGGCACCAAGCGCGTCTTTGCCTGTGCGTACGAGTTCCCGGGCTTGTGCCGGTCTGCGCGTTACGAAGACATGGCGCTTGCCGCGCTCGTCAGTGCCGTCCCGCGCTACGCGACGGTCGCGAAAACGGCTGGATCTCCGCCTCCGACTGACACGTTGGAGGTCATCGAGCGAGTGGCCGGGTCCGTGTCGACTGACTTTGGGGTACCTGGAACGATCACATCGCGGGATCGCGAGCCGCTTACGGCGGCCGAGACCAGGCGCGTGCTGGCGCTGGTAGCCGCCGCCTGGACCATTCTGGACCACACCGCGGCGGGCGCCCCGCAGGAGCTCACCAAAGGCCCTCGCGGCGGCGGACGTGACCGCGACAAGATTGTCGATCACGTTCTCGGAGCGGAGGTAGGTTACGTTGCTCAACTTGGGGTCAGAGGACGGAAACAGCCTTTGCTGAATGACAAGAACGGTGTAGCCGGGCACCGCGCCGCGATCTTGGAGGCCCTGGCTGGGACCAAAGAAACTGCGTGGCCGCCCCGGTACGCCGCCCGCCGCATCGCCTGGCACGCGCTTGACCATGCGTGGGAGATCGAGGACCGCATTCCACGGTCGAGCTAGCGCCGAACCCGTGGCCGCCGCATTCGCGCGTTCCACAGGCCGGTCCAGCCAAAAAAGGGCCGCGACGGATCCACACCGCCGCGCGCCATCGTTCGGTGACCAGGTCGTTCGCCTCAGCGGCGGCGTCTTAGGGCCGCTCACACTATTGCCCAGCTGCGCCGCAGCAACCGTGGCGTGGCCGAAGACCTTGGTGACGAGCTTCGGTTGACCTGATTCACTGTGGCCGTGGCCGTCCCTGTCACCGCTGAATCGTCTAGGATTGATGCTTATCTGATCTGCGGTACGCCGCGTACTGGCAGTACGCTGTTGTGCGGTTTGCTGCGGTCTACCGAGGTCGCGGGCCGGCCGGAGTCATACTTCCGGCTACCGGACGAGCAGACGTGGGCAGACCGATGGCGGCTGGCGCGTAACGGGGCGGGAGCTTTCGACTACGGCGGCTATGTACGAGCCGCTGTGGTGGCCGGCAGCAGCCCGAACGGCGTCTTCGGCGCCAGGGTCATGTGGGGAACGCTGGAGGAGATCGTTACCAAGCTGGGCACCGTGTATCCCGACCTCGCGGGCGCCGACCTGGAGTTGCTGACCAGGGCCTTTGGCCGTATGCGCTTCGTATATCTGTGGCGAGACGACACCGTGGCGCAGGCGGTGTCGTGGGCGCGCGCTGAGCAGACGCATTTCTGGCACGAGGGCGACACTGCTCTGCCCGGGTACGAACCTCGCTTCGACTTCGAGCTGATCCACACCCTCGTCCAGACCATCGACGAACACAACGCGGCCTGGCGGCACTGGTTCGCCGCGTTCGATGTCCGGCCGGAACTGGTGCGCTATGAAGACCTGGCCGCCGATCCCGCTCGGGAGACCCGCGGCATTCTCGACTTCCTTGGGCTCCGTCTGCCCGCTGACCAAGTGATCGTGCCCCGCCACCGCCGTCAAGCCGATAACCTCAACCATGACTGGATCGCGCGATATCGCGCGGTGGTGGACTAGCGCAAACACTGGTGTACTCCGGACGCCCTCCGTCGGCGGTAGGCAGCCTGGTCGGCGGTAGGCCCGCCCGCGGTGTGCAACCCGCTGCACGTGCACCTGCCTGGGTGGACTCGCCTGGGACGGTATCCCCGCCGCGTTGGAGGTGAGCTCGCACCGGGGCCCTACGTTGCTGCCATGATGACCCAATCGACACGCTCACACGGAATTGGCTAACGCACAGGCAGCGTCCGGATCAGGCGTTCCTCCAACTGCGGCAGTGGTGGGTGGTCGGGTTGCGCCCCTACGGCAGGGTCTTGATTGGTGAGCATGACGAACGTGTAGCCGAACTCCGGCTCCCACTCCAACAGTGCCTCTCCGCCATGTGTACTCCCGCCGTGGCCTAGGACACGCGCTCCACCTAGTCTGTGCTCAGCTAGCCCATAGCCCCACCGAAAGCCTGGTCCGAATTGCTCAGCCGATACACGGCCCTGCAGCATGATCTCGGTGTACCGCGGGTCCAATAGCACACCGCTGCGCAGCGCCTGAGCAAAACGGAAGAGGTCCTCGACTGTCGAACTGCCGCCGCCATCCGGGCCGGCATGCGGCGGCAACCAGCGTGTGTTCGGTTCCGCCGGCCCAGGTCCTATCTGCAGTCTTTCGTCGAGCCGGGTGTAATTGATCGCCCTGTTGGGTACCACAGCGTCGCGCTCATTGGAGTCACTTCTGGTCATCCCCGCAGGAGCGAAAATATGCTGCTGGATAAATGTCCAGTAGTCCTCACCCGAGACGTGCTCCACAATGAGCCCAAGCAGTATGTACCCGGCGTTGCTGTACTTCCACGACGTGCCAGGCGTAAACCCCAGAGGATCTTGCTCAAATAGCGGGAGATAGTCTTCAAGAGCACGCAGCTGATCCTTCGCCCCCGCCCAGTACGGTGGCTTGGTAATGTAGTCGCCGAGTCCGGAAGTATGCGTCAGGAGTTGCTCGACGGTGATCTGGTCAGCAATCTCGCGCCGGTATGAAGGCAGATAGGCGCCGATCGGCGTGGTTAGAGCCACTTGGCCATGCTGAACCAACTGGAGGATGGCCACGGCCGTGAAGATTTTGCCGACGGAGCCGATGTCGAATTGCGTATCCGACCGGTTAGACAGCTTCGCGTCTCGATCCGCGAGCCCGTATGCCTCGAGAAACACGACCTGATCGTTTCTGGCGACAAGCGCCGCCCCCGAGAACTGACCCGCGGCTGCGGCAGTGGACAGGATCCCGGCGACGGCTGGAGTAACGGTGGGGTTTGCAGTACTCGCGAGAGGGCGGTGCGCCTGCGGGAGTGGGCTTGGCTGAGGCGTTACTTGGTCGGGAGGCGTATACGCCACACACCCACCGGTGGAGACCAGGAGAAGCACAGCGAGTGCCTGTCGCATCGGCAAATGGTAACGTCCTGTCTAGTGAGAGATGGGGTCTGTTCAGCCTAGAATCGCCCGTCCGGCGCGGCTCCGTCGAGCCAACGCTCTGGCGCTTGCGGTTATCGTATGAGGCAACCACGAGCCCGTCTGTGGCACTGGCGAACATCGACCCTCGAGACCTGGCGTAAGTCGGTGCCTCCGCGGCCGGTGCGCTCACCGCGCGCACGCGGTTCCGAAGTGCCGCCCTGCGCGGACCGCTTTCTACAATGGCTTCGGATGGGGCTGCGCCCGCTGACGCCGCCCTTCGGCGGTTACGTGCGGAAAGACGTCACATAGGGGGCCGCCCCTCGCGGTCAAGGCACGCTCCCGCAGGAACCTACCCCAGGTTCCGAAGCGCTTGGGGCACCTTCTCGGTCCGCTCTGCGACCTTGACCGCTTCACTCCGCTAGCCGAGACGGCTGTGAGCTTTGCTTCCAGCAAGGCTTCCGTGACTACCGAGATGCCGAAGTCCGCCCCGCTGCTGCCGTCCTCGCTGCAGAGGGTACAGGCCGACGCCCGCGGTCTGGACGGTCACCGCATTGCTAGACGCCAACGACCGAGTTGCGTCGTTCAGTGTTCAGTACCGCTCGGGTATTGAAACTACGGTCGGTTCTCAGTTCGATACCGTGACGGTGGCGAGCTCGGGTCGCTCACGCTCGATCGGGATCGGCTCGCCGTCGGCGAGCAGGCCCGCCAGGTGGACGGCGATCGCTTCGCGGGCGCGGGACATGGCTTCATCACGCGTGCTGCCCTGGGTGAAGCAGCCCGGCAGCGACGGGACCTCGACGGTATAGCCCCCGCCAGCGGCGTCCGGGTGGAGCAGGACAGTGTAGGCGTAGTCAGCCATGATGGTTCCCCTTAGAGCAAGTTGTGCAGGTCCTCGGCTGTTAGCCCGGCCTGTTTGAGGATTGACGAGACGATGAAGGGCTGTAACGTTTCGCCCGCGTGTACGGGAATGGTGACACGTCCGGGTTTCGTCGCGTGCTTTAGCTGGACGTGGCTGCCGCCTTGCGCATGCTCATACCAGCCGTCGCGCTTCAACGCACGCAGCATCCCGCGGCTGGTAACGCGGGGAAGTCGGGGACTCATGAACGCTTGGGTAACCTGGTGGCGCGCTGGCCCTGATCACAGCAGCACTGGCGCCACAGTAGAGAGGCCGCGGCGTCTCTGGGGTTGATTGCTCAAGCGACCGCAGCGGTCTCTTTTCCCGGCCGCCTGGTGGGCCACTCATCCGGCTCGAGCAGTGCGTCAACCTCGACGTCCAGAACCTGACATAGCTTCTGCAGATGCTTCGGCCAGGGGAACGAAGCGCCGGCCTCCCAGCGCTGAATGGTGTTGAGGTCCACACCCACCTCATGGGGGAGCTGCTGCTGGGTCAGGAACTTCCGTAGCCGCGAGCGCGGCAGACGCTTCATACGCAACTCCAGTAGGTCGGGCTGGGCGCAAGCATACCACAAGAAGATCGCAAATCCCTTTTCAAAATCTCTCAACGTAGAGAGATCAGCGGCAGCATGAGCAACAGTCGAGGCTTCGAGGGCGGACTAACCGCCCCTATCGGTCATACGCGGACACTGTCAAAGGGTGCAAGCACCGCGAGGGGCACGACCTAGCTCTGAGCGCCGGCGAAGCGCTGACACCTATCGAGGCACGCCGAGTGTGCCGCTGCTGCGGCGCGCGATTCTGGATCAGCTTGCCTTCAGTTGGTGCGATTTTCGACGCGGCCTATCGGCTCGGTCGCGACGTGCCGGACCTCGGCGTCGACCTGACTCGCCGCGAACAGCAGGTGCTAAATGTGCTCCACCGTGCGAGGTGCATGGGCGGAGCACCGACTTACGGGCCGACGAGGAATCGTCCCACACCGTTTGGCGCGGACCCAGACCATCACATTTCGATCTGTCACATTAACTGGAGCACAGTCCCCCGACCAACTGTTCGCCTGCCTTCCCGAAGCTCGAATGCCGCGCCTGGGCGCACATGCGGCTCAACCAGCTCTGGAACCAGTGGCCGGATGCGCGCGACGCATTCCTCGCTTGGGTAACACCGCGCTTATCCACGAGCGTCAGTAAGCCATCATTACCTTCGGAAGACTCTGGATCGAAAAACATACCGGCGCGGTAACCGGTCGCGACAGGATGCGTGCGTCCGCCTTCTTCTGAACTCAGCCATGAAACTTTCGTTAGGAATTCAGCTAATGTCACCGCAGTACCTTTATTGTAGAAATCCGATTTAGCGCAGCCAGTTGCTCTGGGTCAACGTTGCCAGCACTGATAGAGTCAGCCACAGGCGCGCGACGATCCTCGTGTAGCTCTGTCGCCCGACGCTGATTCGCGTACGTCGAGCCGATTCCCGCTGATCAGCAAGCGTGCCGAGTTCTGTCCCAAAGTGGGTCCACCGACAGTGCGAGGACAAGAGACGCAGCCAGCCGTGTTGGTTGCCCCGAGACTCCTCTGGCGACGCCAGAACTTGTTCATGCGTACTTGGGCGCGAGTCGACGGGGCGGGCGTGTTGTTTGCAGCAGCGCGCCTGCACGTCAACCACTCTAACAACCCCTAAGGGGAGAGGCTGGAGGGCGGAAAGGTCAGGCGCACTGCCGTCGCATGGCTACGCGCACCCCGACCTTGCTGGCCACCAGTGAAAGTCCGCTGCGCAGACTGTGGCAAGGTCCAGAATGCGTGTCTCTGGCGGTGCGGGTATACACGGCCGCCCCGCCGACGGCATACGCCGATGCGCCTGGCACCGACAGCAGCGCCGCGGAGATCAGGCCACCGGCGCTCGAGTCGGCGACGGCGATGGTTTCCTGGCGAGCGATCAGCAACTGGGCGATCTGGTTGGCAACCGGCAGGAGTCTTGCATGTTCAGTGTCTGTTCTCCTGTCCCGCCGCGCCAGGGGACCACGTGCAGGCGGTGGCAAAGGTCAGCAGCTCGAAACCGTGCTTCTCGAGAATCGGGCGGCTCGTCTTCCTGGCGTCTACCGACACATACCGGAACCCGCGCCGACGTGCTGCCTGGACTCGCGCGGCCAGGAGCCCCGTGTACAGACCGCGGTTGCGAAGCTCGGGTGCGGTGGATCCGCCCCACAGACTGGCGAACGCGCTTGCGCCCGGAAAGCGAATCCAGGCGCACGCAGCCGGCGCACCGTCAACGTCTGCTACGTAGACCGAGATACCGTCCGGCGTGTGCTCCAGCTCGTATGCCAATCGGTCCACCAGTGCGTCCACGGGCCTGTTGGCGTACACACGTTGCCTGACCGCCGCCACGTCGCGTAGCTCGTCGCGACGGGTGATGCGTCGTACGGGGGGTGCATCGTCCAAGAGTGGCGGCGACAGCAGATCCAGCACCAGAATGGCTTCGGTTTCGTCGAGCGAGAAACCGTGGCGTGACAGCCGCTCGACGAGGTCCGGCGGCTGGTCATGGGCGTAGGCTTTCCACTCTAGGTCGTGGCGCAGGGCGCTGAAATAGGCCATCTGCTCCTGGATGGCGGTATCGGCGCTGGTGGAGGTCAGGCGCGAGTAGAGCACGATGCTCGACGTGCCCAGCAGGTCGACGTGGCGGACGAGCCCTGGCAGCTCCTCACGCCGGGTATCGGCACTGGTGGCTGCGAAGCGTTCGTCCGCGTCGTACCGCGCCAGGAGATCCATGCCCACCGGCCGAGACCAGGGATCACG
>JAABUQ010005002.1_pt1 | contig 21811 bp, 29 predicted proteins | sample 5560001 | NCBI WGS metagenome assembly JAABUQ01 (sample SAMN10711888, study PRJNA513371) | rock metagenome | isolation source: Antarctica rocks | place: Antarctica: Victoria Land, Finger Mt nord | collected 2015-12-18
TAGGTCTGGGTAGTGTGCCAGGAACTGGTCGCGGGCGTGCCGCAGCATGCGTTGGTAGACGGGCTGATCGATCCAGCGTTCGAGATAGGCGTCGTACTCCGCCACCGGCGCGTGGCGCCGAACGCCCCGTAGATCAATGTAGGCAAGCCCCGAGGTCGTCACGGCACGATCGCTTGGCCCAGAGCAAGCCGGTATTCGGAGACCACGACCGGATCTGAAACCCGCGTGTAGATGCGGGTCGACTCAGGGGACGCGTGGCCCAGCCGTTTCTGCAACGAGAGCTCGCGCATGCCGCCCTCCCACATCTGCGTCGCGTGGGTGTGCCGCAAAGCGTGTGGCGTCACCCATGGCTGGCGGATGCCAAGCGCATCGCACCGCCGCTGGAACAACTTGATCAGCGCCGCGTAGCTCAGTGGCTCGCATCGTTTAGCGCCATGCCCGCTGACGAGGAACACGAACGGCGTCTGGGCGTCTCTCGGCCGCTCCTGCATCACGTATCGACTGACGGCGTCCAACGTGGCGGCCTCGTGCAGATCAACGACGCGCTCGGTCCGCGATTTGGTGCGAGCACCCTTCGGGTGGTCGGTGTGGTACCGGATGATCACCCGTCGACGGCCGTATTGCACGTCATCCAGGTGCAAGCTGAGCACTTCGCCAGGTCGTAGGCCGCCGTGCAGCATGAGCAGCACCATGGCCCGATCCCGCCAGCGATCGAGTGAGGTCAAAAGTGCTGCTACCTGGTCCTCATCGAGCGGGCGAGGGAGACGCTGGATGGTCTTGACCCGCACGACTCGCCGTACTGGGCGCTGGCGGCTCGATCCTCCCATGAACGGCCGATGCCGTTCCGACACACGCGCTAGCGCCGGATCCGGCCGCCGTTGAATAGGGTTCTCCGTTGGCCAGCGGCCTGAGACGATCAGGTACTCGTAGAACGATGAGATCGCGGCGAAGATCCGGTTGACCGTCGCAGGGGCGAGCCGCGTAGCCGAGGATCCATTTGCAATGGTTGCCAAAACGAGATCTAGCCGACCGGCCCGTCGGCTACTGGGAACCTGGCGCAGGTGTTCCAGTAACAGAAGGGACTCTGGCGGCCCGAAGCGGTCGATGTTCAGCCCGGCCAGCTCCAGGAACTGGTAGAAGTGGAGTAGGTCGTGCGCGTAGGCACAGAGTGTGTTGGGTGAACAACCTCGAGCGCCGAGGTGGCGCTGGAAGCCACGAACCTCCGCGACCGGCTGGTTGTGCTCATCGAGGAGATCAAACGAACTGCTCGTATCATCCTGACGCCGTTGAACCCGCATACGCTGCCTCTTCCATATAGAACGTGCGTTCTATGGCAGCGTATACCACCCTCTCCGGGAAAACGTCCATATAAACACCGACCAGATGTTTGGCGCGTTTTGGCTCCTCGGGTATCGGTTCAGCCCGCGGCTGGCTGACCTGGGCGATGCTCGACTGTGGCGCCTGGATCGCTCCGCCGACTATGGCGTACTGAATGGCCTGGCCCGAAACCGCATCGACCGCGAGCTGATCGTCCGCAACTGGGACGACCTGCTGCGGTTGGCAGGCTCGCTCAAGATGAGCACCATCGGCGCGGTCGAGCTGCTGCACTCTCTTCAGGGTGGCGGCCGTGTCTCAGCCCTGGGGCGTGCGTTGACGGAGTTGGGCCGCGGTCCGAAGACTTTGCACTTGCTTTCGTACTTCGACGACGAAGACCATCGACGCTACATTGGCCGGCATCTCACCGTCACGAGAGCCGCCACAAGCTGGCTCGCACCGTTTTCCACGGCCGAAAAGGCCAACTTCGCCAGCCGTATCGGGAAGGCATGGAAGATCAACTCGGCGCGTTGGGTTTGGTCGTCAACGTGATGGTGCTCTGGACAACGCTGTACATGGATCGCGCGCTAGACCAGCTGCGAGGCCTCGGCGCCACCGTCAACGACGAAGATGTGGCACGTCTCTCGCCGCTCGGCACGAATCACATCAACGTCCTGGGGCGATACCACTTTTCATTGCCAGATGCCGTCGCTCGCGGTGAGTTTCGGGCATTGCGTGATCCTTCCGACTTCGATGACGACGACCTGTTGATCCAACAGGCTGCCAGTGAGGACTTGTGACGGATGTTTCCGTTCCATTGGTTGTCGGAGGCCAACTTGAGCGGCTTGGCCCAGACGCTCTCAAAATCGAGCAGCCGTCGATCAAGCGCCAGCGGCACGAGGGTGATCACGAACAGGACGGCCAATCCTGCCACGGCGAGCCAGACGAGGCGCTCGGCTGGGGTCAGACTCGCGACCGCCGTCATGGCGGGCGCTTTGTCATGCCGGCCATGACCTGGCCCATGATCCGGGTGCGCAGGGTCCGGGGAAGCGGCGATAGCGAGCCTCCGAGCAACTTGGACAACCGCCCTGGCCGCGTCGTGCCCCGACGGCCGAGGGCGGCCAGGGCGCCTCGTGCGACAACCGCCGGGCCTTCGCTCATGCTCATGCTCATGGTCATGTTCGCGCGGCGCCCGAAGCCGCTGTCGATCGGCCCCGGCGCGACCGCGAGCACATCGACGTTTTTGGGGGCTAGTTCACGGCGCAAACCCTCCGCCAAGACCTGGACGTACGCTTTAGTCGCGGCGTAGTTGGCGGCACGCGGCACGCCCTGGAAGGCCAGTAGCGAACTCATAAACACCAGTCCGCCGCTGCCCCTCGACACGAACTGGGCGCCGTAGAAGTGGGCCAGCTCGACGACAGCGCGGCAGTTGACGTCGATCATCTCGAGTTCGGTCTCGATGCTATTGTCGAGGAACGGCCCCGAGGTGCCGAACCCGGCGGCTCCGACCAGCAAGCCGATGTCGCGATTCGTCGCCGCCGACACGAGTTTCGCCGCGCCGTCAGCGCGCGCAAGGTCGATGTCGAGCACGTCGCACGTAATCCCGTGCGCACGTTGCAGCTCGACCGCTAGCTCCTCCAGCACATTACGGCGACGGGCGACGAGCACGAGATTGACGCCGGCTGCGGCCAGTTCGGTCGCGAACGCCCGGCCGATGCCGTCGGAAGCGCCTGTCACGACCGCCCAGGGTCCGTAACGCTGATTGAACGTGTTGCTGTTACTCATGAGATCTCCTCCTTTGCAGAGCTGCTGGCACTGACGGGGACAACCTGGCTGGGAGCGATCACTCCGCTCGGCGGCCTTGCTTTCCTGGTGGCCTGGCTGGCATTGGCCTTCGGCATATGGCTCCCGACGGATCGCCGAACAGGTGGTCCAAGGCGGCGATAACGAAGCTAACGCGGACGCGACAGACACGACTCGCGCCGGCGTCGGCGCCGTGGCGCCGGCCGACCGCCAGAGTCCGCTGCACGTGCGCGGGACGCACCGCTAAGAGATCGATTGCCCCGCTCCGCGCTCAGGCGCGGAGCGGAGCCTCGCGCACCCACAGCGCGGCCAGCATCCCCAGCCCGACCACCATCGCCGCCGCCAGGAACGTACCGCGCAGGGCCTCGGCCAGTACATCCGGGGCCACCGATGCGGCAACGACGGTCCCAAGCTGCGCGGCGAGCAGTCCGCCCAGCCCCGCGGACGCCAGCGTACCGCCCATCGAGCGGGCGAACGTGCCGAGCGCGGTGGCGACGCCGGTCTGGTGGAGCGGCACCGCGTTCAGGGCGGAAACGGCAAACGAGGAGAGCGCCGACCCGAGCCCGAGACCCACAATCACCAGGTTCCGGGCGACCACCGGGTAGCCCGTCTCGGGACCCATGCCAGCCATCAGCCAGAGTCCAAACGCGGCCACGGCCATGCCCACGACGGCGGTGGGCCGAGTCCGACCCAGGCGAGCGATGAGCTGGCCGACCAGGACGCTCGCGACCACCCAGGCCAGCATCATCGGGGTCAGCAGACTACCGCTGCGAGTAGCGCTCTGGCCGGCGACACCCTGCAGGAAGAGCGGCGTGAACAGCGACGTGGCGAACAGTCCGGCCGCCATGAACGCCATGCCCAGCGTTGGGATGCCAACTCCGCGACTGCCCAGCAGACCGAGGGGCACGATCGGCTCGGGCGCGTGCCGCTCGATCCACACAAAGGCCGCGAGCAACACGCCGCTCAGCACCAGCAACACGGCCATCAGCGGCGAGTCCCAGGCCAGGCCGTGTCCGCCCAGCGAGAGCGTCACGAAGAGTGGGCCGATGCCGGCCACCAGGAAGGCAGCGCCGAGGTAATCCACCACCGGCCGGACTGGGTTGGCGGCTAGGCGCGGGTACGTAACGACGATGATTGCCAGCGCCACGAGGCCGATCGGCAGGTTCAGGGCAAAGATGCCCCGCCAACCGAGCGTGTCGGTGACCGCGCCGCCCAGCAGCGGGCCGAAGATGCTGGCCAGGCCGTAGGTCCCGGTGAACAGTCCGACGATCCGCGCCCGGGCGGCCGCGGAAAAGAGGGTTGGCACGGCCGCGAAGACCGCCGCGGTGATGATGCCGCCGCCGACACCCTGCAGCGCTCGAAAGCCGACCAATTGCTCGAGACTGCCAGCCACGCTGCACAGCAGCGAGGTCACCAGGAAGAAGAGGGTTCCGCCAAGCAGGAACGGCCGGCGGCCGAACTGGTCCGCGAGCTTGCCTACGATCGGGACCGCCACGGTGCTGGTGAGCAGGTACGCCGTGGTGATCCAGGTGTAGCGGTCGAAGCCGCCCAGCTCGCCGACGATGCGCGGCATCGCCGTCGCGACGATCGTCGAGTCCAGCGCGGCCAGGAGCAGCGTCAGGAGCAAGCCGGCCAGAATCAGTGCGGTCGCCCGGCCCGAGCGCGTCTCCGCCACGGCTGCAATGCGTGGCGAATCGGACACACGGGTCATCGTCACGTCGAGCTCGCAGCGGAAACGGCCGGGGCGGTGAGCGGGGGCAGCTCGGCGCCGGCCCAGCCGGAGTAGACGATGAACTTGAACGGGCTGAGCTGCTGATACAGCTCGCGCAGCCGGTCGAGGGCCTGGCGGCGGAGCCCGCTCAGCTCCGGGCTCGACGGATAGGACAGCAGTCCGAGCTCGACGAGCTTGTGCGCGAGGGTGGAGTCACCCTGGGCCAGGAGCGTCGTGGCACTCCGGACAAAGGCCTGCTCTTTGCCTCCGGCCAGCAGGTTGAGCGCCGCCGCCCACTCCGCTGGAGCGAGCTCGTCGATGAGGGTCTGGGGGTCGGGATTGGGCCAGTGAACGGCAAGTTTGAGAGCGTCGAGGGTGAGGTTCGGGGTGATCGAGGGGGTGGGTGGCTGGGACACGGCGGTCTCTCCTACGGTCACTTTTGTTTCGCAAGTCACTACACCCTAGACGAGTGTCTTGTAAAATGCAAGTTAGTGTCTCGCTCGCTCTGCCCCGTCGCCTCCAGCCTCGACCTCGTCGGCGATCGCTGGACCCTCGTCCTCATCCGCGACCTGCTCTTCGGCAAAACCCGCTTCGGCGACTTCCTGGCTTCGGATGAGCACATCCCTACCAACGTCCTCGCCGACCGCCTCAAACGCCTCGAGCGCGAGGGCCTGCTCACGCGCGTCCCCTACAGCACCCACCCGCTGCGCGTCGAGTATCACCTGACCGACGAAGGTCGCGCCCTCGGCCGCGTCGTCGACGCGCTCGCCGACTGGGGCACCCGCCACTTCCCGGGCACGAAGCGTCGGTTTTTCCCGGACAACGTCGTGTCGGGCATGGAATAAACCCCCCACCCCACGTACATTCCACACACTCCAAACCGGCTGTCTATCGACGGTTCCCGAGAATATGGTCCTTAGCGGCGAGACCACCTGGACTGATGCCAAGTACGAGACGGAAGGCGTGAGCGCTTACACCTTCTCGAAGTGCCCGATCGTCAGGAGTCCGGTCGGCTCGTCGAAACAACACGGTCGTGCCCGCGACGTCACAGCTATGACCCTCAGCCTGCGCAAGTCCCAACCGTCTCACGGAACAGTGAGGTTCCTGGGACTGTTCCTGGCGGATCCGCTGGACGTGCCCGAGGAGGTGATCAGCTATGTTGCCGATCAACTCAAGATCGATGAGCTGTCAAACATCAACGCCTATGGCGAACGAGAGAAGACGGCTTATGAGCATGCCTGGGAGATCCGGCGAGCGTACGGCTACCGGGAGTTCGTTGAGGCCGAAGCTGATCTCCGAGGCTTTCTGGTGGCGCGGGCATGGACAACCAGCGACGGGCCGCAGGCGCTCTTCGACCGCGCTACCTCGTGGCTGATCGAACACAAGGTGTTGCTGCCAGGGGCGACCGTGCTGGCGCGGATGGTGACCGCTGTGCGTGCTGAGGCCGCTGAGCGGCTGTGGCAACAACTCACCGACCAGATCGATCCCGAGTTGCGTTGCCGGCTGGATTCTCTGCTGAATGTGGGGGACGGGTCACGGTTCTCGACCTTGGAGCGCCTACGCACGTCGCCGTCGCGGCTATCCGGGCCAGAGATGGTGAAGGCGCTGGAGAGGGTGGCCGAAGTACGGAAGCTCGGCACCGGCGGCCTGGATGTCTCGGGGGTACCCCCAAACCGGTTGTTGGTGCTCGCCCGCCACGGTATGGCAGCCAAGGCGCCTCATCTGCGCCAGCTCACCGAGCCACGCCGGACCGCGACCCTGGCTGCGGCGGTGCGCCAGCTTGAGCAGGTGGCGATCGATGACGCCCTCGATCTCCTGGATCTGCTGATGGCTACCAAGCTACTGGCCCGAGCCGAGCGTGAATCGATCAAGGACACGCTGCGAAGGCTGCCGCGCTTCACGGCAGCATCAGCGAAACTGGCGGCGGCTATTCAGATCTTGTTCGAGGCGACCGAGACAGGCAACGCAGTCTCCATCGAAGACGTCTGGGCTGAGATAGAGCGAGTGGTGCCGCGCAGCGAGATCGCGGCAGCGCTCGCGGCGGTGATGGAGCTGGCCCCACCAACAGACGAGCATGCTGATGAGGTCTGGCGTGTTGAGCTGGTGAAGCGCTATGCCACGGTGCGGCCGTTTCTTCCCATGCTGACCGAGGTCATTCGGTTCGGGGCAGTGGAGGGTGGTCAGACGGGGCTCAAGGCAGTGCGCGGGCTCGGAGAGTTGCTGGGCCGCAAGAAGGTAAAAGCTAACGAGGTGGTTACCAGCCTCGTGACCGGGACATGGAAGCGGCTGGTCTTCGGCAACCCTGAGTTGGGGCGGGGACTGGTTGACCATCGCGCCTATGCCTTCTGCGTGCTGGAGCATCTCCATCGAGCGCTACGGCTGCGCGACGTATACGCCGAGGGTTCTGACCGCTGGAGCGATCCGCGAGCCCGGCTACTCGACGGCGAGGCGTGGCAACGCGCCAAAACCTGACGTGATCACCGCCCTCAGTCTTTCGGAAACTCCCGACCCCCACCTGACCGAGCTGGCGGCAAGGTTGGACGCGGCCTACAGGGACGTGGCGACGCGGTTGCCCGCCAACGCCGCGCTCGAGCAGACCAACGAAGGGGCGCGCATCAGCCTCGACCGACTGGAGGCCGTGCCAGAACCGGCTTCCCTGGTGGCACTGCGCGCCACCGTCGCACGCATGCTCCCCAAGGTCGATCTCCCTGATCTCCTCCTCGATGTGCATGGATCGACCGGCTGCTTCGAAGAGTTCACCCACGTTTCGGAGGCCAGCGCCCGGATGGACGATCTTCCCATCTCCATCGCCGCGGTGCTCGTTGCCGAGGCGTGCAATGTCGGTCTCCGCCCAGTGGTAAAGCCGAGCGTGGCGGCGCTGACCCGCGACCGCCTCTCTCACGTCGACCAGAACTACGTACGTGCCGAAACCATCGTGCCCGCCAACGGTCGCCTCATTCCAGCTCAGGCAAGGATCGACGTGGCGTCGGCCTGGGGTGGTGGTTTGGTTGCCAGCGCCGACGGATTGCGCTTCGTCGTCGCCGTCGCCACGATCAACGCCGCTCACAACCCTCACTATTTCGGTCTCCGCCGCGGCGCGACCTGGCTGAACGCCGTCAACGACCAGTATTCCGGGCTGGGCGCCATCGTCATCCCTGGCACTCTCCGAGACAGCATGTACATCCTCGACCTCCTCCTCAATCTCGATGGAGGCCAGCGGCCCGAGATGGTGGTCACCGACAACGCGTCCTATACGGTTACATGGACACATGCCTCCCGGAGACCTACTTCGGGTGGGCACCAGGCCCGCCTGTCATGGCGGCCGGAGAGGTGTCGATGCGGGTCCACCGCCAGCACCAGGACGATGGTTCGCTCCTCGTCGCATTGATTGATGATGCCGGCAAGTCCGTCGCCGTCGTTTCCGGGTTTCTACGTCATCTCGCGGCTCGGGGATGCTCGCCGAATACGCTCACCGCGTACGCCTACGATCTGCGGCATTTGTGGACTTTCCTGGCAGAGCAGCAGCTGGCCTGGGACGAGCTCCGTCCCCGTCACGCGCTAGGGCTGCTGGAGTTCCTCCGATCAGTCCCCAGCCGGAGCCCACGGCAGCGGCTCGCGCTGACCTTAGCCACGCTGGATGCGGGCGGACCGAGCGTCCGGCTGTCGCCCACGACGGTGAACCGAGCCCTGGCGGCGATCGCGTCTTTCTACGAGTACACGCTGGTCGCCGGCCTATTTGAGGCCAGCAACCCGATCGAGCGGCGGTCAGATCCCGCTCTGGCTCGCGTCGCGGAGCGGCATCGACCGTTCATGGGGCCGGCCAGTCGACAACAGCCTGTACGGCGCAGTGTGCGTGTCAAGACGGTCCAACGCGTGCCGCGGCCGCTGGACGATGCTCAAGTGCAAGCCTTGTTCGAGCAGCTCCGCTGCCTGCGTGATCGGGCGCTCGTACTCCTGATGCTGCAGGGCGGTCTCCGGCCTGGCGAAGCGCTTGGCCTTCACCTGGAGGATATCGCCTACGGACGCCGTCGGGTCGTCGTGCGGCATCGAACCGACCACCCGAAGGGCGTTCGCTCGAAATCGCGCTTCGAACGCATCGTCGATCTGCACGAGCCGGAGGCGCTGGCTGCTCTGAGTGCCTATGTGCTGAGTGAGCGACCGGGCGAGGCCAACACGCCGCTGGTCTTCCTTGTCGGCGGTCGGGGCCGGCGGCGATGCGAGGCTCTCGGTTACGACGCTCTGGTACGGCTGTTCGCACGGGCCTGCCAACGCGCTGGTATCCGCCAGGCATGGGTGACGCCGCACGCGCTGCGTCATACGCATGCCACCCGCATGTGGGAGGGCGGTATGCGCGAACTCACGTTGCAAAAGCGACTCGGTCATGCCTCACCAGAATCCACCCGTCTCTACACTCGTGTTTCGGACTCAACCGTGGTCGCCGAATATCGGCGTGCACTTGGCGAAGCTCCCGCAGCTGAGGGAGGTGCGTCTTGAGAGCGGGGTCAGTCTCTGCTGCGGCCCTCCACGCAGTGCCCGTTTCAGGCTCAGACGAGCTGTCTCCGGAGCACTGCCCACGCCTGGAGTACACCGGATTTGTCGCTCAGCAGGCGATCAACCCGCAATACCACTTGCGCAAACTCCGGTACCGGAACTTCCTCGAGCGTTGGCCATCCCTCCCCGCTTGGTTCGCCGCACCGTTGGCGGAGCGAGTCGGTCGGATCCGAGGCGATGACTCCCGCCACCCGTCGTTCCCGACGTCATATCTGGCTCGTTCCTACCTGGTGTTCCTAGGGCTACGAGGCTATGCCAGATTCGACTACGCCTGGTTGCTAGGTTCCGAGCAACTCATCCTCCACCGACCGGGCGCCTAGCCCAGCAGAGATCTTGGCGTTGATGCACTGGTGGATGAGGCGGCTTCACTCGGCTTCAATCGCGTCTCTGCTCATCAGGCGATGTACTGGTCGGTGAACCGCATCGTGCTCCACACTGGCGTCGCCAAAGCTGCACACATCACACATGACCACATAGAGGAAGCACTGGAAGCGATTCGCCGTTTCGGAGAACGGCCCGACTTGCACCAGTTCTATGGCACGCCAGACGACTACCGCCAGGGTGCAGCCAAACGTTGGGTAACCCATCTGCATCAGCTGCAGGTCGTGCTGTTTCACCGCGGGCAGGTGGCTACCCAGCCGAGAAAGGTGATGCCGAGCTATGCCCCACCAGGGATGCTGCCACCACGTATGCAAGCTGTCACCGACCGGTGGTTGAGTGCTCGGCGTTTGACCGATCGTCCGGTCACGGTCGTCAAGCTGGAGCTTGCCGTCCGTCGCTTCGGTGAATGGCTCGCCGAACATGATCCCACCATCCAGACCTTCGCCGACGTCAACCGTGAACACTGCCTCGGCTTCTTGCACGCTTTGGCCGAGGAGCCCACCGAAAAGACGGGACGACCGCTCGGGCCACTCTCCCGAATCCAGCGGATTTCAGGCCTGGCGATGTTTTTCCGTGATACGGCTGCGTGGGAATGGGACGACGTTCCCGGTCGGCCTCTGCTCGCGGCCGGTGACGCACCACGCCGTCCAGCCCGGCTGCCTCGCTACATCCCAGCACCGGAGTTGGCTCGATTGATGGCGGCCGTCCTCGAGCTGCCATGCCCTTTCCAGCGGACTGCCCTCCTGGTGGCACGCTGGTCCGGCGCGCGGCGTGGCGAGATTCAGCGTCTAGCAGTGGATTGCTTGGACCGCTACCCGGATGGCACAGCGCGCCTGCGTTTGCCGGCCGGCAAGACGTACCGCGAGCGCATCGTTCCTCTCCATGAAGAAGCGGCGACAGCCTTGCAGGTACTCATCGACTTACGTACCCAAGGCCCAGAACGCGCCTTCATCGATGAGCTCACCGGCGCGCCCACGCGCTACCTGTTCATGCAGCACGGTAAGTTGCTCTCCGGCAACCCGCGTGGGTTGCGGCTCTCGTCTGGCCCACCCTGCACGGTCTCGCCGCCTTGCGGATCGGTCGCTCGGTCGCCCCAACTTCCCGTGGCCACCTCTTGACGACCATGTGGACGCGGCGGTCCGTCGTCTCCTCGACGTGAATCGCCAAGGCCCCATCGGACGTATAGACTGAGCGCCGTACCACATCTATATCGGACCGAGTAGCAACCGACTTGGCGGGATGCAGGCCGATTGACGCCCGCGCAGTGACGGCCAGCTCTGATGAGGGTCTATGGGCAGAATACGTCGCGCCCATAGAACCGCACGCGGAACCCCCCTTTCGCTGCCACAGGGCTACGGCCAGGTGCTGCGCGAGAACCCAGCGCCGATGGCCGCGGGCGGCGGTTCGCATTCCATCGGACAGCTGCGATGCCGTCAGTGGCCGCAAACGGCAGGGCGCTGGCGAAGAGTGCTGCCCGGTCATCTGCTGCCAGCGACTCGCAGCCACTGCGGTGGAGCGCTCGCGCCTTAACCGTGCCGGAAACGTTTGCGACTAGCTCACTCCAGCAGTCGCGTGCGCTCATCGATATCTACCTCAGCGAAGTGGGCGTCGTTGGCGGCGCGCTTCAGCAACCTCGCGTGCGGCCGCTGTTGGGTGTACGGTGACACCTGCGGGTGCCGAGAGCTGAGCGAGCAGGCAGTCGACTAGGCCGGGAAACCGCTGCTCGAGGTCGTCCCAGCGCACACTGACGAAGCGCTGGCGACCGGTGATGCGAGTGCGAGTGAGGCCCGCTTCGCGCAGCACCCGGAAGTGGTGGGACAACGTGCCTTTCGATACTGGCACCTCGAAGGCTCCGCAGGCGTACTCCCCGTGTTCAGCGAGCGCGCGCACGATCGCCAGCCGGCCGGGGTCGCTGAGGGCGTGCAGGACCGTGCACAGGTCGACCTGCTGGAGCGGCGGGTGGGATACGTCACGCACAAACCTATGTTATCATCCTTCTACTGTTTGACATTAATCAAACTAAGGAAGATAGGATGTCACGTCGTCTCCTCGTACTGGCCGCGGGTGCGTTCGCGATCGGGACCGACGGGTTCCTCATCGCTGGGCTGCTCCCGCAAATTGCCGACACCTACGGAGTGTCGGGCAGCGCCGCGGGCCAGTTGATCACCGTCTTTGCGGTGGCCTACGCGGTCGGGTCGCCGCTGCTGGCGGTGGCCACCGGCCGCGTTGAGCGGCGCCGCCTGCTGGTGATGGTGCTCGGCTGCTTCGCCGCAGCGAACGTCCTCGGCGCCGCCGCCCCGAGCTACCTGCTGCTGTTGGTCGCCCGCGTAGTGGCCGCGTTGACGGCGGCAGCGTTCATGCCCAGTGCGTCTGCGATCGCCGCGATGACGTCCGCCCCGGAACGGCGCGGACGTGCGCTGGCGACCGTGACCGGTGGGCTCACCGTCGCGGTGGCGCTCGGCGTGCCCCTGGGCACTCTGCTCGGCGGACTGGCCGGTTGGCGCGCCAGCCTGCTCTTCGTCGCCGCGGTGAGTTTGATCGTCGCGCTCGGCGTACGCGTGATGCTACCTGCCGTTCCGGCTCCTCCCCCCGCCGGGCTGGGCGTCCGCCTGGCCGTCCTGCGGCGTCCGGCGATCCTACGAATCGTGCTGCCCACGATTGTCTACTTTACCGCCGGCTTCACCGTGTTCACCTACATCGCGGTCGTCGTGCACCAGAGCGCCGGACTCACCCCGGCTGGGCTGTCCGCGCTTCTCCTGGGTTTCGGCGTCGCCGCCATCGCCGGGAACGCCCTCGGCGGCATGAGCACCGACCGGAACGGGCCTCGACGTACGCTGCTCGCCGCCCTGACCGGTCTCTCCGCTGCTCTCGCCGTGCTCGCGGTCGCGACCGCAGCCGTGGCCGGCAACCCGAGCGGGGTCGCGCTCACCATGCTGGCGGTGCTGGGCTGGGGTGTCGCTGGCTGGGCCGTGAACGCCCCCCAGCAGGTGCTCCTCGTTGCCGGAGCACCCGACCAGCCGCCAGTCGCGCTGTCCCTTTCCGGCTCGGCCAACTACGTTGGCATCGCTCTTGGAGGTGCGCTCGGCGGAGTCGTACTACAAGAAGCCGATGTCACCGCCGTGACACTCACTGGAGCTGGCCTCGCCCTCGCTGCCGCACTACTGGTTGCAGCAACGGTGCACCCGGCCAGCAGCAGACACTCCGACGAGCCCGGCTCCCAATATGGGGGCGGCGGGGCGATGGAACCACCCACTCATGGCACCGCGGCGTCAACTCGCCCGAGGCCGCTTGCTGACTTGGATTAGCTCAGGGGTGGCCAGAACTTCTGGGTGTTTGTTCTTTGTCTGTTACGTCCCTGGACATCGAGGCGACTTCGTAGGTCGCGGGCCTCTAAACCCGGCATAGTTCCACCGCATGACCCGTGGATGCGGATCACCAAACAAGGGACAGAGCACTCACTTCAGCCGGCCGCGACATCGCTGGCACCTTATTTCCCGCCGCAGCTTTCTTCAACGTGATGAAGCCAGCAGCTGCGCGTGTAACGCCCTGCCGAACTGTCTGTTACCGAGAACGGCGGGCGTCCGCGCACAGTCAGCTTGCCTGCACCCGAGAGTGCCGGAGCAGCTTCGGCTACGGGGTCGCGCGATACGGTCCGGATTCGCGACGCGCCTCCTTCGCGATCTCCCGCTGGAGGAAGTAGTTCAGTGCCGTGCGGATCGTGGCAATGGCCGCCAACCGACCGATCTCGTCCCAACTCGGTTCCACAGCCGTCCGGAGAATGTCGGCCCCGAGCAGAAACTCCAGTGACAGTGCAAGCGACCTGCCCAATCCAAGTCGCAACTCTTCTGGCGGAAATGGGTGTTCACGTCTGAGGAGACCAGCTACATAGCGGAAGGCCGCCAGAACGACTGCCACACTCACGATAGCGACGCCCACCGCCTCCACCAGGGAAGCGATCGCCTGCGCAACCGCTCGGAGCAGATCCACAACGCCCACGATGCGAGGTCAAACAGTCGAGTAGCTGTCGCGGAGCGCCAGCGCTTGCGAGAAGTTGCGGGCTCGTGTCACCTCGATTCCGGGGGTCACCTCGATTCCGGGGGCCATTAAGCGACCCCTTCGACGACAGCCCGGGGCGGCTGTACTGATGCCCAACGTTCGACGATCTTGGCTGCATACAATCGCCAGATCACGATTGCAGTGAAGACGATCTCTTCCGTCCGCTTGACGCCTCGGTACCACGCCAGGTGTTCCGACAAACAACGCGATCGTTCTCCACGATGATATCTTCGACAACCACGTGCAGATCCGGCAATGGGCGATACATGTCTGACATCATCGCCTTGTCTTCGTCAACGCCGACGGTCCGATGCTGGGGCCCATCATGATCGACAAAGGTGGGTGCAAAATGCGGTCGGCTGCTCCGAGATCTTGCCGATTGACAAAATCCTCGAAGTGCTGTCGTACAAACGCTTTCATGTCATCGGTGGTCATCGTTTCTCACCCCGGCCTGCTCCTCAGCGCTGTTCCGCTCTCAACTCCTACTGCCTGGCTCAAACGCTCCTGCCCCAGACGGATCTCTTCGACGATCTGTTCCGCGCCCAACTGAGTCTCGCCGACCATGTACGCAGCTCCAGCCATGAGCACAACCATGCCAGCGATGGTCGCAGCAACAGGTAGCCAGGTCAGCGTATCTCCCGCAAAGTGATCGATTCCAATCGTCAGGCAATCGATCACGAAAACGACCACCGCAACAAAAAACAGCCCGACTGAACGCTCGGCGTAGAGCGCCCGTTGCCGGTGGCGGTCCAGCGAGCGCCCCAGGACTTCAGCGTCGTCGACGGAGCCTGGGTCTATCGAAGCGATCAGGATTCGAGAGCGATCCACAACCCGCGCAAGCCGTACCAGGGCAGTCGCCACGAGTGATCCCGATGCCAGGATCAACAGCGCCGGGGTAATCATCGCAGCGACCACGATCTGGGCGGGCGACACGGTGCTAGGCGCCCATCAAAATGCTGATCGCCTGTTGCGCTTTGGGCTGGCTGAAGTCAGCCGCCAGCTCACCTGCCAGCGCGGGGATCGATGTGAGCACGACGCCGGCCTGCACCAGGCGGTGCAAGGATGCCTCCTCACTGCGCTCGCTGATCCCGCCGCAAGCGTCAAGGACGACGTGCACGGTGTAGCCGTTACGCGCTGCAGTAAGGCTTGGCCGCTGCACGGCGACCTCCGTCGCGACTCCGGCGACAAGCAGTGTCTTGCGACCGGTCGCCTCAACTGCCCGGCGGATCGCGTCATTGTCGAATGCGTCGGTCGTCCAGCGCTGGATTGGAATAACCGCTCCGAGTGCGTTTTCGATCTCAGGGATGAGTTTCGCCGGGCCACCGTCCTGGCCCGGAACGGTCGTCACGATCACCGGCAGCTCGAAAATTTTGGCTAATTCGGCCAGGGCACTCACGCCGCGCCCCAGGCTTTGGCGATCGATGGTTCGAGCACGTTCGACAATGCCCTCTTGCAGATCGGCCAAGAGAACTAAAGCGTCGCTAGCGGGATTATTCACGGACTGCATCGCGCAGACGTCCGCCTCCACCTACTCTGTCAATGTCCTCGCACGAGCGGGATCCTGGGACCAGCCGAGCGCCTGCGGCCGGCCATCGGCATGGTCGTGTCACCAAGCTCGCCGCGATGAATGCGACCAAGGCGCTATAACGGCGACCATGAACGGCAATCGCCGTGGGCGTTCCACCCGCCTCGCTCATGCCAGCGATTGTCCATTCGATAGCGCGCGGCGTATTGACCGAAATTGACGACGTTCTCACCGAAGAGCGCGAGCATATGCGCCGGGTGTGACGCCGATCCGACGCTTGAATGGCCGGTGCAGTGCGCTTTGCTCGCTGTAGCCTACTTTGTGTGCGACCTCGGCGAGCGGGACCCCCTGCGCGATGAGCCGGCAGGCGCGCGCCATTCGAACCTGTATCTGGTACGCGTGCGGCGTTATGCCGAGTTCGTTTGAAAAGGCGCGGAGCAGCGCGAATTTGTCCATGTTTGCTGCCGCCGCGAGCTCTTCTAGAGAGAGCGCAGTGTCAAATTGGGCGGACCTGCAGTCGCTCGACCAGCGCCAACGCATAGCCCGCAAGTCAGGCGCCGAGCGCCAGCGGACCAACCCACTGGTTCGTGAAGCTCACCGCAGGCATGTCGGCTCACCATGGGCAGGGTTCTGGCAGCCCTGGGAGAGCAACCACCCGCCGCCCTCGACACAGGCACCGTAGGCACTCGAGACAGGCATCGCCAGAGACGGATACGGTCTGGGCAACGCGCGTGCAAGTCACTGCTGATGTAGCCGGCCTCACGCGAATGGTCTGATCCTTGCGTCCGTGCGCCAGACACTCGTGAGCGCTGATGACGCACACCCCTCTGCAGTGCCCCGCCGTCACACTCTCCTGGTGCGCCGCGCCACGCTGCGCGGTGGCCCGCTCGGTGAGCTGGCGCTCGCGGTGCCATCAACACTGACCATGATCGCCAGTCTGTTCTTCGTCCAGGTGCTCACCAGTCAGCGCGTGCTGTTCGCGTCACTGGCCTCCAGCGCCTTCCCGATCTATCGCGAACCCACCCACCCCATGAACGGTCTGCGGGTGGTGACTGGCGCGCATTTGATAGCCACGGTGCTCGGGGTAGGCTGCGCACTCGTACTTGGGCCGGGCTACGTGGCGGCGGCAGCAGCCATGGCGATCACCATCTTCGTGCTGGTCATCGGTGACCTGGTCCACCCGCCGGCCGTTTCCACTGCGCTCGGCTTTGCGTTCTATGCTCGCCAGGAGGAAGCGGTCGGCGTTTTCCTGCTGGCCGTGCTCATGCTGGCAACCCTGGTTATTCTGGAGCGGCTCGCAGTCTGGACTCTGGTGCGGATCCAGGCCACCACTGGTCGCAATCGTTCGCGCCAGCCCGCAACCCTCGACCGGCAGGCCGCCCCGTGAACCCGGCCGATCTGCTCTGGGACGTCCAGCACGCGGTGGGTATGTTTCAGGCCGCCCAACCCGCCGCGCCGGCGCCCTCGCCCGCGGGATACCAGGCGCTCCTGCGCGCTTTTCTCGAAATCATTGTTTTCATGGCCAACGCCGCGGGCGGGCTGGTGGTGGGCGTGGCTATCGTGCGCGGGCTGGTCCTGTACCTGGTCGACCTGGTGCGCGAACGGGGTGGCGAGGTACCTGAGGAGGCCATTCGCCTCTCGCTCGGGCGCTCGCTGGCGCTGGCATTGGAGTTCCAGGTTGGCGCCGACATCCTGGGCACCGCGCTCGACCCGACGCTGAACGACATCCTGGTACTTGCCGCAGTCGTGGTTCTGCGGACGGTGCTCAACTTCTTCCTGGGTCGCGAGCTTCGCGAAGCCGAGCAGCGCGAGCGTTCCGGCCAGCACCTGGCAGCGCGCGCCGTCCACGCGCCTCCGCAGTCGCCTGACATCTGAGTCATAGTGTCAGCGTCGGAGCGGTTACGGGTCGGAGCTAATCGACGGACCAGTTGCGCCCAGGCGGCTACGACTGTTCGTATAAGCACGGATCAGCGTCTCGAACTCGGGCCACGCGCGGTGAGCCGACCGATGCCCACGTCGTCCGAGCACCACGCTCAGCAACACCAGCAGCACGCCTGGACCAGCCTCGAGTCCGACGACAGCCTGATCCTGACCCGCGCCAGCGCCGCCCACCCCTACGGCTGGGCCGAGCTTTCCCAGACTCAGACTCAGAGCCAGCAGCCGTGGGCGCTCGATGCCTACCTGCGGCCACAAGCGCTGCAGCTCCTGGTCGACGAGGTGGCCAACCGTCGTCGACGCAGCCACCACATCCGATACGCGGGCGGTGTTGCTGCGCAGCGTCGAGGGTGCTTGGCCCTTTCCGAGACACTACGGGTACTAGCCACATCCGGCCGATCGAGCACGCGCCATGGAAGCTCGTCATCGGCTCAACTGGTGGCAGCCTCTATGTCGGCAGCTCGGAATGCACGCGCGAAGTTGGCTCGGGTCGAGTCAGCAACTCGGGCGCTCGAATCGGCAAAGACGAGCGATCGCATCGGCTGAGCTGTACCGCCATTGCGAGTAGACTCCGGATACTCCCGCGCGCCAAGACGCGTCAGCCAAGTCAGGACGAACCTCGCCGGTTCAGCCACGTGCAGCTTGTGAGCGGGGCATACTACTCATTGACATGCGTGTAACTCCGCCATGCTTGAGCAAGTCTGTTGCCTCGGCAACGAAATTGAGCCAGCCTGCTCCCCGACATCTCCATGTCCGTAAGGTCCGCACCCGGCCGGGACTGACTATCAGTTACGGTAACACGATGTTGATGTCCGATACGACCGGAGAAATGGCTCGTTCGCGCAAAGAGGGTCTGTTCGCGAGCGACACGCGCTTCATCAGCGAGTACCGCCTGACGATCAACGGTCACGCCTGGCCATCCCGCCGCTGCCGCAAAGCAAGGCTCGCCCCGCGCAGCCCGGCAACGCACTCGCTCCGCTGAGGCACGCACACCCGCCAAGCGGACGCCAGGCCGACCCGCACCGCCGCGCCGCGCCGACGCCCACCGCCGCGGACGCGCACCACGGAAGCCGACATCCTGAGGTGCGCGGCGTGGCCAGCGTGACAACCTAGCACGACCGGGTGCCCTCGTCTACAAGCTGGCCATCGTGCAGCCGCCAGCAAAGGGGAGTCGGCACCTCGCACCGCACAGCCCGACAAGCGCACGCTCAGTTGGCAGTCGCCGGCGGGCCCGCACGTGCGTGGGATGCGCGGAGCGGATGTGCTGCGTATGTTTCGCAACCTGGCACCCTCCCATAGCCGCCAAGGTCAGGCTCGCATCGGGCGGCTGAGCGAGGCGTTTCACTGATCAGCTGACTCGGGACCCGGTAGCCTTGGACGGATGTTGGCGTACGTGTTCTGGCACTGGCCCGCGACGGGCAGCGCACCCGCCGAGTACGAGCGCATGCAGCGCGCGTTCCACCAGGCGCTGGCCGAGGCGGGCGTCGCCGGCTTTCGCGGCTCGACGTCGTTCCGGCTCGATGGCCAGGCGCCATGGCTGGGCGGATCGCCCGCCTATGCGGACTGGTATCTGGTGGACGGGTCGGCGGTGCTGGACCCGCTAAACGAGGCCGCCGTTTCGGGCGCGCGACGCGGCTCGCACGATGTGCTTGCCCGCGCCATGGGTGCCGGCGCCGGCAGCCTGCTCCAACTGCGCGACGCCGCCGCGGACGTGGCCGGCGCGCGCTGGGCAACGTGGCTGTCCAAGCCCATGGGAATGCCCTACGACCCGTTTTATCAGCGCCTTGGCCCTGTCCGCGGCCGAGACGGCGTCAGCCTCTGGCGGCGGCAGATGGTGCTCGGGCCCACGCCGGAGTTCTGCCTGCTCAGCCACGAGCCGCTGGAGCTGCCACAAGGCCCGGAATCGCTCGCGCTGCGCCTCGAGCCGCTCGCCTGAGTTTTTCGCGGCAAGTGGCGGGCGAGGCGTCGGTTAGATGACCGTACTGCGAGCCGTGCTGGTCACGCCGCTGTCCGGCCCGCTCGCGCGTTTCGGCTCCTCGGGCGCATCCGCTTTGCGGTTGTGGGCAACGTATGCGCCTGCCCTGGCCGCTCCCTGGACGAGCGTCGACCTCGATGTGGTCGACGCCCACCCGTCGGCTGCCGCGGCCATGCGAGAGGCAGTCGCTCGGAACCCGGACGTCCTCTTCGGGCCCTACGGGGCTGGCCCTGCCATTGCCGCCTTGCAAGCCACACGGCGGGTGGTCTGGAACCACGGCGGAGCCACGGCGCGGCTGCGTCGCCCAACCTTCGGCCACGTGTTGAACGTCCTCGCTCCAGCCGCCACGTATTTTGACCAGGTGCTGCGGGCCATTTCCTCCCTGCACATCGACATCAGTCGCGTGAGCCTCCTTCACAGCACCACCGGCTTCGGCCACGAGGTCGCCAGCGGCGCGACCATGGCCAGTCGCGAGCTCGGCCTCGAGCTGCATGCCACGGCGTATGCGCCGGGCCACGTCGCCGCTGCTGCCGGCCGCGTCGCTATCGGTGACGCGCTGCTGGTGGCTGGCGCATTCGAGGACGAGCTTGCGGCGGCTCAAATTTTGCTCAGACGCCCGTGGCGGGCTGCCGCATTCGTCGGTGCAGGGGTGGATGATGTTCTCGCCACCCTCGGCCCTGCCCGCGAGGGGTTGCTCGGCCCTACGCAATGGTTGGCGCGCGTGGCCGAACCGCCCGACGAGGGGCCTGCCGCGGACTGGTTTGTCGCAACCTTCCGTGACGCCGTCGGCGCCGAGCCAGCGTACCCCGCTGCCGCGGCGTTCGCGGCCGGCGTCCTGGCCGCGCGCTGTCTTCGGGACGCCGGGACTGCCAAGGATGAGGCTGTCCTCAGGACCGCCACGCAGCTTGACGTGCAAACGCTCTTCGGTCACTTCCACCTGGACCCCGATACCGGTCTGCAGGTCGGCTCCGAGATCCTGGTGGTGCAGTGGCAAGCAGGCGAGCGACGCGTGGTCTGGCCGCTCCCGAAAGCCGAGCGCCAGATCCTGCCGCTGCGAGGCCGGTAGCTCCCCTGCTACGCGGAGACGCACCACATGGCGCGTCGACTGGACCGGGCGCGTCCATCGCCATTGACGGCGGCATGCAATTGGCAACGCCTGTTGCAAGGTCTGACCGGGCCGATTCGGTAACGAGATCAGATTCGGTGGCGGACAATTGGGTGGAAGCGAGCCGCCGAGAATTGTCCGACGCTCTGACGATGAGCGAAAAGGTGAGAAAAATTCATGTCGTCGGACGGGGCGTTTTGATGTCTGCGGCGGCTCGGGCTCGACCACATCCCTGTCGTCTACGTCCACGACCCGCCGGCAGCCATCTGCGAACGGGTGATCGGGCCTGGGGCTGTCCCTGACATCAAAACGCCTTGTCGTCGTCTGACCACGCGAACATGAAGGCAGTGTTCACATTGAGTTCCCGTGTGTGCGCGCGAGGATGTGCAGAATGGCTCGCTCACTAATGGGTAATCTAGCTGTGCCGATCTCGATGCAATGAGGGATGTGTCAGACGACGTGCTCGCCACTGTAGGCGCATGCGTAGACCACCCCTGTGATGGGTGTCGCATGTGCCGAAGCGGGCGCTGCTGCCGGCGGGACCAGCCTGATTACCGCCTACCGGCCTTGGGGGAGTGGACGCCCGTCTATGGTGAACTCGGCGTCCTTGCCGTCGACGACGACAAGGCCCAGTGTCATGCTTGCGCCGGCTGGTTCCGCAATCTGGCACTGCATGCGGGCCGCGGCCATGACCTGACCGCTCAGGAGTACAAGGCCTTGTTTGGGCTGAATCGCACGACTGGCCTGGTTGGGCCGTCGCTCCGCGAACGGCTGCAGGCAAATGCCACTCGCGTCTTGTCGCCGTACTGGGGCCAAGCCGCGGAGTCCCTGCGTAGTCGCACAGCGGAGCAGCGGGCGAACATGCGCGGCCAGAAGGTGCGGCTGGAGGCAGTGCGTAAGCCAGAGAACCAGCGTATTCGGCAGCAGGCGGCGGGGCTGAAGGGCGAGGCGTTCCACGCTCGCTATCTGGCTGGTGAGTGGCGGCCGCCGGGTCCCGGTCCAGCAGCGGTGGAGCGTCGCCGTCAGCGGCTGCAGGATCCCGAGTATCGGGCATGGCTCGGAAAGCGGCTGTCCGAGGCGCTTGGTGGACGGGTGTCGTTGTGTGCGCGATCTGCGGGACAGGCATCGAGATACCGCGGGCGAAGGCACGCACCAACCAGCGGCGGTTCTGCGGTCCAACCTGCTTGCGCGTGTTTCAGCAGGAGGTCGGCCGGCGGAGCGCGCAGGCCCAGGCGCGGGCACTACGAGCTGATGCGGGTCCACGTGTTTGCGCGCGGTGCGGCACAACCTACATCGGTACGGTGCGGCACCTGTACTGCTCGCGCCGTTGCAAGGATGCCGCTAAACAGCGGACCGTGGCCAGCACGTGTGCTGGCTGCGGCCAGACATTCCAGGGCGCCCCTGCTTCAGGTGCGTACCAGCGTGCTCAACGAGGACCTGGGCGGTGCCTTCCAG
>JAABUQ010005003.1_pt1 | contig 21810 bp, 18 predicted proteins | sample 5560001 | NCBI WGS metagenome assembly JAABUQ01 (sample SAMN10711888, study PRJNA513371) | rock metagenome | isolation source: Antarctica rocks | place: Antarctica: Victoria Land, Finger Mt nord | collected 2015-12-18
AGCGAGCTCGATCCCCCCTCGACCAGCGGCTCGTCGGCCACGCGCAAGGAGTTGACCACGCTGCTGATCTTCGCGGGGGTAGGATTGGCGCTGTCGATCGTCTTTATAGTGGCTCGGACGGCGCTCGACCGCGGGCTGCGCTACGCCGACGAAGTGGCGGAGTTGCTGCGCGTGCCCACGCTGGCCGTGGTGCCCTATAGTCGCCGCCGCCCAGCCAGCGCCGGGGCGCGTCCGCGAGCGGCGGCGCGAGCGGGCGCGGCGGCGACAAGTGGACGTCTGGCGGACGCGAAGTAGGGATGGCGATAGGCATGCCGCTTTTGCCGTCACGGAGGAAACCCGCGCCCGCGGCGTCGCGAACGACGCCCGTCGCCGGCCCCGCCGCGCTGGCCCCAGAGGTGTATCGCCAGGCCTATGTTGGGTTGACTCTGCCGCCAGGGGCGCGGACCGCCGTCATCGGCGTCACCAGCGCCATCCGCGGCGAGGGGCGCACCACGGTCGCGCTGGGGCTGGCGCGCACGCTGGCGACCGACCTGGAGACAGCGGTCACGCTCGTCGAGGCCGACTTCGAGCGGCCCGCGTTGGCGGTCCACTTCGAGCTTGCCCCGGCGCCTGGACTGTGTGAGGTGTTGCGCGGGGAGTGCCTGCTCGGGGAGACCGTGCTCCCCGTGGCCGACCGGCTGTCGGTCGTCACGGCGGGAGCGGTCGGGCCCGACGCGGCGCGCCTGCTGCGCCGGCTGGCCGACGGCGACCCCTTCCACGCGGACGCGGGACTGCCGGGCATCGTGGTGCTGGACCTGCCGCCGCTGCTCGACCAGGGCTACGGCTCCCTGGCGGCGGGCGTGGCCGACGCGCTGGTGCTCGTGGTGCGCGCGGGGGTCACGCCCGACTACGTCGCGCGCGAGGCTATCGCGCGCCTCGAAGGCCGGCCGCCGCAGGGTGTCATCCTCAACGGTTTCCGCACCGCCCTGCCGCGCTGGTGGCCTGGGAGCCGCGTCTGATGCCCTTTTTGAGTCTGGCGGGGCAAAGGTCTGGGGTCGAGGGCGGGAGAGGCCAGCGATGAACGCGCTCCTGTACATGCTGTGCGGCTTCGTGCTACTGGGCGTGCTCAGCCGACGGCTGGGCCGGCTGACCTACCTCGCGCTGGGCTGTCTCGTCGTCGGCTACGTCATCTATGCTTTCAATCGTTGACTGACTGGGCGACCGCTCCATGCTGCTAACCGATAGCCCCGTTCCCCACGCCCGGCGCTTCGATGTGCCGGCGGGCGTGGCGTCCCTCCAGCGCCGTGCGGCGCTGACGTATCTCTTCTCCGTCGCCGCCGTCGTGCTGGCCACGGCGCTGGCCATCCTGCTGCTGGTCAAGCCGACCACGCAGGCCATCGTGGCGGCGGCCGCCGCCACGGCCCTGGCAGTAATGGCGTGGGTGTGGCGGCGTCCGGTGCGCGGCGTCTACCTGTTGTTCTTTATGGCCGTGGCGCAGGAGACCACCTCCTCGTCCGCAGCCTACGGCGACGACCTCGGCGCGTACGTACCGTTCTTCCAGGACATCTCCACCTGGACGCATACCAAGGGCATCCCCGTCAGCATCGCCGAGCTGTTCATGGCGCTTGTGCTACTGATCTGGCTGCTGAAGGGCATTGCCGCGCGCAACCTGCGCATCGAGCGCGGCCCGTTGATGCTGCCGCTTGGCCTGTATATGCTGATGGTGCTGGTGGGCGAGCTGCACGGCCTGTCGAGCGGGGGCGACTTCACGCTCTCGCTATGGGAAGTGCGCGCGCAGGTGTACATGCTGGTGGCCTACCTGCTGGCCTGCAATCTTGTGGCTGGCCGGCGCGAGATCGGCGCGCTGGTGTGGATCATCGTCCTGGGCGCTGGTCTCAAGGGCGTCCAGGGCGTGATCCGCTACTTTGTCGAGCTGGGGGGGAGCCTGCACGGGGCCGAATCGCTCTTTCCGCACGAGCAGTCCTACTTCTACAATGCCCTCCTGACCCTGACGCCGATCCTGTTCCTGTTCGGCGGCTCGCGCCGGCTGCGGTGGGCCGCGCTGCCGCTGCTGCCGTTCGTGCTCGTCTCCAACGTGGCCAACAACCGGCGGGCAGCGGTGGTGGCCCTTGCCATCGGGCTGGTCGCGTTGCTGGCGCTGACCGCCGTCGTCTACCCGGCGCGGCGCCGCCTGGCCCTCACACTCGCCGCGCTGCTGGTCGTCGCCTGGGTACCCTACTACAACGCCTTTAAGACCGGTAGCGGGCTGATCGCGCAGCCGGCGCGCGCGGTCTACTCCAACTCTAATCCTGACCCGCGCGACGCCTCGTCCAACCTCTATCGCGACGACGAGGACGCCGACCTCAAATACACCATGAAGCAGAACACCACCACCAAGGCCATCGGCTACGGCTTCGGCAAGACATTCCTGACGCCCTATCCTCTGGCCAACATCGGCGGCATTTACATCTTCTGGGACCTGCTGCCGCACAATAGCATCCTGTGGATCTGGATGCGCATGGGCACGGTTGGCTACCTGCTCTTCTGGCTGCTGATCGGCACGGCGATCGCGCGGGGCGTACGGCTGGCCTATCGCCTGGACGAGCCGTACCTCAAGGGGCTGGCCGTCTTTATCGTGCTGATGATCCTGCAAGAGGTCATCGTGGGTTACCTCGACCTACAGTGGACGAACTACCGCAACCTGATCACCGTCGGCGTGCTGTTCGCGCTGCTGGGCCGGCTGGCCCTCCTGGCGCCGCCCGAGCAGCCAACGCTGGCCGACAGGTACTGGCCGTGGGACCGCCGCCGCTGGATCAAGCCCGCCCCCACTCTCACCGCCATCGCCGCCGTCGCGGCAAGGCCAACCGTCGATGTGGAGCCCGCGGGGCCGACCGGTGGACGTGCGGCGCGCTGATGGGAGACATGCCCCTGCACGTGAGTCCTCCTCCTTCTCCTTATAATGGGAGGGAGCGTCGCCATTTTGGCTTTGTGATGGAGCAGACGCTCGGCCACGTCACGCACTACAAAAACCTGCGCGCGGCCGTCGACGGCCAGCGCGAGGTCGACGCGACGTGGTATCCGCTGGCGTTCCCGCCGCGCGGGGCACTTGAAACCTTGCCCCCGGTGCGCCGCAACTGGTCCGCGCGCGCCAGCCTGCGCGCGCGGCGCCTGCTGGCGCGCGACCAGGCCGCGACCCAGTTCGACGCGCTCTTTTTTCACACGCAGGTGGCCACCCTGCTCTCCGTCCCCCTGATGCGGCGCGTACCGACCGTGATCTCGCTCGACGCCACGCCGCTCAACTACGACGCCGTCGGCGCGGCCTATGGGCACCAGCCGTCACGCGGCTTCGCTGAGCGGCTCAAGCTGGCGTTGAATAGGAGCCCGTTGCACGCGGCGCGCGCGCTGGTGACCTGGTGCGACTGGGCGCGCCGCTCCCTCATAGACGACTACGGCGTCCCCGCCAAGCGCGTCACGGTGATCGCGCCGGGCGTCGACCTCGCGCGCTGGCCACGGCCCGCGCCGCGCGACGACACGGGTCCGGTACGACTGCTCTTCGTCGGCGGCGACTTTGCGCGCAAAGGAGGCGAGGTGCTGCTGCGGGCCGTCCAGGGGTTGAGCGGGCTCTATGAGCTACACATCGTCACCAGGGACGAGATCACATGTGCGCCGGGCATGCATGTCTATCGCGACCTCGCGCCGAACAGCGACCGGTTGAAGCGCCTCTACGCCACGACCGACATCTTCGTGCTGCCGACGCTGGCGGACTGCTTCCCGCTTGTCGTGCAGGAAGCCATGGCGGCGGGACTGCCGGTTATCTCGACGGACATCGGAGCGATCGGCGAGGCCGTGCGCCACGACGAGACGGGCCTGCTGGTTCCGCCGGGGGACGCTGGCGCCCTGCGCGACGCGCTCGGCGCGTTGATAGCCGACGGGCCGCGCCGGCAGGCAATGGGCAGGCGCGGCCGCGCGCTGGCCGAGCGGGACTACGACAGCGCCGCCAACGCGCGGCGCATCATCTCGATCATGACGACTGTGAGCGGCGAGTGATGGTGAGCGCCGTCGGTTTGCGGGCCAGCGTCGTCCTGCCAACGCATGGGCGTCGCGCCTCGTTGCTACGTGTGCTGCGCGCCCTCGACCGCCAGGACGTGACGCCGGGCGCCTTCGAGGTGGTCGTCGTCTGCGACGGTGACATCGATGGCTCGGCCGCGGCCTGTCGCGCGCTCGCCCCCGAACTTTCTTACTCTTTGCGGGTTGTCGAGCAGGACAACGCCGGGCCGGCCGCCGCGCGCAACGCCGGCGTGGCGGCGGCAGCGGCGCCGCTGATCGTCTTCATCGACGACGATGTCGTTCCCGATCCATCATTCCTATCGGCGCATCTGGCCGCTCAGCGGGGGCAGGAAACCCGCGTCACCATCGGTCCCTTGCTGCCGCCGACGGATCAGCGCCTGAGCGTCTGGAGCGCCTGGGAAGAGACGGCGTTGTGCCGTCAGTATGAGGCCATGACGGCAGGGTATTGGGAGCCGACGTACCGCCAGTTCTACACCGGCAATGCGTCCGTCCTCAAACGCCATATCCTGTCCGCCGGCGGCTTCGACGTCTCCTTCAAGCGAGCCGAGGACGTGGAGTTGGCCCATCGCCTGCGCGAGCGTGGACTGCACTTCGTCTTCCTTGCGGAGGCGCGCGGCTGGCACTACATCGGGCGCAGCCTCGAGTCCTGGCTACGTATACCCGGCGCCTACGGCGCCGCCGACGTGGCCATGGCACGGGCCGGCCGTCCCTGGATACTGGGCATCGTGGCGGACGAGTACCGCCAGCGCGGGCCCCTCCAACGGAAGGTCGTCATGCTGTGCGCGGGCCGAGCGTTCCGGGCGCGCGCCGTCAAAGCCCTGCTACGCAGGGCGATCCAGGGCGCCGAACTTATACATTCAATCAAGGCAGGCACCCTGGCGTGCAGCGTCCTTTTCAACCTACTCTACTACGACGGCCTCAGCACGGCTCTGGGTGGGCGCGAGGCTTTCGAGGCGCTGATATGCGGCCAGGAGCCCGCGACGCTGCTGAGGTATGTGCCCGCGCAAGGGGCCGTCGAGGCGCCGTAGGTGGAACGCGGGCGACGGCCTGGCCCTACTATCTTTCACCGACATATGACCACAACCGCGGTTGCGTCGGAACTCAATGCTTTTCAAGCACGATCAGCGCGCCGAGAGGTTTTTTCAGGGCTTGCCAGGAGTCGGATGGTTTGCTGTGAAAAAGCATCGAAAGCAAGGGGTGGAGCGGACCGAGGCCGGGGTGCAAGTAATCCGACAGTTCTTTCTCGGATTTGACTAATATGTTGTCGCCGAAATACACAATTTTCTCGAGTGTGAGGCCCGAGGGACGAATGAGGCGCTCCCGCACGTCATCTTCGCTGTAGCGTCGTTGGTAGAATACGCGCCCGTCGTCGGTCTGCGTGGATGAGCCGGACCAGTAGAAGTTATCGCCCAAATACTCGACTTTCGAGACCGGCGCGAAGGGAACGGTCACCAGTAGACGACCGCCGGGCGCGAGGATACGGCTAAGCTCGGCGAGGCATTCTTTATCGCCATCGCCCGGTATATGCTCGACGACCGAGATCGCATAAATTTTGTTGAACGTATTATCGGCGAATGAGGTATGCCGTCCGTCTTCTACGGCGATTTGGAAACGCTCCGGCGTTAAACGCTCCATGCGTCGCAGCAGGCCATACTTGCGGACAAAGTAGTCTTCGATGTCGGTTGCGACCACCCTAGCGCCAAGCCGTTTAGCAAGAAAAATCGAGAGAAGCTTGGGACTCCCGACATCGAGAATGAGATCGGCGCCGCAGAAATCTGCTTCACGCCAGACGAGCTTATACTCGAGATGGCGCCAATAGTTGACCGGCACTATCAAGAAAGGTAGAGCATGCTTAATTTTACCGTGCAGCAGGAGCTTGATACCGAGTTGTAGACCGTAAGCATAAAACAATGTGCCCTCACTCTCATAGCGCACAATTAGTGGCTATCCAGGCACAATTTTATCAGACGTTTGTGCCGGTAGGCAATAGCTAATTGCGCTTTGTAAAGGTTCTTGCCTAACGCGAGGTTTTCGAGGAGTTGCCGCGCGGCCAGGTACCGGTGATGCTGTTGGGAGGTCTGCTTGCATAAGGGGTTAGAGATTGAAGGAGCGGTATAGTGAAGCGTGAGCGGCGCGTGGCGCTACTGCCCTGGATGGTGGCGGGCGTGCGCACACAGTACGAGAATTTGCGCCTGGTCGAGCCGCCGGCCGATCTGGTCATCGATACGCTGCCCATCATACCCTACAAAGAGGGTGGTCTCATCGAGCGCCTGCCCGTCCTGCGGTCGTCACAGAAAGGCACGCTGCGCTCGATGGCGCACGCCTTACCACTGCTCTCACGTCCGCCCTATGACGCCATCTGGACGCAGGCCTTGCTGCCGCTGCTGCCCTTCGTGGCCGCGTGCGAGGCTGGCGCGCGGCGGCTGCCCGCTATCGTCTACACCATCGACACGACGCCAGCGCTGATGGACCCCTGGACGCCGATCTACTACGGCCGGCCGCAGGCCAGTCCGGCCAAGCGCGGCCTGCGCGACCTTCTGCATCGCCTCCTGCTGCGGCAGTGTGCCGCTGTCACCCCGTGGTCGCAGTGGGCGGCGCGCTCGTTCGCGCGCGACTACGGCGTGCCCGAGGAGCGTATCCACGTCATGCCGCCCGGCGTCGACCCGCGGCAGTGGACCGTGCCGGCGCGGCGGCTGTCCAGCGACAACACCGGCGGGACGCACCCCTTCCGGCTACTCTTCGTCGGCGCCGACTTCGCGCGCAAGGGCGGCCCGCTGCTGCTCGACGTGTTCCGCCGTCACCTGCGGGACACATGCGAGTTGCACCTCGTCACCAAAGCTGAAGATGTCGCGGAGGAACCGGGCGTGCATGTTTATCGCGGCTTCGGCCCTAACGAGCCAGGGCTGCGCGAGTTGTACGCCGAGTGCGACGCGTTGGTCCTACCCACGCGGGCCGACTGCTTCTCGCTGGCCGCAATCGAGGCCATGGCCTGTGGGCTGCCCGTCATCTCATGTCCCGTCGGCGGTATCCCCGAGATCGTGCGCCATGGGGAAACGGGATTGCTGGTACCCGTCGATGATGGCCACGCCTTGCTCACGGCCGTCTCTCGCCTGGTGGACGACCGTGACCATGCCGTTAGGCTTGGCCTGGCCGGCCGGCGCGTGGCGGAGCAGCACTTCGACAACAACCGCAACGCCACGGCCCTCTACGCGCTGCTGGGGCGACTCGCGCCGACGCCCGGTGGGCCGGCCTGATATTTGCTCTATCCTCCGTCGGGCGGGGTCAGCGCAACCGTCCTCCGAGGCTGTAACCGGGCGCGCGCATCGCGCAGTTGACCCCTCAACGTGTCCCATAGGTAGCCAACATCCTCGCGCGGCAGGGCGCCCAGAGCAACTGCTACCACGCCAAAGGCTGCCAGCCCCAGGGCCTGGCCGAGCGGTGGCCATAGCGCCTCTGTCAGCCACAGAACTATTCCCTGCGCGGCTCCGCCCGTCAAGGCGCCGGCAAGGACGCGGCCGAGAGGACGGTGCAGGACGATGTCGCGCAAGAGGACGACGCCGTACACGACCATCACCACCTCGGTCGCGACGAGCGAGCACGCTGCCCCAAGCGCCGCGTTGTGCCACTGCCGGGCAGCGTAGGGGATGAGCGCCAGGTTGAGCAGGGGGTTGGCGATGCAGCCGACGACCATGATGACCGTCCAGCGCCATTGCTGGTTGCGCGCCACGAGCATCTGGTAGAACTGGATGTTGAGGAAGGTTGGCGGGATGAGCAGGGCGAGCACGACCAGCACGGGCGCCGCGCCAGCGTAGGCGCGGCCGTAGATCGTGAGGATGAGCGGTTCGGCGAACGTCGCGGTGGCAATCGTAAGCGGGACGATGCACAGCAGCAGCAGCGCGAGCGTCTTGCGCGAGACGCGCGCAAAGTCGGCCTGGACGCCCACGCCGAGGCGCGAGAGCAGCGGCAGCGTGGCGGCCCCGATGATGCCAGGCAGGAAGAATGGTACGCCGAGCAGGCGCAACGCGGCGGCGTAGAGGCCCACCGGCTTATCCCCGGCCAGGGACCCCAGGATGACCGAGTCGATATAGGTGTAGAAGGTAACGACGAAGCCGCCGACCCAAAAGGCCAGGCCGCCAGCGGCGACCTCCCGTACGTCGGCCAGCGCGACGCGCAGCGTCACGTGGATGGAGCGGCGCGCCCAATACAGGGCGAGGCCCAGTTGTATAACGGACATCATGACCGATGCGACGGCGAAAGCGACGAGGCCGCCGTGCAGCACGATAATCGCGCCGACGAGGGCGAGTTCCAGCAGGTTCTGCACGACCGCCGAGATGACGCCGAGCGACATCTGCTCACGGGCCTGGAAGGCGGCCATCAGCGGGCTGCCGAGCGCGCCCACCACCATACCGGCGAACAGGATATAGCCGATGGCGCGCGACTCCGCGGGGACGTGCGGCACAAATCGCAGATAGAGGATGAACGCCGCCAGAAGGGGCAGGGTCAGCGCCGCGCGCAGGATGAGGGCTGCCCCGATCAAGGCGGGCGCCCGTTCGGGAGAACGGGCAACAGTGCGGGTAATATACGTGTCGATACCCAGGGATATCACCAGACCGAGCAGCAGCACGGCGTACGAGGCGCGCGAGAACTCACCCTGCAGCGTCGCGCCGAGGTAGCGGCTCATCAGCACGAGGTAGACCGTGCTCACGAGCCACGTGGCGACGGTCCCGGAACTCATGATGATCAGGTTGGAGACAACGCGCCGTTTATTGGCATTGGGATTGCTTACGTCCGGCACGTGTCCCTCTTGTCCCACGACGCTATGATCTTGTACCGCTTGTCCAGCGTCCTTTGGTCACGAAGAGACGACGCCGGCGATCCACGTTGAACTTAAAGCTAGCCACGATACCATAAACATACCTACTGGCCCACATTGCATGTGTAGGACGTCCTCGCAGGGCGTTAAGCGGCCGCACCTGTCCTAGGTAATGCCCGAGCTCTGTAACCATAAGGGGGAAGATAGTAACATCGCCCGCGCGCAGCAGCTTCATATGGAAAGAACCTTCGGAGTATGGATAGCTTCGCAGGAGGCGCGCCATTGTTCCGCCCGCATATTCACGTAATCCGTAGTGAGTAACGGAGATGTGGGGAGTTTCTACCACGCTACAACCCAACTCCATACACCGATAGACAAAGTCCGATTCTTCAGTACACTCAAACACACCCGAACCGGCTCCCAAATGGACATCGAAGATGCCTACTCGGCGTACTGCCGAGCGACGCACATACATGCTGGCGCCCATGCCTAGCGCGCGGAGCCTATCTAGACGGCCACGGAGCACAACCTCCTCTGGCGCCTTATGTATCGGGACACTGTACTTGCTCGCGTCGTGTGGAGCGGCGAGTACCGCGCCAAAAACGAGCGCGGCTCGGGGATACCTGTCAAAGGCGCCTACCACTTGCCGTAGCCAATCTGCCTCTACGGTACAGTCGTCGTCTAGAAAGGCTACGATCTCGCCGTCAGCCATTTCGACGCCCTTATTGCGCGCGCGTGATAGGCCCTTATCATACATGGCATAATAGTGCACACGCGGCAGACGGTGCTGAAAGTATTCGACAACGGTGCGCGTAACATCGTCATCGCTTTGGTCCACAATAAATATATTCCATTGAGGATAATTAACTCTAGTCAGACTGTCTAGACATCGTTGTATGTCGTCAGGACGATTGCGGGTGCAGATGATGACAGAAATAGGGACAGTCCTATGTTGTGCGGCAACGTTCATAGTATTTTTAACGACCCCTTACTTTACAATGTGGATGCATGCGATTGCACCCGACCGAATGAAACTAGTCGTCTTCGAGACGCAACCAGAGCACTCCTCATCTGTTGCCGTCTGCCACCCGGTATCCGTATAACGGTAGAACGTTTCGGACACAGCGGCTGCTGGCCCAAACGCATCAATCACCTCTGACAACAGCGGACGGTCGAATTGCTGGAACCATCCGTAGTGGCCGTATATCCCGTATGGGATTGTCAAGAATAATGAGCCTCCAGGTTTGAGAATCCGGCTGAACTCGGTCATGGCTCGCTCGAAATCCCTGGGACTATCCTGTCGATAGGTGTCGCTCGGGGAATAGCGCACATTGTCGAGCCCGATATGTTCCAGCACAGAGATGCAGGCAACCACGTCGTATAGATTGTCCCGCATTGGCACGTCGCGGAAATCGCAGTAGAGATAGCTGATACCGTTGCGCCAGAAGCAGTTAGATTCGGGAGCCAACGTGGCGATATGCAGTGTGCGGCATACAATGACGGGTTGGCACAGAATGTAGCTGAAGTTGAGCGTGGAGCCCGCGTCTAGCATCATGCCGGGCGCCTCGTCGAGATGGGCTAGCAACCATGGAAACTCGACGCTGCGCTCATCGACATCCACACCATACCCCGTTGGTAAAGAGGCCCCGTGGCGAAAACGAGCCATTAACGTTGGATCGGTGATCGTGCGACTTACGAGGTCGCGGCGGTAAACATAATAGCCAGCGTCGATAGTTGTACGCGCGCCCTGGCGGTATCGACGATAGAGCTTGCGCAGCAAACGGTAAGGCCGACGAACCACTTGTGGCGCAAAAGGGCGCACCCTGTCTTTTATGCTCATCTATCCCTCGTGCGTGGTGTTGGATCGTCCTGGGCGATGGCACAGATCTACTATCTGTTTCATCGGTACCTGTGATCACCGTTTACGTTGATCGCTTGACTTGATTGTACAAGTCTAGACTCTCGTCCACCATACGATCAAGCGTAAATTCATTGGTTGCACGCAGGCGTCCTTGCTCGCCCATATGCCGCGCCGTGTCTGGCTGCCGTAACAAACGAATTATTGCCTGTGCGAGGGCTTGACTATCCTCTGGCGGGACGAGTAGCCCGGTCTCGCCGTCGATCACAATTTCTGGCGTGGCAGCGGCCCGACAGGCGACGACGGGCTTTCCGCGCGCCATGGCTTCTAGATGAATGAGTCCAAACGACTCGAAGAGCGATGGCGCGGCGAAGACATCGCACCTCGCGTACTCGTGCTCGACCGTCGCCTCGTCTACGAACCCTAAAAAGTCCGTTGCGGCTTGGGCTTGAGGTGAAGCGAAGCCCATGAAATAGGCCTGATACGTCGTACCTCCAGGTGCACCGGGGATGTCCTTCCCGACGAGACGAAATCGTACGTTGGGGACCGCCTCCACGACATGCGGGATAGCCTCCAGCAAGTAGCGAGTACCTTTTCTGGGTTCTAACCGTCCGACGTATAACACGATTTGTCCAACCGCATGCTTGGTATGCGTGGCTTCAACGCCTGTCATGTCCAGCCCAAGCCACACAACATGTAGACGCTTAGCTGGTATATGGTATTCGTGTTGGGCAAAGCTAGCCGCGAAATGGCTATGAGTTATCAGGCTGGTAGCGCGCCGGACAGGTATACCCTCTATCCATCTACGTAGTCGCAGGCTTCGTCCTGGAGTCCGCGGCACGCCCGCTACTTTAGCGACGGTTGCAAGAGGCGTGGAAATTCTGATTACCAAGGGAACTGCCGGTCGTAGACTGTAGAAGAATGCCTCGGCATCCCAGTTTGACGCCTCTACCACATCAAATCTGATGGCTTTGTGTAGCTGATTGAGATAGCGGGTAACGGTGAGTGAACGCTCCAACAGCGATCGAACTCTATATCCACGCTTGGTCAAACGAGTTGGCATTGGCCAGTACCGTGTGGCTATGCGATGTACGTACACTTTGCCGTCTACACGATGGTGATTGTGCTCGTCGAGCGATGCGGAGATGACATGCACGGTGTGACCCCGCTCAGTCAGACTATGAGCCAGGCTACGAACATAAGCGCCAATACCTCCCCAGCCAGTCTCGGGAGGATACTCCTCGCTAATCAGGCAGATATTCAAGGTTGATTGGTTCCTTTTATCTGATGCCGAAAATTGTTGCGTAGCGCTCCGCCATGCGCTCCTCGGTAAATTCAGCATTTGCGCGCGCGCGCGCGGCTGCGCCTAGAGATTGTCGTAGAGCAACATTGTTACGCAGCCGCTCGATTGCTGTCGCCAGGGCATCAATGTCTCCGGGTGTCACCAGCAGGCCCGTCTCGCCGGCGGCGATGACGTCGGGAACCCCGCCGACCTTCGCGCCGATACTTGGCGTCCCATAAAAGGCTGCCTCAACATAGACTAGTCCGAATCCTTCTACGTAAGATGGTAGGGCAAACACGTCGCCGGCGGCATAGACATCCGCAATAGCCTCTTCGGCGATGTGGCCCAACAAGACGGCGCGCTCCCCGAGCCGCTCGGCGGCGAGGCCCCGCAGCGCATCACGTTCAGGCCCGTCTCCCGCGATGACCAACTTGAGTTGTCTTTGTGGATCGGACATCCGGGCGGTTGCCTCAATGAGGTCGGCGAAGCCCTTGTGACTGACGAGCCGCCCCACTGAGCTGATGACAAAAGCATCGGGCGATAATCCGAGGCGCGCCCGCGCCTCCAAACGAGGTGGTAAAGTATCGGGAACACGCAGGCCGCAGGGGATGACTTGTATCTTGCGGGCCGGGACGCCTGCTTCACGTAAGACATCGCGTGTCGCATTGGAAATAGCGACGATGGTGTGCGCCAGATAAGCGGCCAAGCGGGTCATAGTGCGCTTGCGCGGGTTCATGTCGCTCCACGGCGTCGGATGATAGACTGTCACGACGCAGCGGTGTCGCCCAGCAAGACGCACGGCTATTAGGTCTTTGAGCGAGATGTAATTTTCTCCGTAGTGCAGATTGATGACGTCGGGCTTGCAGTCGACTATAAGCTGCCGCAGGGCGCGCATGTCGGCGAACGAATGCGCGCCTACGATGTCGCGCACCGCGGGACTCGACTCCGCCGGTACGGCCTGCTCCCGCGCCCATTCCAGGAGGGCTGGGCTACGCGTGTCATCGGGAAAGACATTGCGTACCGCCCATCCTCGCGCGGCAAACTGGCGTACCAGACTGAACACGATACGGCTCATGCCACCGAGGCCGGATGAGGTGGTGAGGAAAAGCACCCTGGGGCATCCAGATATCCCTGTCACGTCGTGTGCTGCCTCTACAACTAGTCGTTATAAAACTGTAGACCGGGATGGACTTCTAGAGCGTTAATGCTGGCTATCGCGATCCGACCAAAAGTTGCTTGGCGGCGTGCAACGGCGATATGTTGAAGGCGAGCCGCCGGAAGTACGCGGCCTGTCCCAGCTGACCCTCCTGCCGCGCCTGCCGCGCCGCAAGCATCATCTGAAACGCATACCACCCACGTGTTTGTCGCAAGGTCTGCTGTCGCCGCTGGCGCGATAGCGGTGGAAAGGTATCGATGGCGAAATACCGCCGCAGCACTGCCATCGTATCTTTATATGATCTATAAGCGAGAGCACCGTCATGCCGTGCCCTTGTACGATAAAGAACTAAGGGTTCCGTCGTGCCGACGCACGTGAAGTCATTGTAGACAACGCGCAGCCACATATCTCTATCCTCGGCACGCGGGACGGACGTGTCAAACAAACCAATCCTCTCGAATATGTCTCGGTGCATGGCGACAACTGACGCGCTCATGACAGTATTAAGGAAGGCATCGCGTGGGTTATGACCGTCAGTCAGGTCCGGCCCCAGCCACGAGGCGCCGTTGGGCTGCAAATCGTAGCCGCAGGTCGTGGCGGCCGAGTAGATGAACTTGGCATCGGGGTTGGTGTCCATCAGCGCGCGGCAGACGCGCAGCTTGTGCGGCAGCCACACATCGTCGTCGTCGAGGAAGGCGATCCACTCGCTTTGCGCGTGCTCGATACCGACGTTGCGGCTGCCCGCGGCCGTACCCTGCACTGTCCGCACGTAGCGTACTGCTGGGTACGAAGCGACGACGGCGGGTGTGTCGTCGGTCGAATTATCGTCGACGACGATAACCTCGAGATCGGCGCCGCAGGGTTCTTGCCCCAGCACGCTCTCGATTGCTTGGCGCAACAGGCTGGCGCGATTATGGGTGGTGATGATAACTGATATTGTCATCGCACTTGCTTGTCTTGGCTATTGTCGTTCGCTCTGGAAGTCGTGATTAGAGCCGCCACGAACGCCGAGGCTGCGGTCTCCGGGCTGAAGGTTGCTTCAACACGCTCCCGTCCTCGTGTTCCAAACGTTGCTCGCAGACACTTGTCGTCGAGGAGGCTCCGGAGTGCGGCGGTAAGCCCGTCAATATCCATCGGCTCGACGAGGAAGCCTGTCTGCCCGTCGGCGACGATCTCAGCCGGCCCACCTTCGCGCCACGCGACCACGGGGAGGCCATGCGCCATAGCCTCAAGGATAGAGAGAGAGAACGGTTCGAATCGCGATGGATGCGCGAAGATGTCCAGCCCGTCCAGGATACGCGGCACGTCGCGGCGATGCCCGAGCAGATGCACCTGAGATATGACACTGTGCTGACGTGCGGTCTCCCTGATACGCTCAGTTATCCCGCGCGGTCTTGGGTCCTCAGTCCCAACCAGCAGGAGGTGCGTGCGAGAGTCGGCCCGCAGGATAGGCAGCACGGCCTGGATGAGGTGCTCCTGCCCTTTGTTCTCGGTTAGCCGCGCGACCATGCCGATGAGGAGAGCATTGGCCGGAAATCCTAGTTCATCGCGTAGCACATGCCTGGCCTCATCACGCGATGTCGGACGCGGCGGGATGGGGGTGCTATTGTACACCAGGCTGACCTGCTCGGCTGGCGTCCCGTTGCGTATGGCATCGTCGCGGATGTAGGCGCTGATCGCGATCACCATGGCGGCGCCCCTGAGCGTGTCGATCATGCCGCGCCCTAGATACGGGCCAACGGTATAGTGCAGATGCACGACTTGAGGGCAGCCTAACGCTCGGGCAATGGGCGTGGCAATGCGCAGGTCCCAACGTTGCTGCGCGGAGTAGACGAGGTCGGGCTGGAACCGGCGCGCCGCCGATAGCAACCGTGGCCGCGCGAGTTGCACTGCTGTGACGTCGCGGATTTTGGCTAGCCGCTGCACCCTGGTCGTGTCGGAGCGGCCCAGCTTCCCCACATCGAACGGGCAAACTGTCACCTCTGGAATGCTCCGGAAAACCTCGGCAGCCTGGCGCCCATCGTTGCCCGCGCGTCCATCGACGCCCTGTAGCAATAGAACCTCGAGCATGACGTTTCCGGCGCGCGCCGTTTGTGAAAGGCTCTCTAGCAGCGTTCGGAAGACGTTGACTTCGGACGTCACCTCGGTGCTCGTCTGAATAGCCAATAGCCGTAGAGGTGTGCTCAAACTGATCCATCCCCCTACCATCTCAAATCCGCGCGAGGATACACAACACACGTACGTTGCCATTGTCGCTCGTCCACGGCCACAAGATCAGCATACCAGCCGCTGGTGACGATTTGGTTAAGACGCCGCGACGGAACGGTAAACCTCCGTCCCTTCCAGCGCGCGCCATAGTAGCGCGCGAGGTGTGCCGTTTCTGACCTGCTATACGGCGTGAGAGGCGCGCCATGTGGTCAGGCCTCTCCGCCGTCGCCGCGCGTCATGCATGGCATCTGATCGCCTGGTGGCAGTCTGGCATCTTAACCGAAACGTCACCAGCGGCTGCTATGCTTGCCGATGGGAGGGAGGGTATGCTGTTCCCGACTGGCCAGGAGGCGCGGGTGTTAGCTAAGTAGGTGTTGCTAAGTTCGTGTAACCCGAACAAGCTGCACGAGGGAGGCACCCAGGCATGCCGGCTGTGCAAGAACTTACCAGTGTCTACTTAGGGGACCGACGACCGGCTCGCCACGGTTGCGTACCCGGTATTGTGTCCCTAGACGCGGAAGAATGAGAGGCCACGACACAAATGATGGCCGAAGAGCACGATAGGCAAAGGAGTTTCAGATGATCGGCAATAAGAAGACACTGGCTGCTCTTAGGGTCGCGGCCTCGCTAGGCCTGGCCTCGGTCGCGGCCTCACTAGGTATGACCGCGACAGCGTTGGCCGCGACTCCGTTCAGCGAAGGGTCCGTGACGCTGACCGCCGCGGCGGATGCGATGGGGACGCCGAGCGCCCCCTATACGCTTAATACGTTTAACGCCTCGAATTCGACCATCGCTATGGGATGGCTCAAAAAAACCTACACCTTCACGGCCTCCGGTGTGACAACCAAACTTAGCGTCTCCGGCAGCCCCAACGCTGGAGCTACTGGTCCCGCGCTGGACAACGCCAGCATCGCCGACGTGAGCCTCACGAGTGCGCCACCCGACTGCTCGGCGACATCGAGCAACCTGGTGAGCGACTGCGGCTTCGAGACGCCCGTGGAGGGCAGCGGCTCAGGTGCGTATGCGTATAATCTCTCGGGGTCACCCTGGACCTTTTCTACTCTCAGCGGTATCAGCGGCAACGAGTCTGGCTTTACCAGTGGCAATCCCAGCGCGCCGCAGGGTGCGCAGGTTGCTTTTCTGCAAGCTCAGGGCTCCATCGCGCAGACGATTACTACCTTCCAGTCCTACACTACCTACCTGCTCACCTTCGAGGCGGCGCAGCGCGGCAACTACGGCGGCAGCAACGATTTCCAGGTCTACCTGGACAACACGCTGCTGGGCACGTACAAGCCGGACGGCACGACCTACGCGCCCCTCTCGACGAACACGTTCACAACATCCGCAGGGACGCATGTATTGCGCTTCGTGGGCTTGAATAGCGCCGGCGGCGACGACAGCGCGCTGATCGACAACATCAGCCTGACCGCCCAGGGGACCATCCCCACGCCCACCACCACCGCGACGAATACGCCCACCACCACCGCGACGAATACGCCCACCACCACCGCGACGAATACGCCCACCACCACCGCGACGAATACGCCCACCACCACCGCGACGAATACGCCGGCGGCCACGGCCACGAATACGCCCACCACCACGCCGACCAGGACCAGCACGCCGCTCCCGCCCACGGCCACGGCGACCCTGCCGCCTAGCGCCACGCCTACCATGGTTGGCGGAGGGGGAGGCGCCCTCGGCGGGTCCGGCGCCGCGACGCCCGAGCTGGGCAGCGGTGAGCTGCTGGCGACCGGCCTGCTCCCCGCCCTGGCCCTACTGCTCTACCGCCGGCGCCGCGCCCGTCGCTGAGGGGTCGCCCTCACCCATGATTGCATTCGTTGCAACGGCGCCGCGATCTTAACCGAAACGTCACCGGCGGCTGCTATGCTTGCCGGTGGGAGCGATAACGCGCTATCTCAACTCGTGGCGGAGGCAGGGCGTTGGTCAGCAAGGGCGCCGGCGACTGCCCGGCGCGACGGTCGCGGTGATTGAGGTGATGGGAGACGAATGTACATGGGAGGGAGCATGGAGGACAAGACAATGACCGGGAGTCGCTGGCGCGCTTTCGCTGTGTGCGCCGCGGTAGCTCTGGGCCTGTACGCGGCGGTGGGTACCCGACCGGCTGAGGCGGCGTCAGGTCACATGCGTACCCTTGATGTAGCGGATCAATGCGGCGCGCTGGCGGGCTCGGGGATCGTGACCGGCGGCAATGGGTCCGGCGCGTTTGTCCATGCGACCTCGAACGGCTATGTCCAGCTCAGCGACGCCACCAACGGGGAGGAGGGCCACGCGTACTGCAACGTCGCGTTCAGCAGCAGCCGCCCCTTGTCGGTCGCGTTCAACGCCGCCTCGTACGGCGGTACCGGCGCCGACGGTGTCACCTTCTTCCTGTTCGACGGCTCCTATGGGACCGCCGCGCAACCCTATGTGGCGGGTGGCGCGGGCCTTGGCCTGGGCTATACCGGCATGGGCGGCGCCTACGTCGGCCTGGGCCTGGACGAGTGCGGCAACTTCGCCGGTGATGGCGGCTGTCCTCCTGGTAATAATCCGCGCATCGCCATTCGGACATCGTCGGTCCCGTGCGCGGATGTGCCCGCGGGCACGGCCCTCTACAATCCCAGCGCCAGCGCGCGTCCGGGCCCCGGCCAACTGGGCTTCGACAGCGTCACCGCCGGGTACACGCCGCCCTCTGGGACGACCCCCGCCTCGTTCTCGGCGACGGTGACGTCCAACGGCGTGACCAAGACGGTCTCATGCACTCTGAGCACGCCCCCCGCGACGCTCAAGTTCGGCTTTGGGTCCGGTACCGGCGCGCTCAACAACATCCACGAGGTCAACCTGACCTCCGCAACGCTCGACGTGGCCTCCTGCACGCAGGGGGGCAATCACACGGACTCCTTCGACAGCGGCTATAACGCGGCCCTGTTCTCGGAGCGCAATACGGCGGCTAGCGGGGTCGCCAACGGTCCCACGTTCTCGGGCACGGCCAACGCGGGCTGCGTGCGCCTCTCCGTCCCCAGCACTACCAACAATGCCTACGATGCGTGGGCGGGGATCGATACCGCCCCCGAGTTGCTGCTCAAGAATGGCGTCTACGACCTGGCGCGCGACTACACGGCGACGACGCACGTGAGCGTCGCGAGCGGCAGCGCCTCCAGCTACCATACTGGGATGGTGGTGCGCTTCGCCGACGCGACCGCGTATGGTGCCACTGGCGCCGGGACAGGCAGCTTCGGCCAGATCTACTGGGGCCTGTACACTAACGGGACGAACGGCGCCGCACCCATACTCAGGGTTGAGTACAACAACCACAATGCCGTCTTCACCGACATCCCGGCGCGCAGCATCACCTCGCTGCAAGTGCGTTACGCCTCCGCGACGCGCACCTACACCTTCGCCTACCGCTTCGCCGACAGCGGGGCCTTCACCGACGTCGGCTCGCTCACGGCCGACCCGTCCGTCGAACCGGTCGCGAGCAGCGTCGGCCTTATCTCCAAGTGGGTCAACGGGGGCACGCTCGCCACCGACTTCGACTACTTTGATATGAGCGGCACGACCGTCGCGTCCGAGCAGACCGCCACGGCAGTGGCACAGACGGCAACCGTGCAAGCCCAGCAGACGGCAACCGTGCAGGCCCAGCAGACAGCGACGGCGCAAGCCAATGCCACGGCGTCCGCACAGCCGACCACCACACCGACGGCCACGGCCACGAATACGCCTACGAACACCGCAACGAACACGCCAACGGCCACGAATACGCCTACGAACACCGCAACGAACACGCCGACCACCACGCCGACCAGGACCAGCACGCCGCTCCCGCCCACGGCCACCACGACTCCCAGCGCCACGCCTACCATGGTTAGCGCGGGGGGAGGCGCCCTCGGCGGGTCCGGCGCCGCGACGCCCGAGTTGGGCAGCGGCGAGCTGCTGGCGACCGGCCTGCTCCCCGCCCTGGCCCTGCTGCTCTACCGCCGGCGCCGCGCCCGTCGCTGAGGCGGCCGGTCGTCGGACGGCGCGGACGGGACGATCCGCCCACGGCGCGGTGACGGGAGCCACGGGTGTAACGCGGGCGTGACGGCGAGGCGCATCCTTGGCATGCGCCAGGTGCGGGGACGTGCTCGACGCCGAGGTGTGACTCCCCCATCACCGCGCGCCAGGTGAGCGGGGGCTACCGTCGCCCATGTTCGCCCGTGGTTGCGTTCACCGAAACGGCGCCGCGATCTTCACCGCAACGGCGCCGCCAAGGGCCAAAATCTTGACCGAAACGTCACCGGCGGCTGCTATGCTGGCTGGTGGGAGGGAGGGTACGCCCTCCCGGCTCGTCAAGGAGGCAGGGGCGTTAGCCAGGGCTCTGGCGACCGTCCGGCCACGGATGCGCGCCCGGTTTGGTGTCTTTGGCGCGGACGGATCAGCGACCGCGACACAAACGATGTCCTCGGAGCACGAATGGCAAAGGAGTTTCAGATGATCGGCATAGGGAAGGCAAAGGAGTTTCAGATGATTGGCATAGGGAAGGCAAAGAAGGTTCAGATGATCGGTCATAAGAAGACACTGGCCGCCCTCGGGGTCGCGGCCTCGCTAGGTCTGGCCGCGACGGCGCTGGCCGCGACTCCATTCAGTGATGGCGCCTTCGAGACCCCGACCGCTCCCAGCGGCAGCTTCACCGAGTACTACGCTGGCAACTCCTTCGGCCCCTGGCATGTGGACTCCGGCTCTATCGACCTGATCGATGGCGGGTTTTGGCTCGGAGCGGACGGGTGCACAGTGAGCCCCTGTGCTGGGACACACGACCAATCGCTCGACATGAACGGGGCCGCGCCGGGCGCCATCTCGCAGAGCTTCGACACGACCGTCGGCCATCAATACACCGTCACCTTCTGGCTATCCCGCAACTACGCCAACCCAGGGTCCGTGACGCTGACCGTCGCGGCGGATGCGACGGGGGCGCCAAGCGCCCCCTACACGTTTAGCGGATCGAATTCGTCCACCTCCATGGGATGGCTCAAAGAAGCCTACACCTTCACGGCCTCCGGCGCCACAACCAAGCTCAGCTTCTCCGGTGACCCCAACGCGGGGGCTGTGGGTCCCGCGCTGGACAACGTCAGCATCGCCGACATGAGCCCCACGAGTACCAACACGCCCACGAACACATCGACCCCAACGCCGACGGCCACGAACACGTCGACCCCAACGCCGACGGCCACGGCCACGAATACGCCCACGAACACCGCGACGAACACGCTGACGGCCACGAATACGCCGACCAGGACCAGCACGCCGGTCCCACCCACGGCGACCACGACTCCCAGCGCCACGCCCACCACGGTTAGCGCGGGGGGAGGCGCCCTCGGCGGGTCCGGCGCCGCGACGCCCGAACTGGGCAGCGGCGAGTTGCTGGCGACCGGCCTTCTCCCGGCCCTGGCCCTGCTGCTCTACCGCCGCCGCCGCGCCCGTCGCTGAGGCGGCCGGACGCGCCGCCGGCGTCAGCAGGACGAGCCGCGCACGAGCCGCGCTCCGTGGCAGCAGGGCCGCTGCTGCCACGGAGCGCGGCCCTCGCCGCCGCACCGGTGATCCTGCCGCGGCAGCCGCGGCTCCTCCTTCTCCGCCGCGCTCCCATCCCTCAAATAGACTAGGCTACCTGTCGGGGGACCGGTAGTTCATTTTGTCGAGGGCACGCGGCGCGCCAGCTTGTACCCTGCTGTTGGGAGGCGCACGCGTAGAACGTGGCTAGTGCTCACATTCACCGCAACGTCACTGCCAAAGGCCAGAATCTTAACCAGACCGTCACCAGTGGCGGATACGCTAGGGGCGCGACCCCATCCAGGATGGTCGAGCTAGCGCCCGCATCCACTGTGGGCTCCGTCCCTTGTCTATGCGCTTTGGAGGATGACGCGGTGTTGCAAGAGTACATCGAGAGCCCGTTCGTGGCCCCGGCCGTCGTCCGACGGCCGGCCGCGTTCCGCTGGGTCTTCCCGGCCATCTCGCTCGGCGTCGATATCGTGGCCGTCAACCTGGCCTTCGTCCTCTCCTATTGGCTGCGCTACGTCGCGAAGCTCGGCGGGACGGGGCTGGGCTTCTTTCCCCTCTCCTACCACGCCTGGCTACCCTTCGAGGTGCTGGTCAGCGTCCTCTTGCCGCTCTCCTTCGCCCTGGCCGGCCTCTACCGCCAGCGCCTGAGCATGGAGTGGCTCGACGAGGTCTTTGTCGTGGCCCGCGCGGCTACCGTGGGCATGGCCCTCACCATCATCGTCACCTACCTCTTCAAGGAGATGATCGACCAGCACTCGCGCCTGGTGCTGATCTTTACCTGGGCGCTGGTTATCGCCCTCTCCAGCCTGGGACGCGGCCTGGTGCGCCTGATCATGGCGCGCCTGCACCGGCACGGCTGGAACGTGCGGCGCGTGGTGGTGGCCGGGTCCACGCCCATCGGCCGCATGGTG
>JAABUQ010005004.1_pt1 | contig 21807 bp, 32 predicted proteins | sample 5560001 | NCBI WGS metagenome assembly JAABUQ01 (sample SAMN10711888, study PRJNA513371) | rock metagenome | isolation source: Antarctica rocks | place: Antarctica: Victoria Land, Finger Mt nord | collected 2015-12-18
CCGCAATTTGAGTGACATGGCTGATCTTGAACGCTCCCGCGCGCCATTGCACGGGAAGAGCGAAGGCTGTACCAAGCTGGATTCCTCGCCGCGTGAATTCGCCACCAGTGTCAACAACGCTGTCACCAGGGCAGACCCGCATGACTGTTCGCTTATGCCTGGGCGGCCGCTGCTAGTACCGGCTTCAGGGGAGCAGAAAAGTCTTCAAAGGTTTTTTGTCCTATGTCGATGGCAAGCGTTCCGCCTGCCTGAATGATCGTCACATCTGTGATTCCGATGAAGCCTAGAATCTGCTTCATGTAAGGGCTGGCAACATTGGCCGACTCGTACTTCGTCCCAGGACCGAAGTCACTTCCAGAAACGAGGATGACTGTGGCTTTTTTACCGGTCAAAAGCCCTTCATAGTTCATGGTGAACGTCACCCCGACGCGGACGATGTGATCGATGTAGGCTTTCAGGATTGCCGGGATGAGAAAGTTGTACATAGGAGTACCGATCACGATTTCGTCGGCAGCCTTCAACTCGGCAATCAGCTCGTCGGAGATCTTAATCGCCTTTTTCATTTCTTCCGAATGCTGCTCGGCGGCCGTGTACGCTCCCCCAATCCAGGGTAGATCGATCCAGGGTAGCTCTGTCTTCATGAGGTCGCGAACGACAACATTGCCACCTGAGTGGGTGGACTGCCATCCTCAACGAATTTGTTCGTGAGTTTGCGCGAGACGGAGTAATCGAAGCGAGGGCTAACTTGAATGACAAGAAGATTGGGCATAAGAGGTGTCCTTTCAGAGCCGTTAGTCTTACGTGAACGTGTGTTGGTTACACGACCACCTAAGAAATGAAAAAAGTCAGCAGCCATTCCATGGGATTGTGAACTTTCCTAAACGTGCAACCTCATCAGCGATTGTGGCAATCGTTACTGCTGCAAGCTCTGTTTCCAGCGCCTGCTTCGCATTGTCCAGGAACGGAAGCATGGCCTTCTGAATGTTCCCGCCAACGAAACAAGCTTGATTCGGTCCGTTCCGATGAGAACTGAAAATCTCACCGTCTTCGACTGCCCGGTATACATCGAGCAAGCGAATCTGTTGAGCTGGCTTGGCCAAGAGGGCCCGCCGCCGTTGCCCAATTGGGATGTTGTCAGACCTGCATCCATCAAGCGACCCAGGAGTGCTCGAATCACCGTGGCGTTGGTGTTGACGCTGAATGCCAGATCTTCTGACCGCATTGGTTTGTCTCGCACGACTGCAAGTGAAACCAGTACATGGATCGCGACAACAAACCTGGTACTTGCCGGCAAGCTTCTCTCCCTACACTGTGTACGATACAAACATACACACCATTCACCGTAGAAGTCAATACATGTTGTGCGCGCGGCTTTCGAGATCAGCCGGGTGAATCACGTTTCGATTCTTTCCTCTTCTCCGAAGAGCGGAACAAGCTTGGCAGCAGGCTTCTTGGATGTGAAGTCGAGCTGCCCTTGCTCGTGACCTTTCGGATGCTGCTCACGCCATAAAGCCAAGAGAAGAGGCGGCATCGCTGAGAGCACCGCTTTTGTTCGATGGATCTTGGCATGGCAACCAGGACAGAGTGAAAGCATCAGGCTCATGGCCGACTTCCCCGGTACCCGGTGATGCACGATGATGGAGCGTTTATCCCGACCCGAAGCGTCGCAGACACGGCAGCGGTAGCCGTCACGCTCTAAAACAGCCTCACGCAGACCGCCAAAATACTCCTCATCCTGCCGTTTCAGCGTGTAGCAGGTCGAGCACAATCCCAAGGCTAAAACCTTGGGATCCCGCACGGACAGTGCATCACCCTTTGGACGTTGCGTGTCACTTCCCTGCCCTTGCTCGGCTTCCAGGCTTCGCCGCTGCCCGCCCGATGTAGCGATAAACCGTGGTCCGGTCCACCCCGAACTCGCGTGCCAACGCTGCTTTACTCTCGCCTTCGCTCAAACGACGGCCCAGCTCAGCCGCCCGATCTGCTGTCAGCAAGCGCTTGCGGCCTTATAGACGCCAGCTCGCTTCGCCACTTCGATTCCCTCTCGCTGGCGTTCCCTGCTCCAAGCAAGTTCGAACTCAGCGAAAGAACCCATCATGTTCAGCAGCAGCGTTGCCATCGGCGAATCGTCGCCGGTCAGGACCAGGTTCTCTTTGACGAAGCGAACGCGATCTTCCGAGCGGTCAGGTCAGTGACCGTCTTTCTCAGGTCCACCAGATTGCGGCCCAGGCGATCCATCGAGTGACAAATCACCGTGTCGCCTTCCCGCACAAACTTCAAAAGAGCTTCGAGCTGCGGACGCTTAATGTCCTTGCCCGAGGCTTTATCCAGGAACACACGGTCCAACGCCAGCCCTTCGAGCTGCCGACTCTCGTTTTGTTCAAAGGTGCTCACCCTCACGTACCCTACCGCCTGACCTTTCGACGGATGTGTCGCAATAGGCTTTATTACTTTGCAGAAGCAGCGACGTTATCGCTTTGCAGCAACAGCCGCTGTAGCGGCCAAGTAGAAATGTCACCTCTCTGCCATGAGAAGGTGCCCCATAGTCAACCTTGAACGAGGTGTTTGGCAGTTCTAGGGACAGCGATGGCCTTGTCGCAGTGAGCGACGGAATCTGTTGAAAGCTGACGTCTTTACTGTCCGTGTCTTTGTCCTGGCTGACCGCGCTTCCATTCGCACTCTTGGTGGCTTCTCAAGAGAATCCAGATTGCCGCAAAACATGCGGCATTGAGAACGGCTTTTGTTCTCCGACATCTGCGACATGCGTTCCGCCCCCATATCAAATGACCGGCAATTCGTCGCGAATCTTGAGACGTTCGCGACGGCAGAGGGGGAAGGAGCCCCATTTCGCTCCCACGAGGGCGAAGTCACTCCTCAGATTGCCCCTGGCGACAGCATGTTGGCTTTACCCCCTCATAGCGAGCTGTTGTAATCGCGAAGAGGAGACCGTTCGTCGCCCAGCGCGATAATGTCGTTTAGGTGTATAGCCCATTCATGATCGCGAGAGTGTTACTTACCATTCTGATTCTGGTTCAGGGTGCGGCTACAGTGTTGATTGATTTAAATCGCACTCATGCAACCAATCCACAGTGGGCGGGGCACGCCAGATTTCACCTGGTTTGGCAAACATGCAGTCTGGCCATTCTATCTTTGGTGGAGACTTGGCTCGTCTGGTCGAACACAAGCGACAGCAGCCGCTTCTATGTAGCGGCAGCCCTCATAGCGGTATCCCTGTTGGGCTTTCTGTGTGCACAAGCAGCCAGGCGAGCCTATGGAGGAAGTCTCCACGATCCCAACGGAATCCTGCCTCTGCGACTACATTTGGGCGGAAGGTTCGTCGAGGTCGACGGCAATGCAGCGGCGGTTTATTGTGCGATTCCCGTTCTCATCTTCATAGTCGCGCTGTTTTACTACGCAACTCACAGGGGATAGCGTCGAACCAAACACCGAATGGTAGGACTTCGCCTCCCCTACACGGCAGGGCTCTCCTTCTGCGAGTACCAGCAACTTCACGGCCGGGCTGGACATGCGTAGAGCTACCTTGAGCCGCTCCACGGGAGCCACCATGCCGTCATCCGCTAACGCGAAGGTGCCGAAGTGAGTCGCAATCGCGGTTCCCGCTTTCAGCAGACGCTGCGCTTCTATCGCCTGCTCGGGAGTCATATGCACCGGGCTCATAAACCACTCCGGTTCGTAGGCTCCGACCGGCAGTAGGGCTAGCCGCAGTGGCTTAAAATGGGAGCCAATCTCCGCAAAATGTCCTCCGAACCCGGTGTCGCCAGCGAAGTAAAGGAGAGTTCCTTCGACATTGACCACCCATCCACACCAGAGAGTGCGATTGCGATCAAACGGCGTCCTTGATGAGAAGTGTTGGGCCGGAACGCAGTGCATATTCAATCCCCTCCAGGATCGCTCTTCCCACCAATCCAATTCGTAGATGTCGGTCAGACCGGCGCGTACCAGCAGTGGACGGAGACCGAGCGGGCTGAACACGGCTGGGCTATCTCTTTTCGCCAACCTCCTTAAAGTGGGGACGTCCAAATGGTCATAGTGATTGTGGCTGATGAGAATGCAATCGATAGGCGGAAGATCGTCGAACCGTATTCCCGGATTGCGATGCCGCCGCGGTCCGAGGAATGGGATCGGGCTCACCCGATCGGACCAGACTGGATCGCTGAGAATATTGAAACCGCTAGTCTGCAAAAGAAAGGTCGAGTGATTCACAAAGGTGACGATAAGGTCGTTGCCAAAAACGCGCTCTACGGGCTTTGGGCCGTGCATCGCTTCGACGAAATCCGGCCAATACCCCATCTTGCGGCGAGAGATCCATTTGACGAACTGGAGGAAGCTCTGGCGAGGCGCGCCCGGGTTGTAGAACCGGCCTTGTTTGAAGTGGTCTGAGTTCTTTTGCTGAAATGTCATGCAGTAATCTCGCGAGGGTATATGTTGCTCAAAAAACTTGCGACCACGCTGGAGATGATTAAGTGGGAGCACTCCATTTTCGCACTTCCCTTTGCTCTAACTGGAGCGATGCTAGCCGCTCGTGGATGGCCGAGTATGCGACAGTCGGTCCTCATCGTTCTCTGCATGGTCACAGCGCGAACCGCCGCAATGTCTTTCAACCGGTGGGCCGATGCGGGCCTGGATGCGAAGAATCCGCGCACTGCGAATCGAGCAATCCCGGCAGGAGCGCTTTCAACCGCGTTCGTAGCTGGCTTTACTTGTGTGGCTTCCGTTCTTTTCCTAATTTGCGCCTCTCAGCTTAACCACCTCACGCTGTGGCTTTCTCCAGCGGTATTGGCCATACTTCTTGGCTACTCGTATACCAAGAGGTTCACCTTTTTATCTCATCTTGTCCTCGGGCTTGCGTTGGGCTTGGCACCCACACTTGCTTGGATCGCGGTACGCGGTTCATTGGATCCTCGCATTTTGGCGCTCACAGGCGCGGTATTGCTATGGGTGGGTGGTTTCGATGTACTTTATGCCTGCCAGGATGAGCAACACGACAGACAAGCTGGCCTGAAGAGTCTACCAGTGTCCTTCGGTACGGTGGGCGCGTTCAGAACGGCTCGACTGATGCACCTCACAATGTTTTGTCTTTTGCTCTGGACGATCCACATCTTCGGGCTGAGCTTGAGCTCTTATTTGGGTATTGCAGTTGTGGCTATCCTGATTGTGTATGAGCACTTGATCGTGTCTCCCAAGGATCTTCGACGTATGAATGCGGCATTCTTTCTAACGAATGGAATGATCTCCGTTGTGTTTTTTGTCTCTGTCGCCGCGGATTTGCTCCTTCACCGGTGAGGAGGCGCCGTGTGTGTGCAGGAATAACGGAGTTCACTCTAGCGTCTCCCGTCGAGCTCATCTGCGTCACCCACGCTGAAAGCGTTGAAATCTGGCTGTCAGGCAGGTACTCATGTCCGGGCATATCCGTACCCGGAATCCCGAACTTGATAATTCTGGCAATACGAAGCGTCCGGGTGTCAGGCGCATCAGTGCGGGGAATATACCGGAGCTGATCCACGCTAAGAAACGGAGGCAATCTTTTGAAAGATGAACCCCACGTTCCACGTACCTTGTCGCCCTCAACGTGGCAGGTCGCGCAATAGTGTCCAAAGAGAAGCTGGCCTTCAGCGCCCCCACGTGCCGGAGGCGTTCCGGCCGGAGCCCAGGAAGCGATCACGTCACGAAGGTGCGCGTCGCTCCCACTGCTTTTGAGGCTCGCAACATAGGCTACGAGTGCCTCTCCACGATCATCATGAAACAAATAGCTGTATTCGGGCATGATGGACTCGTAGCTCAAGTCACGCGGATTCATGAAGTGAATGCGAAGCCAAAGTGGTGATCGACGGCTGCCCACCTCGCTGAGGTCAGGACCCTGACGCCTGTTACCAATCAACGGTGGCTTCTCGCGCCGGATGGCTTCGACATCGCGCGTCGGTCCCCACATCAAACCATCGGGTGAGTCGGGCCGAACGTACTGCGAGTGACAGTTGATGCAGCCTTCCGAGATGTAAACTCTGCGACCGTGCGCAATCGAGATGTCTTGCCCTATTTGTCGACGGGAGTTCCGATGCACGAGGAGTTGCTGAATTCCAAAGGCCGCGCCGAGCGACACGACAATCGCAACTGTCTGAGGGAAGTAGCTTCTTCTCAGGGTCGAGAACCACGGAACGACAAATAAGACTGCGGCCGCTATCACGAAGAGCGGAGGTACGCGGTGAAGGTTCTGACCCATTCCAATGCCCAGCGCGGAGCCGACCCAACCGGAGATGGCATAGACCCAACCTGCCTTGCGAGCCCGATCTGCCCGCGATTGTGTCATCAGTAGAAAGGCAGGAGCCGCAACCAACGCAACCGAATACAGCGATACTCCAACTGGATAGAGAACCGCAGCAAATCCCGATCTTGCAGGGTTTAGCAGGACCAGGCACCCTCCCCCCAGACTCGCGAAGGCGCAAAGCAGCGTGAAGGCGAGACCTCGCTTGCGGATCAGCCACGCGCTGCCGAGTGCTGTCGCGAAATGCAGAGAGCCGTTTCTCCAAAGATGGCCAGCGCCTTCCCATGTGCCGGATTTTAGAGCTTGCGAGTTCTGGATGATGAAGAATGCGGCGGAGTCGAGCCATATGAGCGCAGTGAACCAGACCAGAATCCAAGCGAATCGTGTAGATTCGGACGCTTCTGTTATCGATGGTTCCGTGCTCTCGCATGTCGCTGGGGTTGTTGTCGCCAATAGTGCAGCGAAAGCGATCAGCCCAGCTGCGATAGCGATTTCTTTTGGAGATGCTGTGAACAAACCTGGAATGTTACAGATGAAGTAGGCGAACCCTGTCCCTAAGCCAACCTTGAGAAGCGGGGTTGGGGTTCCGATCCAAAGGTCCAGGTTGGCAACCAACGTGACGGTCAGCAAACCCAACGAGATCCCGATTAGAAAGGACGCGGCAACTCCGCTCGATGTTGTCAGGGGCAGAGTGGTGAGCAGTGCCGCGGCACCGCAACCGAACAGTCCTACACGTAGGCGATGCGATGGATTGGAGCCAGCGGTAATGCGAGGTGCGAGCAGACTCGCCAGAACGCCGCCCACTGCCATAGCAGCCATCACAAGCTTCAGGTGCGAGCCCACAATTCCAAGCTCGTCGAGCCGCTTGAGAAAGCCGAACTGAGCGAAGATCAAGAAATAGACATAGGTCGCCACAATGAGGGCGACGCCACGCCAGCCACTCCAGCGAGTGGACGAAGCGGCTGTTGCCTCATCATTCCGCATGGCTCAACCAGCCGCGGGAAAGGCCAAGCCACTGAATGGCGGCGAGAAGTCCATCGGTGATGGCGACCGTGATCCACACCGGCTCCATCCTGCCCAACGCTATCTCCGACAAAAGCACTAGCGCAACGGATGAGCGCACAAGCGCGGTCACCTGCCACTGAGCCTTCCAGGATGCTCGGCCATTCGCAGAAAGCGGATGAGAGGCGGGCACAAGGAAGTAGCTCAAACCGACGGACAGAACGAACGCGCCAACGAAGCTCGCGAACGCGATCGGCAGCGGAGGCGCGCTCACACCCATCAAGTGCAACGTCCACGCAGGAGCGAAGATCAGGAGCACCCCAGTGCTCGTGTCGGATAAGCCGGCGAGAAGTTGGTACAGCTTCAGCAGGCGCTTGCTCATGTCCGGCTTGCCTCCAAAGTCACGCCAGCGCCCATGCGCGCGCGGACCTGTTCTTTCTGTGACAGTATGCTGCCGAAGCCGCATTCGGCGGCTCAGAGACAGCAGCCAGTTGGCAGAAGCGGCGAACATCGCGAAGCCGCAAAGCAGCCGAAGCGTATAGATAACCGTTCGCGTTGTGCTCGGCACCATCGTGAACGCCGGATCATAGCCTTCGATCCAGCCTGCATAGAGCATGATGATCACGTAGACAAGCGTTCCAGCATTCCAGGCCACAAACGCCCATTGTGAATCGAACACATCGCCGTCCTTGCCTAGCAGCACGATGAGCACAAGCAGCAAAAGGCTTGTGACGAAGCCCGCCATAGCCAGGAGCGAGTGGCTGACAAGCCCATCGGTAAACTTCAGATGGTCGAGGATACCGGGCAGAAATAGGCACCAGCCGGTCGGGATGAGCAGCGCCCACCAGAAAAGCACCGCGATTCGCCAGGGCCGAGTTCGGCTTTCCCAGGCGAAACCATTGTAATAAGCAGGAATTAGGGGAACCCAGATCAAGAGGCTTCCAAGGCTAAAGAATTGCGTTGGACGATGATGACTTACGTCCGCTCTCCCGAGACCCAGGCAAAGCAGCGCTTCGATAGCGAAGACAATCCACGAGGCGCGGATCCATTGCTTGCCGGCGAGCTTTCGTTCCCCGAGACCATACGGCAGGACGAACAAGATGAGCACGATGACCAGAACGGACTCAAGCTGACTCGCGCCGGTCGGGCCGCCACTGTCCGGATTCACAGGGGGATAGATTGCGGGGTTGGCGGCTGCGTAGATGGCGAACGGAACAAGCAGCAGAATAGCCAATCCAGCCAGTTTTGCAAGGCGCAACCGGAGCGCCTCCGTGTGTGACCTCCAGCTTCGCAGGAAGGCGCACAGCAACACCAGCCAGAGTAAGAAGATGGCGAGTGGAAAATAGACCCGCGTGTAGCCCGTCCAGTCCAGGAAGAGCTTGCCACTGGAATGGCCGCTCAGCCACGACGCGGCTCCCAGTATGAGAGCGAGCGACCAAACGGTCAGAGCAGCGCGGCTCCATGCCGCAATGGGCGGAACGTCCGCACGGTAGACCTTGAGAAGCCACGCTACGAGTGGCAGGCTAAGCCAGCCGTACAGTTGAAAGTTCAAGTGGACTGGCATCCAACGGCCGTAGGTTAACTCTCCAAGCCAGCCTCCCGCAGAGGGTACGAGCAGCAGGATCGCAAGCCATACGCCGATAAGATTCGCCACGACCAGCCAAGCCAGGCCGTGCCATGCCGCGCTCGTGACTGGCGACTGATGACGAAGCTTCTGCTGGCCTTCAAACGAGCGCGGAATCACAGACTCTCCCATCCTTCATCTCCACCAGGCGATCGCAGCGGCGGGCGAGGCCTCGATCATGCGTTGCCATGATCAGGGTGATGCCTTCGTTGGCCACAAGCTCCAGCAGTAGCTGGAAGATTTGTTCGCTGGTGCGCTCGTCGAGCGATCCGGTAGGCTCGTCGGCAAGGAGGATGCCGGGCTTATTCATCAAGGCGCGGCATAACGCTGTGCGCTGACGCTCTCCACCGGAGAGCTTCTGGATACGATGCTTGAGGCGGTGTGTCAGGCCTGTTCGCTCCGCCAGGTGCATCAGTCTCGCGTTCGCAGCATCGCGCGACGTGCCAGCCGCAACCGTCGGGATTAGGCAATTTTCCTCAAGCGTTAGGTCCGCAATGAGATTGTGCAGCTGAAATACGAAGCCGACCTCATGCCGCAGCAGGTGGACAGTGCCCATTGTCGGACCGAGCTGCTTCCGGTTCACGATGACGCGTCCTCGTGTCGGGTGATCGAGGCCGCCCAGCAGATGAAGCAGCGTGCTCTTTCCGCAGCCGGAGGGACCGCACAGAGCGACTGTCTGACCAGCAAGTGCTTCGAAGCTGACGCCGTTCAGAACTGGGATCGTACCGTCGTCGTAACTCATCCAGACATCCTCTGCACGCACTATGACAGAGGTGTGACTGTTCACCGGAGCGTTACTCAAAGCGAAGCGCCTCCACTGCGCGAACCCGCATGGCGTAGATAGCAGGATACAAAGCTCCGGCGACTCCCGTCAGGCAAGCGAGGACAACCACCGCAATCATCACAAGCGGCTGAATCTGTGCGTCCACGTAGCCATGTAAGGCGGGAATCAGCTTGAGCGTGAAAATTGCTGCAATGCCCAGCAGCAGTCCTACGACTGCGCCGACAATCGACACGACCCCAGATTCACCGAAGATCATCCCGGCGATCTGTCCGTTAGAGAAGCCATTAACCCGAAGAATGGCGAGCTCCCGAATACGCGTGAATACTGACATAATCATGGTATTCGCCACCCCAAGGCCGCCCAGCAGCAGCCCGCATCCGCCTACGGCCCATGCGGTTGCCTTCAATATCTTAAACTGCGAGTACGAACTATTGAACTCCTCATTCTCCAGCGCAATCAGATTTGGATATCGAGCCTTGATCTCTTTCTTGAAGTCCCTCTCATCCTCTTTATTCTTCAGCTTGACAGTAACTACCGAGGAGCTTCCTTCCTTGTGGAAGAAGTCCTGTGCTTCTCGTAAGGGCATGAAGACTCCGCCATCCTCAAAGCCATTCTTCGTTCTGAGGACGCCCAGCACTGTGAAGCTCCCGTGTCCGATCGCGACGGTGCTGCCTGGCTTCGCATTGAGGAATTCGGCAGCGCGTTCTCCAAGAACAACCTGTCCGGCGCTCCGGCCAAAGGCGGCTTTATCGCCGGACAGCCATGTGGCATCTCGAATACGCCCATCATCGGGCGTCACGCCGAAGCAGGTGATGATCGGATGATCGAGACTGGAGACGACACCAAAGAGAACGGGATTGGCATGTTCCACCATCGCCAAAGCCCGAATCTGCCTCACTGCTGAGTCCGGGACACTGCTGAAAAATAGATCGGAGACGTTCCTCTCAAAGACAATCACCTGGCTGTCAGCGGAAAGAAGGCTGGCAAACATCCCCACAGCCCCTTGCAGAATCGTGACTACTGTCAGCATCGCGGCGACGCTGAAGGCGATTCCGGCAATGCTGATCATTGTCCGGACGCGGTGACGACCGAGATTGGTCAGAATGAGTTTTAGAAAGATCATCGCCTCGCCCCTACGAGTTCCTCAGCGAGCCCGGCAACTTCCAATTCCAGACGTTGATGCGGTATATCCAGGCATGAAAGAGACGGAGCGAGATTCTGCAAGCGGCTGACGCATCGCGCGCTGAAACGCACCAACTTTTGCAGCCGTTCGATGGTGGCAGATGCTCCAAGGGTGAGGGCGAGGTTTGGCCGATCCAGGAGATTATCGCGAGCCGTCGTTTTGCCGGCACGAGCATCTTCATGCAAAACGTCCTTGAGATCGTCGAGGGCTTGATACGCGAGCCCCCAAAAAATCGCCAGGCGATCCAGTAGGCGAATGACGCGCGGCGGAGGTGCACCCAGCATCGCTGGCAAAACGAGAGAGAGCCGGATCAGCGAGACAGTCTTGCCCATTGCTATCTTCTGCGGAGAGCGTTCAGCGAGAGGCAGTTCAGAGTAATGCAGATCATGGCTTTGGCCATTGAGAAGGCCGCCTAATCCCAGATGCGACTCAACGTAACGGAGAGCCGCCGCTTGACGAGCTGGCGCTGATTGTGCCGCTGCCTGCCAGAGCAACGCATAAGCCCTGTTGATCAAGCCAAGCGCGCTGAGAATTCCCGCTCCTTCCCCATATAGCTGATGAACGCACATCGCACCACGGCGATGCGTCGCGTCATCCATGCTGGGCAGGTCGTCAAATAGAAGAGAAGCGGTATGGAAGTATTCGAGCGCAATGGCCAACTGGAGTGACGACTCATCTGGCGATCCGTGAGCCCGAGCCACGCTATAAGCTATCTGCGCGCGTATGAAGTTACCGGATCGCTGAAGAGTCTCCGATAATGCCTCGGCAAGGTGGCGCTCAGTGTTCGCAGGAATGGGGAACTCCCTCTCGAATGCAATCCTGAGCCGGTCTTGCAGCCTTCCTACTTCGCTCGTTCGATCCGTCACGAATCCTCCGCTGCAATTCTTAGACCCCCCTCGTTCCAGAACGTCCTAGGCTCTACTCGGGCAGTCTCTATCGGGTTCGCTTGTGGTGGACGCGGGCTACATAATGCCCAACAGCCAACCAGCCGCGCTGCCCACAAGGACATCAGTCGGAAAGTGTTGTTGGCCGAGTACACGCGTTACACTTACCCCTGTTGCTAGTGCATAAACTCCTGCTTGGGTCCACTGAGAGGGATACTCGTCCGCAATGACAGCGGCGGAAGACCACGCGAGCACACTGTACGATGAAGGGAGCGACGAATCGACGCCAGCAGGACCCTGAAAGAAGTGTCCCCGTGCAGAATCCTGAGACGGCCTTTCACGCCAGAAAACCAGCTTTAGCCCCTGCTCTAAAATAACTCCATCCCCGAGAGCCTCCGCGCTAAAAGCCCTGCCTCTTTTGCGTGCTGGTCCTTGTCCCAATAGCCGAAGGTGTAGAGGCCGACGGGTGCCGCAATCAAGCTGTAGACCAGTGCGTTCGACACGTTGACATTGGATTGGTTGAAGCCAGGATCTTGGCTCACAAGCGTTGACATAGCTCGGTGATCTGTTGCGATCGTTCCCCCTGTAGCTGCGGCGAGTGGAACAAGTCAGATAAGATCATGACGACCTATACGCGTTGGACTTGTCCAGATGCTCGCTTGATCCTTGACGATGGTCTTTGGAAGCTCTCGAATATCTGCCGATATTGAAGTATTTTGAGCAACAGGTGCCTCTGGCAGTGATGAGGAATACGGTGAGGGCTGGGCACAATCTGACCCGAAGCAGCGGGCATCTGGAAAGCCCCTGGAAGAGACGCGAAACCGACAAGCACCGTGCGGGTAAGTCGTTTGATCAAAGTCGGCCTCTATCCATTTTGAGAAGCGAATCGCTATGGATCGTCGCGGTTCAACGCGCCAAAAAAAAGAGCATGGCTCCCGCGATCACGACCAGCAGGATCAATCCTCCGACGATGTAGAAAAAGTAGCTGAGCGGTAGATCATCGTCGTCCATAGGAGATCCTCAATCGAACTTTCCTCCGGCGATGGAGCCAACCAGCACCAGATTCACCGTGACCTCTTTACCGACGCGAAGGACGAAGTTACTGGGGTCTTTCATGCCCCACTTGACGTAAGGAATGACGAATGATCCTGTCGCCTTGCATTGAGCTCCATCGAGGTGCACCTGCATTGGAACGCTGATGTCATGCGGAGTTCCGAGCAGCGTGATTGCCCCGTCCACTGTAATCGTCGAGTCGCCTGTCAACGCCAGGGTTCCGCTATAACTCTTGGGAGCAAAGGTGACCGTACTGAACGTAGGAGCTTTCAACTCGTCGTTCTTCATCTTCTTGTCACGGCTTCCATTTCCGCTGTCGCCGCTACCCGCATCCACGGTAATGAGTCCCGATATCCGCCCACCTTGCGCATCAAACATCACGGAGCCCTGCTGGACTCGAAAGGTGCCTTCCACCGAATGCAGCGGATCATCGAGTTTGAAGTGAACCTCGGATTTCGCCGGATCGATACTCATCCGTTGCTGCTGGGCGTGAACTCCGCAGGGCACCAGAGAAAGCCAAATCAAGATCAAAAGCAGTCTGCGTGCGATCATCAGCGTCTCCAAGGAAGTTGCATCTGGCGAGCGCCACAGGACACGCAATTTTGACGAGTCCACCGGCCCACCCCTCAAGTCTTAGCGCATTAAGATATGCTGTGTCAAGGCAGGCGGCATAGAATCTTCATCAGTATCACCAAGGGAACTTCATGAGGGAAGCAAAGAACAAGACAGCATCGCTGCCGACCCCCGCGGAGGCCCGACTACTGAAAGCCCTCTGGTCGTTACAGCAGGCCACCGTTGAGCAGGTCGTTGGCTATTTTCCGGCTTCGGAGCAGCCGAATTACAAAACGACCCACACCTTTCTGCGCATCATGGAGGCGAAAGGTTTCGTGAAGCACACGAACCGCGGGAAGGTCTTCGTATTCGAACCCACGGTGAAGGAAGCTGAAGTGGCACAGGCTTCCGTGAAGAGCCTTCTAAAGCAAGGATTCGGTGGCTCTGTCCGCGGGTTGATGGTCAGTCTTCTCGAATCGGACAACTTGAAGAGCAGTGAACTGCGTGATCTCGAAGGTTTGATTCGCGAGTACCGGAAGTCCAAAAAGAAGGAGGAACCTGCTCCATGAGCCTGCCTCAAACATCGCCTGCTGCCATTACCATCCTGTTGTCGCTCATATGCGCATTCGTACTCAGGGTTACGGCTGGGTATGTGCTCTGTGTTCTGCTTGCTCGATTTGCAACTTCGGCGCGGATCCGATTCGCTATCTGGTTATCCTTCCTGTTCGCTGCTTCTACCTATTGGGTTTTCTGTGTCGCCCGAGCGTACGGTGTGTTCTACCCGGAACCAGGGTTAGGGGCGCAATCAGCGGGTGCTGGATTTCCCGTGGTTCTATCCATTGGCACAGCGGAGCGTTTGGGGAGATTGCTCTGGGCCACAGTGGGCGTTTATCTCGCAACACTCCTCGTCGTCATGATCCTCGGGTTCTGGAAGCGCTTCCAATTGTATTTAGCGATTCGTTATCGGCTTCAGGCACCAGCCGACCTTAAAGCAGCATTCCACAAGGTCGCTTCGGACGTGCATGCTCCAGCGTGCACCGTGTGGCTTCTGCCGGGGCTCCCGTCCCCGGCGTCAATTGGTTGGCTCAATCCCGCGATCTACCTACCCACCGACGAAGAGCTTGGGAAAGCGGTAGACCTGCATCAGATCTTCCTTCATGAACTCTCACATGTCCGTCGAAGGGATGCCCTTTGGGAGACCCTGGCCCGGTTCTGCCGCAGTATCGTCTTCTTCCATCCGCTCATGCACAAAGCGTTCTCCTCTCTTCGCCTGGAGCGGGAGCTAGCCTGCGACTTGATTGTGGTCCGCAGCAATCCCGCCACCCGCGATTTCTATGCGGATACGTTGCTCCAATTTGGGTGGAAAACGAGCGCAGCAGATCAGCCTGATCGCATGGGGATCGGGCTCATCTCGCAATCGACGGTTTTGAAAGCTCGTATCGAATCTATTCTTCGAGGAGAGCGCGTCTACTCGAAGTGGTCCTCCGCAATGCGTGCGATCCTTAGTACCGGAGCCTGCTGGTCGTTTGCAGTGATCGTACCTGCTCTGTGGGTTGGATTTAGTCTCGCGCTTTCACCCCCTCCGGTTCTTTCGTCGGTTTCACCCGAGACTCAGGTTTCTCGGCACATACATCACCGAGTGCGTGCCCATCTGTACCTCGATCAAGTTCCAGCACAGGCACCCAGTGCGCCTATGCCCTCTTTGGCTGAACCGCCCCAGCAAGTTGCCATTGTTGCCCCGACCCATCCCAAATATCACATCCAGAACGAAGACGAGCCGATGTCCAATCCCGTTTCCGATCCCGATTCAGCAGGCGTTACGGAACCGTCTGGTTCAGCCAGCTCTCGGAAGCCTCCCAGAGTCGGATACCCTTCGCCAACATCTGTTTTCGTCGATGCTGCGAGTCGACTAGCGAGTATGGGTGGTGGACATGACCGGGATCACGGTCATGATTAAATAGAACATAACGTGAGAGACGCCGGTTCACATTTCCGCACATAGAGCATTCCAAAGCGGTCTGCGCTTGTGCAACCCCGGTGGAAGCCCGGCCATTTGCAGAGATCCGAGCGGGACAATCCTCACCCCAAAGAAGCGACTGCCGAAACCGCCATCCTCAGTGAGTGGGATCTTTCGGTGGGGTCATCGTTTTCCAATTCTTTGAAATATGGAAATACTTGGCAACCGTGTGAACAAAGTGCTCAGCGTTGGGGCGTGTTCGTACGACACCATGAAGCACGGCGTCACTGTGAACACTCGGGCCATACTCGGCGTGAAGGTCATCATCGTTTGCTTCAAGAACATCGCCACTCAGATCGAGGCCGGCGAACAGGCCCTTGGCGCGCGAGTAGGTAAGAAACTCCGCATTCAGCAGCACATCGGTAGCCGCCTGGGCGTCGCGACCGACCGGACCGGCAGCTGCGGAGGCGTTCGCGCCGAGCTTTACCTTACTGTGCAGCATATCCTGCACACTCTTCTGGTTCATCCCTAACAACACCAGATCTGTCGCCTGTCCACCGATTTGGAAACCGAAGCTCACGCCCGCGAGCTTCACAAAAACTGGAGCGCTCCATCCACGGGCCGTGCGGCAGGTGGCTACGCCTTGACCATACTGCGCGCCAACTCCAAACGCCGCCTTCTTCTCCGATGGAATAACAAGAACGCACTTCGCGCCTCCAAGCACCGTCTCTGGAATCGCATGGTCCGGCGCCGCCATGACCTCTTCGATGATCACTGCAGCAGCGTTCAGTCGCTCGTCAATCTTTCCCTTATCCTGCCCATGTGCCGGAACTATGCCGACCGTCGCCAGCGCCAAGCCACAAGCCGCCACTATCAACTTCTTCATCTAATCACCCAACCTTTCAATTTCAACTGGCTTCGCCCTTGCTACCGGAAAGCGAACTATCCGAGCGATTTTCTTTATCGTAGCATTTATCTTAAGACATTAAGACGTGCATGCAATTCGCGCAATCCATGATGATGTCTTAGGCCTAGCGCGTGGCCTCTGCTTGCGCGAGGAGCATGGCCGCCTTGCTGTCAGGCCGCACCCTCCGCAATCACTGTTTGTCACCAATGAAATGACTTTTCAGGGAGTGCCTATTCAGCTTTGTCGATCCAGGCCAGGCGCTCGTCCCAGTCATGAGCCCAGAAGGGGGTCAGGCCGCGACCCTGAGCCCAGGGCAGATCCTGCCCAACAACACCGGGCTTCTGAATGAAGATCCGGAGTTGCTTGTCTACGTCATAGGCAAGGTTCTGCTAGCGTACTCCGTTGTCCGTTTTCTGACGGGAACCCCACATTGCCCGTGCTAGGGGCATGTCGGAGATTGCGAAAACGGCTGTGATCACGCGGGAAGCTCTGTTAAGCGATGGGATTCCTCGTGCATAAGGAATCCCATTTTTGCTTGCTTCAGCCGTTGCTAAAACTGTGTCCGAAGGCTCGCTTCGCGGTTATAAATACGTCCGTGTGCGACCTTACTCAGGTAATCGGCTGGCTGGCCTCCGATCAGCACGCCTTCGTCAGCGACGACACCGGCAGTGGTGAGCAGGGGCCGGGCGTCGGTAGTGGCGCCGAGAACCTTGAGGTGACTGAAGGCATCGTGCACCCATCCGACTGCTGCGGCTTCCTTGGACAGTATGGCTGCGCCATCTGCGGAGAGCGCGACGTAGGCTGCGTCGAAGAGGACCGAAGGTCCGCCGGCGAGCTGGAAGTCAGCGCGGATGAGGGTACCGTCTGCGGCTTTTACACCGCCGACTTTCGGAGCGACGACCTTGACTTCGGCACCGCCCTCGGCCGCTGCCGCCTTGAGGGCATCGACGAGCTTGGCATCGGTGCCGTCGGCGACGAGAACGCCGATCTGCTTCGTCTTTATGCCCGGGATCATCTTCTTGACGATGCTGAGCGCAGGGGAGGGCTGAAGGTCGGTGCGTGCGGGGGTGTTGGTGGCCGCGGGCGTGATGGGGTCAGTGATGCCGATACCATTGGCAACGCGCTGCGCAATGTCTGCACTGACGTTGGCGAGTTGCCGAGCATGGTCATGCGGACATGCTCGGTCTGCACCTTGCTGAGCTCAAATATAAGGCCGAGACAATATGGTTTTGCTCCGGCTCTGTTTGCGAGTTGAAGAATAGCAAGGCTTGGCTATAGTGATCACTGAAGGATTCCGCGCGGACACGGAGCTTGTCGCCTTCCTCGTGCGCATGGTAGCTGTTATAGCCGTTTTCCGGGTCCTGGCGCGGTGTGTCGGCCTCGAGCGAACTCGGCGAGTAGCTCACACGGCCCTTCTGAGGAATCGTCGTCATGTGGCCGTCACGCTGCATGTTCATCGCGGGGCAGGCGGGCCGGTTGACGGGAATCTGCTCATAGTTGGGGCCTCCCAAGCGCGTAATCTGAGTGTCGATGTACGACAGGTTGCGCCCCTGCAGCAGCGGATCGTTAGTGAAGTCGATGCCGGGCACCACGTCGGTCGTGGCAAACGCGACCTGCATAGATATATCTGTTAGATATGAAAAGAACTACAACAGTAGAGGCTCTGCTCGGCATGCTGACGCTTGGGCCGATGTCCGGATACGACCTGAAGCAGCGAATTGAAATGTCGATCGGGAACTTCTGGAACGAGAGCTATGGGCAGATCTATCCGACGCTCAAGCGTCTGCAAGACGAAGGCTGGGCTACTTCGACAGAGGAGGGCAAGGCCGGCCGGCTGGTCTACTCGATCACTGAAACTGGCAGGGAGCGGTTGAGGGAGTGGCTGGTGGTGGCTCCGCAACCGAGAGTGGCACGGAACGAGATGCTGCTAAAACTGTTTTTTTGGCGGATTGCGCCCGTCGAGACGATGCGGGCACATTTGTTGGAGACCCGGGTGCGATATGCGGCGGACCTCGATCGTTATGAGAAGACGAGCAAGCCAGTTGTCAACGAGCGGCAGCGAGGTAAGCCGGGATTGCCGTTTTACCTGAGCGTGCTGAGCTACGGGATCCACGAGGCGCGAATGATTGTTGCATGGTGCGATGAAACGCTGGCGGTGCTGGATGGGCTGGAGCATGGGATCGAAGAAGGACAACTTGAGGAGGCAGTGCAATGACAGGTGATCCGGTTTGGATGAAGGGTTTACTGGTGGTGCATATTGCGGCGGGGTTTGGTTCATTTGTGCTCGCTCCCGTGGCGTTGGCGACGGCGAAGGGCGGAAAGCAGCATAAACGCTGGGGGATGGTGTACCTGTGGTCGATGGGCACGGTAGCGGCGACGGCGCTGCCGATGGCGCTGTATCGGCCGGTGCTGTTCCTGGCAATGGTGGCTGTGTTCAGCTTCTACGCGGCGTTTTCGGGCTACCGAGTACTCAAGCTGAAGGATCTCGCCCGCGGCGGGGATGCGAAACCGATCGACTGGTTTGCGGGGGTGATGACTTTCTCTTCGAGCGCGTGCCTAGCAGCGTTTGGCTGGCTACGGCCGGCGTGGGTTCAGCATATGGGCGTTGTCGCGATCGTCTTTGGGCTGCTGGGCATGAGGCTAGCATCGGTGCAGATGATGAGCTTTGTGCGCAAGCCGAAGGAGAAGATGTTCTGGTGGTACACGCACTTGGGGAACTTCATCGGGAGCTATATCGCGGCCTGGACGGCGTTCTCGGTGGTGACACTGCCGACGATCCTGCCGCATGCGGGATTTGCGCTGTGGCTGTGGCCGACAGTAGTGGGCGTTCCGGCGATTGTAATTACGACGGGTTACTACAAGCGGAAGTTCGCGCCAAAGGCTGTTGCAGTGGCCTAAAAGGCCCCTTTGTACTCGTCTGAAACGACCTTTTCAGTAAATACAAGTCTTTTTGGCGTTATCGCTCCGTCCAAGGTGACAGGACACCTTCATTCTGAAGAGTTCCGACAATCCGCGATGTCAGAGTGGGTCCAAAGAACATTCCCTTAGGAGCGAAGTTGTCGTACAGGCCGAGTTCAAGCAGTCCTTCCTTTTCGACCTGGATGTGAAGAATGCTTCTCGGCACAGTTCCTCCGACTGCTGACATGATTGCCCCTACGGTGTCGGCCTCAAGCGGAAGAACGACGAAATCCTGCTTAGGCCAAAGCGTGTTTCTCTTAAGGGCCTTGGTCTCGTCGCCCGACGCGCCGGTCACTTCGATCAAGGCCGTTCCGCTGAGGTCACCCTCGAATGAGACGAATGCTGATCCAGCAAGCTGTCGCAATGCGGCCATCAGAAACCGACGCTTGTCATGGACTTTGTAAAGAGAAGGCATCCGTATTTCTTATCAGACAGGAGGAAATGAAAATAGGTTATCGGAAAACTCCACCCCTCTGCGCTACCCACGACAACTCCGGTTGGCGCAGGCGATTTGACGAGGTGCAACCTGGCTATCGTCAGTCATGGATCACTCCAAAGACGCACACTGGCGTTTCGGTTATTTCGTTTATAGCGTGTGAAGCATGTATAAAGGTCTACGCACATCTGCGATTCACCTTGGAGGAGCTTAATGGGAACGCGCGCATCAGATCCGATCTCTTTGCCTGCAGCGGAAAGTGACCAGATCAAAGCACTCCACGGACTGCTTCAGAAGGAAGGAAAGGCACGTCTTGTCGGAAAGGGCGGCGAGCCGGCAATAGAGCTTCCCGATGCGGTGTTTGATTTGCTGATGAAGATCGTGGATGGACTCCAGCAGGGAAAAGCCATCTCAATCGTTCCAGTTACCCAGGATCGGACGACGCAGCAAGCGGCGGAGATGCTGGGTGTCTCCCGGCCATTCTTCGTCAAGTTGCTCGAAGCCAACCAGCTTCCGTATCACTTGGCTGGCACCCACCGGCGTGTGTACCTGCAGGACCTACTTGTCTATAAACAGGGTCGTGACGAGCAACGTCGTGAGGCGCTCGATCAGATGGCAAGGGAAGCCGACGAGCAAGGGCAGTACGATCAGGTTCTACTCCCCGCTTCGTGACCTCCGGGTACTAGGTCGTTCTTGATGCCTGCGTTCTGGTAAATGCAGCTCTTCGTTATACCTTGCTCCGGATCGCGGAGCCTCCTCGTCTTTATCTTCCGCGATGGTCAGAGGACATCATGGAGGAGACGACTAGGACACTGGAGAACAAGCTGGGCAATCGCGAACTCAAACATCCCACCTACTGGAGCAGCTGGAGATTCACTTTCCTGATTGCTGGGTTGAAGGATACAAACAGCTCATTCCTGCAATGAACAACCACCCCAAGGACCGCCATGTGCTCGCAGCTGCCGTTCGTACGGGAGCTCAGACCATTGTGACGTTCAATACCAAAGGACTTCCCGGCAGAAGCTCTGTCACCCTGAAGTATCGAGGTGCAGACCCCGTATGAGTTCCTGGTACACCAGTACCATCTCGACGAAACCACTGTTCTTGCAAAACTGGAGGAGCAGGCGGCGAGACGGGGCGGCATGAAGCGACTGCTTGAAATCCACCAGAAAACTATGCCGAAGTTTGTGGCTCTGATTCGCTGACTGGGGTTTTGGCGAGCCGAAGGTCCGCCCACGTTAGCTGAAGCCGACTACGACTCATCAGGTTTGAAACGAAAGGAGGAGACCCGGCATGTGGACGGCCCTTGGCATTGTCGTCGGCTTGGCAGCACCGTGCATCTTCGGTGTGTTGGAGTTGTCGCTTGGAACGCAATCTGGCGTAAATCTTTGATCGCTATGTGGCGTAAGCGGGTCCAGGGATCAAGCTTGGCCGATGACGAGACTGTCGCGAGCGGCCGCAACGATCTCCTTCGAAATGGTTGTAACCTCGTTGACTTTCAGGATGCGCTCGATCTGAGTCAGGAGCCAGCGAGAGCAGGCGGAAGTTGCCGGCGCTCATGCGAATGAGGCTGGCGATGACGTCCGGCGCGAGGATCTCGTCGGGCAGCGTGACACCAGCGGGCGCCCAGCGTTGACTGAGGAGTTTTGTGATCTGCGCTTCATCGAGTGGGCGGAACTCGTGAACAAAGCCTATTCGTGAGTAGAACTGCGGGAATCTCGCGACCCGCTTTTCGATCCCAGGCATGTGCCGATGAGCACCATCCCTGTTCCGCCTTCGTCGAAGATCGATCGTATCGTCTCCAGGCTGTTCATCTGGAGCCTGTCGGCTTCATCAATCAGGATGAGCGTGGTCGGATCCGGCACAGCCTTTTGGAGCGCCTCAAAGCGCTCGAGGTCTACGTTTGCGCGATGACGAGGCTCTCACGCGCGGCGTCTACGATCTCCAAGAGGCGCGGCTCGAGCAAGCGAAACCGCGTCAATGCCTGCTCACGGTCCTCCTCTGAAAACTCAGCAAGCTCTTTACGGGCTCAGCCTGCGACAAATAGCTCTGAACGCCTCCGCCAAACCATGGTTCTTCCGCACATTTGGTGAAGCTCGTTCATGTGGCGGGGATTACGACATTAGAGCCTGTTTTCAGGCGTTCTGGAGTACTCGCAGCCTGAGCAGATCGAAGCTGGCGCGGCCATAC
>JAABUQ010005006.1_pt1 | contig 21799 bp, 19 predicted proteins | sample 5560001 | NCBI WGS metagenome assembly JAABUQ01 (sample SAMN10711888, study PRJNA513371) | rock metagenome | isolation source: Antarctica rocks | place: Antarctica: Victoria Land, Finger Mt nord | collected 2015-12-18
CTAGTGGGGGATCGATGGATCGTGGAACTTGATGATTGCCGGGTGAAGGGATTGAGTGGGGATACAGGTGTTTTCATGTGTATGCTATCTCTATGTGTATGCGCTATCAGAGTTGCCCTTTGATTCATTGCAAGCCAAAGGTCCACATGAAAACGCCATCGCTTGCTCTATGCAATTCGTTAACATCGTCCGTAGCAATCGAATGCATGCGCAACCAGCCTTCCACTCCCCTATCCCTGCAACCTACCACCCCAAAAACCTCCACCTTACTATCCCATCATGTATCTCCCTGCCGCCCCAGCAACAGCAGCAGTCGTCCCCGCGGCACTCGGCTCCCCAGTAGCACTCGGCCCCACACCGGTCGTTTGCGCCTGGCCGTCGTTCGTCTGGCCCTTGAGGGGGTCCGGATAGTACCAACTCGCAATCGCTATCCCCCAGCAATATCAGCCTCTCGAACATCGGCAAGGGAATTAGTGGGGAGGAGGGGGAGGCATACCGATGATGATATAAATCAGAATACACAGACTCCCCTCCAGATAATTACTCTTCTGGTCTTTCAAGAAGTTGCCCACGACGATGATGGCCAGGATCAAGACGACGATGTTGAAGATTTCGAAATTGAGATCCATGCCCTTGTTCAAGCCCCAGCCCACTATCACCACCAGGGAGGAGTTGAAGAGCGCTGTCTGAATCGTCGCACCCAGAATATGCGCCAGGGCGAAGTTCATCTGGTTATCCCAGGCTTCGTCAACGGCAGTGAGGTGCTCCGCTACCTTTTCGACGAGGGGGACGAGGATGAGACCCATAAAGGAGTCGGAGACGTGGTGGGCGCCGACGATGAAGTCGATTTCGGAGACGAGGAAGACGGCGTGGAAGGAGACGCAGGTGAGGGCGATGACGAGGGCGACGATGCATTCGGTGAAGGTGAGCTTGTCTTTGGCGAGGTCGATGTGCCTGTCGTGGTCGCGCTCTTCGTCTTTTTCGAGGACGGCGTCGTAGAGGGAGTGGTGGGTTCGCATTTGGAAGTAGACGTAGCTGGTGGATGTCAGTCGGTATTTTCACGGGCAAACGGCGGGAGAGGCGGACATGAAGAATGCTATCATGAGAATCACAGAGGTGATCCGGCTGATGTGTAGCACGTCGTCCTCGAGCAGAGATTGGGTGATGTTCGTATCCCCTCGAAGTGATGCGAAGAAGGCACTCGGGATCAACAGTCCGAACCCTGCCACCAAAAGCAGGCCATTGCCAACCTCGCTCACCACCTCATCGAATTCTTGCTCTTCTCGACGGAGGCCGCCAACGAAAAAGCAGAAGCCCAGGCATAGTAGGAGATTGGCGAGAATTGAACCAAGGATGGCTGCTCGAATAACGGGGATGAGATTGTTGTCGACAGAATTGTGGAGGAGGACCATGAAGAGCACTATCTCAACTATGCCGCCTAGGAATGTTTCGAGGAGAACTCCTTGGAATAAGTCAGCTGCGGCGTTATTGAGAGAGCACAGAGGGTGTTTTGAGATAATTGATAGGCTTGATATGTAAAGAGCCCCCTTTTGTACCTATTGGCAAGCAGAATCACAAATGCCGTGAAGTCTAAAGAGAGCAGGACATACCAAAGACCTTTGGCAGCTTTCTTGCCAATTCCTGCCCAGCGAACCCTACCAGGTTTGCCGTTGGCACCATAGCAATGTAGTTCAAGATGAAGATCCATAAATGCTGGTCAGGTCGAGCGTAGAAGATTGCAAACGCCGCAGGGACAAAAGGCCAGAGAACATTGACTACCATAGATGCGGTGCTCGAGGAGCGAGCACAAATTCGGAGGAAGTGATGTGGATATATCCCTGCACGTCTATTGCACCAATTTGAATCAGCATTGGTCTCATAAGGCAAGAAGACGAGCAGTGAAAGGGGCTTTGAGAGTGCTCCCGGAACATTGCTCAAACCTCAACCCTGTGAATAGGGGAGGGAAGAACAGGGACGAAATTTACGAACCCACTCTCCCCATCTGGGTGTATCCCTCTGGTAACTTTGTGTCCGTTATGATTGAAGAGTGGCTTGTGTTTATGGTGTGGGTGCGCCTCGCTGTTGATTTCTTGGGTTGCATCGTCTTTGCCGCCCTTCTCGAGGACTCCTGGTTCTTGTTGAGAATCCACGACGCGAGGGGCTGCTTTACGTCGTCGGCCGAACATGCTGTCGTTGATGAGGGGCGTGTGGGCAGGAAGAATGAGACCTCCCGAACGAAATCTCACCGCACTTACCCTCATTCTTGTTTTAGGGAGCGGATTGGGACTTGGCGCCAAGCTGAATGTGCCGCCTTAGTGCTTGATGCTTGATGCTTGATGCTTGATGCTTGATGCTTCGAGGCCAGCTTGGCAAGCTTGGCGGTTCTACTTCGTCTGCAGCTACCTAATAAAGGCACGATTGGAGCCAGCATGAAGGCCGAATCTCTGGACGGCCAAGCAGAGCAATTCTTCGTCATGTGTGAGCGTGAAATCGGCCATACCTTCACCGAGGTACTCCGTACGCAGTGTCGATTGGATGAGGGACTGACTTGATTAAAAAAGGTTTAGCTTCCACCAAGTGAAAGACTAAAGTAAGGCATCTGGTTGGCATCGTTGGACGGCTTAAATTTCTTCGAGCCGTATGGACACTTTCTCTGAACAGATCTTGCATGATTCTGGGGCCGGGACACACAAGGCAAAAAGATCCCGATATACGACAGACCACGGCGACAACCTGGTCACCTTCTAAACAGGGGGTATATCTACACCGGCTAGGGGTACGAATATGTTGGTTTTCTGATATATTAGTTTTCGATGGTCGGGAAAAACATGTTACAGCTATTGGATGGAAGCTATTCTACGGCAGTTCCGAAGGTAGCTATACGGGAGCACGCAACCTCCCAGCCGAAACAATTTACGCTTTAGTAGCTTTCCTACTAGTCCGAGCCCAGTAAAGGCACCTTCGCGTTAGTCCTTTCTTACGCTGCCAAAAGGACACGTCTTTCTCTAGTACTGAACAATAACATCAAGCTCGATAAATACGGGCAGCTTGAATTGCAAACTTCTGCCCTGACCCGCGCGGTCCTCCCTTGACGCTAAGGGGTGCAGTGTAGGGGCTCTGTCGAGGAGTGCCGAAGAGCCTTTCCGAAGGCCCTCAAGGTCCCTGACATGAGATTTACAATCCATTCACAATCATGAAACGCTGCAGCTGTAGAACCGTGTCTTTTTGAAATGCTTTCTTAATGCCGCATTGCTGTTTTCTATTAATCTCTCTCTTCCGGATGTTCTTTAGCACCTGCTCTACATGTCAGTATGGTCCAAAGCGAGGAGTCAACATGCGATCTTTTGATCGTGGGAGCGGGCCCAGCAGGCCTCATGGTCGCCACATGGGCTGCCAGGTGCGGTATCAAAGCCAGAATCATTGACAAGAGGGGCATCAAGATTTTCAACGGTCAAGCAGACCGTCTCCAATGCCGGAGTCTCGAGATACTCGATAACTTCGGCTTTGCAGACAGAGTCTGGAAAGAATCAAATCATACGCGAGGCATAGACAAAGGCTGAAATTTCTTCTGGCTGATAAGATCTTGACAAGGCTTGAATTTTGCCTTTGGGTTGGTGTGTGCATGGCGATACAACACAGCTTCTACTAATAGCATGGGTAGAATCCTGATGAGACAGGCAAAATCAGAAGGACGGACCGCCCGCCAGATACTATCCCTCGAATATCTCGATTTCACGAAGTGGTTCTACAGCAAGGCTAGATCGAGAGGTTTTTTTCTTAGACTCATTGAAGGAGCACTCGGACATTGAAGTTGAACGAGCCGCCATCCCTGAATCACTGTCCCTTGACCACCTACTATCAGAAGATTATGACGCCCACCTAATCAGAGTAGAGATACGACATCTAGATGATGAAGAAGCAAGCCCTGCCCAAAACTCGACAAGTAGTGTACCAGACGGGCTCTTCCGCAGCAATCTAGCCAAAGAAGACACCGACGACTTAATTTTCAAAAGCCATGGTAAAGCAGGCTCGACAGCAATCATCAACGCAAATTACATGATCGGCTGTGATGGCGCCTACAGCTGGACCCGTCGCCAATTTGGCGTCCAAATGGAGGGCGAGCAAACCGATTTTAACTCGGGTGTGCTTGATATCATCCCTATCACCAATTTTCCGGACATCAGAATATGCTGTGCAATCCACAGCGCCGATTCTGGCAGTGTGATGATGGTTCCACGCGAAAAGAAACTCGTGCGCTTCTACATTCAGCTAAACGCGGTCAACAACGATGGCCGGCAATTTGATCGCTCCAAAATCAGCCCGGAGGTTGTACTAGAAGCTGCACAGAGGATTATTTGCCCTTGGACACTACCGTACCACTACTGCGACTGGTGGACCGCCTACCAGATCGGTCAACGCGTCGGCACCTCCTTCAGCACTCAGGATCGTATCTTCCTTGCTGGAGACGCAGTGCACACACACTCCCCCAAAGCTGGGCAAGGCATGAACGTCTCCGTGCAGGATACCTACAACCTCGGCTGGAAAATCGGCCTCGTCGTCAAAGGCTTAGCAAAACGCTCAATTCTGCAAACATATCAATCCGAGCGCAGGCGCATCGCTCAAGACCTCATTGCTTCCGATCCCGAATTCTCGCGCCTGTTTTTAGGCCGGCCAGCCAAAGACGTAACCGACGAGGCCGGCATCTCCATGGCCGAGTTCAAAGAAGTATTCCAGAAAGGTGCCGTGTTTGCCTCCGGGCTGACCGTTGATTACGGGCCCAGCATGCTGGTCGCAAAGTCAGATGGCCTCGTCCACGATGCCGACACTATCGGGTTGAGCGCAGAAGGCACCGATATTAGAAGCTTGGGGGCAGGCAAACAGCATCTTGCCACCAACATCTTACTGGGCATGCGCTTCCCAAGCGAGCAAGTCCTAAACCAAAGCTCCGCCCGCCCCTACCCTTTCCTCGACCTCCTCCCCAGCGACGGCCGCTTCCGTCTCCTCCTCTTCGCAGGCAACCTCCCCTCACCGACCCAATGGCACCTCATCCACACCCTGGGCGCATCGCTCGCAACCCCGGCATCCTTCCTCCACCGCTTCACCCCACCGGGCAAACCCCTCGATTCCGTCATCCAGATCCTGATCATCCACTCCGCCCCGCGAACAGCGATCGAATTGCTGGATCTGCATGAGATTTTCCACCCCCTGGATGAGCGGACGGGTTGGGATTACGACAAGGTGTCAGATGCACTCAGGGCTGAATCGTCTGATTGATAAATAATGGTGCGCAGCACCCTAATATACATGATGATGAGGCCCTAGATAGGGGCAAATGAGTGTTCCTAGCCCTGTTTCATACCAATTGCTTCGCCTGATAAAGTGGAGAATAGGTGGTGTGATGATGGTGTTTTGGTGGTATGATTAAGGGTCCAAATAACCCTAGAGAAAGCAAAATGGGAAAAACGGGCTGACAAGGGAAAATAGGGGCAATGACAGCTGACACAAGGTGTTTGTGGACGATGTGGCCTATGATGAGGGGTTCGGGGATGCGTATGCGGGGCATGGGATTGATAGGGAGGGGGGGTGCATGGTTGCTGTGAGGCCGGATCAGTATGTGGGGTGGATTGGGGAGGTGGGGGGTTTGGAGGGGGCGGAGGAGTATTTTGCGGGGGATATTGAGGGCGCAGGTTTAAATGCTTGGGGTGACTTGAAGTGGGTGGGTATGGGAGTGGCTTTGTTTGATACTTTTTTCGTTCGTTGGTACATGGTAAGCTTTCTCGCAGTCCAGAATTGCCAGGTTCGGAAGGGCGGCGGGGGGGAGGCAGCCCGTTTGTATTGACAAATCTATGGTAGGGGGGAGAGAGAATGGGGAATATGAAAGGGGGACGGCGTTTGAGCATCCGGTTCTCCAAAGTCAAGTAGGAAAGCCCGCTCCTTTCTCAAAGGCACTTAGCGGAGAACTGTAGAATTTTTTTTGAAAAAGAAAAGAAAGATGATAAAGGAAAGCGCTCTCGCCTGTCCGCGATATCACCATATTTTGTCGCAAGTTGATGTCAACAGTCGTAATCAAACAGCAAGGGCGATCCCCCTGACTTCTCGGTAGGCAAACCAGGCATTCACCCACCTAAAGATCAAATCCAAAGACCCTAACAACGATCTTTCGCAAGAGAGGAATGAAGTTCACAGAGCCTTCGTCTATTGCTTCTATGCTAATAATACCAACGTCGCATCATCCTGCATTTCCCCATCTCAGGGGTCCGGCCACGCGATAAGGTAACCAGCCTCCATGCTTTCATGAGACTGCAGACATAAGGTAGCGAAACCAAGGCAGTTCAATGATCACGCGTAGCCCCATGCCTGGCCGATTACCGCTCTTCTAACACTGCCATATATTCACCTCCAGAACGCATCCATGCCTTCAAGGTGTCGAACGAGTCTAGCCATCCGGGGTCTCTAACCGTACCGCCCATCACCTCACAATCATATGCTCCCGATCCGGCCCCGTCCCAATATACTTACATCTAATCCCCCCCCCCAAGCTCCCCTCGATGAATTCAACATACCTCTTCGCATTCTCCGGCAAATCCTCCCACCTCGTAATCCCCGTCGTCGTGGACTGCCAACCCGGTAGGGTAATATACAAGACCTCCGCTCTGTCGAGCAGGTTGAGGTCCGCAGGGAACCAGGTCGTGACCTCCCCGTCGATTATGTACGCCGTGGCTACTTTGATTTCCTCGAATGTGTCTAAGACGTCTAGCTTGGTCAGGTTGAGCGCCGTGTAGTCGTTTATGGCGGTGCTGTATTTCAAAATAACGAGGTCGAGCCAGCCGCACCGCCGTCTCCTGCCGCTCGTGACGCCGATTTCCCGGCCAATGCTCTGTAGCTTTCTACAGAGCGGCTCCGGCTGGCCGTCCGCGTCGAGTTCTTCTGTAGGTAGTGGTCCTGCGCCGACGCGGGTGGTGTAGGCTTTGACTACCCCGATCACTTCCTTGGGGATGGAGTGGGAGAGCGCGGTGCCAGTGAAAGCGCCGCCGATGTTGGTGTTGGAGGAGGTGCAATAGGGATAGGTGCCGAAGCAGATGTCCAGCATGAGAGCGTTCGCTCCTTCGACTAGGATACTAGGATCTGAGCGGCCCTTGGCGGCGGCTTCGGCTTCTTTGATGAATTGGACGCCGTTGACTATGAAGGGGTGGAGGTGCTCGCGGAAGGAATCGAATTTCTTGATCTCGTCGTCGACCGAGTAGTTTAGGAGGGAGCCGTAGCGTTTCTGGTACCCAGCAGCCATGAAGCGAAGCTTCCTGTCAAAGGTCTCCTTGGAGAGGGATTCCCAAATTTGCATCCCCGACCGCGCGGCTTTGGTGCTGTAGCATGGGCCAACTCCCATTTTGGTCTGTCGTAAATGTCAGAGTCAGCCTTCCTGTTCAGGGCAAGGGAAACAGGAGTGAGACAAGCCCTACAAGAGGCTTGCCGAGATCTTGATACATATTCGCTTGTACAAAGAGGGAAGAAAAGGCTCGGGAGTTTACTTACCGTGCCCACGGCTTTGGCGCCAAGTTCTTGCTCTTCGAGGCCGTCCACGACCTGGTGGAGGTCGAAGATTATGTGCGCGCGATTAGATATGTAGATTCGGTCATCAGTGTTGAGGCCCTTGGACTTGAGAATTTCCAGCTCTTTGAAGAATGAGGGTATGTGCACCACCACGCCCTCGCCGATGAAGTTCACGCAGCCGGGGTTGACCAGGCCAGAGGGCAGCATGTGGAAATCGTAGCTGACGCCATTGGCTTCGATGGTGTGGCCGGCGTTGTTGCCGCCGGCGCAGCGGACGCAGATTTTGGCGGAGGCGCAGAGGATGTCGACCAGTTTCCCCTTGCCTTCGTCGCCGAATTGGCTGCCGAGGACTATTGTTGCCATTGGCGGACGGGGAAAGGCGGGAGGAGAGGGGTTTTTGGGAGGAAACGGCGGCGGTAGTTCGTATTTGCTGAAAGCTTCTACGAAGACGAGTGCCGCGTACTGCAGGTCGTCAAAGTGGTCAACGCTCATCCTTCACCACTAGAGAGTGTTTGAGAAATCTTTCATATTTACCACTGTGGTTTTGGATGCTATTGCAGGAAAGAGGAATTCCCCCGATCAATCGAAGTCAGACTTTCCCATCCTTAGTGTAGGCGAGTTCATGCGGATGCTCTTTCCTCAGTCATAACGCAATTGAAAGCGAAGTTTCTTCAAGGTCCATCGAGTGAGTCGCATTTCAAAAAGCGATGTCATAGGCACGGGCCGACGTTGATCCGGCCAAAATCGCCAATCAACCTCGCCCTCGTCCAAACTTGTCCTCACTGCGTTACAAAGGCACGAAGATGTCTGGGTCTCGAAAGTTGAGACTGGAGCGGCTAGCTGCGAACTGGTTCATCACGACACCGGTCTGTCAATGATATCAGGATCTGATGTGATAGGATAGGGGAAGATTGAGATATCATACACCATCTGGAATCCAGCACCCACTCGCAGTATCGCCTTCTCATGCAGTACTACGGAGCAGTCCGACAGTTGAAGCGGGATGAACACGAAAAACCTCGTTGATGAAGGCGTGGAAATACTTTAGATTGTAGAGGTTCTGTAGGCTCAGATCTTCGTTGCTCTTCGCAGCACCTTCGAGCTCTGTCCTGAGCTTCTTAAGGCAATTCGGGTGGTTTGACATGAACCATGTCGCAGCGTTAAGAAAAGTAGCACTCGTCTGGCTGCCCGCAGTAATGAAGGTATTTGTATTGCGGTGAATTCCGTCCCTTGACATTACCCTCTTTCTCTTTGTTATGCGCCAGGATGTACGACAAGAAATCCGGCTTCTGGACCTCGCTTCGCATTCGTTGCTCCACCCTCTCAATGGCAAACGTGCGGTGCTCGATCGCGTCCTTCACTACTCTCTTCGGAACAAAAAGTTTGAGCACTTTTCCGAAAAGAGGAAACCGCGCGGTCACTTGTATCTGAGCAAGTGCTTTGAAACCTTGCATTGATCTGGCTACCCTAGGAGTGTATCTCGCGTCCGTTAGACAATCGAATGAATAACCGAAGGCAAGATCGCCGATCACGTCGAAGGCAGCCCAATTGTACCAGTCGACCACGTTCACCTCGCCCTTGGATGAAGGAGCAATCCTGTTTTTCAGACCCTGGATTAGTTTCTCGACATATTTTCTGATTAGAGACTCTTGTTCTCGTAAGGCCTTCTCTGAGAAGGCATGGCTGAGTAATCGGCGCATGCGGCTGTGGTCTGCATCGCCAGCAGTGAGGATGGCGTCTTTGCTTATGAAAGCAACCGGATATCTCGGAAAACCAGCATGATTCGGGCGTTGACCGTGGATATCTTTCCAGGCGGAAGGTGAGATGAGGCTGAGTTCCTTCGGAGATATGCGGACTATGTCGCTAGAGTAGTATTCGTGAAGTTCCTTGAGCCATTGAGATGATGTTCCTCTCCAACAGACCAAGGCGATGGGTATTTGAGATGTCGCAGCAAACCTCGGCCCAGGGAATTGAGATAATGGGGAGAAGTAGATGGCGTATATGACTTTGACGATTACATAGGAACTTAACTACCAATATGTCTGCTGTGAGCACGCCAAGAGTAATGGAGTGGCAATCAGTCGTACCAGAATGACCAATAGTGCTGAAAAACCTGAGAAGCCACCGACTGAGAGGTTCTCAAAGTAGATGCTAGCCATGGTGAATTAGGACTGCCCACAAACATAGGAGCGTCCAGCGAGAAGGCAGTTTACAGTAGAAGCCTCGGGCTCAGTGAAGGAATTGTTTGGAAGAGTAGAAAACAGCCTAATGGCATTATTCCTTGAAGTATTAATTATTCTGCGTCCACGCTCCTGAATCTTGGCTCTGTCTGTGATTTGCATGGCTGATACCTCCGTCTGGAGTGTGCCTTTCAAACTCGCAAAAATTGGACCAAACAAGTCAGTCTCGCATGCACGTAAGAGACTGACTAGGTGAAACCACGGCCACACAGAGCTCAAGCTTGAGCGGCTGTACGGAGTAAGAGAGGTCATACTACGCCCATGGGAATGCCGTTTCATGCAGCATGCGAAGACTTGAATTGGAGAGAAGTACGCTGAGATGTTTTGGTCTGAGATACTCTTGTCACAGGATACACAGGCACTATGAGGCTCGGAGGTAATCGCAGACACTGCAGAAAAGGCTAGAAGCGCTGCGAAAGAAGAGCTGGCCCCCCGAGACCAGTCTTTTAATATTCACAAAAGGACGTTGTTGTGAAGATTGAGGCTCGCAGGCAGGGGAGGTTCAAGGGGGGACCGGAGAAAAAGTCGGCCTGGAGTTCTTGATTGCGGGCTAGGGCAGAACCGACCCGGGTTATAATTAGGCCGGGGTAGAAAAAAGTTGAACCGGAGTCAAAGATTTAATCTGATAAGAATTAGAAGTAAGCCCCACTATGCGTATGTTCCCACTATGCGTATACCCCAACCAAATATATACCAGTAAGCCAAATTTCAAATTATACTACAACCAATATATCTATGCAGTTGAAATTCGGACTGGAGATAAATTACAGCAATATTAATTTATATAATTATTATTATTATTATTGGAATTATATTGGAAGCTTCCGTAGCCTCCTTAACCTTCCTTCTTTAATTTCCGTTACCTCCTCTTTGGCAGTAGATTCTTTAACTACAATTACCTCTTCCTATATTGGTATAGTAGGAGTCTTCTTCTTATACCTTTTGGCTTACTCTTTAAGGCCTATTTGGATTTGTTATATAGCCTGCTTAGTAAGCCTTACCTCCTCTTTGATAATCCTTTTTTCTTTTAGCTCTTGAGCCTTCTGGAGTTAAACTTGTTACCTTTTAATCCTCCTTTAAATTACTTCTGCAGCTTTAGCCTGCTTTTTTATTTATCTTCCTTTTTTCTTTATTAATTTTTGCTTTATAAATTTAGCTTTTTTATTTTCTTTGACTACCGCAAACTCTCTAGCCTGTTATATTTTAGTTAGGCTAAATTATAAGCTTTTTGAATTATCTCTAAATCTATTAAATAATAGCTTGGTATATATTCTTTTCTTCTTTTTAATAAATACCGTTTTCTTAAGATTTTAGTTTTTTGTTTCGAGGATTAAGTTTTTGGCTGCAAACTGTTTTAAGGTATTTAAGAACTTATAAATTTCTAGCTTAATTATATTACTAACTATTAATTTAACAAGGTAATATATTTTAATTTAATCGTTATTTAAAAGGGTAATTAAGCTTAAAGAATTATTTAAATTAAATTTTAAATCAGACTTTATTAATAATCCTTTTTGAAGTTTGCTTAGGACTTACTTTAGATTGAAAAGAAGCAGGTTTATCTTTAATTACCTATTTATTATATTTTTTAGATTAAATACTTATAAATAAATAAGTTAAAATAAGTCAAAGAAATATCTTTTATTTAGCTTATAAAATCCTTATATATTATATATTTATTAATTAAATTATTATAAATAATAATTTGCTAAAGGATTAAACAAGCTTATATTTAATAGTTATAGCTGATAAGTTGAATATAGAAGATAAATAGTTATAATAATCCTATATTAATTATACTAGTTTAAAAATAATATATTTAAATAATTTCTGTACTTATTAACTAGAAAAAGCTTATAATTTCTTTTATTTTATACCTTTTTTTTAGTATATTTATCGAAAACTTTAATTAATTAAGAAATATTTAACGAATTATTGGTCTAGTTAATAAGAGAAGATATAAAATAGGCTTCTTTATTATTAAAATCTTCTAGCCAGGAGTCTTAAATATTATTTATTTTAATTTAGTAAATAATAGATAATAGAAAATAAAATCTATTTATAAAAATTGTAATTATAATTATAATTTATTATTTATTCTTATCTTAATCAGTATCCTTTATTTTAATAGTTTTAAAGAATACCTTCTTAATCTTTTAAAGGATATTAATTAAAAAGCTTTTCTTATTTATATTATATATATTTTCCGGGAATATATTATATTAAACTATTTTCGAAGCTATCTGCTTTATATTAATATAAAAATATTATTAATTAGAATTAATTATCTTTTCAAAATAAATTTTATATTTATAATAATTATTTACCTTCTTTTTATTAAGATCAAAGCCTGATTAAAATATTAAATCGAGTTTTATTTGATTCTATTTTATATAACAAGAAACCTAATTTTTTGCCGGCTTAACTTTGCAAATATTTTTAATAAAATTATATATTATAGCAGGAATAGGAGGAAAGCTATTGAATATAAGCTTATTAATATATTTAATAAGGGTTTTCTCTTACTATATTATAAGTAATTGAACTTTATTAATTTTCTCGTTTATAGTTCTTATTATACCTTTATAACGCCGTAAAAGTATAGTCTTATTAATATCGAATAATCTGGTAATAATAATATAATTAAGTAACTTCTGAGATTTTAATATACTCAGTATATCCTCAATTGGACTTATATAGATCAAGATATTATATATTGAATTTTTTCGCGTTGTTGTTGGTAGGGTATACGGATAGTGGGAGCGTACGCGTACTGAGGCTAACTTCTAGTTTAAAATTAATTTTTTTATTTTTATTATATTTTTATTGCAATCTTTAGAAAATATCGAAACTCGTAGGGATTTACGGTAAAGACAAACGGGACAAACGTTTAAATAATAATTATTGTAATCATCACTTTTCCACTTTAAAGCAGTAAAGGGAAGTATAATAATAATGTTGGATTTTTATACGAAACCTATCATGAATTGCGGGCAAAAGACGTTTTGGGAAATACAAGCACTAGTCCAGCTTGACCTTTACATGTGAGGTGCTTGAGAAAACTGCAAAAAAGTTTGGAGGTTAGGCCTGGTTGTAATGCTGTCGGAACGGGGTGTACCATTTCGGAAAGATTTTGGACGAGCGGCGTAACGGTTGAGACGTAATATCATGGAATTCAAGTAGGTTGTTGTCTTAAGCTGTACCTAGGGCCGCTAATAACTTCGTACCTCAATATGGCTATGTGTATACGTCCTTTTGCCAACGTAGAGTCCGACAGTCACTTCATCGTTTTCTTTCCACCATTTAGAGATCTTTGCGGAAGCGTTATAGTGAATCTCGAGAAGGCCATATTCACGTGGAATGTCCACGACCCCGACCGCGACCCCGACTTCGCTCACGATCTCGACCTCGACCTCGACCACGACCTCGACCACGACCTCGACCAGGACCATCCTTATCTTCACCACCTCGTTTATCTAACTGTTCTTCTGCGGAAGCCACGTATGACGGGACGAAGAGTCTTGGTGAGAAGTCCTGAAGATCCGGGTTATCTTGCACTGCTACCTCGCTCAGGGTGCCATCAACGTGTGTAAGGTATTTCGGTCGATCTGGTCTTTTTTGGTATGCACTCTCAATGGTCGACTTTGTATTGGATGTGTATCGTCGTTCGGTGATTCCAGGCGCTTTTCTCCTCTGTCGTCGATCAATGACTGAGGGCAGCGTCGACGAGTGTGTGACATCCTCGTTCTCAGATGTACTCCAGCCCTCAAAATCAGTGCACACCTTTGCTCTTGCCACTTCACATGCCGCTTCAATCCTACTGTGCTTTTCGATCTCCCACTCCTCCGCATTCCTCTTATTCTGTGAATACTCGAGCGCCATTGCTAACATAACACGAAGGGTATAGTTCGCATCGTTGCCAGCATTGTGTAGATGCTTAGCGGCAATTCCGTAGTGAAGCAGCAAAGCACTTAGAGCAGGTTGCTTACAGTCACGACGTAAAGCTTTGTAGAGATCAGAGGTATCGATGGAATCAGAAATCCATCGAGTCACATCGAAACCCAATTCGTTAAGATATTTTTTGTCAGCCGGGATATCATGTCCAACCAGAACGACTTTGTGCTTTCTACCCGAGGAAGATGGCCGGGAAGGATTGAAGCACCCTTCCAAGACTGGAATCACATCCCGTCTGTAAATCCACTCGCTATGGCCGAAGTCAAATTCATCTGGGCAACCTTCCACGTGAACTTTGTTGAGGTAGTGACCGTGCTCTTGGATACGGAAGTGCCGGGATCGTATTTTTGCAGCCCAATTGTTACCTTTGGCTTCAGGTTGTACTCCCAGGATATCTACTGTATCGAGTGTAGATATACCGACTTCCGTAATAAGCTTTTGATTAAATTCGAAAGCCTCGACATCAACCGAAACCAAGATGACGGAGGCATCAAACTCTTTGGACAGTGACTTGGGGTCGCCGTGCATCGGTCGAGCCGCATCTTCCTCGTCCGCTCGCGCGTTGATTGTGAGATCCTTGAGTTCCGAATAGACAGCTCTCATTGATCCCACAGCTGGGGTCCGAGGGGGCCACAATCCGAGATACTGCTGTGTACGATAGACCTGATGGCGCCACTCCTTTTGCTTGGAGAATCGCTGCAATCTTTTCAAAGCACAATGTTCTTCTGCTTTTTCGCGTTTGACTTTATTCTTGAGCTCCATCTCTTTTACGAAGGCTTGAAAGTAAAAGTCATCGTTCCCGTTATGGCTTTGTTTAGCGATTTCCTCAAGGGTCATGTCGGACTGTAAGATCCACCTTAGAAATGAATTGACGGCAGTGAGGTTGGAGGTCCTAGTCATTCATGAAAGCCTCCCCCAACCTAAGATTGATCTATGCATAGGTACGTACCAGATCAAATAGAACTAGTGAATTGCCTCGGCATTGTCTCAGTTGACGTACCAATTTTGATGAACCACCAATCAACTGACTAAATTATTTATTCAACCATACCATCTTAGATAGGTAATGATGCTAGTTGAAGCTTCAATTGCTAATTATATTTACGTTTCGCCAACCATGGAAATATGGGACCCATGATGCCCGAATTTGCAATGACGAGATTGATATAGCCCGCTTCGGCCGCGATATGAGCCGCAATTTGGGAGAGGAAGCTCTAGGAGGTGACATCGCCTGATGACTCTGTGCCGGCTGCTGTGCGGGATGGGACGATGACCGGGCGCTTTGCGGGGATACATACGTCGGATCATGTTCGGCTTCCACTGCTTATTGCTCACGGCGGTGTATGGTAAGTTCTCCGGTCGTCTGGCCGTTTTGCTCGTCAAAACCTTCGCATCCAAAGCCCAAAATGTGGGGTTACGCTTATCAGAAAACGAGGATGGACATCGGATTGATCCTCCTCCGGGACTTCGATGATATATGGTGGAACGCTCTATCCTCCCGCTCCGACCCACATAGCCTATGCGCTATCATCGATGAGCGAAATCTCCTCTCATTCAGCATCAACAACTTCATCGCCTCCCTTCCCCAAAACCCCTTCCTCATCCACTGGCACGCCATTTTCTCCGCCATCTTGGCAAACCGCAGCTCATGCAGGGGTATCAGCTTTGAGCCGCTCCTACAGCACGTCCCCCAATTCGACATGAACCCGCAATTCATGGCCCTCCTCCGCGAGAGCGTCACAAGCGGCGAATTTTCCGATTATTCCGGGCAGATGATCTCGTTCAGCCGGCTGATAGGACTGGTAGATCCAGTATCAGGCTTCGATGGTAACGAGTACTGGCACGAGAATTGCCGCATGTTTCCCGCAACGGAGATCTACGCTTTCGACGTGGTGCAAACGCCGGATGGGTTTTCAGAAGTGCGCCAGGCGGAGTTGTTGGCCATAAAGCGGATAGTGCCTATAAATCACGAGGATCGCGACCAGGCAGATGTGGAGAAGGTAGTTGACGGTACCTTAGCCGGCGCATCTTTCAAGAAGTTGAGTCAAGGTCCTTTTGAGAATGAAACGTTGTCGAGCCTGTGGAGCAAGGCGCCAGACGGGAGGGATGACTTACGCGAAGGGACCCGGGCTGAGTGTTTCCGCTGGGGTAGCGTGGACTTGGAGCAAACGAGGAAGCTGCAGCCTTCGAGGGAGGTGGAAGGTCGGAGCGGAGTCAAGAGGAAGGTGTGGAGAGTGTTTGTCTCAGAGCCGATTGAGCCTGGCAAGACGGAGCTTGTTCAAAGTTGAAATTGTTGGAATCTGGGGGAATGCCAGTGAAATGTCATAGACATATTCTGCAGCCCCCATGGAATCATCATCTAATCAAATGCAATCGAGAAGGTTGGGAAAACTGGCTGGGATTTCCGTGGAAAAAGGGGGGTGGCTGAAATTCCATCCAGAGCCAGGCAGAGAGGCCAAAGAGCACCTTCCAGCATTGCCGATCACCAAATCATAGGCAAGGCTAGCACTCGGGCAGCCAAGACGGATGCCATGTCTCTCGTACTGCGTTTGCGTATGTAAATAGTAGTTTCCCATCCCTCAATCACCTCAGCCATTTCCCGCCCTCCTTTTTACAGATAGCCATCTATCTCCCTCGTCCCCAAACATGAAGACCAAAACACTCCCCCTTCTCCTCCTTAGTACGACTCTCCCGGCGCAGCAGATCCCCGATCGCACCAGCTTGATTATGTACGAGCTAGAGTAGTTCCTGGTCGATACTGGGAGGTCAACGACCACGTATTCAAGTCCGCAGTGACACCTTGTGGGAATTATGCAGTAACCGGGACGCAGGTGAGCGACGATTCGTTGGGGAGGCAGAGTGCTGCGCAGTGGATACGAAATACTTTTCGTAAGGTTCCTTTCCTTTTTGTTGTCGAGAATAGCGTCTTTTGGGTAGGAGAAAGGGGAAGGGAGGGTAAAAGGTGGCTGTTGTGTTGAGGAAATTGCTGGTGAAGTCGTCCCCCTTCTGGAATACATCTCGAGACCTTGATGGCCAGGTGTACTTGTCTACTGAAGGAAGATCCCTTTTGACATCTCGCTGGCCTTTTACCACGATCTTTCGGGGCCTCTTAGCCGGTTCAGTGATTAGACAGGTAGTATCTGGGTTGAACCGATATCGAGTAGACATGTAGTAACAACATTCCAGATGATTTCAACACGGCCAACGTCCACAATGGTACCGGCCCAAAGGATGCGTCCATTGGGTTCGAGGTGGACCGCGGCACGAACGCAGGCCCCATGATTCCCGACTCTATGTTTTTCTTTGGCTTCTTCGTCAGTGACGTGGTCTCCAGTATGTTCCATCTTGCTTTGACCGAAGAGAACCTTTGCCCGCTGCAAATTGCTTTGACAGACTTTTGATCGACAGTGGCTGATCTCGTAGCACTGGGCATGGTCATGGCCGTTGGCGCTTGTGTGGGTCCACATGTGCCTTTGCGTGGTGGGTGTGTCGATGCAACAGGTCCTGTTCCGTTGGCTTTTTGTAATACAGAGTCGAGTATCGACCAGACCTTGGGAGTGTTCTCGCAGGCAGGTATGATGAAAGAGGAGGGTATTATCTTGGTGGCGCGTGGGCATACTATGGGGGGGTCAGTCTCTCTTAAGAAGCACTTTCGCTTCTTGCTCATGGAACTGACCGTGAGAAGGTGTCCATTATGCCGTTTCCCCCAACATCGGTCTGTTGACTCGATCCTGCTCCTTTGACTTTGGACCCTCTGCACTTTCAAGAAAGGCAGGCTTGTTTTCTGGTCATTCACTAAGATCGGAAGCATGCTTAAATTTTCTTGTCATGGGATAATTCGTTTTTTTTGCCCACAGCAATGCTTGAGCCTGAGTGAGAGTGACTACACGTGAGCGGCGTTACTGATGTCAAAGTGTGCAGTTAGCGACCAAATCGTTTCACCCAATGACAAGGACGGCCGGGTTACCTTCGATGATACCCTTACCGTACACGACTACAATACAATCCATCAGTACGTAACAAACACGGGTAATCGAGGTGGTCCACTGGTGACTTCGTCAAATGATACGGTTCGATCGGACTATCGTCTCTACTCTTCTGACGGTAACGTTACTGCAAAGAAGTGAATCTGTGGTTCTTCATCCGTATAGCACAAGACTGATTGATCCTATCAGATTAACGGCATCAAATGACTATTATGAACAGCAGTGCTCCAAGGTTATGTCAAAGATGCTTGATATTTGTAGCCACCGCAGATCCGCTCCTGGGGCTGGCTGATGGACTCCTTAGACTGTACCCGCAGGCGTCAGTCTAACTCCTGTGATTGAGCCTTTCCAAGTCAAGTTCATGATCTCTGTCAACATCGATTGGAAGGGCGACATGACAATAGCTGGATTTATCAGGGTTTGTGTTCGCCCCACTCAACAAATTTCTACCCCTGCTTATGAAGATACTAGTATCTAGAAAAGCCTGGCTCGGCTGCAGCTCCTAAAACTCTAGAGTCAGTCCCCAGTCCTCGAGGACCATATCAACCTACTAAGTTCAATTGATAATAGTGTATCCTTGATCAGTCGATCGGGGGCTCCTACCACAAAGACAGCCGTGGCAACCATCAGCGCAACATACACTGGGATAAGTATCTTCGGCCCAACAACATTCTATTTCTTCAACATCAATTTCTCTCCCAGCGTTGGTCTCTCCGGCCTTAACGTCCTAGACTAGACATTGCCGATGCAGGATTCTATGTTCATTGTCCCATCTTTATCGTCCGTAATTCCAGGGTCCAGCGGGCTCACGGCCACGCCGCAGACGTTTGTTATCAACATTACCACTGCCGTAAGCTCTATCGTCTTCGTTCCAGCCAACTTTACTCTTTCTCGACCATTGATCTTTTGGCTCCATATCTGCACCGTCCGGCACGTTTCTCAGACTGACTCCTGACTCATCAGCTCCTCACGGAAAAAGCTGACACCTATCCACCTTGCCTTACGGCCATCTAGGCCAAACCGCTGCTCTTGACTAGTGCTGTCGGCAACCGTGCTGTCGACAAGTCCTTCACTGCGAAGTTACCCTACATCGGGAAAACAGGGCCGTATGCCATATACTCAGCTGTCAGCACCTAACTCAACATAACCAGTAACCCGCAGATCATACACTCGAGCGTAGATGTGGTCGGAGAAGGCGTGAGCTCTAAGGTGATGTTCTTCAAGCTTTTCGAGTTGTTTGGAGGATACAACTTGCAGGTCGTGTCGAGACGGAGATGAGTAATTTTGATCCAATATGAGTGGCAAATTAATTTTGGATGAATGTATTGGAGAGCTGGAAAGGTGGAGCATTTGATACAGCTGGATACACATATTTTCAAGTGTAGGTCAACTCGATCAAGGAGTATCTAGAGACACTCAGAGCCTACCACTGACCCCACTGGGCATTAACGTAAAAGTCACGCTCTATGACTTCCAAGCATTGACAGGACCACGTTCCACATCTGTATCTGTTGACACTAGGCACCTCACCATGGCTGTAGAAATACTGTATCATTTCAATGTAAGTACGACATCGCGGACCTGGAGGATGGGCCAGAGTCTGCTTACCAGCTGGATGAAGTCCTTGGGCGGAGCACGATCTAATTAATCATGCAAGGAAAAAGTGCTTTACTAAACTGCATTATCTAGAACCAACGTTTAGGGTCTGCCTGGAGCGGCCGTCCACACCGGCAACACGAAAGGTAGACCAGTCAGCGGTGTCGGATCTTGATCAGGCCATCTCCGACAGATCAGGTCCATCAGAGACTCGTAGAGGATTTTGTATGCCAGGGGAAGAAAATGTAACCCTGGCCGTTTCAGCAAGCAATCGCTGCGAATTAGGTGCCACACTGGGGCCGTACCATCGATTAACATTTTCTCCAGAATCTCGCTCTTCTCAGCCTTCTTCGAGCCAGGGAGATCCTTGCCTTCTCTCCACCCGGTCTTTGCCATCATGATTGACCACAAGTCTAGAACAGCCACACCGAGTTCTCTACCTACCTGGCGACATGCTTCTGCGTACTTTTTCGTGTTCTCGGCGGTTCTTTGTGGCTCAGCATAGCCTTTAACCTGGTCAATGGCATCCGACTGATACTCATTGATTGGTGGAGGTGTGATTAGTAACAGACGTGGTTGGTGAGCAACAACGTTTGGGTGCTGCAAGATGTCCTTCAGGTTTTGTGCATAGTCTTTCAGCGGAACGTATTGACCAGTGGAGCTTCCAGGTAGGCAAGCATCATTCGCTCCAAAGCATACAGCCTAAGAAAGCATGTTTAGCTTAATGCCCCCATCTTGCAATCAAAGTCCCCCATACCATAAAGCGAATTCTCGCTTGGTCTGATCTTGGCATAAAGTTTGGCAATACTCGCAAGGCTTGGTCAGTGTTGTATCCCTTGATGGAGTCAACATAGCTCAATATATCAACTGGGCTGGCGCGTTTACCGAGAAGCCTCTGTTGATTACATCAAGACGGCGAATGAATGCTACATAAGTCACTCAGTATGTGTAAATTGGGTTCTCAGTACAACGCAAAGATGGAAAGGGGGGGATTGAATATGTCGGGAAAAGAGACATACCATTCTGCAGGGCCGGTGTGAAGTTGAATCCAAGATCTTGGTTGCATGAGAATTGGGTTATGCTATCTCCAAAAAGGATGAATTGGTCATAAGGACCTGGCGATACCTGGTCAGTCATCGAATTGGTTTGGTGATAGACTCGCATGGTGGCAGTGTTTTGTAGATCAAGAAAGCTAGCGGGCCAAGCACCCTACTTTGCTCATTGCGAGTTGCTTTTCTGAAGGATTTTCTGGTACAAGGGTAGTATGTTGGGCAAGAAGTACCTTACTGGACGAGGGTGACCGAGGAGAGAAAGCAATAGCGACCATTTACGGTTAGCGCAAGGTGGCCTGAACAACGCTTGCGCAAACCACAACGCGTCGAACCTCACGACTCCAGATTTCAACATCATTTCCTCATCACGCTATATATCAACCTATCCGTGTGATGTAAAAGGATTAGGATCGATCCGTGGCCGCCTTCGCGATGCCTCGCCCAAAGCGACCAAAGCTCATTCAAACTGCGCCTACAATTCTGCGTGCTGCAAAACAATCAGTGGCATCTGCAGTCGAAAAACAGCGAGGAATCTTCACCCCGACGTCTTCAGGACGCGTTACAACTACTAGCGATGATAGCGATGGACTTGTCATGACAAAAAGAACCGATGTGAGGCGCACGAATGCAAAGTCAACGGAGTACACAATGAGTGGAGCGTTGACAGTGGAGGATGTTGGAGAGACGCGTCCAAGGCCACCGTCAGGCCCTACCAGGGCTGCGCTGTCTAGGATAGCCAGGGAAGCGGACCATCAAAGGGCAATTACGGAGAGGAAAGACAACGAAACGAGATCGCAGAAATCTACAGGGTCAGACCGACTCGAAGTGCCATCTTCACAAGCCTCCGGTTTTAAGCAGCCACCGCGGCGAAACGGGAACAGGCTTGGTCCATCCGCTCTAGCCTCAAACGGCCCAGGATCAAGACTTCAGCAGACTCCTCTGGCCCAGTCGTCTATGCTTGGGGCCGGTGCATTCAAAAAGAGGCCCAGGCAGCCCAGTCTGCTTAAGTTAGCACAGGCACAGCCGGACACCACAGAGAACCTGCACGACGAAGATCTCGATGATGAGGATCTCTACGATTTCCGTCCCGACGACGAATCCACCCCAATGGTCAAATCGCTCTTGCATACAGCCGCCCATCACACACCCTCATCCTCACACCAAATATCCAACCCCCGAAAACGCAAACGAGCCTCCCCAGAAATACAAGTCCCAGCATCCCAATCTCAACCCCAATCCCAATCCCTCTCCTCGCCATCAGCAGTCCTCTCACAACGGCTCCAACGCGAAGACCGCCCGTCCTCCCCTTCAGAACCAAACCCCGAACCCGAACTGCCCCACTTCCCAACGCCCCGCACCCCCCCCGAAATCCACAGCGACACCCTCGCCCCACCCCTCAGCAGCAGCCCCGCCAAACCCCCTC
>JAABUQ010005007.1_pt1 | contig 21797 bp, 17 predicted proteins | sample 5560001 | NCBI WGS metagenome assembly JAABUQ01 (sample SAMN10711888, study PRJNA513371) | rock metagenome | isolation source: Antarctica rocks | place: Antarctica: Victoria Land, Finger Mt nord | collected 2015-12-18
TATGCGCGTCTGGAGCCAGCGAGGGCGGTGCTGCTGGAGAGGATTCAGAGGGCGATCGGGTCGGGTGGGATGGGGCCGGAGGAGCTGCGGAGCCTGTTGGCGCGGATGCGGCCGAGCGACCTCGGGATGAGCGAGGATGGAACGGATGCGGTGCTGAATCACTTTCAGCTGAGCCTGCTGACGGAGGGGGCGGGGACACAGATCTTTGCGACGACGTTTGTGCAGTGGGCGGCGCGGGAGTGTGTGCGGCGGGCGCAGCCGGAGACGCTGATCGTGCGCTACACGCCGCGGCAGCAGGCCCAGACGATGAACCTGATGCTGAGCGGGGCGAAGGCGGTCGGGACGGATCTGCCGGGATCACTGGTGGATGCGGATATGGGCGCGTATTACACGTGGCTGAACATGCGCCGGCTCCCTGGAGCCGAGGGCCTGCGCTTCCTGGTGTGGTTCGAGGGGCACGGAGAGGCGATGGCGATTGGGCCGGGGGTGGCGCAGGGCGCGAGCTCCGACTCGGCGTTGACGATGGGGCAGGTGCTGGCGCTGCTCCAGTGAGGGTTGGGCTCAGGGGAGCAGCTTTGCCGGGACGAGTGGGGAAGGGTGTGGAGCGAGCGAGGTGCGGATTCAGGCGGTCTCGGGCTCCGAGGGGGAGAGTTGGAACTCGACGGTCTGCTCCCCGAGGCGGGGATGCCGGGCGTGCAGGCGGACGGTTCCGGGCTCTTCCTTGACGCGGATCCAGATGGCTCCGGTTCCGCCGATGAGCGAGAAGGGATTGTCGCCGACGATCTCGGCGGGGCCGTCGAGCTTGAACTCGATAGGATCGGCGGCGAAGGGGCGAACCTGGCCGAACTCGTCGTTGACGCGCAGGACGACACGCACGGTGTCGGCGCCGTCGGCGAGGAGCGTGGTTTCGTCTGGGAGTAGCTTGAACTCCTGATCGATTCCCTTTCCGGAGTAGGTCTTGGAGATGACCTGCTTGCCGGCGATGAAGCCGTCGATGCGGAGGTCGCCCCAGTTTTCGCGGATCTTGTTCCCGATCTCGATTTTGAAGGGGGGATGGGGGAGGTGAGGGTAGGTCTTGCGGTCGGGGTCGCCCTCGGCGAGGGGGATGAAGCCCTTGCCGACATGGGGGCCCATGAGGGGATCGATGGAGATCTTGATGTGGTCTACGTTTGAGGAGATATAGGCGTCGGTGAAGCCGACTGACTCATCGTTGCGGGCCCAATGGAAGGCGGGTTCAAGGACGACCTCCTCGGCAGGGTCGCACATGGATTTGTAGAAGCCGGCGGCGGGCTTGGGCGTGCGGAAGATGTCCATGACGCCGTGGTAGCAGATGCGGTCGCCGGAGCCGAAGTTGGCGTGGGTGCAGTAGTCAAAGGCGCACCAGCCGATGCCGCCGGCGTACCCCGGGCTGGAGGCGAGGGCGTCGTGGACGCGGGCGTGACGGTGGGTGTGCTCCTCGAGGCGCTCCTTGGAGTCGATGGTCTTGGTGGGGAAGGTGTGGCCGACGAACTCGGTGTTGAGGTAGCGCGGGTGGTTGGGGGCTTTGAGGGGAAAGCCGAAGTCGTTCATGGTGAAGACGTCTTCGAGGAACTCGGACTCCTGGAAGTAGCGGATGCCGCCGGTCTGGCGATTTTTGTCGAGGGCGTGCGCGAGGGCGTTGGTGCGGGTGTAGAAGTCGTGGTTGTCGCGGGACTCGTTGATGCGGACGCCCCAGAGGATGATGGACGGGTGGTTCCAGTCGCGGCGAACCATGCGGCGGACATTGTCGACGGCGATGTCCTGCCAGGGCTTGGGGCCGATGTGCTGCCAGCCGGGAATCTCTTCGAGGACGAGCAGGCCGATCTCATCGCAGGCGTCGAGGAAGTGGCGGGACTGGGGGTAGTGGGAGGTGCGGACGATGTTGCAGCGCATGTCCTTGCGAAGGACCTGGGCGTCCTGACGGTTCGGACGCGCGGGCATGGCCTGGCCGACCCAGGGGAAGGTCTGGTGACGATCAAGGCCGCGGAGCTTGATGACCTTGCCGTTGAGCGAGAAGCCGGCGTCGGTGAACATGGCCTCACGGAAGCCGATGCGACGGGTGAGCTCGTCGATGGGCTGACCGTTCTCGAGCAGTTGAACGCGAACGGTGTAAAGATTGGGGTGCTCGAGATCCCAGAGCGCTATGTCTTTGAGGTTGGCGAGGGTGAGGGTGTGGGTGGGCTTGATGGGGAGGATGTTGGGATCGGTAAGAGCGAGAGCGCCCTGGGCCTGGCCGGCGTCTTCGTTGTTGGCGGCGGGTGTGGGCTTGAGGGGAGGGAGCTTCTCCGTAACGGAGGCGATGGCGGCGCCATTTACGGGTTCCGTGTGGGATCGGGGGGCGCCGGAGAAGTTGGGTGTGGGCTCGGCACGGAAGAGCTCGGCGCGAAGTTCGAGTTTGCCGGAGCGGTTGTGTGCGGCAGAGGACTCGACGAAGCACTCGATTTCAAGGCCGGGGTTGGAGAGGACGCCGGTGGTGCGGGCGTAGATATTTTCGAGGAAGGTCTGGGGCACGATGCGGAGGGCGACCTCGCGGTAGATGCCGCCGAAGGTGAGGTAGTCGATCTCGTTGCCGAAGGGAGGGATGTCGGCGCGTTCGGTGGAGTCGACGTCGACGGCGAGGATGTTTTTGCCGGTGGGGTCGAGCTTGCCGGTGAGCTCGAAGGAGAAGGGGGTGTAGCCGCCCTTGTAGCTGCCGATCCTGTGTCCGTTGAGCCAGACGGTGGAGGCGGTCATGACGCCTTCGAAGTCAACGAAGACGCGCTTGCCGGCGGCCTCGGCAGGGAGCTTGAGGGGCCGGCGATAGAGGGAGACGAACTCGTAGGCCTTGTCGGGGAAGCTGTGCCAGGGGAGGCGGATGTTGGTGTGCGGGACGATGACGCGCTCGAAGGAGGAGTCGTCGAAGTCAGTGGCGTGAGCCGCGTCGGTCATCTTTTCGCTGTAGCGCCAGCCGCGATTGATGGGCAGGACGAGGCGGCCGGAGTGTCCGGAGCGGGACGGGCTTTGCGCGAGAGTGCTGGAGCCGAGGGTGGTTGCGGCGAGAGCGGTTCCGGAGGTTTTGAGGAAGTTCCTGCGATCCATAGAGGTCTGAGTTCCCGAGGTGGAGGTTGTCTGTAAGCGTTTCCATGCTACCTCTCTTTGCGGATGGCGTGACGTTCGAGGAGAGGTGTGGATGGCGGTCTGGGCGTGGGGGTTCCTGCCGGGAGGTTAGCGGATGCGCTCCAGCCGAACGGCGGTGGCAGCGTAGTCACCGAAGAGCGAGAGGTTGATTCCCTCCCCCATGAGTTGCGAGCCGTTGCGTTCCGGCGAGGCGTTCGGGTCGGGGGAGGCGATGACGAGCTGCTTCGGATGGAGGGGGGATAGGCGGTACATCCCTGCGGGGTCCAGGCCTTGGAGGCGCAGCGTGGGGAAGGGCCGGCCGTAGTGCTGCGAGTGGAGGTAGGCAAAGACGACGGAGGACTTGCCGTCATCGGACACGTACTGGAGGGCGCTTGTCTCGCGGCCCTCGGGACCTCCCGGGCGGAGCAGGCGATGGAGCTGGCCAAACTGCACGGTGGGCCGGATCTCCTTGTAGAAGGCGGTCAGGCGGGTGGCGGTGGACATCTCCTCGGGGGTCCAGTTGTTGAGGTTGCCGCCGATGCCGAGTGAACCGCTCATAGCGACGAGGAAGCGGAAGTCGAGCGGGATGACGCGGCGGTCGAGGAAGTTGGGGACGTCGGTGACCCAGGCCATCATGAGGTTGGGCGAGTAGGCGTGGGTGAAGCCATCCTGGATGACGAGGCGGTCGAGGGCGTCGGTGTTGTCGGAGGGCCAGACCTCGTCGGTGTGCTGGAGGATGCCGAGATCGACGCGACCGCCGCCGCCGGAGCAGGACTCGATTTCGAGCTGGGGGTGTTTTTTGCGGAGATCGGTGAGGATGCCGTAGAGGTTCTCGACGTACCTGACGTAGATCTCTTTCTGTTGGGCGAGGGGGACGGCGTTCCAGCCGGGTTCGGACCAGTTGCGGTTGTAGTCCCACTTGAGAAAGGCGATGTCGTTTTCGGAGACGAGCTTGTCGAGCCAGCCGAAGACGTACTGGCGGACGTCGGGGCGGGCGAGGTTGAGCAGGAGCTGGTTGCGGGCCTCGGTGCGGGGGCGACCGGGGAAGTTCATGGCCCAGTCGGGGTGCTTGCGGTAGAGATCACTGTCCGGGTTGACCATCTCGGGCTCGACCCAGATGCCGAAGTCCATGCCGAGCGCGTGGACGCGGTCGATGACGGGTTTGAGGCCGTGCGGGAACTTCTGGGGGTTGACGGTCCAGTCGCCGAGGCCTGCGTGATCGGTGTTGCGCTCCCCGAACCAGCCATCGTCGATGACGAGGCGTTCGACGCCAAGCCTGGCGGCTTTTTCCGCAAGGGCGATCTGGCCTGCCTCGTCCACCTTGAACTCGGTCGCCTCCCAGGAGTTGAAGATGATGGGGCGCGGTTTGGGATGGGGGCGCTGCGGAAGGATCTGCTGGCGCTGGAAGCGATGGAGGATGCGGGAGGCCTCGCCGTTGCCCCCGGAGGTGTATCCGGCGTAGAACTTTGGGGTCTCGAGCGACTCCCCGGGTGCGAGCGGGTAGGAGAAGTCGAAGGGATTGTAACCGCCGGTGATACGAACCGCGTCGGCATGGGTTTGTTCGACGGTGATGCGCCAGCTGCCGCTCCAGCCGAGTTCGCCAAACCAGACGGGACCGGCGGCCTCGGTGGTTTCGCCGCGGCTGCCGATGCTGAACCACGGATTGACCTGGTGCGAGGTGCTGCCGCGCCTGCTCTCGAGGACGACCTCGCCCGGGTGCAGGGCCTCGGTTTGGAGTTGCCACTCCGCGCCCCAGCGGCCGGTGAGCGAGCTGAGGTCGTAGGTGGCGCGTGGGGGCAGGTTCCAGGTGGCGGAGCCAGCCTGCTCGACGGTGAGGGGCTGCCTGCCGCGGTTTTCGATGCGGGACCAGCGGGCGAGGACGCCCTCCGGGTAGGCGTGGTAGAAGAGGCGGACGGAGACGGGAGCGAGGCTGTCCTTGAGGGTGATTTCGAGTTCGTCGCCGGTGACTTTGGCGTCGACGAACTGGAGTTGGAGGGAGCGGTTGCCGTCGGGGGAGCTGATTTTGAGGGTGGCCTCGTAGGGCAGGCCGCCGCCCCAGCCGGTGTACTCGATGGGGGTGGAGGCGAGGCCGGGGTCGAAGGAGGCGGCTTCGGGCAGCTCCTTCGGTTGTGGGAAGCTGGCGGCGGGATCGAGCCGGGGACCCCAGTAGAGGGTTTGCAGGGATTGCTTGTCGTTGACGCCGAGCGCGTAGCTCATCTGGCCGGCGGAGATCTGCCAGACGTGCTCTGCGGCGTTGTACCGGATAGCAGTTTGGGCGATCGCTGTCCCGGCGACAAGCAGCCAGCCGCCAAGAAGAGCACCTATTGCTCGCATATAAGAGACCTCCGTGTCCGTTGATCTGGCTGGGCAAAGACGAAGCGCTCGTGAGAGTATTCCACCGAGCGAGTTTGCCGCTGTAAACGGTTGCAAGCTTACACGACTTTGACCGCGAAGCGCATCTCCAGCATTGTTTTTGAGGACCTCTGACTATGTCACTTGTACGCACTCTGTTTACCGCAACGCTGCTGACCCTGCTGGCACGAGGAGCTCAATCGGAAGACGCGCCGCGGATTGCGGAGCACAACGGGCGCCATGCGCTGATGGTGGATGGGGCGCCGTTTCTGGTGCTGGGGGCGCAGATCAACAACTCGAGCTCTTGGCCGGCGGTGCTGCCGAAGGTGTGGCCGGCGCTGGAGGCGATGCACGCCAACACCGCCGAGGCACCGGTGTACTGGGAACAGATGGAGCCGGAGCCGGGCAAGTTCAATTTTGCCACGGCGGATGCGCTGGTGCGGGGCGCGCGCGAGCATCATCTGCGGCTGGTGGTACTGTGGTTCGGGACGTGGAAAAACGGCAACATGCACTACGTGCCGGAGTGGGTGAAGACGGATCCGAAGAGGTTCGCGCGCATGATCAACGCGGCGGGTGAGCCGATCGACGTGCTGTCGGCGAACTCGACTGCAAACCGTGACGCGGACAAGCTGGCGTTTGCCGCGCTGATGCGCCACTTGAAGGAGATCGACGGCGCTGAGCACACGGTGCTGATGGTCCAGGTGGAGAACGAGTCGGGGGGCATTGGGTCGCCGCGGGACTTCTCGGCGGCCTCGAACAAGGAGTTTGCGGCGGAGGTTCCGGCGGACTTGCTGAAGGCGCTAGGGAAGACGCGCGGGACGTGGCGGGAGGTATTTGGTGGGAAGGCGGACGAGACCTTTCAGGCGTACTACCAGGCGCGTTATGTGAACGAGATTGCCAGTGCCGGAAAGCGTGAGTTCGATATTCCGATGTACTGCAATGTGTGGCTCTCCTACCCGGTTGCGGAGTTGCCGGAGCGGCAGATCGCGAATCCGGGAATCGGGTATCCGTCGGGAGGGCCGGTGCAGGAGATGATCGGTTTGTGGAAGGCGTTTGCGCCGGCGGTGGACATGATCGGGCCGGATATCTACAGCGACGATTCGGGGTTCTATCGCGAGATTCTGAAGACCTACGCCCGGCCGGATAACGCGCTTTGGATCCCGGAGACCGGCAACGGCGACAGCTATGCGCGGTACTTCTTTTACGCCCTGGGCGAGGGTGCGATCGGGTTCTCTCCGTTTGGCGTGGACCGGACGGGATGGACGTTTGCCGGGGAGGATGGGCCGAAGCGGCATACGGAGAACTTCGCGCTGATCGCACCGATGGACCGCGAGATTGCGAAGCTGAACTTCGAGGGGAAGCTGAAGACGGCGGTCGAGGAGCCGGGAGCGGCGACCCAGGAGCTGGATTTCGGGCGGTGGAAGGCGGCGGTGCGGTTCGGGTTTCCGCAGCATGATGGCCGGCACGCTCCGGGGACGGAGGACCACCACGGGCGGGCGCTGGTGGCGCAGCTGGGGCCCGACGAGTTTCTAGTGACGGGCGTGGATGCGAGCGTGGCGTTCCATGTGCCAGGGCGGCTTCCCGGGCTGCGCATGCAGGTGCTGCGCGCGGAAGAGGGCGGGTATGAGAACGGCACGTGGCACATGACCCGGCTTTGGAACGGAGACCAGACGGACCGGGGTCTGAACTTTCCGCACAGCGGCGCGGTGGTTCGGATCCGCGTGGGGACGTTCTAGCTTTGGCAGAATTTTGGCATTTGTAACTGGAAGAGGACACTTATGCTTTGCTGGTCAGCACACCTTCGTCTCGGTTCCCTTCTTTTCGGCTTGGCGATGACGCCGTTGACGTCGATCGCGCAGGGCTCTCTGGCACAGAATGTTCCGGTGGCTCCGGGTTCGGTGCTTCCGAACGTGCTGTATGGCGCGGCGTATTACAACGAGTACATGCCGGCGGACCTGCAGCCGGGTCGACTGGAGAAGGACGTTGCGTTGATGAAGGACGCCGGCATCACGGTGGTGCGGATGGGGGAGTCGACGTGGAGCCTGTGGGAGCCCGCCGAGGGAAAGTTTGAGTATGCCTGGATGGATCGCGTGGTGGATGCGATGGGCAAGGCGGGGATCAAGGTGATTATGGGCACGCCGACGTACTCGATGCCGACGTGGATGGCAAAGGCGCATCCGGAGTTCTATGCGCGGCCGCTGGGCGGGGCGTCGGTGGGATATGGGATGCGGCAGAACATGGATACGGACAACCCGAAGTTTCGGTTCTATGCCGAGCGGGTGATCACCAAGATGGTGGAGCACTACAAGGATAATCCGGCGGTGATCGGGTGGCAGATCGACAATGAGACGGGGTCGAATGGAGCCTCGAATCCGGACGTGTTTGCGGGCTTCGTGGATCACCTGAAGACGAAGTTCGGGACGACGGATGCGCTGAATAAAGCGTGGTTCCTGAACTACTGGGGCGAGGATGTGAACGACTGGGCCGACATGCCGACGCGGGACAATGCGACCAGTACCAGTTACAAACTGGAGTGGTCGCGATGGCAGCAGATGCGGGTGACGAATTATCTTGCGTTCCAGGCGGCGCTGATCCGGAGATCGCGGCGACCGGACCAGTTTGTGACACAGGATTACGGCTCGATGATGAAGATGGACGTCAACGAGACGGAGGTGGCGAAGTCGCTGGACGTGGTGGCGAACAATGTGTACCACGGGACACAGGATCACCTGGATGGCGCGTTTCAGGCGATGCAGGGCGACTTCTCGCGGTCGTTGAAGCACGGGAATTTTCTGGTGACGGAGACGAACGCGCAGACGCTGGGGTGGGACTCGGCGGGACAGTTTCCACCGTACGACGGGCAGCTTCGGCTGGATGTGTATTCGGATCTATCTTCGGGCGCGAATATGGTCGAGTACTGGCATTGGCACTCGATCCACGCGGGGCAGGAGACGTACTGGAAGGGCGTTCTGAGCCACGATCTCGAGCCGAACCGGGCGTACGCGGAGGTAGCCCGCATTGCGCATGAGTTGAAGAAGGTGGGGCCTGAGATCGTGGATTTGCAGGTCAAGAACCAGGTCGCGATCCTGTACAGTGTCGACTCGTCGAATGCGCTGAGCTTCATGCCGTTTGAGCGGCAGGAGGGTGCGGGATGGGTTCCTGGGAAGGCAGCCGGCAGCTACAACGGGATCCTTGCGCAGCTGCACCGGTCGTTGTATGAGGCGAACGTTGGGGCTGACTTTGTGTTTCCGCAGGATGCGGATTTTGCCCGGTACAAGCTGCTGATCGTGCCGGCGCTGTACGTTGCCGATGACGGATTGCTGAAGAAGATTTCGGACTACGTGCATGGCGGCGGGCATGTTTTGATGACGTTCAAGAGTGGGTTTGTGAATGAGAACTCGGCGGTGCGGTGGGAGAGGGCGCCTGGGCCGCTGCGGGAGGTGGCTGGTTTCACGTATCAGGAGTTCTCGAATCTGGAGCATCCCCTGGCTCTGAAGGGCGACCCGTTCCATGTTGCCGGGGAGGCTAACAAGGTTTCGACCTGGGCGGAGTTTCTAGAGGTGACGACGGCCAAGCCGCTGGCGTTTTACGACCATGCGTTTTTTGGGCGGTGGCCGGCACTCACGCGCAACCAGTTTGGCTCGGGGAGTTTTACGTATGAGGGCACGGGGCTTTCGGACGGGCTGCAGCGAGCCGTGGTGATGGACGAGCTCAAGCAGGCTGGTCTGGGCAGCTCCGATCAGTCCCTGCCGGCGACGGTTCGCGTGAAGCACGGGGTGAATCGTGGCGGGAGGCGTATTCACTACTACCTGAACTACTCCAGCTCGCCGGTGAGCTTCACGTATGCGTACGGGGCTGGGCGCGATCTGCTGACGGAGCATGCGACGGGTTCGGGCAGCTCGGTGAACCTCGCGGCGTGGGATCTCGCCATTGTGGAGGAGAGCCGGTAGCGCCGGACAGGACGGGTTCAGAGGCGGCGGGAGCGAACTTTGCCGTTAGTCGACGAAGTAGCCGATGTCGGTGAGCACGCGTTCGCTGAGCTCCACGCTGGGGAGGCGAGCGCTGGCCAGAGAGCGAAGTTCGCCTTCGAAGCGATCGAGAACGGTGGACGCAAGCTCGGTCTTCTGCCGGAGCATGCGAAGCAAGGTCGAGCTATCGGTGGGGTACGAGAACTCACCAGGAACGCCGCAGGACGGACGGATCATGAGCGAGAGGGGGACGTTGCCGAAGCTGGGCCGGGTTTGATGGGACATGGTGGCGGTGAGGTTGACTCGCATAATGGGAGGATGATGCCTGATCGGTTGCGGGGCCTTGAATAGCTCGAATGGTGTATGCGCCGGATGGCCGAGTCTGAAGGATGATGTTTGGCCGTGCCGTTGGAAGCTGAGGTCCGTTAGCTGGCGTGAGCGAGCCGCTTTCCTTTCTGAGCGGCGGGCTGTGCCAAGGCACCGAGGGCCGACCGCAGGCGCAGGACCGCAGAGCTCCGGATCTGGGAGACGCGCGACTCCACAACGCCTAGCAGCTCGGCGATCTCTTTCATGGACAGCTCTTCGTAGTAGTAGAGGGTCAGGACCATGCGCTCCCGCTCGGGCAGTGTATCGATTGCGTCCATGAGGTGCTGCTTCATCTCGGCCTTCATGCAGCGGAAGAGGGGATCCTCTTCGGCCGGAGCGGCGATATACGCCATCTCCTCCTCGCCGGAGTCCTCGTTGCGCTCGGTGTTCAGGGTTCCGATCTCGAGGGCCTTCAGGTTGGAGAGGAGCTTCTGATAGTCCTTGAGGGTGGAGCCCATCTCGGCTGCGACCTCCACGTCTGTGGGCGTGCGGCCGAAGCGCTGCGTTGTGGTACGGATTGCTTCTTCGACGCTGCGTCCCCTGCGGCGAAGCTCGCGCGGGCTCCAGTCGTTGGAGCGGAGGGAGTCCAGGATCGCACCGCGGATACGGAACTGCGCGTAGGTCTTGAACTGAGTGTTTTTGTCGTCCTTGAACTTGGCCGCGGCGTCGATCAGGCCGACCATACCGGCGGAGACGAGATCTTCGAGCTCCACATGGGCGGGGAGGCCTTCGTGGATGCGTCGCGCGACATAGCGGACGGTGGAGAGATGTTCGACGACCAGAGCGTCGGCTGCGGCGCGAGAGGGGGTCTTCGACTTTGCCACGGGACGCTCAGAGGTCGACTTCAGCGGCTGCAACGCGATCGTTGCGTCCGTAGAAGCGGTATGACTAGCGACGGTGCTCTCGAAAAGCATTGCAGCGGGCCAACCCTGGTTTCCGTAGATCGATCCGACGTTCTCAATGTTCACAGGTCTCTCCTGAAGACTGGCTGCTTCGGCGCATCCAGTTCCAACGACGAGAGTTAATGCAACCGAGTGACCTATTTCGCTCCACTTTCTATTAGACTTCTCCCATTCTTCGCCCCTGCGTTACGCTTACTAGCTTGGGATCAAATACTTAGGTGGCCTAGATTGGCCTGGACGGCAGCTTGAAAAAGCGAAGGTTTCGCCGGGGCTCCGATCGTTTCGGCAAAGGAGTCCTCATGGATGAGAGCTGTCTAACCTGTGTTGTAAGCCAGGGCTAAGAACTGTGGTGGGGATGGTTCTGCGCGCGGCGTCTGTGCCCTTCGTGAGTCGCAAAGGACACACGTAGAGGTCAGGTATGTGGCTGTTCTGGAGCGTGAGGGTACAAGGATGTTGGTTGCCCCCCAGGGATTCGAACCCCGATTGGACGAGTCAGAGTCGTCAGTCCTACCATTGAACGAGGGGGCAATTTTGCAGAGGATGGCACCGTCTGCGGATCCGCGAGAACCTGCTCGCCGACTGCCAGTTTGAGTGTAACGGGTGGGGTGGATGGGGTCAAACGTGGCGAGGTGCAGGGGGTTGGAGGAGATCTTTGCGGAGATAGGTAACGTCTACGGGGTTGTGCGGGCGCGATGGAGTGTATGAGGTGAAGCCGAGCTTGCGATAGAGGTTATTGGCGGCCTGCATGGTGGAGGGCTCGGTGTCGAGGATGGCCATGCGGTAGCCGCGGAAGCGGGCGTGATCGAGGGCGGTTTGGACGAGGTGCTCGGCGATGCCTTCTCCGCAGTGGGTGGGGAGGACGAAGAGGCGTTTAAGTTCGCAGGCACCTGGGTCAGAGGCAGGTGGGGCGGAGCGGAAGGCGATGCAGCCGACCGGGGTCGCGGGGTCGGCGAGGGCGAGGAGGAGCTCGCCGTTGGCGGTGGTGTAGGGGAGCGGGAGGGTGCGGATCTCGTCGTCGAAGCTGGAGAAGTTGAAGGCGTGGCAGGCCTGGATTTCGCGAAGGAAGGCGGCGTAGGCGCGGAAGAGGTCGCGTGCGGCTTCGAGGAGCTTGGGCGAGGAGGCTTCGGCGAGGGGCTCGATGGCTGCCATGCGGGTGATGGTACCGCAGGCTTTGTGTGAAACGGCCAGGGTGTCTGGTGGACGACCCTGGCCGGGGTGACTGCGGTTGAGGGTGCTGGGGCGAGGTTATTTGCAGAGGACGCCGTTGAGGTATAAGGCGGTGGGTGGGGGGTTGGCGCCGGAGTAGGCGGCGTTGAAGCCGATGCCAGACTGGTTGGCGCCGGGGGCGATGGAGCTGTTGTAGCTCATGCTGTTGACGGTTACGATTTGGCCGCTTTGCGAGTAGGTGGAGTTCCAGGACTGGTTGAGCTGCTGGTTGCCGCTGTAGGCCCAGGTGAGGGTCCAGTTGTTGATGGGGGTGGCGCCGGTGTTGGTGATGGTGATGGCCCCGGTGAAGCCGCTGCCCCAGTCGTTCTGGTCGGTGTAGGCGACGTGGCACGCGGCGCCGGTGGCGGGTGGTGGAGGTGTGACGGCGGAGGTGGTCGCGCTGACTGGGGCGGTGCCGGTGGAGGTCCCGCCGTTGCTGACGGCCGCGAGGATGAAGTACCAGGTGGTGGAGGCGGTGAGGTTGGTGTCCTGGAAGGTGGTGCTGGTGAGGTTCTGGGCGACGGCGTTCGACGCGGAGGGGGTGAAGCCAGCGGTGGTGCTCCCGTAGACGGTGTAGGTGACGCCGGTGGTGGAGCTTGGCTGCCAGGAGAGGTTGATCTGCGAGGAGGAGACGGCGGTGGCGGAGACGTTGCTGGGTGGGGCGGGGCTGGCGGGTGGGGTGGTGGAGCCGCCGCCTGAGCCGGCGCTGCCTCCGGAGGCTCCGAGGGTGAACTGGATGGAGGCGAGTGACTGCTGCTTGAGGGGGTTGGCAGGGTTGGCGTCGTAGTTGGTGTCGAGCAGGCCGTAGCTGTCTTCGCCGTTGAGGGCCCAGTAGGTCCAGTTGAGGGTGGAGTCGGCGGCTAGGTACTGGGTGAGGCTTTGAAACCACTGGCCTTCAGAGCCGGCGGTGTTGCTCTGGATGTCGGCCGAGGTGTTGGTGGCGCCGAACTCGCCGAGCCAGACGGGGGCGATGCCGTTCTGGGTGATGAAGCCCCAGTGGTTGGTCCAGACGGTGTAGAGCGAGCTGTAGGAGGTGCTGGCGTTGAACCAGGTTTGGGCGTACTCGTGCGGGCCGTAGTCGTGGGCGGAGTAGACGAGGCGGTTGGGTGTGGAGAGGGTGACGGGGGAGTTGCGGACGCCTTCGAGGTTGCCGCCCCACCAGTAGTAATCATTGTTGTAGGCGTCGGTTCCCTCGACGAAGAGGAGCAGGTTGGGGTTGACGGCGAGGACGGCGTTACCGGCGCGGGCGGCGGCGAGGTGCCAGTCGTTGGCGCCGCCGCAGTCCCAGCAGGCTCCGCCGGAGGCGGCGTTGTGGGGCTCGTTGCGGAGGTCGAAGCCGATGACGGTGGGGTTGCCGGCGTAGCGGCGAGCGAGATTGGACCAATCGTTGATCCAGGCGGACTCGGGGTAGGCGGAGGTGAACCAGAGGCCGTTTGACTCGGCACCGTCGCCGGCCTCGGAGCGGTGGTTGTCGAGGATGACGCGGAGATTGAGGGCGCCGGCGTAGCTGACGAGCTTGTCGAGGATCTGGAGGGAGTTGAGGCCCTGGAGGTCGGCGTTGATGCCGTTCGCGTAGCTGATGCTGGAGGGGACGGAGGGGGTCTCCACCATCTGGTTGGAGAGGGGGATGCGGACGGTGTTGTAGCCCTGGGCGTGGAGGGTGGAGAGGATGGACTTGTAGTCCTGGGCGGTGAGGCCGCCGGCGACGGCGCGGGTGGTCTCGAAGCCGTACCAGTTGATGCCGGCGATGCGGACGGGCTGGTTGTTGCTATCGAGGATACGGCTGCCGGAGGTGTGCCAGAAGCCGGCGCCCTGGGCCAGGGCGTTCAGCGGAAGGGACAGGCTGGCGAGCAGGAGGAGGAGGCGGGGCAGTCTGCGCGAGGGGAGGCTGCGAGAGGAGTCGGAGTGTGTGCTCATGGGGGACGCTCCAGATCGAAGTGGGGGTACGGCTGCGGACCGAGACACGCTGCGGGAACAGAAGGAGAGAGATAGAGGTCGTGCTTATCGCTGCGGTCTTGGTGTCTTGTTCGCCTGACGGAAGCGTTGGCGTTTGGTTCGTTTGGCGAGACTATTCCCAAAAGCGCATAAGAATACGCTAATGAATTGAACTTTGGTGGGATGGACGCCGCGGCTGAGAAGACGATCAGCTGGAGGGGTTTGGGTCGGGCCGCGTCAGGTCTACGGTGGATCCGCCGAGGGTAGCGGGGGGAAGCTTCAGGGGAGGGTGACGAGGTCGGGGTGGGGCGCGTAGAGGTTGGGGTGGAGGGCGCTGGCGAGGCAGGCGAGGCCCTGGAGGAGGGTGGGAGCGGGGGTGTTGAGGAACTCGTCGGGGATGACGTGGACGCGGCGATTTTGGACGGCGCGGAGGTGCTGCCAGTTGCGCTGGGCGATGACCTTTTGGAGCGGGACGCGGTTGCCGGCGCCGCACCAGGCGAAGACGAGGACGTCGGGGTCAGCGGCGGCGACCTCGTCGGGGGTGGTGTGGGCTCCGGGCGTGCCGAGGAACTGACCGTTGGCGGCGACGACGAGTTCGGCGACCCAGGTTTGCGAGCGGATGAGGGGCTTGCCCCACTCCTCGCAGTAGACGAGCGGCTGGGTGGAGGCGGTGGCGGTGTAGGTTCGGGTGCCGTGGAGGGTGGCCTCGAAGGAGGCGATGAGGGTGTCGGCCTCGGGGGCGGCTTGGATGACGGAGGCGAGGAGGCGGATGTCGGCGAAGATATTGGCGAGGGTGTGCGGGGCGAGGGCAAGGACGGGGTGGCCGGAGCGGAGGATGGCGGCGAGGGTCTCCAGGCGGTAGGGGACGCTGGAGACGAGGAGGTCGGGCTTGGCGGCGAGGAGGCCGGCGGCGTCGGACCTGGGGTCGTTGGGGTTGAGGTCGTGCGGCTGGGCACCGAAGGACCAGGAGTCGTGGAGGATGGGGAGATTGCGGCCGGCGAGTTCGGGGAGAGCTTCGAGGCAGTAGCGGGTGCAGGCGCAGAGATCGTCCAAGCGGCCGAGGGCGGCGAGGGTGAGCGAGACGGAGGGCTGGAGCGAGGCGATGCGCACTGGGTAACAGGGTATCGCGACAGGACGATTTCGGTGGGCGGCTTTCGCGCGAGAACCCATCCATCGCAAGGGCGCGATGGATGGGGCACCCGCCTTCGGCTTGACGGGTTGAGCATGCAGGTGGAACGACGTTGGCGTTGACGGGGCGAAGTTAGGGTGGGGACGCGCTCGTAGAATGGAGGGATGGCTATGGTGGCGACGGCGGCGGGGCAGGGTGTGCGCGGGTGGCTGCGGTCGCGGGTGCTGGCGGAGCGGTATGCGTGGGGGGTGGTGGGGTACAACGTGCTCGTGATTGTGTGGGGCGCGATGGTGCGGGCGACGGGCTCAGGGGCGGGTTGCGGGAATCACTGGCCGCTGTGCAATGGGCAGGTGATTCCGGTGTCTCCGGGGGTGCATACGGTCATCGAGTTTACGCACCGCATGATGACTGGATTGGCGGGGTGGGCGGTGCTGGCGCTGGTGGTGTGGACGTTCCGGGCGACGAGTAGAGGCTGGGCGGCACGGGTGGCGGCGGTGGTCTCGGGTGTGCTGCTGCTGAACGAGGCGCTGCTGGGGGCGCTGCTGGTGAAGCTGGGGTATGTGACGGGGAACCAGAGTGTGGGCCGGATGGTGATGCTGTCGGTGCATCTGAGCAATACGCTGCTGCTGCTGGCGGCGCTGACGATGACGGCGCTGCTGCTGCGGACGGGGCAGATGCGGGGGGCGGTGGTGGGGGCGCGGTCGCGGTGGGGGTCGGTGGGTGTGTGGCAGGTTGGGGCCGGGCTGCTGGCGACGCTGGCGGTGGGTGTGAGTGGGAGCCTGGCGGCGCTGGGCGACACGCTGTATCCCTCGGCGTCGCTGCGGGCGGCGGTGGCGGCGGACCTGGCGACGGGGTCGCCGTGGCTGATCCGGGTGCGTTGGGCGCATCCGGTGAGTGCTGTGCTGGCGGCGGCGTTTGTGCTGTGGGTGGTGCGGCGGGCTTGGGGACGGCGGGACTGGCCGGGGCGGTTGGCACGGGTGGTGGTGGTGTTGCTGGTGCTGCAGTTTGTGCTGGGGATCGCGGATGTGCTGCTGCTGGCGCCGGTGTGGATGCAGCTGCTCCACCTGCTGGGTGCGGATCTGTACTGGGTAGCGCTGGTGAGTCTGGGGGCCGGTGTTGCGATGCCGGGGCACCATGATTTACTGACCGGTCCGATTTACTGACCGGACGGGGCGTGGCTGGACTGCGAAGGTCTGGAGGCGCGGGGGCAAGTTTGTGATTTCGTCGGCCGGAGCCACAGTGGGACTACACAGGAAGAGCGCCTGCTGGAAGCAGACGCTCTTCGGTATGGGTATGGGGAGTTTGGGTTTGCGAGCCGGCCTACTGCTGCGGGTTGTTGGCGGGCGTGTCGTGTTTGCCTTCGATCTTGTGGCCAACTTTTTTGGTGAAGTGCTTGGTCTTGTGATAGCCCTTCTTGGTTCCCTGCTTGATGCCGTGGCCAGTATCGACGGCGGCGTCCTTGGTCTCGTGGCCGGCAGACTTGATGTCGCGCTTAGCGCCGGAATCGGAGCTCTGGGCGAAGGCTGCGGCGGAGGTGAGGGAAAGGCTGAGAACGGCCGAGAGGACAAGCGTGCCTGCCGAGCGAAGTTGCATGGAGATCTCCTTTGCAAGCGCATTGTGTGTCGCCTGCATCAGGATAGATTCTAATCCTTTGAGGACCGTTGCAGGGTAGCGAGCGAGCGGGCTGATGGATGGAGGTTTGTTGTATAGTTGGTCCGTCCTGGAAGAGATGCTGTGAGCACCAAGCGGCAATGACGCGCCGTCGAAGCAGCGGTGGGCGAACCTAAGAGAGGGTTGCGGGCCGCATTGCGGCGGTCAGCTATCTGCGTAACGTCGAAATGATCGAAGCTCTGGCGGCCGTAGTGACGGGTGGATCGCGGCAGATGACGCATCTGCATCCTGTCGACGTCTTGATTCTGGTCCTTTACTTCTGCCTGGTGCTGTTTATCGGGTTTTATGTTCGGGACTCGGCGAGTACGAGCGAGGAGTTCTTTCTTGCCGGCCGAGAGATGACGGCGTGGATCGCGGGGCTGAGTTTTGTCTCGGCGAACCTGGGTTCGCTGGAGCTGATGGGTTGGGCCGGATCAGCGTACCAGTACGGCATCCTGGCAACGCACTGGTATTGGATTGGCGCGATCCCGGCGATGCTTTTCCTGGGCATCGTGATGATGCCGTTCTACTACATCTCGAAGACGCACTCGGTTCCGGGGTATCTGCAGCTACGGTACGGCGAGGGTGCCCGCGCGGTGTCGGCGGTGTCGTTCGGGTTTATGACGGTGCTGATGAGCGGCGTGAACATGTACTCGATGGCGCTGGTGATGAAGGTGGTACTGGGCTGGAACATCAGCTTTTCAATTTGGGTGGGCGCGATCACGGTGGGTCTGTACGTGATGCTGGGTGGGCTGCGGTCGGCGATTATCAACGAGGTGCTGCAGTTTGTGCTGATCTGGGCGGGCGCGGCGCTGATCCCGATTATCGGGTTGATCGAGGCGGGTGGGTGGACGAACCTGAAGGCGCAGATCGCGCATAATGTGGGTTCGAGCGACTACACGCACATGTGGTCGACGCTGGGGACGTTTGCCGGCAACCCGATGGGCGTGCACTGGACGGGGATCGTCTTCGGGCTGGGGTTTGTGGTGAGCTTCGGGTACTGGACGACGGACTTCCTGGTGGTGCAGCGGGTGCTGAGCGCGAACAATCTGCGGGCGGCGAAGATGGCTCCGATCATTGGCGCGGCGTTCAAGATGGCGGTGCCGTTTATTGTGATCGTTCCGGGCCTGCTGGCGCTGGCGGTGCTGAAGAATCCGGACGGATCACTGATGAAGCTGGTGCCGGAGAGCATGGCTGCCGCGACCGGGCAGCACAGCTACAACGAGGTGTTGCCGCTGATGCTGGTGCGGTACTGCGGGCCGGGGCTGCTGGGTTTGGGGGTAACGGCGCTGGTGGCGGGATTCATGTCGGGCATGGCGGGCAATGTAAGCGCTTTCTCGACGGTGTGGACGTATGACCTGTACGGGGCGTACATCAACAAGCGGGCGAGTGATTCGCACTACGTATTTATGGGCCGGGCGTCGACGGTGGTGGGGATGCTGGTGAGCGTGGGCACGGCGTACCTGGTGGCGAATGCGGCGTCCATCATGGACTACGTGCAGGCACTGTTCTCGTTCTTTATCGCGCCGCTGTTCGGGACGGTGATCCTGGGGATGCTGTGGAAGCGGGCGACCAAGGAGGGCGGCTTCTGGGGTCTGCTTTCGGGAACGGTGGCGTCGATCAGCATGTGGATCTGGGTGCAGCGGGATCCGGGAGCGCTGCGGTACATCGCGCTCTCGCCGGATGCGAAGCCGCTGGCGGAGAACCTGTATCGGGCGCTGTGGTGCTGGCTGGTGTGCGTGATTGTGACGGTGCTGGTGAGCCTGGTGACCAAGGCGAAGACGGATGAGGAGTTGAACGGGCTGGTGTACGGGGCGACGGTGATTCCGTCGGACGGGTCGACGACGATCTGGACGAAGCCGATCTTCTGGGCGGTTGTGGTCGGCACGGTGTTCTTTATTTTGAATTTGCTGTTCTGGTAGGAGGAAGGTATGGCAGGACCGGAGAGACGTTCGCAGAGTACAGGGGCGGAGCACGTTGGACCGATGGAGCACGAGCACTCCTACCCGGGGACGTCGGCTGCGGCGGCACCGGGACATGGTGGAAAGGCGCGGCTCTCGATCTGGTTTTTTGTGGGAACGCTGTGCCTGATGTATGGGCTGGTGTTGATCCCGGTGGGGGTTTGGGAGTTCAGCCATCCGTCGGAGACGGCGTTGCGTCTGCCGCTGCTGCTGAAGCTCCACGCGACGTTCTGGTGGGGGCTTTTGCTGACGGCGTTTGGCGGGTTTTATGCCGTTCGGTTTCGGCCGGGGACGGTGTAGGGGCTCGGCAGAGTTGGTTATGGCCGATGGAAAAGAAGCCGAGGCTAAGAGCAAAGCGACAGATCGGTCGTTCCGGCTTCGCCTTCACACCGGCATTCGGCAGAGCGGAAGGTCTCGCGCCGCAAGCACGAGACGCCGGGCTGAAGCCCGGCTCTACCTAGAAGCTACCGCGGCGACAAGAACGGCGGCACAAATACCTTGTGTCGTCTACGGAATGTTTCTCGTGAATAAGGAGATGGAATGGGCAGGCAGATGACGTTTGGGGTGATCGTTGGCAACCGTGGATTTTTTCCGAGCCACCTGGCGACGAGTGGGCGGCTGGAGATGGTGGCGGCGATTGAGGCGGCGGGGATGAAGGCGGTGGTGCTTTCGCCGGAGGAGTCGGCACATGGGGCGGTGGAGACGTATGAGGAGGCGAAGCGGTGCGCGGAGCTGTTCAAGCGGCACCGGGATGCGATCGACGGGATCATTATCACGCTGCCGAACTTCGGCGAGGAGCGTGGGCTGGCGGATGCGTTGCGGCTGGCGGACCTCCATGTGCCGGTGCTGATCCAGGCAACGCCGGACCATGCGGGCAAGATGTCGATTGCCTTCCGGCGCGACAGCTTTTGCGGGAAGATGTCGATTTGTAACAACCTGCGGCAGTACGGGATCGCGTACTCGTTGACGCGGCTCCATACGGAGGCGCCGGAATCGGAAGAGTTCAAGGCGGATCTCCAGTGGTTTGCGAGTGTGTGCCGGGTGGTGAAGGGCTTCAAGAATCTGCGGATTGGGGCGATTGGGGCTCGGCCGGCGGCGTTCAACACGGTGCGCTATTCGGAGAAGCTGCTGGAGCGGTCGGGGATCACGGTGGACACCCTGGACCTGAGCGAGGTGTTTGGGCAGATTGCGCGGCTGCCGGACAACGAGGACCGGGTGCAAGGGAAGCTTGCGAAAATCGAGAGCTACCTGCCGCTGAACAATACGCCGGAAGAGGCGTTGCTGAAGATGTCGAAGCTGGGCGTGGTGCTGGACGGCTTTATGACGTCGCACGAGCTGACGGTCTCGAGCGTGCAGTGCTGGACTTCGATGGAGGAGTACTTCGGCGTGGTGCCATGCACGGTAATGAGCATGATGAGCGAGAGCCTGCTGCCGGCGGCGTGCGAGACGGACACGCTGGGGACGGTGAGCATGTATGCGCTGACGCTGGCGAGCGAGACGCCGAGTGCGCTGCTGGACTGGAACAACAACTATGGCGATGACCCAAACAAGGCGGTGTGCTTTCACTGTTCCAACCTGCCGAAGCACTTCTTCAAGCCGGGGGTGAAGATGGACTTCCAGCAGATTATCGCTGGGACGGTGGGCAAGGAGAATACGTATGGGACGCTGGACGGGACGGTGAAGGCGGGCGCGATGAGCTTTGCGCGCTTCTCGACCAATGATCTCGAAGGGCGGATTACGGGATATGTGGGGGAGGGGGCGTTTACGGACGATCCGCTGAATACGTTTGGCGGAGCGGGCGTGGTGGAGATTCCGAAGATGCAGGAGCTGCTGCGGTACATCTGCGAGAACGGATTTGAGCACCATGTGGCGGCGAACTTTTCCACGGTGGCGAGTCCGGTCTATGAGGCGGCGTCGAAGTATCTGGGGTGGGCGATGCATCGGCATGGGTGAGTGGCTTAGGCGGCACCCGCGGGGCGTGAGGCAGTTCAGGTTCGGCTCAAGAGAACTGCGGGCAGATCTCGTGCGGCGTGCAGCACGGCGTGGATGGTGAGGGGTTCGCTGTCACGCTCGTACACGATCAGATAAGGGGAAACCGGATAGAAATGGAAGGCAAGCCGAGTCAGATCGGACCGACGATGGCCCGACCCCGGAAATTCGGCGAGACGTTCGAAAGTCACGAACAGACCCTGCTCGGTCGTGTGCGCGACACCAGGACCTGCATGGATTTCAAGGTAGGAGAGGATCTGATCTATGTCGTCAACTGCCACTGGTGTCAGGCGGTACCGTGTCATTTGCCGCGGGAGATCTTTCGGTCGGCTAATATGCGGCGTGCCTCGTCCGGCGTGATGCTATTCCCCTGTTCGGCTTGGGCGAGGCTTAGCTTGAGTCTTGTATCGATCGCGTCGCGGTTTCGCAGCAGCCAATCTTCCTCGGCCTGCAGCAGATCAAGCGCACGGGAGATGACCTCCGCCGGCGCTGTGTAGTGGCCCCTGTCCATTTCGCGCTGGATGCGCTGCTCCGTGAGGGCATCGAGGGTGAGATCCATGGGGGAAGTATATCGCTCGGAGGTGATAAAGGATGCCCAAATGCGTCACTGCTGGGCGGGAGTTGCGGACGGTTTGACCGCGTTACGGTGAGATGAGGTGGTTTGACGCCAGCGTTGGACGAGGTCGTTGGCGGCTTCGGGCCAGGTGGGGTATTCGAAGCGGAAGCCGGCTTCGAGGAGGCGGGTGGGGATGACGCGGCGGCTTTTGAGGACGAGTTCGGACTCGGTGCGCAGGAGCAGGGTGCCAATCTCGATCATCCAGCGTGCCGAGGGGAGGCCGAGGGGGGTGCGCCAGGCTTGGCGGAGGACGCGCATGAAGTCGCGGTTGGGGACTGGATTGGGCGAGGCGAGGATGATGGGGCCGTCGAGATCTTCGCGGGCGATGAGGAGGTCGATGGCGTTGGCGAAGTCGAGGTCGTGGATCCAGGAGACGAACTGATCGCCGCTCCCCTGGGGTTCCGCCGAGGCCGAAGCGGACGAGTTTGAGGAAGACGTCGAAGACGCCGCCGGGATCTGGGGAGAAGGTCATGGCGCTGCGGAGGGCGACTTTGCGGGTGCGCGGGGTGGGCGTCTCGAAGAAGGCGGCCTCCCAATCTTTCGCGACCTTGATCGAGAAGTTCCAGGTGTCGGGGGCGCCGGGTTCGTTGCCGCCGAACTCGCCGGTGG
>JAABUQ010005008.1_pt1 | contig 21792 bp, 1 predicted proteins | sample 5560001 | NCBI WGS metagenome assembly JAABUQ01 (sample SAMN10711888, study PRJNA513371) | rock metagenome | isolation source: Antarctica rocks | place: Antarctica: Victoria Land, Finger Mt nord | collected 2015-12-18
TTATATAATTTAAATTTATTAAATTAATTAAATAAAGAGAAAATTAATATATTTTTTTATATATAAAATATATAAATTAAATATTTCAAATTAACTCTTACAATATATAAATTAATATAAAATTTATTTTAAGCTAAAAACCTTATAAAATATTTTAAATTTAATTTTTAAAAAAACCTTAATAAAATTATTAATTATTATTTATTTAATAAAAATATATATTTATTTTATTTTATTTAATAAAATTATATATTAATTCTATTTTATTTAATAAAAATACATATTTATTTTATTTTATTTAAAGTTATTTTCTCTTCTATAAACTTATATTAAATACTAATATATTTATAATTAATAAGGTTTTTAGCAAAAGTAATTACTTTTTAATTATTATAATAAATTATTATTATAAAAAATAAATAAATTTTATAATATTTAGGAATATAATATTAATAATATAATTATTTTTTATAATATTTAGGAATATAATATTAATAATATAATTATTTTTTATAATATTATTTTTAATAGGAATAATAAAAAAGGAATCCTTAAGAATAAATTATAATTAAGAAAATAATCTTTTAAATTAAATAACCTTTTTAATTAAAGTATTTAAATTTAAATTAATATTTAAAAAATTAATTAATAATTATATTATTTAAATTAAAAATATATTTATTAATAAAATATAAATAAATAAATAAATATTTAATTATTTTCTAATAAAATTAAATAAAATTAAAAATATATTGATTTATTTTAAAATAAAAAAAATAATTTTAATTTTAATATTTATTATAATATATATAATTATATTTATAATAAATTAATATTTAATATAATTTTTATTATTAATTATAAAATTTAAAAGGGCTTTTTATAAATTTATAATTTTTATAAGTATTAATATTATAAGTCGATTTATTATTTTATATATTATATTTTATAAAAACTTTTTTGAAATAAATTTTTTAATTTAAAATAAAAATATAATTAATTTTATTATAAATTATCTTTATATTCAAAAAGAAATTAAAGGGTTTAAAATTAATTTTTTTAAATTTTTTAAAAAATTATATTTTAAGAATATTAATTTCGGTTATTATAAAGTTTATAATTAAGATATTATTTATATAAATAATAATAATAATATATATTTTTTAATTAAAAAAAGTTTTATTATTAATATTTAAAGGCTTAAAACTTAATTTTTTAAACTATATAATTAATATAATATATTAAATATAAAATAATTATTTTAAGTTATATAAAAATAAAAATAAAAATAATTTATATATTTTAGCTTTTTTCTTTTTAAAATTAATAAATTATTTTATTCATTTTGTTATATAAAAAGGTAATTTTTATATTTATTTGCTTAATTTATGAAAATTGGTAAAGTAAAAATACTTATTTGATTGCTATATAAAAAGTTAGACTATTAAGGAATGCCAAGCCGCTAGTCCCGATTAAATATAATAGCAAAATTATTCTCTTTCAATATTCCTATTTTAATATATTAGTATTGCAAATAAACAAATAGAAATAGTTAAGCCAGAATTCCTAAAACAATTAAATTAATACCTTTAACTGTTTTAATATTATCGTTTTAATAATAATAAAGTTATTTTTAAGCTAAATATAGTATTTTCAAATTTTTCTCTATATATATATTAATATCAGGCAAATTAAGGCCGAAAGGAGGTAAGAAGATTTATAAAGATAAAATATAAATATATAAAGAATATAAAATAGCTTTAAAGAACTCTATAGGCTTCCGGGGAGATATAAATAATTAAATAAATAATAATAAAGCTTTAAATAATAATTCTAAAGTTAATTTAAGTTATTCTTAAGCTCGGTATTATCTTTAAAATAAGGCTTTATATATAATAGAAATAGATATAAAGCTGTTTAATATATATAAGACTTTAAGGCAATTATTAATATAGAGCTATAGGGCAATATACAATCGATAGAATATATTTAAACTTGATAAAAAGTTTGCCTATAAGATATATAAAAGCCTTAGAAAATTTAATAATATTTAATATAATAATATTAAAATAATTGGACTTAAATATAAATCTATACGGCTTATATACTTATATATATAACTGACTAATTACATTATATATATATTTTAATATAAAAAACTCTTATTAGAAATATATTTATATATTATTTATAAATAATATTATTCTATTGCTTTTATATAATATTCAAAACTTTTATTTAGTAATAAATATTATAACCTTCTCCTTTAAGTTTAATACTGCTTTAAAAATTAAGAATTTATCCTTTAGAAACGCTTTAATAAGTATATTGACTATTTATTTATTACTAAGGCAAAATTTTAAGTTTATTTATTTATATTCTACTGCCTCCTGAACAAAGTATTAGTTAATATTAATATATTTAATTTCAAAATAGAATTTAAAGTTCTCGGCTAATATAATAGCTTTTATATTATTATAGTAAAAGATAACTATTTTAAGAACTAAGGCAAATTTATTTATAAGATTAAATTAATCTAATAGTTTATTAAACTAAATAATTTCTTTTGTAATTTGCCTTTAATTTATATATTCGGCTTTATAAGTAGAAAAGGCTATAATATATTAACGTTTTGAGCTTCAATTAAGTATTATATTATTAGAAGTAAAGCGTTTAATATTAATATTTATAATTAATTAAAATTAGAGAAACTCTTTAAACTATTATAAAAGACTAATTTGTAATTAACTATCCCCCTTAAATAGCAAAGGATATATTGTATAGTAATTTAATAAACCTTAATAGGATTAGAATTATACTAATTAATAATAAATATAATATAAACGATATTAAGGCGGATATTAAATATAACGTATATTAAGGAGCTTATAGCAGATTAATATTATATATAAAACTTTTTATTTACTATATAATTATCGGAAACCTTCTTTAACTTATTAATATTTATAAAAATAATGTTCTGCTTTAACTCTTATATTTAAAAGGTTTTAATTACTTTTTTAATATAATTAAATTAATTTAAATAGAAAATATAATTAAAACGATCTTAAATAATAAATATCGTTAAATAAAAAGAATATATACCGAGATTTAATATTTTTAACTTCTTATTTAATTTAATTTTAAGCTTAATAATTAATAAGATGTTAATATATATAACTACAATAATTTAAAACTTATTATTATTTATAATATTATTATTTATAATAAAGGCTATAAAGTTAAAAGTCTTTAGGAATTTAAATAAGATCTTATATTAGACTTAAAGGAATTATTTAAGATTATAAAAAACCTTTTTTAAACGGCAAATGAAGTTATATCGATTATATTTTTTAAATATTTTATAATAAAGACCTTTTGTAAAGCCTTTAAGCTATTTTATATAAATTTCTTCTTTTATATCTTTATAAAAGAAAGTAGTTTTAATATTTATTTATTTGAACTCTTAATTTAAAGCTATTATAATAATAAAAATAATTTTATAATTTATAAATTTTATAATAAAAATAAATATCTTATTAAAATTTAAAATTTCGTATTATTTAAATCTTTAATATATTTATTTAAGCTTTTTTTTAACTTATAAATTTATTTGCTATTTAAAATATAATAATTTTTAAATATAAAGATTAAAGTTTAAATATTATTTTTTATTAAGGATTCGAATTTTTCTTATATATTTAATTATTAATTTATTTTATAATAATTGTTAATTTATTTTATAATAATTGTTAATTTATTTTATAATAATTATTAATTTATTTTATAATAATTATTAATTTATTTTATAATAATTATTAATTTATTTATAATAATTATTAATTTATTTTATAATAATTATTAATTTATTTTATAATAATTATTAATTATAATTTTAATATATATTTTTAACTTATAAGATTTAAGGATTTATAACTTAAAGTATTTAATAAAGGTTTTAATAAATTTATAATAATAATTATAATTAATATTTTCTTATATTTATAAGATTAAAGGTATAAAAGACTTTTTATTATTATTAATTTTTACAAACCTTTTTTTTATAAAGATAATTTAATATTTAAATATAATATCTTCGGCTCTTAATATATTATCAGATTTCTCCTTTATAATAAGAAATATAAATATTTATATAAATATTAATAGGGGGATAGGGTTTATAATTCTTTTTCTAAATATTAAAGGCTCTTTATCGTTAATATTATCGTTTTTGTTTACTTCCCTAATATTACGCTTTTTTTGAAAAAAGATATTATTAACAAAGTTAATAAGGTAATAGATTCAATACCTTTTATACTTTACAAGTTAATACTTCTCCTTATACTTATAGAATTTGGGTAGCTTTTTAATAATATTATTAATATATATTTAACTTATAAAATTAAATATATAGAAATAAAAAAGGTTTAAGGAATTATTATATATTTTCTCAAAGAAGGTAATATTTATAAAGGAGATAAAATAATTATTATAAATATAATTTGTAATTTATACGAATTCCGGTTATTATTTAAGGTTTATCCCGTTTTTAATATATATTAAATAAGCTTTTCTTATAAAGATTTAGTTTAAATATTTTTATTAAAAATTATTAAAAGTAATAAAAATATAAATAATATTATATTCTTTATAAAAGATATTGAATATTCTTAATTTAAACTTTCTTTTATTATTAATATAATAATATTTAATAAATTATTTATAAACTTTTCTTTTATTATAAGCTTTGAACTTAAAGTAAATATAATATATTTTAAAGAATATTATAAATATATATAAGAATATAATTATATAAATAAAATTATTATAAATTATTAAAAGATTATTATAATATTTTAATAATCTTATAAGATTATTTATAATATTTTCGTAAAAATATATACCCTTTTTAATAACTTTTATATAAAAAGAAGCTTAAAGTTTAATATAAATTTATAATTTATAAAAGCAATCTTACTTGAATAAATAATTAAAATTAATAAATTATACCTGCGAAATAATCGAATATTAAAGGAGTTAAATAGCTTAATTTATTATATTAAAGCCTTTATATTAATATAATTCCGATATTAAATATAATTTATATAATTTATAACTTATATATAATATTAAAGATAAAAAAGTTATTATAATAAAAAAAAGTAATAAAAAATTTTACTTTTATAATAAATATATAATTTTTGAAATTAATATTAATTTTATAACCTTTCAATAAGAGGTAAATATGAAAATTGGTAGGGTAGTAATACTTGTTTGATTGCTATATAGAAAGATGGACTATCAAGGAATACTAAGCCGCTAATCCCGATTAGGTATAGTAGCAAAATTATTCCCTTTCAATACTCCTACTTTAATATATTAATATTGTATATAAATAAATAGAAATAATTAAGCTAGAATTCCCAAAATAACCAAGTTAATACTTCTAACCGTTTTAATATTATTATTCTAATAATAATAAGGTTATTTTTAAGCTAAATATAATATTTTCAAAACTTTTTCTATATATATATTAATATTAAATAAATTAAAGTCAAAAGGAGGCAAAAGAATCTATAGGGATAAGATATAAATATATAAAGAATATAAAATAGCTCTAAAGAACTCTATAGGCCTCCGGGGGAATATAAATAATCGAATAAATAATAATAAAGCCTTAAATAATAGTTCTAAGGTCGATTTAAATTATATTTAAGCTTAATATTATCTTTGAAATAAGATTTTATATATAATAGAGATATATACAAAGCTATTTAATATATATAAGGCTTTAAAGTAATTATTAATATAAAGTTATAAAGTAATATATAATTAATAGAATATATTCAAACTTGGTAAAAGGTTTGTCTATAAGGTATATAAGGACCTTAAAAAGTTTAGTAATATTTAATATAATAATATTAAAATAATCGATAATAAAGGAATATATATATATATAATTATTAAAGACTTAAATATAAATCTATATAGTTTATATAATTATATATATAATTAATTATATTATATTATATATATATTAAATAATATAAAAAACTCCTATTAGAAATATATTTATATATTATTTATAAATAATATTATTCCGTTGCTTTTATATAACGTTTAGGACTCTTATTTAATAATAAATATTATAGCCTTCTCCTTTAAATTTAATATTGTTTTGAAAACCAAGAATTTGTCCTTTAGGAGCGCTTTAATAAATTTATTAATTATTTATTTATTAATAAAGCAAAACTTTAAGTTTATTTATTTATATTCTATTCTTTTCCGAACAAAATATTAATTAATATCGATATATTTAATCTTAGAATAGAACTCAGGGTTCTCGGCTAATATAATAGCTCTTATATTATCATAATAAAGGATAATTACTTCGGGGGCTAAGGCTAATTTATTTATAAAATTAAATAGCTTCTTTCGTAATTTACGTTTAACTTATATACTCGGCTTTATAAATAGAGAAAGTTATAATATATTAGCGTTTTGAACTCTAATTAAACGCCGTATTATTAATATAGAATATAAACTTAAAAGTAAAATATTTAATATTAATATTTATAACCTAATCAAAGTTAATATAGCTAGAGAGACTCTCTACGCTATTATAAAAGATTAATTTATAATTAATTATTCTCCTTAGGTAGCAAAGGATATATTATATAATAATTTAATAGACTTTAGTAGGGTTAGAACTGTACCGGTTAATGATAAATATAATATAAGCAATATCAGGGCGGGTATCGAATATAATATATATTAAAGAACCTATAGCAGATTAATATTATATACGGAACTCTTTATTTACCGTATAGTTATTAAGGGCCTTCTCTAATTTATTAATATTTATAAAAATAATATTCGGCTTCGACTCCTATATTTGGAAGTCCTTAATTACCTTCTCGATATAGCTAAACTAACTTAGACGGAAAATATAATTAAAGCGGTCCTAAATAATAAATATCCCTAAGTAAAAAGAATATATACCGAAATTTAATATTTCAAACTTCTTATTTAGTTTGGCTTTAAGCTTCTTAATAATTAATATACTAGGTCTAATAATTAATAAATTATTAATATATATAATTATAATAATTTAGGACTCGTTATTAATTATAATATTATTATTTATAATAAAAATTATAAAGCCGAGAATCTTCAGGAATTTAAATAGGACTTTATATTAAATTTAGGAGGATTATTTAAAATTATAAAGGACCTTTTTTAAATAGTAAATAAAGTTATATTAATTATATTCTTTAAATATTTTATAATAAAGACTTTCCTTAAAGCTTTTAGGCTATTTTACGTAGATTTTTTCTTTTATATCTTTATAAAGGAAAGTAATTTTAATATTTATTTATTCGAGCTTTTAGTCCAGAGCTATTATAATAACAAAAATAACTTTATAACTTATAAACTTTATAATAAAGGCAAATATTTTATTAAAATTAAAATTTTTATATTATTCGAATCCTTATATTATTTAATATATTTTATAGCGGTATATTAAGTTATTTAAGCCTCTTTTTAGCTTATAAATTTATTTGCCGCCTAAGATATAATAATCCTTAAATATAGGGACTAAAGTCTAAATATTTTTTTTTATTAAAGATTCGAATTCTTCTTATATACCTAGCTGCTAATTTATTTTATAATAATTATTAACTATAACTTCAATATATATTTTTGGTTTATAGAGTTTAATTATTCTTATATAAATAAGAAATATTTAAATTAATTATAATATAATTAGATTTAAAGACCTAAAAATTTATAATTCAAAATATTTAATAAGGGTTTTAATAAGTTTATAATAATAATTACAGTTAATATTTTCTTATATCTGTAAGGTTAAAAATATAAAAAACTCTTTATTATTATTGATTTTTATAAACCTCTCTTTTATAAAAATAGCTTAATATTTAAATATAATATCTTCGGCTTTTAATATATTATTAGATTTCTCCCTTATAATAAGAAGTATGAATATTTATATAAATATTAATAAAGGGATAAGGCTTATAATCCTTTTTCTAAATATTAAAGGTTCTTTATTGTTATTATTATTGTTTTTGTTTACCTTTTTGATATCGCGCTTCTCTTAAAAGAAGACGTTAAAAAAGCGTATAATCTTACTAGTAAGGTTAATAAAGCGATAGATTCGGTACCCTTTATATTTTATAAGCTAATATTTCTCTTTATATTTATAGAATTTAGGTAGCTTTTTGATAATATTATTAATATATATTTAGCTTATAAAATTAAATACTTAGAAACAAAAGAGGTTTAAGAAGTTATTATATATTTTTTCAAAAAAAATTATATTTATAAAGAAGATAAAATAATAATTACGAATATAATTTATAATATATATAAATTCCGGTTATTATTTAAAGTTTATTCTACTTTTAATAAATATCGGGTAAGCTCTTCTTATAAAGGTTTAACCTAAGTATTCGCTTTAGCCGTTTTGTTAAGAATTATTAGAAGTAATAAAAATATAAATAATATTATATTTTCTACAGAAGGTATTAAATATTCCCGATTTAAATTTTCTTTTATTATTAATATAATAATATTTAATAGGTTATTCATAAACTTTCTTTTTATTACAAGCTTTAAATTCTTTAAAATAATTAAAGTAATCGCTTTTAAAACGGATATAATATACTTTAGAAAATATTATAAATATATATAGGAATATAATTATATAAATAGAGCTATTATAAGCTATTAAGAGATTATTATAATACTTTAATAATCTTATAAAGTTATTTATAATATTTTCGTAAGAATATATACCCTTTTTAATAACTCTTATATAAAAGGAAGCTTGGAGTTTAATATAAATATATAATTTATAAGAATAATCTTATTTAAACGGGTAATTAAAGTTAATATTCTAAGTTATATTTATAAGATAATCGAGTATTAAGGGAGCTAAATAGCTTAATTTATTATATTAAAGCTTTTGCACCGATATAGTTCTAATATTAAGTACGGTTAATATAATTTACGGCTTATATATAATATTAAGGACAAAGAAGTTATTATAATAAAGGAAGTTAATAATAGATTTTGCCCTTATAATAAATATATAGCCTTTAAGGTTAATATTAACTTTGCAATCCTTTAACAAAAGGCGAGAAATAGAAATAAGGTTAATTACGGCTTTAGGAATATAAAATATATTAATTAAGAGAATATTTAGAAGATTGCTATTATTATTAATATATAAAATAATAATAATACTTTTGCCCTAGGGAATTAGATTTATATTCAATATAATACTCCAAATAGCTTAATTATTATTAAAAAGGTAATAATTATCTGCGAAATAATTACAATTCAGTATTAACGGTTAAATATAATTAATATCCGTTATTTAAACGTATATTAAATTAAATAGTCCGCTAATAATAATTATAAGGTTTATTTAAAGTATATTATTAATATTAATTTTAAACTTTTTTAAATTAAACTTATTTAAAATAATATTTTTATAGATATTTAGCCCCGAATAGAATATATAATATTCTTAATAAATATAATTAAAGCGTTTATAATAAATATAGAATAAAATTTTATATTTATTAATATTATTAATTTATTTAATTTATTTTAATAAGTTCAGAATATACTCCCGATAAAGTTTATTCTCTTATAAAATTGCAATTATTATAATAATAATATTTATTTTATTAAAAGCTTAATATTTTTATTTATTTATAATAATTAAAATTAACTCGTTAAATAAGACGGTTTTAATTAGGTCTTTAATCGAAATTATATATATTTAAATAAAAATATTCTAAAATATATTATATATAAAATTAAGGTTCTAAAAATATATATTAATTATAAATATATTTAGTAATTTATAATCGAGCTTAATAAGGGTATTTTGAACCTTATAGAACTTCTTAATATATTTATTTATAATGTTAATATATTATAAATTATTAAATTTATAAATAATCTCGTTAAGGATACCAGCTTTTTAAAATTTATAATTATTTGAAAGAATATTCCAGATATTTTTATTAATATCCTTTTTTTTAATAATAATATAAATATTAATATTATAATAAGATTTAATAATTTTATAAATATATTCTTATTTATTATCTTATTACTCCTTAAAGGTTTTAGACGTATTAATAAAAAGACTTTTATTATTATTAATTATTTTAAATAAGCTTATTAATATAAAATATATTTTTATATAATATTCGAGTAGAAGCTAATTCTTGCTTATATTGAAGGTAAAGACTAAAGTTAATAAGAAGTTGCCTCTAATAATATCTTAAATAAGCTTTATTTCAGTAGTTATTAATATTTAAAATATAATAGAATTATTTATAATTAATAGTTTATAAGGTATTCGTAAATAAAAAGGAGGTATAAATATAAATTCGTCTAAGGAAAATAAGGAATTATTATTATTATTATTATTATTATTAGGGATAGCCGAAAGCCTATAAATTAAACGGAGTTAAAATTTTAATTCTAAGCTAAAAAGATAGCTTGATATTAAAAATAAAATATAAAGATTTAAGGTTATTTTATAATCGGGAATAGAAATCCTATTATAAGCTCTTAAGCTTTATATAAATATATTATATTTATTATTAATAAAGGGAATAATAAATATAAAATTATCCTTATAAAATATTTCTTTATATATATTTTCGAAGTCTATTTCGTTATATATACGACGATAGTTTGTAAGGGCCCTAGATTATTATATATTAAGGAATATTAAGCTTAAATACTTATTTTATATTAAAATAAAAATCCTTTATTAAATAATATTAAGAATTTTAAATATAATATTATTCCGAATATTAGGGCTTTTATATATCGATATAGCTTATAAATAACGTATAATTAGGAAGGCTAAAAAGGCTAAGAATATAAGATATAAAGCAATATAAATATATAGGCTAGCAAATATTAATAAAGTTAAGGATTCTCGCTTTATAGACTTTTCTAGTATAATAAATACTAATAAATAATAATATAAGAGGTTAGCTAGTCTAAATAAAAGGCTAAATATATATTTATTAGGCTAAATATTAATATATTATTTAATATAATTAATATTCTATTTCTTGGAAACTAGGAACAGTTAGGAAATATAACTAATTAATTTAAGACTCTAATAGAATACGAAGAGTATTTGCTATATTAATAATAATATATTAAATTATAAATATACTAATTTGGAAACTCTTGATACCTAGAGAATTATTATTCTAGAATATTTAATATTATATAATTTAATAATTAAGAAAGCTGTTATATATTGCTATTACTATTAATATATATTATTAGAGAACCTAAATAACTTATATAGAAGATATATATTCTGATAATATATATCTAAAAGTAATCCCGGCAATCCGGGTTTATAACTTATAAAAATTGGTAAAGTAATAATACTTGTTTGATTGCTATATAGAAAGATAGACTATTAAGGAATACCAAGCCGCTAATCCCGATTAGGTATAGTGGCAAAATCATTCCCTTTCAATAGTAAAAGATAAAGATAAAATTAATTATAACTTTAAAAATATAAAATATATTAATTAAAAAATATTTAAAAGATTATTATTGTTATTAATATACGGAATAATAATAATACCTTTACCTTAAGGAATTAAACTTATATTTAATATAATACTTTAAATAACTTAATTATTATTAAAAAGGTAGTAATTATTTATAAAATAATTATAATCCGGTATTAATAATTAAATATAATTAATATTTACTATTTAAATATATATTAAATTAAATAATTTATTAATAATAATTATAAAGTTTATTTAAAATATTTACATTGTTAATATTAGTTTTAAACTTTTTCAAATCAACTTTATTTAAAATATATTCTTATAAATATTTAACTTCGGATAAAATATATAATATTTCTAATAAATATAATTAAAATATTTATAATAAGTATAAAATAAATTTTTTTATTTATTAATATTATTAATTTATTTAGTTTAGGTTTAGAATATACTTTTAATAAGGTTTATTCTCTTATAGAATTATAATTATTATAATAATAATATTTATTTTATTAAAAGTTTAATATTTTTCTTTATTTATAATAATTAAAATTAATTTATTAAATAAAATAATTTTAATTAAATCTTTAGCCGAAATTATATATATTTAAATAAAAATATTCTAAAATATATTATATATATATTAATTATAAATATATTTAATAATTTATAATTAAGTTTAATAAAAGTATTTTAAACCTTATAAACCTTCTTAATATATTTATTTATATATTATAAACTGTTAGATTTATAAATAATCTTATTAAAAATATTAACTCTTTAAAGCTTATAATTACTTGAAAGAATATTTTTAATATTTTTATTAATATTTTTTTCTTTAATAATAATATAAATATTAACAAGATTTAATTATTTTATAAATATAATTACTCCTTAAAGGTTTTAAATATATTAATAAAAATACTTTTCTTATTATTAATCATTTTAAATAAACTTATTAATATAAAATATATTTTTATATAATATTCGAATAAAAGCTAATCTTTATTTATATTGAAGGTAAGAATTAAGAAATTACTTTTAATTATATTTCGAATAGATTCTATTTTAATAACTATTAATATTTAAGATATAATAAAGTTATTTACGATTAACGGTTTATAAAGTATTCGTAAGTAAAAATGAAATATAAATATAAGTTTATCCAAAGAAAGTAAAGAATTATTATTATTATTATTATTATTATTACTATTATTAAGGATAGTCAAAGGCTTATAAATCGAATAAAGTCGAAATCTTAATTTTAAGTTAAAGAAATAACTTGATATTAAAAATAAAAATTTTATTATAAGCTTTTAAACTTTATATAAATATATTGTATTTATTATCAATTGAAGGAATAATAAATATAAGGTTACTTATATTCTTATAAAATATTTTTTTATATACGTTTTCGAAGTCTATTTTGTTATATATATAATAATAGTTTGTAAAGGCTTTAAATTATAATATATTAAAGGGTATAAAGCTTAAATACTTATTTTATATCAAAGTAAAAATTCTTTATTAAATAATTTTAAGAATTTTAAATATAATATTATTCTGAGTATTAAAGCTTTTATATATTAATATAATTTATAAATAATATATAATTAAGAAAGCTAGGAAAGTTAGGAATATAAAATATAAAATAATATAAATATATAAATTAGCAAGTATTAATAAAATTAAGGATTTTCGGTTTATAAATTTTTTAATATAATAAATAATAATATAAAAGGTTAATTAATTTAAATAGAAAATTAAATATATATTTATTAGGCTAAATGTTAATATATTATTTAATATAATTAATATTTTATTTCTTAAAAGTTAAGAATAATTAAAAAATATAATTAATTAATTTAAAGTTTTAATAAAATATAAAGGGTATTTATTATATTAACGGTAATATATTAAATTATAAATATATTAATGTAGAAACTTTTAATACTCGGAGAATTATTATTCCGAAGTATTTAATATTATATAATTTAATAATTAAAAAAGCTATTATATATTATTATTATTATTAATATATATTATTAAAGAAACTAAATAACTTATATAAAAGGTATATATTCTGATAATATATACCTAAAAGTAATTTGAATTTATAACCTTTGAAAATTGATAAAATAGTAATACTTATTTGATTATTATATAAGGTAGACTAATAAGGAATGCCAAGCCGCTAGTCCCGATTGGGCTTAGTAGCAAAATCATTCCCTTTCAACATATTTTTTTATTATAAATCTTCTGTTTTTAATATATAAGTTAAGGATAATAAGATTCGAATTTACAACTTTATAAATTTATATATATTACAGACGCGTTTTGCGTAATTATTAATTTAGCTTTTAATATTATGTTATTACTCCTTATAATTATATTAAACATAAAAAAAGAATATATAATATATTATTAATATAATTTTAAATAAGATTTAACAATTTCTTTTATAAAAAAAAGGTTTTAAAAATATAATTAATAATAATAAAATATATATTATTAACTTACTTAAAAGAAATTACAAATAATATTAATTTGACTTTTAAATAGTTTAAAAATATTAAAATATTGAAAAGAAAAAAATAAATATTATAAAAGATTTAAAATTGGAAGTTAAAAGAAAAAAGATTATTACAAAATTAACTTTTTATAAATAAAAAGGTTAAAAAAAAGAAATATTATTATTATTATAATAAGAAAATATTTAAAGTTATATTATAAAAATAATTAAAATATTATATAAAAAGAAAATAAATATATAACGGAATATATTAATAGTTTCTTTCTTCCCTTTTTACTCTTTTTTAAATAAATATATAAACCTTTTATCTTTTTTTAATTTTAATTTTAATTTTAATTTTCTATAAAAGGAAAGTTAATAATATATAAAAAAAATAATAAAACAAAAGGAAATCTATACTTGTTAATAGAAAATGTTTAAAATATCTTTTAAAATATTTATAAATTTTTCTAAATAAAGATTTTTTGCCAAAGGAGGCTAGCTCCCGAGTTATTAATAAACATAATAATAATATAATAAATATATAAAAGTTTTCCCTTACAAGACCTTTTTATTAAATAAGTATTAAAAGTTAATAAGAATAATAAGATAAATAAAAATCCGAAACTTAAAAAAAATAAAGGAAAAAACAAAATAAAAAAATTAATATTTATAATATATTAAGCTTATAAAGGTAAGAAAATAAAAGAAGTTATTATAAAGTTAATAAATAATATATAAAATAAAATTTATAAAAAATAAAAAATAAAAAATAAGTTTACAACTATATATAATTTAAATAGACAAAATAAATAAAAATAAGAATAGAATAGGAATAAGTAAAAAAAGTAAAGTTATTAATAAAAAGGTTTTATATATATAAATAAAAATATTATAAAGGGAAAAAATAAAGGAAATAAACAATTTTATAACAAAGTATTTATTAATATTATATTAATAAGATATAAAAAGGTAATAGTAATATTTATTATTATTATTATTATTATTATTATTATTATTAAAAGTTAAAAAATAAAAAATAAAAAATAAAAAATATTAAAATATCGATATTATATATAATATTAAATTTATTAAATATAATAATAAAATAAAATAAAATAAAATAAAATATTTATATTTATATTTATATTAATAATATATAAATAAAGAATAAAATAAAACGAAAATAAAACAGAAATATATTTAAATATTATAATAATAAAATAAGTTTGAAATAATATAAAAAAGGAAAATAATTAAAAAAAAGAAAAAGGAAAAAATATTATATTAAAAAAATAAATATAATCCGAAATAACAAATTAAAAAGTAATAATATTTAAAGTATATATAAAAAAAGAAGATTATAAGACGAATATTATAATATTATAAATAAATAATTTAAATTATATTAATAAAAAGAAACGCAAATAAAAATAATATATAATAAAAATATATAATTTTAATAAATTTTAAATTATTTTATATATAAATTTTTATAAAAATAAGAATGTATAATTTAATTATATATATATATAAACTTTTTTTAATTATAAAATTATTTCCCTTACCCTTCTTATACAGTTTAAGAAAAGGAGGGGGAAAGAACAAAAAATAAAAATAAAAATAAAAATAAAAAGTTTATAAAAATTATAAAATAAATTAAAAAGTTAATAATAATATAATAATATAATAATTATAATTAAAAGTAATTCCTCCAGAATAAAAAAGGGAAAAACAAAATAAAAATATTAATAAAAATATTAATTTGTTGAGAGGGTTTGAAGTAAATAAGATCCTAATCCCAATCTAGTTAGCCTAATATTAGCATTGTATAGATTATAGGATCTTAACGGATCCTGCATCCATTATCAATTCAATTATCAATTGTTCTTGTTCTGTTTTCTTTCCAACAAATGGTAGCAACAGGAACCTCCGCGGTCGGAGCACTGGTCTCTTCCTGGCCCTGGGTAACAGGGTACGCTGAGCCTTGTTTCTATAGTATCTCTGCTAAAATTATAATATTTTATTTTAATAGTTCCTAAACTTATATTTATTATATATTATATTATATTAGATTTTAAATTTGTTATTTCAAATTATAAACTTGTATTTATTAAATTTTGCTTTTAAAATCTTTAGGATTTTAATTTATAATTAACTCTTTTTCTAATTTTAAGTTTTTATTATTATTAATAATTTAGTCTTTAAAAGCTTTTAAATATTTTTAAATATTTATTTATAACTTTTTATAACCTTTCTTATAATAAGGACGAAGTTTATAATATATAAGTTTAATTATTTTGTTATATATTTATTAAAAGTAAATTAAAACAAAAGATTTAAAAATTAACCAATTTAAAATACTTATAATATTTAGAATTTTTTTAAAAGTAATATTAAAAATATAATTATTATTATTTATTTAAGTAAAGTCCTCAATTATAATATGATAATTAATATTTTTTATTTTTTTAATTATTATTCGAATATTATTTAATAATTCTTCCGTTTTTACTATTTAATTAATATTAAATATTATTTTATAATATTATTTCGGATTATTATTATCTTTTATATTTATTTTTATGATTTATTTATAATATTTAAAGTCTTTTTTAAAACCCTTTTTATTAAAATTAAAATTAAATATATTTTATTAATTAAAGTTTAAGATTTTATTATTTTTTATAATATATATAATCCAAATATTATTCCAAAAATAACTTATAAAAGGAATTTATTAAATAATTTATTCTGGATCTGTAAATAAATAAAATAATATTATTAAAATATTTACAAATTTAGGAAATTTATTTTCTTTTAAATAATTATTATTTTTGGCCTAAATCTTTATAAGTATTCCGGGCCTTATTATTTTTAATATAATATTAATTTGGATTTTAAATTAAATATATTAAATAAAATAAGGTTTAAATAAATAAAATATATAAAAGTAATTTTAAAATAAATAATATATATAAAAGATATTAAATTATAAATTATAAAAAATTAATAAAATAAGGTTTAAAAAATATTATTATTAATAAATATAATTTAATATTTATTAACTTTAAAAAGTTAATAAATAGGCCTTTAAAATTCGAAAATTATATTTTATTTTATTTTATATTTAATTTAATATTATTATTTTAATTATTAATAGGCTTTATTATTAAAGATTTATTTATTTTTTTATAAAAATTCGTACTTTTATTAGCTTTTTATTTTATATTTTTCAAAGTAATTTTGGATTAGCTTTTTTATATTATATAAATCTCCTTCTTTATATTACAAATTATATATAGGACCTTAATTTTGTTATTTTATTAAATATTAAGGTTAAGAAACTCGGCTTTATTACCTTTTTTTAATATATTAATTAAGTAAGGCCTTAATTTTATAGTTATTTTGTTATTAATATTGCTTTTCTAATTCTAATATTAATCCTTTTTTAGTTAATTAAAGTCTTATATAAAGATCCGGTTCTGTTAATATTAATTTTAATATAAAAATAAATATTATTAAATAAATATTTTATTTGCTGAGTAATTTTAATTAATAAATATAATTTCCGATCTTCTTTAGGATCCGGAAAGGGCCTACTTTTTAATTCGAAAATTTAAAGCTTTCGAAACTTAAAAAATAATACTTTAAATAAAATTTAATAAAAGCAAAACCCCTTTTTTTTAATTATATAAATTAGTATTTTATATTATAAATAGATTTTATATTTATATTCACAAAAGCAAATTTATATTAAAATTTATATTTATATAAATAAGTTTTCCTAATTCTTCGAGATTAAAAATATATTATATAATTAAATAATACTATATACGAAAAGATATTTTATTTTATAATATAAACGGAATTATAAAAATAATTAAATAAAATAAAACTTATTCAAATTAAATTAAATTTTAGATTCGGACTTTAAATCTTCTTATTTTATATTTACTTTTTATAATATATTTTTAAATAAATATATAAATAATTATTAAATATAAAAATTTTATTATATTTTCGATATATAAACTTTTTATTTAAGATCTTATTAAATAGAATATAAAAAAATATAATAAAAAAATTAATATTAATCTTTTTTCTTTTTATAATTTGATCCTTATTCTCTAGGATATTTTAAAAATTCTTATTATTCTTTTTATAAGAATTACTAGATTCTTAAAAAGTATTTTTAAATAAGTAATTTTAAATACCGAAATATATTATTTTATTATAATAAGTTTTTTATAAATAATCGTTAAATTATACTTTGTTATAATAAGCTTATTAAAATATTTAATTTTTTAATTAAAAATTCCTAATATCTATTATATCTTTGAAATTTATTATTATTTTAATTATATTTAATATTTAACTAATATTTATTATTATTTAAGTATTTCTTATTAACAAATCTTTAATTATTATATATTTAGTTCCTATAACAGTTATATAAATGTTAATTTGATTATATTTTTATAATAATAATTAATAAAGGCTATTTTAAAACCTTTATTTCTTTTCTTTACCTTTATAAGGTATTATTTGATTAAAGTAATCCGGGTAAAACCGAATTTATAAAAAGAAAATTTAAATAAAATTGAATTTAAAACTACTAATTTAAATTTACATAAATATTTAAATTTAATAATAAGGAGTAAAAAGGATAAAAATTTATTATATAATTTAAATTAATAAATTTAAATTTATAAAAATAAGTTTCAAAGGCTTAAGGTTTTATAAATAAGAATCGTTTAAAAGGATTTTGCTATTAACGAAACTAGTATTTATTTTATTTTAAAAAAGGATTCTTGTTCTGTTCCTTTTAATAATTCTAATTTTATTATTATTTATAATTACAATTTCGATTATAATTTTTTTAAACTTCTTTTATATTATTTTCTTAATTTAATATTATTTGGTTTTATATCTTTTTTTATATATTTAATTCTTTAACAATTTTTTTTAATATAATTTAAATTATAAATAGAATTACCATTTTTTATAATTTTATATTTAAATAATTCCAAACTTATATATATTAAATATGTTTATCGTTTATATTTATTTAGTTTATATACTTTGCAATATTCTAAATATAAAAAATTAAATCCTATCGAATATTTATATTTATTATTATAAAAGTTTTATTATTTAACTTAATTAATATTAAAGGTATTAAGATTTTAATATATTCTTATAATCGTATTAAAATATAATAAATTTTATTTTCTAATTATATTAAAATATCCTTTTTATTTTAAAATAAAATATTTAATTATTATATTAATATAAATCCTTTAAAATATATTAAAAAGTTATTTTTTATTAAAATTTTCCTTTTTATTTATCTGAAGTTTTATATTCTTCGATAAAAAATATAAACTTTATAATAAATGATTTCTTTATTTCTAAATAAAATATTTCTTATTTTATAAGATTCTTTAAAATCCGGATAGAAAAAACTTAATTTAAAAATATTAAATTTTTCAGATCCTCTTTTTATTAAGGTTCCGTTTTCCTTAATAAGGTTTATAAGACTTAATAATCCGGTAAGTCCTAAAGGCCCTTAAGGAAAATATTATAATAATTAGCTTATAATATAACTAAAAGCTTCTTTTATAACTTTTATAATCTAATCTGAAATATTAAGTTATAAATTTAATTTAAAAAATTTTAATCTTTATTATTAAATTTAATTATTATTTATTTTCTAAAATTTGTTTTTTAAAGTTTATTATATTTATAACGATTTTATTTAGCTAAATAACTTTAATTTTATTTATTTCGTTATATAAATTAATATTAAATCTGAATCCTAAAAGGATAATAATAAAAATAAAAATATTATTGATAATATTTTAAATTTCCTTTTTAAAAAAAAAAGATATATAAATTCTAAATTTAGAATTCTTCCTAATAGGGTTATTAAATTAATAAAATTAGGTTATAAAATTATTATTTTAAATCCTACTTCTTCTTCTTTTAATTTTATATTAACTAATTTTAATATTAATAAACTTTTCTATATTTCTATTTGGCTAATATATTAATCTAAAAGCAAAAAAGATAAAATCCTTTTTTTAAATTCGATTATTATTATTTTAATTAGACTTAAGGTTCCTCTTTTATTATTTTATAATAAAGGATATATTATTAATACTTTAAATATTAGTTTAAAATCCAATATATCGGTTATTATTGAAAGGCTTTAAGAATAGCTTATTCGAATATATAATTTAACCCTTCTAAAGACTTCTTTTAAAGGTTCGTAACTTTTAATAATAAGGTCGATTATAGGCTTAAAATAAATTATAAAATAAATATAATATATTTTTTATTTTTTATTTTTAAAAGCCTGAAATTCGAAAGCGAATATTAATATAAATAATTTAAATAATAGCTTTTCGAGCTTAAGAATCGGTTATTAAATTATTATAAAAATTTTATATATTTAATAAAAAAAAAGGATTCCGGATCTTAAATAACTTTTTAATAAATTAATTATATTAAAAGTATTAATATTATATAAATTAAGGATCAACTTAAGTATTAATATAAACTGGTATTTGCTTTAAAGCAAGATTAATTTAATAATTGTTAAACCTCTTATTATTATTATTTATTAAAAAGAAAACAAAATAAAAACAATTAACTAGATTTATAATAATAATAATTAAATTAATAATAAATAGAAAATCCATTAAGATCCTAGATCTATATAATATTAATATTAAACTAATTGGATTGGGATTAGGATCTTATTTACCCCAAATTCCTTCAACACTTTTCGAATATATAATTTAACCTTTTTAAAGACTTCCTTTGGAGGTTCGTAATTTTTAATAATAAAATCGACTATAAGCTTAAAATAAATTATAAAATAAATATAATAAATATTTAATTTTTTATCTTTAAAAGTTTAAAATTCGAAAGCAAATATTAATACAAATAGTTTTAATAATAGCTTTTCAAGCTTAAGAGTTAATTATTAAATTATTATAAAAACTTTATATATTTAATAAGGAAAAAGGATCCCAGATCCTAAATAACTTTCTAATAAATTAATTATATTAAAAATATTAATATTATATAAATTAAGATTTTATTTAAATATTAATATAAATTAATATTTGTTTAAAGCAAAACTAGTTTAATAATTATTAAACCTTTTATTATTATTATTTATTAAAAAGAAAATAGAATAAAAATAATTAATTAAATTTATAATAATAATAATTGAATTAATAATAAATATAAAATCTATTAAGATTTTATAATTTATACAATATTAATATCAAATTAATTAAATTAGAAATAAGATTCTATTTACTCCAAATCCCCCCAACAATCGAAACCCTAATCAAGGAAATAAAAGAATAAAAGTTTTTATTTTTATTTTAATAATTTTATTCAATAAAAGAAATTTAAATATATAATTAATTAAAAAGAAGAAATAATAAAATTTAAATATAAAATTAATTAAAAAGAAGAAATAATAAAACTTAAATATATTATAATTATTTTATATATAAAGTAATTATAAATTAAAAATATATAATGAAAATTCGTATAAGTTTATATAAAGTAATAAAAAATATTTATATATATAATAATTATATTAATTAATTTAAAAAAAATTTAAATAAAATTAAAATTAAAAGGTTTAGGAATAATATT
>JAABUQ010005009.1_pt1 | contig 21792 bp, 19 predicted proteins | sample 5560001 | NCBI WGS metagenome assembly JAABUQ01 (sample SAMN10711888, study PRJNA513371) | rock metagenome | isolation source: Antarctica rocks | place: Antarctica: Victoria Land, Finger Mt nord | collected 2015-12-18
TTCGGCATCCTCTTCTGTGGTAAGAAAAAGGATGACGAAAATGCCGCCGGCCGGATACCCGGCACCTCAACACCTGCAATCCGTTAGAGTCAGGAAACTTAATTGGGAGATGGATGCCAGATTCCCAGGATCTCCGATTTCAGAGGGCCAATTTTCCATCGTCCCGAGGCCGTCGGAAATTTGAGATTCCTGGAATCGGTCCTCCGGAAATTGACAAACCGATCGACCCTGCCCAGGGGATGCCGATCGCCCCGATGATCGGGTATGATCACCTTCCTTCCACCCTCCCGGCCCACCGGATTCCGCCATGATCCTCGGCCCACTAGCGCCCGACAGGCCCGGCACCCCGAGGGCGGGGCGAGGCATCCGGGTTTCGCTCTTCTTGACCTGCTTCAACGACACGATCTTCCCCAGGACCGGCCGGGCGGTCGTCGAGGTCCTCGAACGGCTCGGGCACGCCGTCGACTTCCCGATGGATCAGACCTGTTGCGGCCAGATGCACTACAACACGGGCTATCAACGCGAGGCGATCCCGCTGGTCCGCCGGTTCGTCGAGGTCTTCGGCGCCGCCGAGGTCGTGGTCTCGCCGTCGGCGTCGTGCGTCGGGATGGTCCGCCACCTTTACCCACGGGCGGCGGACCTGGCGGGTGACCCGGCCCTGGCCGAGGCCGTCCGGGCCCTCATCCCCAAGGTCTTCGAGCTGTCCGAGTTCCTGGTCCGGGTCCTCGGGGTCGAGGACGTGGGGGCCTATTATCCGCACCGGGTCACGTATCACCCGACCTGCCACTCGCTCCGGATGCTCCAGGTCGGCGACGCCCCGCTCCGGCTGCTCAGGGCCGTCCGGGGGATCGACCTGGTCGAGCTGCCCCACGCCGAGGAGTGCTGCGGGTTCGGCGGGACCTTCGCCGTCAAGAACGCGGATACCTCGATGGCGATGCTCGGCGACAAGCTCCGGTGCATCCTCGACACCCGGGCCGAAGCCTGCGCCTCGGCCGACAATTCGTGCCTGATGCACATCGGCGGCGCCCTCCATCGCCAGAGGGCCGGGGTGGGCGCGATCCACCTCGCCGAGATCCTGGCGTCCACCGAAGGGGGGGGATTCCGTTGAGCGTCGAAGCCCTGCCAACCCGGCCCGCCGTCCCGTTCCAGGACGCCGCCAAGATCGCCCTGGCCGATTCCCAGCTCCGCCGGAACATGGGCAAGGCCACCCAGACCATCCGCGGCAAGCGGGCCTCGGTCGTCGCCGAGCTGCCCGACTGGGAACAACTCCGCGAGGCCGGCCGGGCGACCAAGGAGCGCGTCCTCCGCCACCTCGAAACCTACCTGGTCCAGCTCGAAGCGTCCGTCACCCGGGCCGGGGGCCGGGTCCACTGGGCTCGCGACGCGGCCGAGGCCAACGCGATCATCGCCGGGATCGCCGCCGCGCAGGGGGCCCGCGAGGTCGTCAAGGTCAAGTCGCTCACGACCGACGAGATCGGCCTCAACGACTACCTCCACGCCCGGGGGATCGAGGCGATCGAGACCGACCTCGCCGAGCTGATCGTCCAGCTCGCCGGCGACCGCTCCTCGCACATCCTGGTCCCGGCGATCCACAAGAACCGCTCCGAGATCCGCGAGCTGTTCCGCGAGAAGCTCGGCGTGCCCGACCTGACCGACGAGCCCCGGGAGCTCGCCAACGCCGCGCGGTCGCACCTCCGATCCAAGTTCCTCGCCGCCAAGGTCGCCGTCAGCGGGGCCAACTTCGGCGTGGCCGAGACCGGGACCGTCTGCGTGGTCGAGTCCGAGGGCAACGGGCGGATGTGCCTCACGCTCCCCAAGGTCCTGGTCTCGGTCATGGGCCTGGAGAAGATCATCCCGACCTGGCGCGACTTCGAGGTCTTCCTCCAGCTCCTCCCCCGCTCCTCGACCGGCGAGCGGATGAACCCCTATACCTCGTTCTGGACCGGGGTGGCGCCGGGGGACGGGCCCGAGGAGTTCCACCTGATCCTGCTCGACAACGGCCGGACCAAGGTCCTCGCCGACCCCCACGGCCGTTCCGCCTTGTATTGCATCCGCTGCTCGGCCTGCCTCAACATCTGCCCGGTCTACGAGCGGACCGGCGGCCACGCCTACAACTCGGTGTATCCGGGGCCGATCGGCGCGATCCTGACCCCGCAGCTCGCCGGGGTCGAGAACGCCGGCTCGCTCCCTTATGCCTCGACGCTCTGCGGGGCGTGCTACGAGGTTTGCCCGGTGAAGATCAACATCCCCGAGATCCTGGTCCACCTCCGGGGCCAGGTCGTCCGCCACAAGCAGGCCAAGGGCGGTCGGCCCGACCCCGAGAACCTCGCCATGAAGCTCCTGGCCCGCGTGTTCGCCAACCGGGGGCTGTTCGAGCGGTCGCAGAAGCTTGGCCGGTTCGGCCAGAAGGCGATGGTCCGCCGGGGGTTCATCGAATCCCTCCCCGGTCCATTCGCCGGCTGGACGGCGACGCGCGACGTGTACCCGGTCGCCCCCCAGACCTTCCGCGAGTGGTGGAGCACACGCCCATGACCGGCGACCCCAAGGCCGAGATCCTCCGCCGGGTTCGCGACGCCCTCCGCGACGTCCCGCCGGCCGAGACGCCCGAAAGGGTCGCCATCCCGCGCGACTACCTCGGGTCCGACCCGTCGACGCCGCCGGAGGCGCGGGTCGCCCGGTTCGCCGCCCGCGTGGCCGAGTATCGGGCCACGGTCCACCGGGTCGCCGAGGCCGATCTCGCCCGGGCGATCGCCGAGGCTTGCGGGCGCCGGGGGGTCCGTCGCCTGGTCGTCCCGGCCGACATCCCCGAATCGTGGGTGCCCGCCGGCGTGACCGCCTGGCGCGACGCTCCGCTCGCCAACGACCGGCTGAACGAGAGCGACGGCGTCCTGACCGGCTGCGCGCTCGGGATCGCCCAGACCGGGACGATCGTCCTCGACGGCGGGCCGCTCCAGGGGCGCCGGGCCCTGACGCTCTTGCCCGACTATCACCTTTGCGTCATCCGCGAAGGGCAGATCGTCGGGCTGGTCCCCGAGGCCGTCGCGCGGCTCCACGAGTCGGGTCGGACCCCCGGCCGGCCGATCACCTGGATTTCCGGCCCCTCCGCGACGTCCGACATCGAGTTGAACCGGGTCGAGGGCGTCCACGGGCCCCGGACCCTGGAAGTCCTCGTCGTCGCCCCGGGCCCGGAGGAAGACCTGCAAGCTGGCGACGAAAAACCCGGGCGTCCGAGCTAGCTCGGACGCCCGGGTTTGCTCGATCAGGGTGGATGACGGGATTCGAACCCGCGATATCCAGATCCACAATCTGGTGCCTTAACCGCTAGGCCACACCCACCATCGAGGTCATTTCTAGGATAAGCGCGTCGCGGCCGGGTGTCAACCCGGTCCATTGCGGCATGCCGAGGGGTCCAAGACGACATCGCGAGCGGGGCCCCAAGTCCTCGCGGAGGGCTGGGGGCGTGCTACAGTTGGGAGCCCTTCCCGGGCCGCTCGGATCGGCCAGGCGCGGGGCTCGCGGGCGGGCCGGCGAGCCTGGAAAAGAGCGGTCGCCCCGGCTTGCCGGGGGTTCCCGCCGCCGTGCGGCTTGACAAAGGCGTATCCCTTTCCTACCAATAGGGCTCCGCCCTCGGACCATGCGTCGTCCGCCGCCGGGGGGTAGTGCCGAAACCGCGAAGACGACACTGTCGAGGGGGCCGCCGATTCCGGCCCTTTTCCAGAGGACCGAACGATGTGGGACCGCGTAGCCTTGGCCATGATCGTTGAAGACCCCGTCGCGGGCGCCGCCGTCGACTTCGACGACCTCGTCCCGCCTCCGATCGCCCGCCACCCCGGCGAGGAAGAGGAGGTCGAGGATCTCGACGACGACCTCGACGACGAGGAGGACGACGACCTCGACGACGACCTCGAGGACGACGACCTCGACGATGACCTCGACGACGACGATGAACTCGACGAGGAAGACATGGAGATCGACGAGATCGACATCGACGAGGACGACGACCTCGACGACGACGACGACCTCGACGACTTGGACGACGAGGAGGAGGAGGAACTCGACGACCTTTGACCCGGAACCCGGTCGCAGCCTCAACCCGGACCCCCGGCGTGGCCGGTGCCACCCGGGGTCCTCGCTTCGCGACGGATCGTCCGCGACCGGACGTCGAAATTTCGCGATATCTCCTTGGTTCCGGCGGCGTTTGCGGCTATCCTAGGTTATCAGATGCGACGATCGGCCCGTCGGACCCGACGGGGAAGGCTGACGCCCCGTCGTCCTCGGGTCGGGAAGGGAGCGTCTCTGGAATGTCCGCAGCCCATGAACGACCGGACGACCCTTTCGAGGCGCCAATCCCGGGCACTTCGAAGCGACGCCATCGCGAACAAAGCCAGCTCGAATTCGAACTCGACTTCCTCGGCCGGGTTCTCGAACGCGACCCCCTTTACGGCGACGCGCTCAAGGTCCACGCCGACAACCTGGCCGCCAAGGGATACCTCAACCGGGCCCTCCAGGCCGACTTGCAACTCGTCCGGCTCCGCCCCGACCGGCCGTACCCCTGGTATAACCTGGCGTGCAGCTATGCCCTCCTGGGGATGACCGAGCGGGCCATCGAAGCCCTCGAACGATCCGTCAGGCTCGGCTATCGCCACTTCCACCACCTCCGACGCGACCCCGACCTGAAGTCGCTCCGCCGCGATCCCCGCTTCTCCCGCCTGCTCCGCCGACCCTGAGCGACCTCCTCCGATGGATCATCACCGCTGGGAACACGTCCAGGAGGCCGCGCGCGTCGTCCGGTCGCGCTGGCCCGGCTCGCCTGACGTCGGCATCGTCCTGGGCACCGGCTTGGGTGCCCTCGCCCGCGAGATCGCCGAAGAAGCTATTATTTCCTACGGAGAAATCCCCCACTTCCCCCATTCGACCGTCGCTAGCCATCTAGGACAGTTGGTCTGCGGGACACTCGCCGGCCGGCCCGTGATGGCGATGGAGGGACGGTTTCACCTCTACGAAGGCTATACCTCGGCCCAGGTTACGTTCCCGATCCGGGTCATGCGCGAGCTGGGCTGTCGGTTCCTGATCGTGTCGAACGCGGCCGGTGGGATGAATCCGCTCCACGCCAAGGGGGATCTGATCGTCATCGACGACCACATCAACTTGATGGGCGTGAACCCGCTGATCGGGCCCAACGACGAGCGGCTCGGGCCGCGGTTCCCCGACCTGAGCGAGCCTTACGACCGCGAGCTCCAGCAACTCGCGCTCGATGTCGCCCTGGAAGCGAACGTCGTGGCCCGCCGCGGCGTCTATGTCGCCGTGACCGGCCCGAACCTGGAAACCCGCGCGGAGTATCGCTTCCTCCGGGCCATCGGCGCCGACGTCGTCGGGATGTCGACCGTCCCCGAGGTCCTCGTCGCCGTCCACGCCGGCCTCATGGTGCTCGGGTTCTCGATCGTCACCGACCTGTGCCTGCCCGACGCCCTGGAGCCGGCCCGGCTCGAAGACATCCTCGCCGTCGCCCGCGAGGCCGAGGGGAAGCTGCGGACCATCGTCGTCCGGGTCCTGGAACGGCTCGAAGGTTGATGGAATCGCGGATCTCATCTCGCGGACTTCGAGAAGATCCTCGGCTCCGAGAGTTGTGATCAGAACATCTGAAATTTTGAATGCCCATGGCCACCAACGCCAAGCCCTACAAAGAAACCTTGAACCTGCCGGTCACCGCCTTCGACATGAAGGCGAATTTGACGGTCCGCGAGCCGAAGCTGCAAGGGCGGTGGCGCGAGCAGGATCTATACGCGCTGATTCGTCAAAAATCCGCCGGTCGGCCGATCCGGGTCCTCCACGACGGGCCGCCCTACGCCAACGGCGAGATCCACATGGGGCACCTGCTCAACAAGGTCCTCAAGGATGTCGTCGTCCGGTCGTTGACGATGCGGGGTTTCGACAGCCCTTACGTCCCGGGCTGGGACTGCCACGGCCTGCCGATCGAGCACAAGGTCATGAAGGACCTGGGCTCGAAGGCGGCGGACATGGGGGTGGCCGAGGTCCGGGCCCTTTGCCAGGCCGAGGCGATGAAGTGGGTCGACATCCAGCGCGACCAGTTCCGCCGACTGGGGATCTCGGGCGACTGGGACCACCCTTACCTGACCCTCGACCCCCGGTACGAGGCCGGCATCCTCGACGTCCTGGCCGGCCTGCTCGACGCCGGGTTGATCTTCCGCCAGCTCAAGCCGATCCACTGGTGTCTGAACGACCGGACCGCGCTGGCCGAGGCCGAGCTGGAATACGCCGACGAGACCTCGCCCAGCATCTACGTCAACTTCCCGATGGTCGCCGGCGTGCCCGACGGCTGGGGGCCGGGCCCCTGGCACGCGATGATCTGGACCACGACCCCGTGGACCCTGCCGGCCAACGTCGCCATCGCCGCCCACCCCGACCTCCTCTATGTCGGGCTCCGATACCTTGACCCGTCCGACGGCCGGGCCGTGCATGCGATCGTCGCGGCCGACCTGGCGGCGCGTGTGATGGCGCTCCGGGGCGTGGCCGACTTCGCCGAGGTTGGCCGGTGCAAGGGCCGAGACCTCGAATTCGCCCGCTATCGCCACGTCTTCCTCGACCGCGAAAGCCCGATCGTCCTGGCCCCCTACGTCAGCGCCGACGACGGGACCGGCTTCGTCCACACGGCGCCCGGGCACGGGACCGAGGATTACCAGACCGGCCTGGCCTACGGCCTGCCCACCTTGAGCCCGGTCGACGCCTCGGGCCGGTACACCGACGAGGCCCCGGCCGAGCTCGTCGGCAAGCAGGTCTTCCAGGCCAACCCCGCCGTGGTCGCGATGGTCCGCGCCGGGGGCTTCTTGTTCCACGAATTCGCGTTCGCCCACAGCTACCCCCACTGCTGGCGGTGCAAGAAGCCGGTGATCTTCCGGGCGACCGAGCAATGGTTCGTGGCGATCGACCACGCCGACCTCCGGGCCCGGACCTTGCGGGTGATCGCCGACGACGTCCGCTGGCATCCGGCCTGGGGCCGGTCGCGGATCGAGGCGATGGTCTCGGGCCGCCCCGACTGGTGCATCAGCCGCCAGCGGGCCTGGGGCGTGCCGATCCCCGCCCTCGGTTGCACGGCCTGCGGGACCCAACTGCTCACCGCCGCCACCGTCCGCCACTTCCGCGACCTGTTCCGCGCCGAAGGGGCCGACGCCTGGTTCTCGAAGCCGGTGGATGCCATCCTGCCCCCCGCGGCGGCTTGCCCGACGTGCGGCGGGTCCGACTTCCGCAAGGAAGGCGACATCCTCGACGTCTGGTTCGAGTCCGGCTCCAGCCATCGGGCCGTGCTCCAGGAGCCGAGCTACGGGCTCGCCTACCCGGCCTTCCTCTACCTGGAAGGCTCCGACCAGCACCGAGGGTGGTTCCAATCGTCGATCCTCACGGCCGTCGCCACCACAGGCCGGGCGCCGTTCGAAGGGGTCTTGACCCACGGCTTCGTCGTCGACGAGCACGGCAAGAAGATGGCCAAGTCGGGGGGCAACGCCCTCTCGGCCGTGAAGGCGACCGAACAGCACGGGGCCGACGTCCTCCGCCTCTACGTCGCCAGCCTCGACTACGCCGACGACGTCCGGATGAGCGAAAAGGCGATCAAGGAGGCCTCCGAAGCCTACCGGAAGATCCGGAACACCTTCCGCTACCTCCTGGGCAACCTCGAAGATTACGCCCGGTTCGATCCCGCCACGGTCGATCCCGATTCCCTCCAGGAGATCGATCGCTGGGCCCTCGGCCAGCTCAACGCCGTGATCCGCGACGTGACCGGGTCTTACGAGCGGTTCGAGCTGTATCGGGTCTTCCAGCGGATCTACCAGTTCTGCGCGGTGGACCTGTCGAGCTTCTACCTGGACGTCCTCAAGGATCGACTTTACGCCGAGTCTCCCGACGGAGCCGAGCGTCGGGCCGCCCAGTACGTCCTGGCCCGGCTCCACGACGCCCTGGCCCGGCTCCTGGCCCCGATCATCCCCCACACCGCCGAGGAAATCTGGGACGTCCTCCCGGCGGACCGCCGGGGGGCCAGCGTCCACGTCGCCGACTGGCCCGAAGCCGACGACCGCTGGGACGATCCAGTACGCGACCGAGAGTGGAACTACTTCCGGCAAGTCCGCGAAGTCGCCATGTTCGTTTTGGAAGGTATGCGCAAGCATAAAGAGATCGGAAGTAGTCAGGAGGCTACTCTTCGGATCATGACCGATACCAGATCATCCGCCCGACTCGACCCGGCGCTATTGGCAACTCTCTGCATGGTCTCAGAAGTCGAGGTCGTCGGGGATCAACTGGAGCCCACCCCACCAGGTCAACCGACCATCTTTCCTGCGAAGTCGCCCTATCCCAAGTGCGAGCGGTGCTGGAACCTCCGGCCCACCGTCGGCCGGGACGCCGATCATCCGACCCTCTGCGACCGCTGCGTCCGGGTCGTTTCCGCGATCGGGAGCGGGGCCTGATCGTGAGCGAACCCGGCCCCCGTCAGCCTCCGATCAGCGAATCGCCCATCCGCCTGGCCGTGTGCGTGTCGGGCGGCGGGACGACCTTGCAAAACCTGATCGACCGGATCGGCGACGGCCGGATGTCGGCGGAAGTGGTCCAGGTGGTCGCCGGCAGGGCGGGAATCGGGGCGATCGACCGGGCGAACCGGGCGGGCATCGCCGTCGCCGTCGAGGAACGGGGCAAGCGGACCCTGGCCGACTTCAGCGCCTCCGTGTTCGAGCCGATCCGCCGGGCGTCGGCCGACCTGGTGATCCTGGGCGGCTTCCTGTCGCTCCTGGAGATCCCCGACGACTATCACCATCGGGTCATCAACATCCACCCGTCGTTGATCCCCGCGTTCAGCGGCAAGGGGATGCACGGCCTGGCGGTCCACCGGGCGGCGATCGAGGCCGGGGTCAAGCTGTCCGGTTGCACCGCCCATTTCGCCGACGCCACCTATGACACCGGCCCGATCATCTTCCAGATCCCCGTCCCCGTCCTGGGCGTCGACACCCCGGAAACCCTGGCCGCCCGGGTCTTCGAGGCCGAGTGCGAGGCGCTGCCGGAGGCCATCACGCTTTACGCGGCCGACAAGCTCCGGATCGTGGGGAGGCGGGTTCTTATCGTTTGACCCCCGAGCTAAATACACTCGATCATTTCATCCAACGACGGATCGTCCGACATCAACTCGTCAGCCGAGAATTTGAGAGGGATCGACAGTGCATCGAGATCCTGGAACTTTCGACCGGTGATCTGACAATCGGGCGATAATGTCAGAAGTGGGTGGTTCGCCAACATCTGATAGGTGTAACGGGCGTAATCGCCATCGAGTGGGGGACGATAATGCCCGCTGAAATTCAGGTTGATCTCGCTGACAACTCCACTCGGTTCGATGACAATCTGCCCGGCAGCCCCGACCTGGGCCCCGCCTGAGAGGATGTGATGGCCGTTCCCGACGATCAACCAGCCGTCGCGGTCAATCACGAACGCCTTCCTCCCGCTTGCGAGTCGTCCTAGGTCGGGCGAATATCTCGGCCGGGCAGGACCCACCACGAAACCAGGTTCATCCTCCGATTCGAGGGCGATAATTAATTGATCCTGATGCATTCCGTAGAGGCGGATGGGCCTCATGGGTTGGTAGCGAGCGAACGCATCGATCGTCTCCGGGTTGAATGGAGAGGCTACTTCGTCGCCTTGACCTTCGACTTCGAGGAGGTGCAGGCGGTCGGAAAGCTCGTCGATCCGTCGCCCCTCGACGGACACGAAGAACGAGCCGTGCTTCTCGCGTTTGAATCGGAAGATCGCCAGGGGGCTGACTTCCAGGGCGTGGTGATCGCGAAATGAGTCGATGACGAACCCGACGGTCGGGTGGTTCTGATCGGTGACATAGATTTGATAATCGAGACTGAGACAAAACACTTCGGCCACATTCCCGGCCCGGTTGATTCGGAGGTTGCCGGCGGCGCCGATCGGCCCACACCGCGTGAACGAGGCATGCGAGCTGAAATTGCCACGCTTGACCCGAAACCGCCCTCGTTCATCGAGCACGAAGGTGTAAAAACCGGCTTCAAGCGGGAGATTTTCTTCATACGGCTCGAAAAGCTCGACTTCTCCACGGTCGGTCCGGAAAGAAGTCGTGTAAAGCTTCGGCGGCCTCCGATGGAGAGAAAAGGTCTTGCGGGTCGAGCCCAGGATTTCCATGTTTCGGATCATAACCTTGATTGGAGCCCGTTAGGCCATGTTCAGGCAAGGGGTTTCACTCGACCGTCACGCTCTTGGCCAGGTTCCGGGGCTTGTCGATGTCGCAGCCGCGGAGGCGGGCGACGTGGTAGGCCAGGAGCTGGAGGGGGACGACGGCCAGCAGGGGTTGGACGATCTCGGGGACGTCGGGGATGGGCAAGAACACGTCGGCGAGGCGGGCGAGGTCGTCGTCCCCTTCGGTCCCGACGGCGATCACCGGGCCGAGGCGGGCGCGGACTTCCTCGACGTTGCCCAGGGTCTTGGCGTGGAGGACGCCCCGGGGGGCGACGAAGACGGTCGGCGTTTCGGGGTCGATCAGGGCGAGGGGGCCGTGCTTCATCTCGGCCGTCGGGTAGCCCTCGGCGTGGAGATAGCTGATCTCCTTGAGCTTGAGGGCCCCTTCGAGCGCCACCGGGAAATGGACGTCGCGGCCGAGGTAGAGGACGCTCCGGGCCTCGGCCAGCCGCTCGGCCGCCCGGAGGATCGCCGGCTCGGTGGCCAGGACCCGGTCGAGCCAGCCGGGCACGGCCTCGATGGCGTCGACCACGGCCAGGCCGTCGGGGAACGACAGGTTGCGGAGCCGGCCGAGGTGAAGCGCCAGGAGCGTCAGGACGGCCACCTGCGCCGAGAACGCCTTGGTGCTGGCCACGCCGACCTCGGGGCCGGCGTGGAGGTAGATCCCGCCGTCGGCCTCGCGGGCGATCGTGGAGCCGACGACGTTGCAGATCGCCAACGTCGGGAACCCGCGCCGCCTCGCCTCGCGGAGGGCGCCGAGGGTGTCGGCCGTCTCGCCCGACTGGCTCAGGACGAAGACGAGCGTCCGGTCGTCGAGCGGGGCGTTCCGGTAGCGGAACTCGCCGGCGTATTCGACCTCGACCGGCAGGTTGGCCAGCCGCTCGATCAGGTATTCGCCGGCCAAGGCGGCGTGCCAGCTCGTCCCGCAGGCGGCGAAGACGACCCGGCGGACCCGGCGGAGCTGCCTGGGCGTCATGTTCAGGCCGCCGAAGGCCGCGGTCGCCTCGGCCCGTCGGAGTCGGCCCCGGCAGGCGTCGCGGACGGTGTCGGGCTGCTCGCGGATCTCCTTGAGCATGTAGTGGGCGTGTTCGCCCAGCTCGTGCTTGTCCGGCGACCAGTCGATCCGGTCGATCCGGGGGGTGATCGACCCCCGGTCGCGATGCTCGATCTCGAAGTCGCGCGGGGTGAGGCGGACGACCTCGCCGTCCTGGAGGTACGCCACCCGGGCCGTGTGGGGGGCGATGGCCGAGGGGTCGCTGGCGAGCAGGTGCTCGCCGTCGCCGAGGCCGACGACCAGGGGGCTCCCCAACCGCGCCCCGACGACCAGGCCGGGGCAACGCGGGCTGACGGCGGCCAACCCGTAGGTCCCTTCGAGCCGGGGCAGGACCCGGCGGAGGGCGGCGAACAGGTCGTCGCCGTCGCCCAGCTCGCGGGCGATCAGGTGGGCGATCACCTCGGTGTCGGTCTGGCTCCGGAACCCGACGCCCTCGGCTTCCAGGTCGCGCCGGAGTCCGACGTGGTTCTCGATCACGCCGTTATGCACGACCGCGACCGAGCCTTCCCCCGCGCCGCCGAGGTGGGGATGGGCATTATCGTCGGTGGCCGGCCCATGCGTGGCCCACCGGGTATGGCTGATCCCGCACGACCCCGCCGCCGGCCGGTCGCGGACCGCTTCCTCCAGGGCCCGGACCCGCCCCGCCTTCTTGCGGAGGACCAACCGGTGGCCATCCAGGGTGGCCAGCCCCGCGCTGTCGTACCCCCGATATTCGAGGCGCCGGAGCCCCGAAAGCAAGATCGGGCTGGCCTCGTGCGTTCCGGTGTATCCCACGATCCCGCACATTGGCCGGGCCCTCCTTGTTCCGCGTGCGCCGCGCGTCCACCCTGCCCTGGCGGGCCGCTCAAATCGGGCTTCGACTCTCCGCCGCGGCCTGGGCCGGTTGATTCGAAGGGGTTTGCGGATAAATGTACATACTTTCGACATAAGTCCGGCCGAACATGGTGCTTTCGACCCACATACCCTTCTCCGACGGGTAGCGGGCGAGTTGGCGTACCGCCTCGCGGGCGATGGGCCGTCTTGGTTCGAGGAGGGTCACCTCGCTGGACTCGATCCGGAGGTCCGGCAGGGCCTTCACCGCCCGGATCACCGGCCAATAACAGTCCTTGAGCCCTTTGGTGATGACTTCCTGGGACACGATATTCAGCTCCCATTTCTGATTATCATTCGTGAATAACCAGAACGCACAGAGATAGTCGAGGCCCTCGCGGCGAATCTGGTCGAGCAGGATTCGTCCGTCCCCGATCCGATAAGCTACCAATAAAGCTCGATCCACGGGAGGACTCCATGTGGGACTTCGGTGATGGCGTCGATGAGCGTCCGGGCCTGGGCCCGGGACCAGCGAATGTAACGACTGTCTTCCTTCCAATTTTTCACCAAGTCCCAGTTGCTTTCAAGTTCGGGCTCATGGTCCTTGTCCGTTTTCAAGGCAACCACGAGTTGAGCCGTCTTGATCAATTGTTCATAATCGTGAGTATAGGCACCCCGGACGAAATCGCGTTTTGGGAAGTCATGACGCCTCGTCAGCTTCGCGACGCAGGCCTTGAGCCCGCATTCCACGGCGTAACCGGCCAGGTAGTAGGCCCCCGAGTACATCCGGGCGGCGAACAGGGCTTCGGCCTCGCGGACGCGGAGCCGGGCCAGTTTCTGGAAACCGACGCGGTTCACGGCGTTAACCTCGTGCTCGCCGAGATGTCGGTCAGGTTTTCAGGGTGAATGGCGTGAAGTCCGTATGGATGTCGTAATAGTCCTCGTTCTCGGCCCTCTTGAGGAAGGCGACCACCCGATAGGTCAAGGGGGTGGCGATCACCTCCCAGCCGACCTTGAGGCTATAGTTCATCACCATCACTTCGGCCAACCGATCGCGGTCCCAGATCCCGAGGAAGGCGACGGGGTAGAAGATCGCGGTGTCGCCCGCCTCGCCGATCATGGTCGAGCCGATCGTCCGGACCCAGAGCCAGCGGCCCCGGGTGGCGACCTTGATCTTGGCCAGGGTGAACGAGTTCAAGAACTCGCCCGCGAAGAAGCCGAGCATCGACGCCAGGACCACCCGGGGCGCCCCGCCGAAGACGGTCTCGAACGCCTGTTGGTTCGGCCATCGAGGGTCGGGCGGCAGGCGGAGCACGACCCAACTCAGGGCCGAGGCGAAGATCAGGGCCGCGAACCCCGCCCAGACCACCTTGCGCGAGCGGGTGTAGCCGTAGACTTCGGTCAGGATGTCGCCGAACAGGTAGCTGATCGGGAAGAACAGGACCCCCGCCCCGAACGTGAACCCGCCGATCGTCACCCGCTTCGGCGCCGAGATGAAGTTGGAGCAGATCAGGACGGTGACGAATCCAGCCATGATGAAGTCGTAATAGCGATACGTCCGGTCCTCGTTGCGTCGGGTCCGCTCGAAAGCTTCGAGGTCGTCGAGCCCGGGCGAATCCGGGGCCTCGTTCATGGCAATCCCCCCGGGCCGGGCTCGCCCGGTCGACCGTCGGACCGCCGGGCCAGGCCCAGGCCGAGGAGGACCATCCCGAATCCCAGGGCCAGGCCGGCATAGATCGGATATTCCACCGGGACGCCGGCGAGCGATCGCCCTCGGCCACCGGCGCGATTCAGGGCCAGCAGGCAGGCGATCTCGATGGCGGGACCGAGCAGGCGGAGGATCAAGCCTGTCCTCGGATTCATGGCCGAAACTCCGAGAAGAGGGGCACGGGTCGATCGGAAAGTCCTGGTCGATCGTAACGGCCCAAGGCTAGGCCCGCCAAGACCACCGGGGTGCCCCCCCTACCGATCGAGTCGCGATCCGATGCCGAGGGGCGACATCGCGGCGGTTTTCGTCGGTCTGTTCTTGCGTTCACCAGGAGCACTTCGCATAATCGAGCCCACGAGCCTGGTCCGGAGGGCCGCCCGGAGGATTCCATGAAACTTAGCACCGCGCCGACCCGGTCGTCGGGCCGCAAGATCGTCGGAGATTTCCCGACGCCGCCCGGGCTGGTGGCGGAGATCCTGGCCGCGCCGGGCCTGATCGGCGGGCGTTATCCTCGGGTCCTGGAGCCGACGTGCGGGCGGGGCCATTTCGTGGCCGGTTTGTTGGCCCTGGCCGAGCCCCCTCGCGAGATCCGGGGGTTCGAGCTGCAACCGGGCCACGCCGAAGCGGCCCGGGCGCTCGCGGGGCGGGTCCCCGGGGTCCGCCTGGTCGTCGAGACGGCCGACCTGTTCGCTGTCGACCTGGCCCGCGACGTCGCCTGGGCCGGGTCGGGGCCGCTCCTGGTCGTCGGCAACCTCCCCTGGGTCACGGTCGCCGGGCTCGGGGCTTCGGGGGCCGATGGCGGGCCGGCCCGGGTCAACGCGCGAGGGGCCCGGGGGATCGACGCGATGACGGGGGCCTCGAACTTCGACATCTCCGAAGCCCTCTGGCTCAAGCTGGTCCGCGAACTGGCCCCCCAGCGGCCGACGATCGCCCTGCTCTGCAAGACGGCCGTGGCCCGCGCCGTGCTCCGGGCGGTCGCGACCGACGACCTGCCGATCGTGGCGGCGGAGATCCGGCGGGTCGACGCCCTCCGATGGTTCCGGGCGGCGGTCGACGCCTGCCTGCTCCGGGTCGAGGTCGGGCCGGGCCCGAAGGCGACCGAGGCCCCGGTCTATCGAGACCTGGCGGCGACCGAGCCCGAATCGCGCCTCGGCCTCGGCGCGGGTGGCTTGATCGCCGACGTCGAGGCCTACGCCCGGTCGTCGTTCGCCGACGGGGCTTGCCCGATCGCCTGGCGGCAAGGGGTCAAGCACGACGCGGCCGCCGTGATGGAGTTGACCGTCGACGCGGGCGGCTCGCTCCGGAACAAGCGGGGCGAAGTCGTCGACGTCGAGCCCGACTTCGTCTTTCCGCTCCTCAAGGGGACCGACCTGGCCGGCGGGTCGCGGCCCCGCCCCAGGCTGGCGGTCCTCGTCACCCACCGGCGGCTGGGCGAGGATACCCGCCCGCTCGAACGGCGAGCCCCGAAGCTCTGGGCCTACCTGACCGCCCACTCGGCCCGGTTCGAGGCGCGGAAGTCGTCGATCTACCGGGGTCGGCCCCCGTTCAGCCTGTTCGGGATCGGGGATTATGCCTTCGCCCCGTACAAGGTGGCCATCTCGGGCCTGCACAAGACGCCCCGGTTCCGGGCGATCGGCCCGGTGGCCGGCCGGCCGACCCTGCTCGACGACACGTCCTATTTCCTCCCCTGCCGGACCCCCGAGCAGGCGGCGATCCTGGCCGCGACCCTGAACGGGGACGAGGCCCTCGACCTGGTCCGCGCCCTGGTCTTCCCCGACGCCAAGCGGCCGATCACCAAGGCGGTCTTGCGGCGGATCGACCCCCGGCCCCTCCTCGCCCGCGCCGACGCCGCCGGCCTCCAGGCCCGGGCCGAAGCCGAGTGGAAGGCCCTGACGGGCGGACGCCCGGGGTCGGCCCCCGCGAGCGGGCCCCTGGCCTGGCAAGATGATTGGGCCGCCGATTTTCCCGACCGCCCGACCCACCCCTCGAGGTAGACCGATGGCCTGCGCCACCATCCACTACAAGAGCCAGTCGCTTCAGAAAGCGTCGTCGTTCCACGTCATCTTCCCCGATGATCCCAAGGTCCCGCGGCCGTGGGGCGTCTTCTACCTCTTGCACGGCCTCTCCGACGACCACACGATCTGGGCCCGGCAGACCAGCGTGGAGCGGTACGTCGAGGGGCTCCCGCTCGTCGTCGTCATGCCCGACGGCGGCCGGGGTTGGTACACCAACGCCGTCGACGGGTACGCGCATGAAGATGACCTGGTCAAGGACATCGTCGGCCTCGTCGACCGGACCTTCCCCGTCCGAGCCGAGCGGTCGGGCCGGGCGATCGGCGGCCTCTCGATGGGGGGCTATGGCGCGATCAAGGTGGGGCTGAAGCACCCCGAAGTGTTCGGGAGCCTCAACTCCCACTCCGGGGCCCTCGGCTTCCCGCGGATGGACCCGGCGCGAGCCCGGCAGCTCAGCCCCGAGTTCGATCGGATCTTCGGCAAGGCCCCCTCGGGAGGGCCCGAAGACCCGTTCGCCATCGTCGAGAAGCTCGACCACGGCCGGGTCCCCCTCATGAGGATCGACTGCGGGACCGAGGACTTCCTGCTCGACCAGAACCGGGCGTTCCATGCCCACCTGGAACAAATGAAGATCCCCCACGAGTACGCGGAGTTCCCCGGCTCGCACAATTGGGGTTACTGGGACCTCCACGTCCGCGAGGCCATCGCCTTCCACGCCAAGAACCTGAAATTGGGCAACGACGCCGCCCGGAAGCCGTGAGCCGGGGGCCGCGTCGCGCGGCCCGCTCGCGGCCGGAAGCCCGAGGATCACCGAGCCGTGCTCCGCGAACTCTCCGTGCAAAACCTCGCCCTGATCGAGGACGCCCGCATCAACCTCCGGGCCGGCTACTGCGCCTGGACCGGCGAGACCGGCGCGGGCAAGAGCCTGCTCCTGACGGCGCTGGGGCTGGTCCTGGGCGGCAAGGCCTCGGCCGACCTCGTCCGCGCCGGTCGCGACGAGGCCCGCGCCGCCGCCGCCTTCGACGTGGCCGATCCCGACCTCAAGGCGGACCTGGAAGCCGTCCTCGGGGGCCCGATCGACGACGACCACTTGATCCTGACCCGGCGCGTCACGGCGCAGGGGCGATCGTCCGCCCACGCCAACGGCCTGCCCGTGCCCGTGGCCACGCTCCGGGCCCTCGGCGAGCGGCTCATCGACGTCCACGGCCAGCACGAGAGCCGGGCCCTGCTCGACCCCGACCGCCAGCGAGCCCTGCTCGACGCCTTCGGCGCGGTCGAGCCCCTCCTCGCCGCCTATCGGACCCGTCGCGAGGCCCACGCCGCCCTCCTCGGGCGCCGGACGGCCTTGGTCCGGGCCTCGGAGACCCGCGAACGCGAGCGGGCCCTGCTCGCCTTCGAGCGCGACGAGCTGGCCGCCGCCGATCCCCAACCCGGCGAGCATGACGACCTGGCCCGCGAGGCGCACCGCCTGGCCAACGCCGGCCAGGTCCGGTCGGCCGCCCAGGAAGGCTTCGCCCTGCTCTACGAGTCCGACCGCTCGGCGCAGGGCCTGTTGGAGAAGGTCGCGCGGGCGCTGGCCCCGCTGGCCGACGCGGTCCCCGAGTTCGCCGACGCCGCGGCCGACCTCGGCCGCCTGGCCGACGAGGCCCGCGAGGTGGCCTACGCCCTCCGCCGGCTCGGCCAGGGGTGGGACGACGACCCCGCCCGGCTCGACGACGTCGAAACCCGGCTGGCGTTGTATCGACGCCTGGCCGCCCGGTTCCGGTGCGAGCCCGACGACCTCGCCGACCACCGGGTCGCCACCGAGGCCCGGCTCGCCGCGATCGAAGGGGAGGACGCCGACCTCGACGCCCTCGACGCCCCCCTGGCCGCCGCCTGGTCCGAGGTCCGCGCCGCCGCCGCCGCGCTCACGGCCGGTCGCCGGAAGGCGTGCAAGGCGTTCGCCAAGGCGGTGCAGGCCCAGCTCAAGGCCCTCGGCCTGGGCGAAGCCCGCCTGGCCGTCGAGGTCGAGACCACCGACCTCGACGCCGGGCCCGCCGCCGCCCCCGCCCCCGAGGGCGGGGCCGACCGCGTCGAGGTCGTCTTCGCCCCCAACCCCGGCGAGGCCGCCCGGCCGCTCCGCAAGATCGCCTCGGGCGGCGAGCTGTCCCGGGTCATGCTCGCCGTGAAGACCGCCCTGGCCGAGGCCGACCGCATCCCCACCCTGGTCTTCGACGAGATCGACACCGGCGTCGGGGGCCGCCTCGGCGCGGCGCTGGGCCGGAAGCTCGCCGAGCTGTCGCGCCATCATCAGGTGATCTGCGTGGCGCATCTCCCCCAGATGGCCAGCTTCGCCGCCCACCAGTGGATCATCCGCAAGCAAACCGACCGGGGCCGGACCCGGACCACCATCACCCCCCTGGCCCACGCCGAGCGCGTCGACGAGATCGCCGCCATGCTCCGGGGCGATTCCGCCGCCGAGGGGACCCGCCAGGAGGCGCTCTCGATGCTCCTGGAAGCCGGCGGGGCGGGATGACCCGCTACTCGGCGATCCCTCGCCCCAGCGCCGGGACGACGGCGCGGAGGTAGCCGAGGGAACTCGCCAGCCAGTCGAGGTCGCGGTCGGGCCAGGGGACGGCCTCGACCACTTCGGGGCGGGCGAGCGAGCCTTCGGCGTATCGCCGCTCGCAGGTGGCGGCGAGGTGGACGATCGCGGCGAGGGATTCGGGGCGGAGTCCGGGGAAGAAGCCGAGCCAGGTCGGGTCGAAGATCGGCAGGTCGTAGGTCCTCGGGTGCAGCTCGATCGACAGGAGGAGGGACGGGTTGGCCCGGTGGAGGATCGCCAGGAGGTCGGGCATCGGCATGATCCCGGAGCCGATCGGCCGGGCCTGCCAGCAGAGCCCCCGGGGGGTGAACGCCAGCACGGCGTCCTTGATGTGCGTCGCGAGCGTCCGGGCGGCCAGCCGTTCGACCGAGGCGATCGGGTCGTCGAGCCGCATCGGCAGGTTGCCGGTGTCGAGCGTCACGCCGAGGACTTCGGGCGCGAAAGCGTCCAGGAGGCCGACGATCTCGTCGACCGTCGCGTCGGCGTGCGTCTCGACGGCAAGGGCGACCCCATTGCCACGTAAAGCCGGCTCCAGACGTTCCATGACGTTCACGCTGGCGTCCACCTGGTCGAGCCAGCGGACGTCGGCCCGGAATCGGTCGTGGCGGTCGCCCAGATAAACTCGCGCCCGGCGGCAACCCAGGGCGGCGACGGCCTCGACCTGGCGGGCCAGGTCCCGCGCGTGGTCGGCGGGGCTCACCGGCCGGCCTTCGCGACGGGCCCGCCGGGTCGGGTTGGGCGACGGGATGCCGACCTCCAGGGCCAGGCCCCGGGCGTCGGCCATCCGGCGGACTTCGGCCAGGCGAGCGTGATCGAGGTCGGGGGACAACGTGGCCGGTTCGAGGAACTGGACCCCCTCCAGGCCATGCTCGCGGGCGAAGTCGAGGGTCGCCTCCGGCGAGAGCCCGCGATGCTCGATCGTGTAGGCGTCGAAGCCGATCCGCATGGCGCGAAATCTCCGCGAGTCCCCGTTGCCGATCGGCCGCGCCGATGGGGCGCCGAGGCTCCGACGATCGCAGGCGCCCGGACCCTTGGCAAGCCCTCGGGCGATTCGCCGGGTCGAGCCCGGTCCGCGGCGCCGGGCCGCCGGTTTTTTCGGGCTGACCCAACCGCAACCCCCGCAACGGCTCGCGACCCCTTGGGACCGGACCCCGGGGGGAAAACCCCCGGGAGTGGGTTGACGTGCCTCCCGCCGCGACGTACTTTGACGACCGACCGGCGAGCACGACGCCCCCAAGGCATCACGGTCGTGACCTTCGCCCACCCCCACTTTCTCGGCCGAAAACGCGGAATACTTCGTCCGATCCCTTGGCCCGATTCCCACGTGCCGGGAATGGCCTTATGCTGGAAAAAGCGATGTGTCGACCCAAGGCGGCCAAGGAGGCGCTCGCCCGGTCCGATGCATCATGTCGCGGGGGACGATGGCGGCCTCGTGCCGTCGTTTCGCCCCCCGGTGTCCGGCCGCTCGGCCCGCGGTTCCGCCTCGGCAGGAGGTCGAGGCGCTCGCGGGCCGCGTCGGCCGGATGGGATGGAAGATGACTTAACCGCCAAGACGCCAAGATCGCCAAGGCAGGAGGGGGGAAGAAAGGCAGAGGTAGGAACTCACCAGGCATTGAAGAGTGATCGAGGTTCCAAATCTCTCTATCGCGGCTGGTTCCGCTCCTCCTTTCCTCTTCTCATCCGCTTCCTGTCCTCCGCGTCCTTGGCGTCTTGGCGGTTCGATTCTCCTGTTCCTACTCGCCCTCGAACGGGGCGCCTTCATAAAGCTTGAGATAGCTTTCGAACCGGCCCGGGTGGATCTGGCCCCAGTACACGGCATCCTTGACGGCGCACTCGGATTCGTGGGTGTGCGAGCAGTCGGGGAACTTGCACTTGGGGATGTAGGGGCGGAACTCGATGAAGTGGGCCTCGATCTCGCCCGGCTCGACGTCCCACAACTCGAACTGGCGGAGGCCCGGGGTGTCGACGACGTAGCCGCCGGATTCGAGGCGGATCAGCTCGGCCGTGGTGGTGGTGTGCTTCCCCTTGGCCGTCCAGTCGGACACCGCGCGGACCCGGAGGTTGAGGCCCGGCTGGATCGCGTTGAGCAGCGAACTCTTGCCCACGCCGCTCTGGCCCGAGAAGGCCGTCGCCCCGCTCGACAGGATCTCGCGGAGCCGCGCCAGGCCCCGGCCGTCGGCCGCCGACGTGGCGATCGTCTCGTAACCGAGTTGGGTGTACAGGCCGATGACCCACTGGTACGGGGCGATGTCGACCAGGTCGGCCTTGTTCAGGAGGATGATCGGCCGGACGCCCCCCTTCTCGGCCGAGATCAGGTAGCGATCGACCAGCGGGAGCTTCAGGCCGGGCTCGGCCAGGGCGGAGACGATCAGGAGCTGGTCGACGTTGGAGACGACCACATGCTCGCGGCGGCGATAGCCCCGGGTGATCGTCCCCTTCCTGGGCTCGACGACCTCGATCATCCCGTCCTCGCCGACGGGGCGGAACCAGACCCGGTCGCCGACGGCGACGACGTTCCGGCCGTCGATGGCCAGCGTCTTTAAGATCCGCCGGACGCTGCACCGGACCTCGCGGCCGTCCTCGGCCTGGACCACGGTGTTGAGGCCGTGGACCCGGACGACCCGGCCGATCTGACAGGCCGACAGGTCGACGGCGAGCCGGGGGGCGTCGTCGGGGTCGGCGCCGGCCTCGGGGACCTCGTGCATGACGGTCCGATGCCGGGACAGGTCCCCCTTGGCCCGGACCCGTTCGGTCGACGCGGCCTCGGGGGCCGAGGGGTCGGCCTCGCGGTAGCCCCGGGTCAGGTCGTTGGCCCGGGTCCGCTTCTGGCGGTTCTTCTTGAACGCGACCCGGACCTTTTTCTTCTTCGCCAAACACCACCCCCGGGCCAGTCGGACCAATCGACGACGAAGTTCCTCAGACTATGGCCGCCTGAACGCGCCTGTCAACCGCCCGCGCGGCCCGGGCGACTCTTCCGCGAACCAAGCGACTCGCCCGGCGCGTCCACCGCGATAATGTCCCGGGTGTCGACCCCACCGCGGGTATCTCGGTTCGAACCAGCGGCCGGGGGAGGCGGGCCGCCCCTGGCTTCGTTTCTTCCCGAAGGGGATCATCGGCCGGGGCCCGTTGGGTTTGTTTTTCTCGCTACGCAACCGGATTCCGGTCAAGTCGGGCGGCTGGTCGCGGGGATCGGGGCGGGCTTGGACTCCGTCGCCCGGATCGATCTCGCCATTTCCGCCGCCGGGCGATCCCTGCAAACTTTTTAGGAGTTACGCAGTACTGAACCCCTGTCCGTGCAATGCCGTCGAATCCGAGAGGGCTTGGGAACGTTGGGTCGGTCGGGGGATTTCTTGAGTCACCAATTGACCCCGAA
>JAABUQ010005010.1_pt1 | contig 21789 bp, 16 predicted proteins | sample 5560001 | NCBI WGS metagenome assembly JAABUQ01 (sample SAMN10711888, study PRJNA513371) | rock metagenome | isolation source: Antarctica rocks | place: Antarctica: Victoria Land, Finger Mt nord | collected 2015-12-18
TACCAGAGACGGAAAAGGCTGCTGCTCCAGCAATGCCAGAGTACTAGACCATTTCTTTCTAGCAAGAAGAGCGTGCCGTGCGAAGTCTTACCTTCGCACGGCACGCTCTTCTTGCTATTTAATACTTGCTAAAAACATGTTTATGAGACGACGAAATGTTTCATAATGCCTGCAAAAGAAATTGTTACCGAGGAACCCATTGTGAGAATGGAGCTTTGCCTAACACACCGCTCGTATGTTATAGTATAGAAGAACCTCTGTTGTCAGAAGCAGCCCTGAAACATGAGAACAGAGGAGGAGATATTTTATTTGAGGGAAGAGGGAAGTTGTGCCACAAACCCCCCACGTCGAGCGACATTTTACTGCAGGAGAGACCGTTCGAGATATCGTCATTGGCATGTCAGACGGATTGACCGTTCCGTTTGCTTTAGCAGCTGGCCTTTCAGGTGCAGTCAGTTCGACCACGATTATCATCACCGCAGGACTTGCCGAGATCGCGGCAGGCTCGATAGCGATGGGACTCGGTGGCTATTTGGCTGCTCGCAGCGATGCCGAGCATTATGCGAGTGAGCGCATACGCGAACAACAAGAAATCAAAGAGAAGACAGAAGCCGAAAAAGCGGAAGTGCTGGATGTTTTCACCTCTTACGGTCTCAGCGAAGCAGAAAGCACTCCAATTGTAGAAGCACTCAGCAAACGCCCAGATGCCTGGATTGATTTTATGATGCGCTTTGAGCTTGGGCTTGAGAAGCCAGACCCAAAGCGTGCGCTTACGAGTGCCCTGACCATTGCAGCGTCCTATGTCGTTGGAGGCTTAATTCCATTAAGTCCGTACTTCTTCCTCTCACCAGCAACCTCCGCCCTCCTTGTTTCGGTCATTGCAACCTTGCTCGCATTACTTCTCTTCGGCTATGTCAAAGGGCGTTTTACTGGCACAAGTCCTCTGAGAAGTGCTTTTCAAACAGCACTTATTGGTGGACTTGCAGCAGCAGCAGCCTTCTTGATCGCTCGCCTTATTTCAAGGTAGAGCCTCTCAATCCCTTAGGGTAGTGGTCAAAAAGGGGTGACTGTAGTATTCGGGACAAAACTGGTTCTTCAGAACAATCAAATGTGTATATATCAGAGATCATGCACACACAGTTAGTCGGCGGAGGGACTGAGCGGCAAGAGCACATAGAAGGTTGAACCTTCGCCCTCGACACTCTCGGCCCAGACGCGCCCGTTGTGGCGCATTACGATTTCGCGCACCAGATAGAGACCAACGCCAAGGCCACCAATTGAGCGATCCACACTGCTACCACGATAAAAACGCTCAAAAATGGAGTTCAGTTCGCTTTGCGGAATTCCTACCCCAACATCTTTGACCCACAGGAGTATGCTATCGGGTTGAGTTGCATCCCGACGTAACCCAACCTCGACTGGACTACCTACTGGACTATATTTGACCGCGTTATTGATCAAGTTGTTGATAACCTGTGTCATTCGTTGCTCATCAAAGCATCCCATCAGCGTCTCATGCGCTTGCACTCCTTGTAAGACGTGTTGGATGACATGATGTTTGCTTGTCATAGACTGGCTCTCTACCACGCGTTTGAGCATAGCCATGATGTCATGGGAGACGATTTGTAATTCCAACTGCATGTTTTCGAGGCGCGAGATGTCAAGCATACCATCAATCAAGCAGGTAAGTTGCCGACTCTGCCCTATAACTTCTTTAATGGCATGGTGACTACGAGAGCTGTCGAGGCTTTTCCCAGACTGGATATGCATTTGTAAAATTTCAGCCAGGCCCTGGATGCTGGTAATAGGAGTACGTAATTCGTGGCTAGCAAGGGAGAGAAACTCGTTCTTTTGCTGCTCCATATTTTTGCGGAGAGTGATGTCTTGAAAGACACTAACAGCGCCCATAATCTCTTGCTCTTTATTATACAGTGGGGCACAGGAGGTCATGAGGACGATACTACTGTTATCAGGTCGTGTGATAACCATTTCTCGACCTGTAATTGTTTCTCCATGCAAAGCATGCAGCAAAAGAAAATCCTTCGAGGAAAGATTTTGACCTTCCAGGTCTTTTACCGACCGTGCTAGAGGATTGCGATCATGAAGAGCATTCCACTGACTCTCTGGAGAAACTTGTAAAAGATGCTCCGCGGCACAGTTCATATAACTGAGACTTCCATCTACCTCCACTAACGTAATACCTTCAGGAAGCTGGTCGAGAATTGTATGAAGCCGGTCCTGTTCACGTTCAATGATAGAGTGAAGACGCGCATGTGCAAGTGCTGCAGAAATATGCGTCGCGCATCCAACAAGAGTTTGCACTTCATACCCATTGGAACGAACAGGTCTGTTGAAGGTCAATGCTAAGGCACCCTCGAAATACTCATGAAACCACAAGGGTATACAGATGTACCCACAAACTCCTGCCTGGACGAGGGGATGGTTATCTTCCATACGCTCCCTTCTCGCTTCAGCTTGTAAGTCTTCTCTAATAAATGGTTGATGATGTTTATAGGCTTGTCCAATGAACCATTGACTATCGTATGCAACATCAGAAATAACAGGCATTGGTGGCTCTATATTTGGGATAAAGCGTACTTGAAGCAGATGCAGCATTCTCTGTTCGGCATCCGCTACATAGATGCAAGCACACGAAGGGGTAAAATGATTACAGAGAGCGTCGAGGGTTGCGTTCCCTATTTTTTCAATGTCCAGATATTCACGAACGCTGCGTGCTATGTTCTCCGTTACCTCTAAGCGCTTTCGTTCCGTTTCAACAATGCGATTTGCCTGCTCCGCTTGCTGACGTGCTAGCACATATGACGTTACCTCGTTTTCTGTGAGAAGGAGTTGAACCAGTTCTCCGATTTCATCATACACAGGTTCAAGTGTCCAACTCCAGTACGAAGTAGTTCCTTCTTCTACATTGGTAACGCTGCGCTCCTCCGTTTGATGAGGAACACCTTCACGCTTTACCTGTTGAAGAATGTCCAGTAAGTAGTGAACTTCTGTATCGGGAACCCATGCTGGTATCCATTCAGTGAGAGAGTGCCCAATGGCACGTCCTTGTTGCCATGCAGGTTCGAGAAAGCTTTCAAAGCGGGGGTTGAGGGTGAGCAAACGAAAATCATGAACATCAAACAATGCCACACCGATAGGCATATGTTTAAAGATAGCGGATGAATAGGCATAGGAATCTATGCCTCTTTGGCTTTTCATCACAGTTTCTCTTTCCGATACTGTAAGGATAATAAGAAATATGTAATTTCCTCAAAGACTATACGCTATACGACAAGAAAAGGCAAGACAGTATAAAAGCAGGATTTCTCATCTCCTTGACATACCCGTCTCGTTCACCTATCATAAAGGATAAGATTTAACTATTAGTTAATCTCTTGTTAACACAGAAATAATATATACACGTTCCCTTTTAAGCGGACGAGTGAGGGTTAATCACGTGTCAAAACAGTATATTGGACATTTACCCAGCCATGATCCACTCCATCATTACCTACAATATGATATATTGCCACAAATAGGGCTAACTAATCACCCCGCGAGGTTTCGTGTGTTTCGGATGGGCGGTAGCAATGAAGTGTATCTTTATGAAGAGAAGCATAGCAACGCACAGGTGATAGGCAAATTCTTTGCGAGAAGTACGCATAGTGGTTTCCACTTGCCAGAAAAAGATCAGCGTATGGAGCAGGAATTTCACAATCTTCACATGATGCGTGGCTATGGCCTGGTCGGATATCCGCATGATGTTGTACGACCCCTCGGTTACAATGGCTGGTTGAATAGTTTATTGGTTGAAGAGTATCGCGGTGGGCAGTCATTAAGTAGTGTCATCACAGACGCTATTCTTTCGCGACAGACGGACAGACTCTATGGAAAGCTTACAGCCCTGGCGTACTTTCTCGCCACATTTCATAATCGGACAGCGAACGGGTATGGTGTTAACTTTAACGACGATTGCGCCTATCTTGACCGTCTTGTACGCAAACTCTCCAAGAACCAGTCAATCAGTTGGGACGAGGTCAATGAGTTCTCCTGGCTGCGCGACCGCTGGCGCGAACAACCCCGTATGTGGGAAGACCAGCAAGTACTTGTTCACGGTGATGCAACACCATCAAATTTTCTCTTTGGGCAAGGGCTTAGCGTCATCGGAATAGACCTGGAAAGGATGAAGCGAGCTGACCGTATCTTTGATCTTGGGCGAATCACTGGTGAACTTCAGCATTTTTTCTTGCAAATCACGGGCAACAAATATGCTGCTGAACCTTTTATCGGTCACTTTCTCTGGGAATATGCCTGTCATTTTCCCGACCGTCAGAGCGCGTTTACCTCTATCACTAGACGACTGCCTTTTCAAATGGGGCTTACCTTACTGCGTATCGCCCGCAACTCCTGGATCAGCAGCGATTATCGGCGTCGGCTCATCGAGGAAGCAAAAATCACGTTGAGGACTTTTTAATGGATATTCGTGCGCTATTATTTGACGTGAACGGAACACTTGTTGATATTGAAACAGATGAAGGATTAGAGGAGATTTACCGCGCTATCGCACATTTTCTGTTGTATCAGGGCATATCACTCCATCGCTGGGAAGTACGCGACCTGTACTTTCAGATTATGCAGCGACAACGTGCAGCGAGTCCCGAAAAGTTTGTCGAGTGGGATGCGGTTGCGGTATGGCATGACTTCTTACAGCAAGCAGGAAGCGATTATACCCGTGCCTTGCCCCCGGGAAAGCTGGCTCAGCTTCCTCTCTTTCTTGCGGAGTTGCACCGAGGCATTGCCCGTAAGCGGCTCCATCCCTATCCCCAGGTACAAGAGACTCTTGACCAGTTGCGCTCACGCTATCGTATGTCCGTCGTTTCCGATGCTCAGAGTGCCTATGCTGTGCCCGAATTGCGTGCGGTAGGGCTACTCAATTACTTCAATCCTGTCATCATCTCTGGTGACTATGGGTACCGCAAGCCTGACCCGCGACTCTTTCAAAAGGCACTTGCCAAGCTAGAGGTACGACCAGAACAGGCTCTCTATATTGGGAATGATTTGTATCATGATATCCTGGGGGCGCAACGGATAGGAATGAAGGCTATTTTCGTCTCGTATGATCGTGCCAACATAGCATCTGAAGCAATTTTGCCCGATTATAGCATCTACACCTTCGCCGAGTTAATCCAGGCAGTCAACCATTTTGTGATGCTTGGATAACGCTATTACGTTTTTGTAACCTGCCAACGTATGTATGAGTGTCCTGATTTGTACACTACAGCTTTCAAAGGAGCATACATACAATGCGATTCGCAAAAACGCTTCTATTGCTTGGATTTCTTGTTCTGCTAACGTGCGTACTTGCAGCCTGCGGCTCTACAAGCACTACCGGTGCTTATGCCACCAGCAGTCCGACCACAACACCTGATACAAGTGCAACAAGTCCTACGGCAACGACAGGAAAATCCTATGCAACGCCAACTACAAGCACGAGCAATACGAACGCAGCAACAGTTAAAACAACTACGTTAACAATTAATGGCAAAGCAGAAACCGTTTTGACGGATGCACAGGGCATGACACTCTACTATTTCACGCCTGATACCAAAACAACTACAGCTTGCACTGGCGGCTGCGCTAGCACGTGGCCTCCACTGCTCACTACAGGGTCTAATATACCTACAAGCGTAACAAACTTGCCAGGCAAACTCACCGCACTCGCGAACAAGAATGGCACCCAGATACAGTACAACGGTCATTTCCTCTACACATTCGCAAGCGACTCGGCTCCTGGTCAAACACATGGTCAAGGAGTTGGGGGTAAATGGTTTGTAGCTACAACAAATCTTATGTAAAACTTAGTAAGAGATGTTATAGATATCAACGGGCGCTCCTCCTGGAGTCGCCCGTCTGTCTCGGTATTGGAGTAGCGACGTGAATACATCACGCGATCCAGATGCACAAGTGGAGCAGGAATTTCAGACATTTTATCAGGAAAATCTTGGTATTGTCTATCGCTACGTATATAGCAAAGTAGGGGTGCGCGAAGAGGCAGAAGACCTGACAGCACAAATATTTATGAAGGCGGCACGAAGCATTGATGCGGAGCGTGGTCAGCAAAGTATGCAGAAATGGCTCTTTCAGGTCGCGCATACAACAATTGCCGACTATTGGCGTTGCTACTATCGTACATCAACCAGTTCATTGGAAGAACTTCTTGACAGTGGGTGGGAGGGTCCAGCGGAGGCTAACCCTATTTCCGTGAGCATAACACCTACAGAGAAAGTACATTCTATCCTGCGCCTCTTGCCAGCACACCAGCGCGAGGTGTTAACTTGTCGCTTTTTGCTCAATCTCTCAATTAAGGAAACGGCATCGAAATTGAATTTAACTGAAGCGAATGTGAAGGTGTTACAATTTCGCGCACTTAAGCGTGCGGCAGAACTTGAACCTATCAGTACCGATATACAATAACAGTAAGTTTACTGCTATCAGCGCGGAGAGAAATTATGGCGGACGAAGATCAGGAACGATTTGAAGACTATGTAGAGTTAGAACGCTATATTGAGGAATTGCAAGCTGGCAAGCGTGCATACCCACCGACAAATCTGACACCAGAGCAGGCACAGGTCTATCAAACGGCGGCATTCTTCCGCTCTGTTTCTCCTGAAAATGCGGAGCCACGACTCGCATTTGCTGAACAATTGAAGGCACAGCTTCTTGAAGCAAGAGAGGATCAACAAGCTGCATCACATAGACCTCTACCTATAGAACAAGAAAATAGAGCACTAGAAGAACAAACGCCTCCTGAGCCTACTCCTGTCGAGAAAAGAGGGATTGCGAAACCGGTACATTTCTTTTCGCGTCGTGGCCTCCTAACTGGTGGAGCGGTTGCCGCGGCTTCACTTATGATTGGTGTAGGTTCAGAATACATCATAGAGCAAAAGGCTGCATCTACCAATAAGGATAACTCTCCTACATCACGACCAAGTACACACCTGGAAATCAGTACTGCTATACCAACAGCATGGCATTACGTGACAACACTTGCAGCACTAGGACAAGGAGCGGTACGCTTCACATCAGATACGCTTGTTGGCTATGTCATTCGCGAAAGCAGTACAACACAGGGCAATCAGATCGTCGGACTATCTGCTGCCTGCACGCATATGGGCTGCATTGTGCAATGGAAAGACACCGACCGCCGTTTCCATTGTCCCTGCCATAGTGCACTCTTCGCGGAAGATGGTACGCACATTCACCTCAACTACAACCTTGGGTTGCCGCCCTTACCCCACCTGAACACAAAAATCGAAGATGGCAAGGTGTATGTAGAGGTTCCACGCTAAAAACAGGTTCATGCGCTATCGCCTTGCCACAAACGCTGCATCTCCTCACTCGTCTGTAGGAGTGTTGCTAGCGTGCCTTCGGACTCGACTTTGCCGTCTTTTAGCACGATGATATGGTCGGCGCGTTGAAGCACAAGGCGGCGATGTGAGACGACGAGACAGGTACGTTTCTCAGTGGCAAAGAGCTGTTCCCATAGTTGCTGCTCTGTCTCCACGTCGAGCGCACTTGAGAGATCGTCGAAGACCAGGAGTTCGGCGTTGCGTACCAGCATACGTGCGGCGGCTGTGCGCTGTACCTGTCCACCGGAGAGCTTGACGCCTTTGGAGCCGATGATTGTTTGTAGACCATGCTCTAAGCCTGTAATATCGCGCTCTAGCACGACGGTACGAATTGCATCTTGTAGATTGACAGATTGTTCTGGTAAGCCGAGCAGAATATTTTCCTGTAGGGTATCGCTAAATAGGTGTGGCACTTGTGGTGTGTAGGCACTGCGTGGTGGCACAAAAAAGGTGGCAGGGTCCGCAATGTTCTCGCCGTTCCAACGAATATCGCCTGCATCTTTTGGCAAGAGTCCCAGCAAGACACGGAGCAATGTCGTCTTACCTGCCGCGACACGTCCCGTAATAATGGTGAGTGAACCACGCTGCAAACGTAGGTTGACGCCTTCGATGCCTCGCCGTGTATCAGGATAATGATAGGCGAGATTTTTTACCTCTAGTTGTTCTAGCGCATGAGTTTGGGTCTTTATAGGAAGTGGCATTTCTGGTAAGGGACCCTTGAGATATAAGGGTTTAGGAGCTACGAGGGTTTGAGGTGGAGCCCCTTGAAGCAGGGCTGCCATACGTTCAAACGAAACTCGCGTTTGTGCGTATTTGGCTAGTGTTGTTCCAAAGCATGACGTGAAGGCACTGACATTGCCAAGGTAAAGGATAAATATGGCAAGATCGCCCACACCAAGATGAGTTGTGTGTATATTGAGTGCAATAAGAATTAAGATACCTCCTGTTCCCAGCCCAACGGTGTTGCCTAACACCGCATCTAGCCCATCGGTCAACACACGGTCTCGCAACATATGTATGCGGCGTCGTTCGTTTAGAGTGTAAAAGTGACGCACTATAGACCGTTCTGCACCCGCTACTTTGATAGCTTGAACAGAGTTGAATATCTCACCAATGCTGCTACTAACTCGCCCTGTCGCCTCACGGCTAGTCTCGCGATATTTTGTGAGTCGTTTTTGCATGCTCTGCACAATCGCAACAATACAGCCAAGCGGCACAAAAACGAGAAGTGTAATCATTACATTGATGTGCAGCAAAATAACAAAGGCAATAATTGAATAGATTCCTAAGCCTGTTACGGCATGAATCCAGCCAAACATCACCGAGACATTTTGTGCATCATCGCGGAAACGGTTGATCACCTCACCAGGAGCGTCAGATAGCGCATGACTACCAGGAAGTTCGAGAATACGCTCCAGCAGGTTACGCCGCAACAATGCCTCACTGACAAAGAAAGAGAGAGGGCGTACCACTCCTTCGCCTAATACAATCATAAATCGTGCTAGTGCCGCTGCTACAAGGAGCGCGAGGAAAAGCCAGAGGCCATAGCTCAAATGCTTACTTGTGGACAAGATATTGAAAAAGCCTTGAATGGCAAGGCCGAACACAAGACGTCCTACAAAAAACTGTGTTGTTACGACTACACTACCAATAAAAAGCCAGGGCCGATAGCAAACGATACGCCAGAGGTATTGATAGGTTTTCAAGTGCGTACCTCCTCTAGTCCTGTTTGTAACAAATGAGCAAAGTGTGAGTCAGGATTGCCTGCTAACGCTTCGCGGCTTCCATATTCCAGCACACGACCATCTTCTAACACCATGATTTCGTCAACATGCAGTAGCGTGGAGAGACGGTGCGCGATAATGACGCCTGTGCGACCAGAGAACAACTTTCTCGTTGCGCGTTCAAGAATATATTCTGTCGCTGGATCAAGACGTGATGAAGCTTCGTCGAGTATGACGAGTCCGGGGTTGGTAAGCAGGACGCGGGTAAAGGCTAGCAGTTGCGCCTGCCCTGCTGATAAGCCTTCGCCGTTGGTACCTAACTCGGTATCTAGTCCTTGTGGGAGCGCGGAATACCATGCAGAAAGCCCTACATCATTCAGTGCTGCTATAATTTGTTCGTCTTGCATTGATGAGTCAAAAAAGGTCAGGTTGTCACGTACTGAGGCCTGAAAAAGCTGTACATCTTGTGTGACCATACCGATACGTTGCCCTAGCATATGGAGTGATGTGTTACGGATTGGCACGCCTCCAATAGAAATTTCACCAGTTTGCGGGTCATACAAGCGAAAGAGCAGGCGCGCAATTGTTGTTTTGCCACTGCCTGTACGTCCCACGATGCCTAGCACCTTGCCAGCTTTTAGGGAAAAATTTAGGGAGTGTAGGATGAGTTCATGCTCGTTATAGCCAAAAGAAACGTCGCGGCATTCGACGGAGGTTGCTCCTGGTGACAATGGTGCTCGCTCTTGCCCATCGACAATCATTGGTTGGATACACAGTAATTCTTCGATACGCTGAATACACGCTTCAACCTGTTGCAAGTCCTGCAATTGTGTTTGGATCTCATCCAAGGGTTCGGATAGACGATCTTTATAAGTAAACATGAGATAAACGGTACCAACCGTGACAACACCAATACTCCACAGATACGCACCCAATATAAGCGTTAAGGCGCTTCCAACAATGAACAGAAGCAAGAGAGTAGAGCCAATCAAATACGAAACGAACTCTGCTTTGCTATTCGCCACTTGCCAACGTCGCAGAAGCCTATAGAAGCGAAGCATGATTGCCTGAGTAGCACCGTTGGCACGAATATCCTCTGTTCCAACGAGATGTTCGCCAAGAAAGCTAGAGAAGTCCGCATTTACCTGGCGTAGTACCTTCCATAATGGCGTTGCACGGCGTCCAATGGTCATAAGGAAGGTGAAAACGAACACGACGAAAGCTGTCAGCACCACGCCTACAAGCCAGTTAATTTGAAAGAACAGCACTATTACGCCAATTACCATTAACACACTACTGAGCAGGTTAATGGCAAATTTTGAAAAGAAGTTTGAGAGTGCATCAACGTCTCCGTCGATACGCTCAATCAGTTCGCCAGCAGGGTGTTCTTTATGAAAGGCCATGTCGAGCAAGAGGCAATGGGCAACAAGATCAGTTCGTAGTTGGTTTGTCGCTGTCCAGGCCACGTTTTCACTAAGGTAGATTACGGCGACGGAAACGACCTGGTTGACAATTGCAACGACAATAAAGAAGAGAGCGGCATAGAGAAGAGATGTTGAGGCACCTCCACTCAGGGCGGTGTCGATAAAATAGCGCAGTATTTGGGGATTGAGTAGTTGCAGGCCAACGTTGACAAGCAGTAACACAGCCATGAGTGTTGTTCTAAACCACTGGGGTTTGAGGTAAGTTCCCAACAAAGATAGATAGCGTTTGACCGGAAGGCGCATGAAAGGTCTCCTTTGTCATAAAACACAAACGATGCAAGAGAAAGGATACCCCATAAAAGGATAAAAAAACATCGTCCATCTGGACGATGTGTACTGATTGACAAATGCGATATAATAGAGGTGTATAAGAGAAGAAATAAAAAACAGCTGGCCTCATGTTGTGAGGCCAGCTGTTTTTTATTTTAGTTTCCTTCGAGTGCTTGCTTACCAACGGCGGCGATAGCTGCGTCATCAATTGGGGGATGCTGTAAGCCTGCACGCACATCACGATAGTAACGTTGCAGTGGCATATCCATTGAGAGGCTCGCGGCTCCTACGAGGCGCATAGCAATATCAACGATCTCGATAGCGTAGTTGCTTACCAAATATTTCGCTGCTGCAAATTGGCTGGCGGGTATGCTGTCCGGGTCCTCGCTGAATTGTGCGGCCATGCCGTACAGTACGGCGCGACTCTGCAAAAGCGCTAGCTCCATCCTTGCCGTCTTCTCCTGAATATGTGGCACGCTAGCAATTGGCTTGTCAAGCGAGGTTGGTTTACGTTTACGAGCAAAGGCAATTGCCTCGTTGCGAGCAGCGGTGGCGATGCCGAGATAGACAGCGGTTGTTGGAAATGTCCATGCGGCAAGGCGTGTCTGGATGGCAGGATTTGTGAGAACTTGAGTGTCAACGTGCGCGTCGGCGTCTACATGTACGTTATCGAGAAGCAGGTCATTACTGCCACTACCACGCATACCCAGAGAATTCCATGTCTCTTTGACCTGCACACCCTGAGCAGTACGAGGGATGAGAAACGAGCCGCGCTCTGTGCCAGGCGGCGGTAGATTTGTTGTATCTTCAATGCTACAGCTTACGATAAAGAATGAGAGGATAGGGCTGCCCGTGGTAAAGGTCTTGCGGCCTGTGACGATCCATGAGCCATCTTCCTGGCGGCGTGCAGTCGTAGTTGGTTTGCCGCCACGGCTGGGGCTACCGGTTGCAGGTTCACTCGCGGCAGTATTGATTACGGCACCATCGTTCACAACGGCCCGACAGAGACGCTCGAAGAACTCGTTATGTCCCATAACATTTTCTGCCAGTCTCGCGATATTGATGAGGTGCATACTCATGACAAGCGCGGTAGCACCATCGCCTTGCGCCAGTTGTTGCTGTGCCAGTGTTACTTCAAGTAGATTAGCACCCCAACCGCCAAAGTCGCGCGGCACTGTTAGCGTCAGATAGCCCGATTCTTGCAGGTCTTTGTAGTTTTCGACCGGGAATCTGCCCGCCCAATCGTTCTCGTTTGCACGCTTTGCGAAGGTGGTAGCTAGTTCGCTTGCAATGGCAACAAGTTTCTTTTGTCGGTCAGTTGTAGGATAAGCAGGGAAAGCCATGAATGATATGTTCCTTTTATTTTTGTTAATCATGATGTAGGAGCCTACACGGTGTTACTCTCGATTAAGTATGCGGCGTGTAGCACAAGAGTATGCACACGATTTATGAAGACCTCGAAGCGTGCATCCTGTGTTTGTCCGCGTTTCCAACGAGCATAAATCTGCTGTAGGATCACTGCGAGTTTGAAATACGCGAAGGCCATGTAAAATTGCATTGAGGAGATATCACGCCCACTCTTCTGAGAGTATACCTCAATAAATTGTTTGCGGGTGAGAAAGCCGGGCGATGTTGTCACTGTTGGCAAAACGACCTTCATATCCTCAGAGTCATCTGGTTGGATCCAGTAGCAGAGTGAAACAGCGAGATCGAAGAGCGGGTCGCCAATCGTCGCCATCTCCCAGTCAAGGACAGCGGTTGCTTGTGTCACATCCTCAAGACTAAACAGCATGTTGTTCAGTTTAAAATCGTTGTGAATAAGCGATGGGGCGGGACTAGGAGGAATATGCTCCACAAGCCAGCGTGTGAGTGGCTCAACCTGTGGTATCTCATCGGTCTTGGCGCGGCTATAGCGCTCGATCCAGCCTTTGACCTGGCGCACCAAAAAGCCTTCGGGATACCCTAGTGTGCCCAAGCCTGCCGCTTGCCAGTCAATAGCGTGAATGTGTACGAGCGTATTCACAGTGGTCAGTGAGATACCATATCCAATCTCCTCGCTTGGCGTCACTCCTGGTGGAAACGTATCGTTCAGCACAACACCGCGTTTGCGTTCCATCACATAAAATGGCACGCCCATGATGCTCAGATCGTTACAAAAAACATAGGGTTTGGGTGCTAATGGAAATACAGGATGAATTCTTTGTAGTAGGCTTGATTCACGCTCCATATCGTGCGCTTTTGGTGGCACAGGGCCGAAGGGAGGACGCCGCAAGACGCCTTCCCACATGCCGATTTGCAGGAGGTAGGTCAGGTTAGAGGCTCCAGAAGGAAACTGACGCACCTGCAACGTGCCTTCCCCAAGCCCTTCGATATGTTCGCGCAAATAGCGTTCTATCGCTGGCAGATCAAAACTTTCACCCGTACGAACGGCTATCGTATCTTCAAGCTGCATAGTTACCTCGCCTCTCTCAGAATGTTTTTCTCTTGGGCAAAGTCAATGAAGTATTGGATGGATTGTGGATTAGCCATTGCATCAACACTGATAGCCTTGTCCACAGGCATACCCAGGAACAGTTTCTTGACTGGCACCTCAAGCTTTTTACCACTTAATGTACGTGGTACTTCGCTAATCTGTAGTATCTCATCTGGAACGTGATGTGGTGAGACATTGCGCCGCAACTGCTCTTTGATGCGTGCTTTCAAGTTGTCATCTAGTACTACACCATTCTGTACTACGACGAAGAGCGGCATATAGTATTTTCCGCCTGGAAGTTCGACGCCGACGATCAGACTGTCGAGTATCTCTGGAAAGCCTTCGACGATACGATAAATCTCGCTACTCCCCATTCTAATGCCCATACGGTTGATGGTGGAGTCGGAACGCCCATAGATGATCGCGCTGCCTGTAGGAGTAATGCGAATCCAGTCGCCATGTCGCCAGATGCCGGGATACATCTCGAAATAGCTGTCGAGATAGCGTTTGCCACCTTCATCATTCCAAAAGAAGAGCGGCATAGAGGGCATCGGCTCGGTAATCACCAATTCGCCTACTTCATCAATAAGTGGTTGTCCTTGCTCATCGAATGCCTCAACTCTCGCACCTAGCCCACGCCCCTGTATCTCACCTTCATAGACTGGGAGCAAGACAGAACCACCAACAAAACCAGAGCAGACATCGGTACCACCGCTCATAGAGGCCAACCATACATCTGGCTTGACGTTCTCATAAATCCAATGGAAGCCTTCGGGTGGTAGTGGCGAGCCGGTAGAGCCGATCTCACGTATGCTACTCAGATTGTACGTCTTACCTGGAGTAATACCCGCTTTCATACAGGACGTGATATAGCCCGCGCTCGTACCAAAAAGCGTCATTCCTGTATCCTCTGCGAACTTCCAGAGGATGCCCATGTCGGGATACCCGGGACTACCATCGTACATGAGGACGGTTGCGCCAATGAGCAGACCACCAATGAGCAGATTCCACATCATCCAACCGGTTGTGGTGAACCAGAAAAATCTATCGCCTTCTTTCAAGTCCAGTTCTAGTGAGACACTTTTTAGATGTTCTAGCAGAATACCACCTTGTCCCTGTACAATCGCTTTCGGCAAACCTGTTGTACCAGAAGAGTACAGCACCCAGAGCGGATGATCAAAGGGAACCTGCTCGAACGTCAAGGTAGAGGGATGAGTGAGCACCTCGCTCCACGCAACTGTGTTTGCTAGCGTAATGGGTTCAGCCTCGCCAAAGAGATACGGGAAAAGCACCGTTTTTTGGACTGTCGGCAATGCTTTCTGCAAATCTACCACAACCGAGCGTCGATCAAATGTCTTGCCACCATATTGATAGCCATCAACGGCGAAGAGTATCTTCGGTTCAATTTGTTTGAAGCGGTCAATGACACTGCTTGTTCCAAAGTCGGGCGAGCAACTTGACCATGTAGCTCCTATACTCGCACAGGCAAGAAAAGCAATCAACGTCTCCGGCAGGTTGGGCATATATGCAACCACTCGATCACTCCGTTGTACACCCAACTCACGCAGTGTATGGGCGACGGCCCCAACTTTTGTGGTTAGCTCATGCCATGATACTTCTCGTAGCTGATGACGCTCGGAACGGAAGAGGAGCGCAGGACGTTCAGAAGAGGCGTTTCTAAACACGTGCTCTGCGTAGTTGAGCTCAGCACCTGGAAACCATGACGCGCCGGGCATCTTCCTCTCTACAAGAACTGTTGTATACGGTTTTGATGCCTTGATAGCAAAGTACTCCCAGAGCGAGGCCCAGAAAGCTTCAAGATGATCAACTGACCATTGCCATAAGGCATTTCGTGTTGCAAAGCGCAAGCCCTTTTTGTCTGCAAGCCAGCGCATATACCGCGTCATGTTGGCTTGTTGGCGCATTGCTTCGGTTGGTTCCCATAGAGGTGTACGATCTCCACGTAGAGTCGTCATGCAGTGTCTCCTTCAAGGACTAGAAGAGATATTTTTCTCATTATATCCCCTCGCAAGAGGTCTGTGGGAATACGTCCTTATCGATCCTCGTGTGAGCATACAGATAGGCAAAGACAAGAAGCGGAAACCGATGCATCGGTTTCCGCTTCTTGTCTCTAGCTAAGCTTAGTCCACAGCAGTCTCACGCTTTTTCTGCCACACCTGATAATCTACAAATAAACCGCCATCAACAACAAACAGTGAAGAAAGAGTAGTTGCGTTGTCATTGACATGCTCTTTCACTTTGAGCCGATAAATAGCAAGATCGGTAGCGTGTTTTCCTGTATAACCAATTCGTCTTGCGATACCACATACACATTCTGGCTTGTCTGCCAGGGCAACTAATATTCGTCCCAGTGTATGCCGTGCAGTTATCTGTGCGATGGACACGACGGGTATGTACGTCTCCTGTCTTTCCTTGTTTTCTTGCTGATGCATAATATCCTTTCTTCTCACTCATAGAGCCCAGAGAATTCTTTAAACTTTCTTGCAAAAATATTATATAGTATTTATTTTTGCAAGAATTACAGGACTGGTGCGTATGATGTCTGTAAAGCGTCCTTCAGAAAACGTAAGAGCATCTGATTTGTTTTTTCTTCCACCTCTGGTCTTATCTGTTTGCGCTCTTGTAGTAGATTGATACAGCGCTGATACACCTGGTAGAGATGGCTAGCATCCTGTTCTTTTGCAGAAACAGTCAGACGATACGCTTTGAGTGCTTCCTGAAAACTTTGGTTAGCACACTCGTAGCATGTTTCAGCATATTCTACTCTTGTTGCGGCATGTCCCAACATTTCTGCAACCTCGCCAGCAGCAAACAGCACAACGGCACGTGTCATATCCTGGCGAAGTAACGGATTTGAATGAAGAGCAGCCTGGGGTATGCGTAGCAATCCCTGTACCCGATTTATAAGGGAGCTTTCCGTCAATGTAACAACATTGTGTACCAGCGCCCAAGGAAATGCTGGCTCTCCAAGGGTATCTAACAGATGTTGACACAGATGCACAGCGACAGAACGCTCACGCGTTGCTGTTTCTGTGTATTCGTTTAGTTGGGCAATTGTGGCACGCTGAGCTACAACACGGATGAAGTATGCAAGAGCAGTGTACAAGGGAGTTTCTAATTCAGCTATGGAATTTGCCGTATCGGGTTCCCATGTGAGAAGAATTTGGCGACATTGCTCCTCGGCTTCATCAAGGAGAGAGGCACTATTGATAGACGGCATTTTGCCCGTCGTTTTTGCCTTTTCCTGAGCAGCTTGTCGTCTTCGTGTACTCAAATCAAGTAGCACCATAGCCTGAGAGAGACGTGCTCTTGCCTCTCCTAGACGGCCACTACTTACCTGATACAGTGTTCTACTTTGCACAAAGTAGTTGATGGCCCGCTGAAATTCACCCTCTATCTCATCTATTACTGCTTGTATAGTGGGCATGAGTGCAGTGCTATGATAAACGTCAGCATAGGTGGAGTAGCCCAATTTCAGGTATAACTGTGCGGCTGTTTTTATATCCTGTGTAGAGCGAAGTAATTGGCGTGCTTGCTCAAATTGCTCGCGTGCCTGCTTATACACACCCAATGCATAATAGTCGCTGCCGCAGTGAAACTCAACTTTCAAACGGAGTGCAGACAACATCGTAAGCGCATCTTTTTCTACTCCATCTCCGTCCTCTAACTTCCTCAAGCCACCAAGAGCACGTTTGTGGTAGTCCAGAGCAGTAGAATACGACTGCGTATAATAGTAGTTTGTGCCTAACGCATCAAGGATAGCAGGCCGATACCTGAGTGGGGCAAGCGACAATGCAAGTTCTAAAGAGTTCAACGCAGTAGAAAAGTCTTCCTTTTGCTGTGCTATCAATCCCAGCAAAAAGGCATAACGTCCTTGCACATCAGACGAAAGTTTTGCGGCGGCATCGGAAGTGAGGGGTGGGAAATCGCAGAAGCAGGGCAAAGAGTATAATTCAGTACCTTCGAGTAAAATGTCGAGCAGCGGGAGAACTTTTTCTCGCACAAGTTGTTCGTGATCGGTATGCACTTGTAATTCAGACACCATAGGCGTGGATTTCATAGTTTCTGCTTGCAGCAGAAATCTTTCAAAGTAGTCCGTATGATGGCCTAACTGTTCTGCAAAAAAGTGCAACGCCTCATAAGAAGGCACAATTTTATCACGCTCTATCGCACTTACATACGACTTTGAGAAGCGCTCTCCGCCCAACTCGGTCTGTGTGAGACTCTGCTGACGGCGCATTTGGCGAATGGTTTCTCCAATAGATAACTGCATAGTTTCCTGCATATCTACTTCCTCTTCGTTCCTCTCTTTGATCCTCACGGCCCACTCGTCACCACTACTTGATATTTTGCTTTTCTTGTCTCTTTCAGACAATATATCCCATAATGTATGCCACCTATTGTACCTCTTCTGTGAAGATAAATCAAGAAATGTAAGAGAATTGGTTAACTAAAATTCCATATATTTCTCAAGAATTTAAACAGCAATAAATTCTGTATAGACTATACGAGCGAGCAAAGCCCTAATGGTCTCGTTTTTGCATCATCTTCCCATATGCCCTACAATATGTATCAGATGATAATGGGAGGCGACAAGGGCATCCCTTTGCGAATGTCCTTGTCTTTGCAATATATGAATACGCTGATACCATACACGACAGATAGATGTTTTTTATGACTAATACACTTCTTAATGAACACGCAGCACAATACACTGCGTTTCTTGACCGTTATAAATCGGTACTGTTTGAGACACTACATGATGCGGTAATACGTGCAGAACAGATGCATAAAAGTGTAGTTGCCAGTTTTGCGCTTCCAATTGAGAGATTTGATACTATTCGCGCATTCACTGGTGTGCAGCAGACCGGACTTGGCGAAGTTTTCTTTTGGGAGCAACCTTCTGAACAGAGTGCACTTCTTGGTATTGGTACTGAGACTACAATTGAGACAACAGGTAATACTAGTGCTGTAGATGCCGCTGTGCAATGGCGAGCGTTGCTACAAGAAGCTGTGATTTCCTCCACAGATGATGTACAAGAGACAAATGCTGTTTATGGACGTGGGCCAGTATTCTTTGGCGGCTTCGCTTTCGACCCGAACAATAGACGTACCCAACAGTGGGAGGGTTTCCCTGATGGCTTGCTCATCCTACCACGCTTCCTGCTAAGCTATAGTAAAGAGCATACTACGCTTACCATAAATGTGTTACTTCATGCAGACGATGATATAGAGCAGTGCTTCCGTCGCATCAACAATGATGTACAGCACTTGATTATGTCAATAAGAAGTTCCTCAAGTATAGAGGATCAAGCACAGACAGGAGTGCTCTCGTTACAAGACACGCTTCCGGCAGTTACATGGATGCACAAAGTCGCTGGAGTTGCTAGCAATATTCGGCATGGGCTGTTTGAAAAAGTCGTACTTGCTCGTAGCATACAAGTCGCGCCACCTGTTGAGACTTCTTTCGATGTGAGTGCTGTTTTGAGCAGGTTGCGTCAGAGCTATCCAGGGACCTACATTTTCGCTCTACAGCGTGGTGCGCGCTTCTTTGTGGGGGCCACTCCTGAACGACTGGTGCAGGCACAGAACGGACAGATACACACGATGGCGCTTGCCGGCTCTGCACCGCGCGGCATAACACAGGAAGACGACGAACGACTAGGTGCTGCGTTATTGCATAGTGAGAAAAATAGCGTTGAACATGCAATTGTCGTTGCCAAAGTACGCGAGGCGTTGCTTGCCCACTGTAGCACGGTCTCCGTCTCTGATACACCGCAGTTGCTCAAGCTTAAAAATGTGCAGCATTTAGAGACGCCAATTGTTGGTGAACTACTACCAGGTCGCTGTATTCTTGACGTGATGGCGGACTTGCACCCTACTCCTGCTGTTGGTGGTTTTCCACGGAAAGAGGCGCTTGCAACGATTCGACGTGTTGAGGGGCTTGACCGCGGTTGGTACGCTGGCCCACTTGGTTGGATTGGTGCTGGTGGTCATGGCGAATTTGCCGTTGCGCTCCGCTCTGGCTTGATTGCAGCGCATGAAGCAACGCTTTTCGCGGGATGCGGTATTGTCGGCGACTCTGACCCACAAAGCGAGTATGAGGAGTCATGCTTAAAGCTCCAGGGCATGCTCCGAGGGTTAGGGGAGCGGAATTGAGATAATGATGACACAAGTTTCAGAGATATCACCACTTCTTCGCGATGCGGCGAATCCAACGTACGCCTATATCTGTGCATTTGTAGACGAGCTACAACGAGCAGGGGTACACAACGCTGTCATTTGTCCTGGTTCGCGCTCGACACCACTCGCGCTAGCGTGTGCTGCACAACCAGGCATTCGTACTTGGATGCATGTTGATGAACGTTCTGCCGCCTTCTTTGCACTTGGCATAGCAAAACGCTTGAGTCAACCCGTCGCGTTACTTTGTACCTCTGGTACGGCTGCGACGAATTTCTTTCCTGCGATTGTCGAGGCGAAATTGACGCATGTGCCTCTGCTGGTGCTTACCTCTGATCGTCCACATGAGTTACGCGAGAATGGCGCACCACAGAGCATCGACCAAACACATTTGTATGGCTCACATGCTAAATGGTTTGTTGATGTGGCCCTACCAGAAGCAACAAATGCAGCTTTACGCTATATTCGTACCATAGCAGACAGAGCAATCGCGTTTGCCACAGCAATACCAGCAGGTCCTGTACATCTCAATTTTCCATTGCGTGAACCGCTCACACCTGCCCTCATAGCAGATCAACCGCTACCATCAGTAGTGCAACGCGATGCAGTTGCATGGTTAGGCCGTACCAACAATGAGCCATATGTAACCGTGCGGGATACCGGACGACACGAACCCGATAGTGCAACAATTGCACATCTTATTGATCTGACCACTAAAGCAAGGCGTGGGCTTATTATCGTTGGTCCACAAGAGAATACGGCGTTACGAGAGCCACTTGTGCAAGTGGCACGTCTGCTGGGTTATCCAATTCTTGCAGACCCGCTTTCACAGATGCGGAGCGACATGCACGATACGAGCAACATTCTCACGAGTTATGATGCGTTTCTGCGCATAGACACATTTGTAGAAGTCATGCAGCCAGAGATAGTGCTGCGTTTCGGTGCTATGCCGACCGCGAAGCCTGTGCTTACCTATCTGAAACGCTATTCCTCTTGTCCACTGCTTGTTATTGACGGCAACGAGGATTGGCAGGAACCAACGCAACTCGCAACAGAGATACTACACGTTGACCCTGTAGCTTTGTGTGAAGCGCTCACAGTAGGGACCGATGTAGCACGTCCTTCTTGGCGGCATGTTACAACCGATACAGGACCTGCTACATCGGTCCCTACAGAATGGCTAGCACTATGGAAACAAGCGGAGGAATATACAAGGCAAGCTTTGCAAGCAACTCTTCAAGATTTTACTGCGATGTTTGAGGGACGTGTCTTTACCGAACTGACACACCTTTTGCCAGAGAGCGCCATGCTCTATACGGGAAATAGTATGCCTGTCCGTGACCTTGATACGTTTTTTTGGGGGAGCGAACGCTCTCTACGCATTCTGGGCAATCGTGGCGCAAATGGCATTGATGGTATCATCTCAAGTGCTTTAGGAGCAAGTGCGATTGCTCATGGTCCGAATGTTCTTGTGCTCGGTGATCTTTCTTTTTTTCACGATATGAATGGGTTGCTTGCCGCGAAATTGCACAAGCTCAACCTGACGATCATTGTTATCAATAATGATGGTGGTGGCATCTTCTCATTTCTGCCGCAAGCCGACTATCCAGAGCATTTTGAGCAACTCTTCGGTACACCCATCGGTTTAGATTTCAGTCACGCGGCTTCTCTGTATGGTGGACACTATCAGCACGTCTCCGATTGGGAACAATTCCGCGGAGCAGTGCAGCGTGGTATGCACGATGGAGGCTTGCATATCGTCGAGGTTCCGACGGAGCGTGAAAGCAATGTACATATGCATCGGCAGTTGTGGCAAAGCGTCGCGCAGGCCTTGACTTCAATACTTGGAAAATGAATGACAATGCATATACATGTTAATGGCGTTTCAATTGGCGTCAAAATCGTTGAAGGGTTGAAACCAGGGCACCCACTCGTTCTCCTACATGGTTTTACAGGAAGCGCTGCAAGTTGGGGTAGACATCTTGAGACGTTAGCACATGACGGATTTCGCGTTATCGCCCTGGATATGCTTGGACATGGGCTATCGGACGCACCATTAGACCCGCGACGGTATACAATAGAACAATGTCAGGCTGATATTCTGGCTGTGCTGGATACATTGGGAGTTCACAAGGGCGAGGCAATCCTGCTTGGCTACTCGATGGGTGGGCGTATCGCGCTCTATACGGCATTCTCTGGTTTCTTTCGCGCATTGATTCTTGAGAGTG
>JAABUQ010005013.1_pt1 | contig 21780 bp, 17 predicted proteins | sample 5560001 | NCBI WGS metagenome assembly JAABUQ01 (sample SAMN10711888, study PRJNA513371) | rock metagenome | isolation source: Antarctica rocks | place: Antarctica: Victoria Land, Finger Mt nord | collected 2015-12-18
CTCAGCACCGAGCAGCTCGCTCCGTCACCGTCCGCAAACCGCCGAAGGAGGTGAGCTAACCCGCAGCTTGAAGTCCGGAAGGACGCCGCTCCCCGAAAATCTCATCCACAACTCTTGACGATATCTCGTTTCCCTGCTGCCCCGGTTGGGGGGGTGCGGTGGGCCCCCACTGCTGGCCATCCACCATCGCAACTGTTGTGCCTGGTCGCTATACCACCCTGGTGGTACCGCCGAGCCCGTTTCCGCCATCGGTGAACCTCCTGGTCATCCGCTCGGCCGTGTCGCAGGCTAGCCCGCAGGTTCGGTGCATGGCTCACAGGGAGGGCGCGGGGGGTTAGAGGGAGGGGTCGCGTCGCGGGCACCGAAATCCGTCGTCCAGCAACGGATTTCGGTAGCCAAGACGCCGACGTGGTGCCCCCGGTTCCCTCGGGCTCGTAGCCTTGACAAGGTAGTTAGTGACCACTAACCTAAACACCATCATGAGTCGCCTGACCGCCGACGAGCGGCGGACCTCGGTACTGGCCGCCGCCTTGGCCGAGTTCGCCCGTCGCGGCTATGACGGCACGTCCACCGAGTCGATCGCGGAGCGAGCCGGGATCTCCCAGCCCTACCTGTTCCGACTCTTCGCCGGCAAGAAGGCCCTGTTCATTGCCGCCATCGAGTCTGGCTTCACCCGGGTCGTGCGAACCTTCGAGCGCGCTGCCGAGGGCCTCGACGGCGAGGCCGCCCTCCAAGCCATGGGTGACTCCTACCGGGAGCTGCTCGAGGATCGAGAGCTGTTGCTCTGCCAGCTTCAGGCGTACGCCGCCAGCGATGACGCTGACGTGCGCACCGCCACCCGCAAGGCGTTCCGGCGCCTGTGGACCAGCGTCGCCGGATTGAGCGGCGCCGAGGGAGAGGAGCTCGTCCGTTTTTTCGCCATGGGCATGCTTTTCAACGTCTCGGCGGCGCTCGATCTCGACGAGATCAACCAGGAGTGGTCGCGCCTGTGCTCAAAGCTGCCCGGTTCGTGGTCGGCTGGCCCCGACCCAGCACCACCGAAGCCCTGAGCCACCCCGGATCCTTTTCCCGCAGTCTGCTGTCTCGTGAAAGTAGTAATCAACCACTAAGCTAAGGAGAGTTCCCGATATGACGCCCCGTACCTGGACCTATGTAGTGGCCGCCGTGGCCGCCTTCATGGTCAACCTCGACAACCTGGTGGTCACCACCGCCCTTCCCCAGATCCGGCTCCACCTCCATGCCAGCATCTCGGGACTGGAGTGGACGGTCAACGCCTACACCCTCACCTTCGCCGTGCTGCTGCTCACCGGCGCCGCCGTCGGCGATCGCTTCGGGCGGCGTCGGGTCTTCGGCGTCGGGCTGGCCATCTTCACCGTTGCCTCTGCCGCCGCCGCCCTGGCACCGAGCCCTGAATTCCTCATCGGGGCCCGAGCCCTCCAGGGACTCGGCGGCGCCATCGTGCTCCCACTGTCGCTCACCCTGATCTCAGCAGTGGCCCCGCCGGAGCGCCGCGGTGCCGTGCTCGGCATGTGGGGAGCCGTCGCTGGCCTGGCCGTGGCCGCCGGCCCACTGATCGGCGGGGCCATCACCGAAGGAGCCTCGTGGCAGTGGATCTTCTGGCTCAATGTGCCGATCGGCCTCGCCGTACTGCCCTTGCTGCGTCGGGTACCCGAGTCGTTCGGGGCCCACAGTCCTCTCGACGTGACCGGCGTGCTCCTTGGATCGGCCGGCCTCTTCGGCGTGGTCTTCGCCCTGATCCGCAGCAATGGCGCCGGCTGGAGCAGTTCCGAGGTCCTGCTGCCTCTGATCGCCGGTGGGGCGGTGCTGGGGGCCTTCGTGGCTTGGGAGAAGCGGACGGCGCATCCCATGTTGCCGATGCGGCTGTTCAGGAACCGGACCTTCACGGCGACCAACATCGCCGCCCTGCTGTTCAGTTTCGGGATGTTCGGCTCCATCTTCCTGCTGGCCCAGTTCCTCCAGACTGTGCAGCACTACTCACCGCTGAGCGCCGGCCTCCGCACCCTGCCATGGACGGCCATGCCCATGCTCGTCGCCCCCATCGCCGGGCCGCTGTCGGACCGCATCGGGACCCGCCCGTTGATGGCCGCCGGTCTGGCCATGCAGGCCGCAGGCCTGGCGTGGTTGGCCAGCCTGCTCAGCCCGACGGTGTCGTTCGTCGCCCTGCTGGCGCCGTTCGTGCTTTGCGGCGTGGGTATGTCGCTGTTCTTCGTCCCCGTGGCCAGCGCCGTGCTGGGGAGCGTGGCGGCCTCGGAGGAAGGGGTGGCGTCGGGTACCAACAACGCCATCCGCGAGCTCGGCGGCGTCCTGGGCATCGCCGTGCTGGTGGCGGTCTTCTCCGGCCGAGGCAGCTACGCCACCTCTGCGTCCTTCGTCGCCGGCACCCGTCCTGCCATCGTGGTTGGTGCCATCGTCGTGGCCATCGGGGCGATAGCGGCGCTGGCCACTGCGGGTCGCCGTAGGGCGCCGTCGGCGGCCGACCGGATCGATGAGGGAGCAGCGGTGGCTCTGGCCAAGGCCTGACCGCCCACGGTGACGGTGACGTCGGATGGGCCAAAACGGCGGCCTCGGTGGTGAGGTCGAGACACGGACCCGGCGATGGCCGGGGTCGGCGGCATACCGCTCAACAAGCCGATGGTCGGCATGGCAGACTCCGAGGCGTATGCCCTGTTGGCCAACCGAGCGCTCTCTCTCGGCGGACGAGGACCCTACGTCGTGCAGGCGGCAGTAGCTTCCCTCCACGCCGACCAACCCCGGGACCTTCCACGCATCGCCGCTCACTTCGACGACGTCGAACGGCGGTTTCTCGGGCGGCGGTTGGCCGCGCTCGACTTGGCGGTGAAGCCCTGAGGTGGGGGTTCGGCCGGTTGGCCCCATGACCGGCTCGCTTCCCGCCAGCGCCGACGCGGTGGTGATCGGCGCCGGGCCCAACGGTCTTGTGGCCGCCAACGTCTTGGCCGACCGAGGGTGGAACGTGGTGCTCCTCGAAGCGGCAGACGAGCCGGGTGGAGCGGTCCGCAGCGGAGAGCTCACCATCCCGGGCTTCAACCACGACTACTTCAGTGCGTTCTATCCGCTGGCGGTGGCGTCGCCCGTGCTCTCCGCACTCCACCTCGAAGATCACGGACTGCGATGGCGGCGGGCCCCCGTGGTCTTGGCCAACCCGACGCCGAACGGACCGACCGCGGTCCTTTCCACCGATCTCGAGGTCACCGCAGCTTCCCTGGAGCAGTTCGCAGCCGGCGACGGGCCCGCGTGGCGAGGCCTCTATGAGCGATGGCTGAGCCTCGACCCCCACCTCGTCAACGCTCTGCTGCGTCCGTTCCCTCCGCTGCGCAGCGGGGTCGGCCTCATCCACCGCCTGACCCGGATGGGCGGAGCGGCGGAGATCGCTCGCCTGGCGCGCTTCGCTGTCCTGCCGGTGCGCCGAATGGCCGAGGAAGGCTTCGCCGGCGCCGGCGCCGCCCTCTTGCTCGCCGGCAACGCCGCGCATACCGATCTCGGCCCCGAGTCCTCGACGAGTGGGCTCTATGGCTGGCTTCTGGCCATGCTCGGCCAGCAGGTCGGCTTCCCCGTTCCCCGGGGCGGCGCCGGTGAACTGAGCGGGGCACTGGCAGAGCGCTTCGCTCGGGCCGGTGGTGATCTGCGTTGCGGCCAAGAAGTTACGCGGATCGAGGTCCGAAACGGCCGGGCCCACAGCGTGTGCACGTCAGGGGGCGAGACCATGCATGCCCGGCGGGCCATTGTCGCCGACGTCGACGCGCCATCCCTGTACCTGCGCCTGGTGGGCACTGATCATCTGCCAGCAGCATTTGTCACTGACTACTTGAGGACGTTCGAATGGGACACCGCCACCGTCAAGGTTGACTGGGCTCTCGACGCTCCGATCCCCTGGCTGTCCGCTCCATGCCGGCAGGCTGGCACGGTCCATCTGGCTGACAGCGTCAACCACCTCTCCGACGTGGCCAACGCGCTGGCCACCCGGCGGGTCCCGGCCCGGCCGTTTTGCGTGATGGGTCAACAATCGATGACCGATCCCACCCGAATGCCCGCCGGCGCGGAAACCGCCTGGGCCTACGCCCATGTACCGCAGCGAGTCGAAGGCGATGGTGGGGGAGAGGGACTGACGGGCGACTGGGCCGGGGGCGACGCGGAGCGTTTTGCCCAGCGGATGGAAGCCATGATCGAGTCGCTGGCCCCCGGATTCCGAAGCGCTGTCGTCGGGCGCCATATCTTCAGCCCCGCAGACCTGCAGGCGAGCGACAGCAATCTGGTAGGCGGAGCCCTGGGGGGCGGGACCAGCCAGCTGCACCAGTCGGTCGTGTTCCGACCAGTCCCCGGCCTGGCCCGATCCGAGACGCCGATCGACGGGCTCTACCTCGCCTCCGCATCGGCCCACCCCGGTGGTGGCGTTCATGGAGCCTGTGGAAACAACGCAGCACGCTCGGCGCTCCACCACGCCGCTCTTGAACGCAGAGGGCTGCCCAGCCGACCCCTCAAGATCCGCCGTGGCCCCAACCATTGACCCGGCGCAGCCGACATGGCGGCCTCAGTCCTGAGTCACCTTGATGAGTCCGTAGATCACACCGGGGATGTGGCCAAGAAGCTGCAGGAGGAATGCCCAAAGAACCTCGAGCGTGGGTCCTTTTTTGATCAGAACAGCGACAAAGGGGAAGAAAAAGCAAAGAATAATGAGAAATACTTTCATCGCCCGACCTTACCAGCGTCCTTGGCGGGCGGACGGGACCGCTCCTGAAGGCTACGGAACCGGCTGGCGGGGAGTGAGCACCTCGTCGACAAGCCGTAGTCGAACTTGCGCCCGGTTATCCCGTGTCGCGCCAAGCGGTCGTCAAGCATCGCTTGTCCGCACTCGAGCGCCACCTGGCCGAAGAGCATCGAGCTCGACCAACCGAGGACTGATCCGGTGACGCCACGCGGACCTGTGCAGCGCTCATCACCTCCGGGCATCCGACGCTGATGGCGGCAAGCGCACCGCAGCGAGGATGTCGGCCAGCTGGGCGCCCCCCAGGGTCTCGTGGTCGGCCAGGGTCGAAGCCAGGGTCTCGAAGCCGGCTCGGTTGGCTTCGAGGATGCGCCGCGCCGCCTGCTCCTGGTCGTCGAGGATGCGCCGCACCTCGGCGTCGAGATGTTCGAGGGTGGGCTGCGAGGCGTCGCCGGCGGCCAGGTAGTCGCGGCCCAGGAACACCTCGCCGCGGTCTCGCAGCACCCGGACCCGGCCCAGCCGCCGGCTCATCCCGAAGCGCCCGGCCATGTCGCGCGCCGTGCCCGTGGCCCGCTCCAGGTCCTGCTCGGATCCGGTGGAGGGATGGCCGAAGACCATCTCCTCGGCGGCGATGCCGGCCATGGCCACGGCGATCTGGGTCTCCATGTCGGGCTGGGTGAGGATCACCCGGTCGTCGTCGAGGACCGCCACGTGGCCCACGCCCCGGCCTCGGGCCACCACCGAGACTTTGTCGATGTCACCGCCGTGGCCGAGAGCGGTGGCCACCACGGCATGGCCGGCCTCGTGGCAGGCAATGCGGTACTTGTCATCCTCGGAGATGATCCTCGCTCGGCGCCTGGGCCCCGACGCCACCCGCTCCACAGCCTCGTCGAGGTGCTCGGCAGAGATGGCCGAGGCCCGGTCGCGCACGGCCAGCAGGGCCGCCTCGTTGATGACGTTGGCCAGATCCGCACCCGAGAACCCCGCGGTGCGGGCGGCCACGGCCACCAGATGGCGCGACGCGTCGACGAGGGGCCGGGAGCGGGCATGCAGGCCGAGGATGGCCAGGCGTCCGTCGCGGTCGGGGCGCTCCACGGTGACGTGGCGGTCGAAGCGCCCGGCGCGCAGCAAAGCGGGGTCCAAGATGTCGGGGCGGTTGGTGGCGGCCATGACCACCACGCCCTCGGCGGGGGAGAACCCGTCCATCTGCACCAGCATCTCGTTGAGGGTCTGCTCCCGTTCGTCATGGCCCTGGCCCACCCCCGCGCCCCGTTGGCGGGCCACCGCGTCGAGCTCGTCGATGAAGATGATCGACGGCGCCGCGGCCCGGGCCTGGGCGAAGAGGTCGCGGACGCGCGCCGCGCCGATGCCCACGAGAGACTCGACGAACTCCGAGCCGGAGATGGAGAAGAACTCGGCGCGCGCCTCTCCGGCCACCGCTCGGGCCAGCAGGGTCTTGCCACACCCCGGAGGTCCCATCAACAACACCCCCTTGGGCGCCAGTGCCCCCAGGGCGGCGAACCGGGCCGGATCGGCCAGATAGTCACACACCTCGGCCAGCTCGATGATGGCCTCATCGGCGCCGGCCACATCCACGAACCCCACTCGGCGCGACGCTTCGCTCTGGCGGTGACGCTTGTCGCCTACCCGCCCGAAGGAAAGCAGCTCCCCGGTCCCCGAGGCGTCCTTGCCCGATAGCGCCAGCAGCAAGGTGAACAGCACGGCCAGGACCACCAGGGGCAGGAGGAACTGAGCCACGAAGCGGACCACGCCTCGAAGCGACTGGGAATCCACGCTCACCGGGGCCCCCGAGGCCACCACCTCGGAGAGCAACTGGGCGGTGGCGGCGTCGCTTCGGGGATAGGCCGACCAGAACTGGTGGGCCGGGCCCCCACCCTTGGGGGCCAGGGTCCCCACGATGCGGGCGTCTTGGTCCAAGAAGCGAGCCGACTGAATCCGATCCGCTCCCGCACACGAACCGGCCGGCGCCGTGGCCGGGGCTGGGGCCCCGGCAGGGGCGGGGGCGGGTGCGGGTGCGGTCGAGCAGAGTGCGTCGCGGCTCAGTTGGCTGAGGCTCAACGCCTGACCGGGCGACGAGGGGCTCAGCCACCACAGGGTCACCCCGTAGAGGGCCACCAGGACCACCAGGGCCTTGATCAGCAATCCCGGCCCCGACCATCCTCCCAGGCGATGCCGCCGCGGTGGGCGGGCACCGGGGCCCGGGCCCTTGGGCTCTGGGGCCCGGGCCCCCGGCGCGTCGGGGTCCGGCGGCGGGGTCGTTGCCTTCGACATTGTCTCGGTCGTCAACGCCGTCTCCTTGACGCCTTCTCAACACCCGGGCAGGCCAGGCAGGCCCGGGACTGGCGACGCCGGCCGGCCACCACGACGCCGCCGCCGACGACGATCGCGGCGCCGGCAACCAGGAGCGGCCGGCCCCCGCGAGCAGCGTCGCTGCGTTCCGATCGCACCATGGCGTAACGGGGGGCGCTGCTCGGACCCCCCTCGGTGCCTGCGACCATGGCCGGGTTGGCGGCCGTCTGACCGGACGATTTCACCATAGGAAGCATGGCCGGTGCGGGGGGACTGGCGCCAACCGGTACCAGAGCGGGCGCCGGGGAGGGAACCGGAGCCGGAGCGGGAGGCGCACCCCCTCCGCCGCCGGGGCCGGCAACCGACCCGGACTGCTGGGAGGGGCCGTTGGTCGTCGGGCCCGCGGCCGGGTCGGCAGCGCCGCTGTTGGTCGGCGGCGGGGGGCAGGGCGAGCCATAGGTGGCCCCCGGCGAGGCCGTCGACGTCCCGTCGGGGGTGGAGACCGTCACCGCGGCACTCGAAGCGGTCGACGCCGGGCTGACCGCGATGATCGTGGTATCGGAGACGACTGCGACGTTGTTGGCCTCTTTGGCCCCGAATTGGACCGCCGTGGCGCCGCTCAGATGGGTGCCGGACACGATGACGGCTGTCCCCCCCTCAGGGGGCCCACAGGTTGCGCTGAGCGTCTCCACCCGAGGGAGCACCAAGAGGTAGGTGAAGCCGTTGACAGCGACGGCCGGCTCACCGGATGCGGTGGTGACGGTGACGTTGACCGGGCCGGCGCGGTGCGCCGGGGTGACGGCGAAGATGGACTGGCCCCCGCCTGCGGGGTCGGTCCAACATGGGCTCTTGCCCCCCGCCGGCCCACAGGTCAACACGGTGCTGTCGAAACTCACCTGGGTGGCGCCGGTCAGACCTCGTCCGGCGATGTCAACGGTGGTCCCGCCCTGGCGCGGCCCGGAAGGCGGGTTGATCCCGGTGCTGGCCTGCGGGTTGGTGTCATAGAGCTCGGCCCCACCACGGTGCCCGGTGCCGTCGGCGCCGGCCCCCACGGCCAGCACCTTTTCACAATTGGCTCCGCAAGCCGTTCCGCCGACGCGCGCCGCCGCCGTCGCCACCACGCTGGGGTCTGACGCCGTCGCCGTGCGCGCTCCGGTGCTGGCCCATGTTCCCGACGGCGGGTCATAGACCCGGCCCGGTGGTGGCTTGGGCCCCCGGTCTGTTCGGGCCGCGCCGTTGTCCAACACCAAGATGTCGCCATTCTCCAAAAGGGTGGCCGAACCCGCGACACAGCCGCATCCGGCGATGGTGGTCCACGCGCCGGGTCCGCTGGGTGTCGGGGTATAGCTCTCATTGCGATCCGCATAGCCGCCGACGTCGGTTGAACCAAGGGCGAGAACCTCGGCCCCGTTCGGGTCGCCCCTGGCGATGGCCACGAGTTGGGAGCCGACTCCGTGAGGAAGGGAGGGAGATCTCGCAGCCGCCCAGCTCCCCGTGCTCCCCCCGGCCGGATCGAACAGCTCGGCGGTGGTCCCGGCCACCACCAGGACACGACCGTCGACCAGCCGTACCGCGCCTTGGTCCCGGAGATAGGTGCCGGAGCGTAGTGGCGCCGCCGGGGTCCAGGTGGTGGTCGTCGGGTCATACAGCGCGGCATTGGCGACCGACCCTGCGCTCGCGTCGCTCACCCCCACGACCAGCACCTTGTTGCAGTTCGAACCGCAATTGCCACCCGTGAGGGGCGTGGCCGTATAGCGGTAGAAGGCGTGGTCGGAAGGCGGCGCCGGCGTCCAGCCGTCGCTGCTCGGATCGTAGACAGCCCAGGTCGATCCCCCTTTGTTGTAGAGCACTTTGCCGTTGGGCAGAGCGGTCGAGGAGGTCTTCGGATCCGCCGAACCGCCCCCTCCCGAAAACGCCGCGGGGATCCTGGCAGCAGTGGTGAAGCCACCGGTCATCGGGTCGTAGATCTGGGCTCCGGCCCCGCCCCCGGCGGTGGCCGTGGTGACGAAGACCTTGCTGGAGCCGGCCAAGCTGACGACGTCGAGGATGCGTTGGTACTCACCTTGGGGATTGCCGGCCGTCGGTGTCCAGTGCCCGCTCCCGCCGGCAGATGGGGCCGGCGATGCTGACGGTCCAGCGAAGACCAAGGTCCAAGCCGTGATCATGCAGATCACCGCGCCCAGGGCCCGGCGCCGGCGTCGCGCCTTCACCTCGAGCCGCCCGCCGGTGTCAACCGTCGGCCAGGCCCGGAAGCGCGGCGCAGATCTGCAGCCGCCCGTCGAGGCCGGGTCCCCCGACTACCTCGGACCGGCTCGCCACTTCCCCGACCTCCACCCAGCGATGCGCAGCACGCACCGAGCATAGCGTTGCCCATCCCGACGCCCCGATGGTCTGTCGTTCAGCCAGCCGGACCAGGGTTACCGGAGAAGAGGCCCAGGTCCTGGCATTGGGCGGACCGAGCAGGGAGCCATGATGTCGTCGTGGCCGAACAAGGCAGGCAAGATGCTCGCCCACCTCCCAGGCCCCGGCAGTCTCTGTGGAGCGACCTGACCGCTGGCGCCGAGCACGGGCCGCTTCCATTGCTGATGCTGTTCCTGACCGTGCTCACGGGTGTTGTCGATGCCGTGAGCATCCTCAGTCTGGGCCGGGTCTTCGTGGCCAACATGACGGGCAACGTGGTCTTCAGCGGCTTTGCCATAGCCGGTGCATCCGGGTTCTCGTTGAGCGCCTCGCTCGCCGCCCTTGCCGGCTTCATCCTGGGCGCAGGAGCGGGCGGGTTGTCGACCAGGCGTGCGGGTCGGAACCGTGCGGGCTTGTTGCGCAACGCCGTTGCCATGGAACTGGGGCTCATGATTGCCGCCTTGGTGCTCTCTGCCATCGCCGGTACTCCGTTTACCGGGCCGATCTCGAACGTGCTGGCGGCATTGGCGGCGGTGGCCATGGGACTCCAGAACGCTGTCGTGGGCAAGCTGGCGGTCCCCGACATGACGACCACGGTCCTGACCATGACGCTCACCGGTATTGCCGCCGATCTTCGCAAGCCTGGTGGTGCTCCGGTTGTGGCCCGACGGATGCTGGCCGTGGTCGCCATGCTCGCCGGTGCTATCGCCGGGGCGGTGCTGGTCCTCGACGCAGCCCCATCGCCGCTCTCGGCTTGGCCGTGGGCCTCCTGTCGGTGGTGGCGGGGAGCGCAATGCTGCTGGCCCGGGTTCCGGCATCGTGGCAGTAGCCGCTCGGCCACGCAGCCGCGCCGGGGGGGTGCGCAGCGGCAGAGCCTCAAAAGCAAGGGATGTCCCTCGACACTGCGAGGGTTGTAGGCCCGAAGACGGGGGTGGTCGGCCAGTCCCGGGCGCCGTAGCGTGCATCGGGTCGCGACGATGAAGGACTAGAAGAAGGATGATGCCGACCGTGGGGCTTCAACGAGCAGGGACCGCAGCTTGAGCCACAGCCGTCGCCATCTTCTGCACCGCAGCATTGCCGCCGTCTTCCTGGGCCTGTGCCTGGTCATCGGGCTGGGGGTCTCTCAGCCTGCGCAAGCGCATGGCCTCAACTCGAATCTCAACCAGGAGATTGCCGTGCCGATGTACATCGAGCCTACGGCCAACCCCGCTGATTGGGCCCAGTTGCTGGCCTCCGATCCAGACTCGGTGAGCCTGATCGTCGCCAACGTCCTCAACGGCCCCGAGGTGGCGCCGAATCCGGGATGGGCCCACGTCCTCCAACAGGCACACAAAAACGGGATCAAGGTGCTGGGCTATGTCGACTCGGGGTACCTTGGCATACCCATCCCCGACGCCAAGGGCGGTCTGCTCACCCGCAGTGGGCTGACCGGCGCCGCGGCATGGATCCCCCAGATCGAAGAGGACATCAACGCCTGGTATCAGCTCTACGGCTCGAGCGTCGATGGGATCTTCTTCGACCAGGCCACCAACCTGTGCGGACCCGTGGCCACCTCCAACGAGTACGCAACCAGCTACACCAACCTCAGCCGGTACGTCAAGAGCAGCCACCGGGGGGCGGTCACCGTGCTGAATCCGGGCATCGCCGTCCCCAACTGCTACCAGGATGCCGCCGACACGTTGGTGACCTTCGAGGGCAGCATCGGTGACTACACCGGGCACCCCACGGTCCCGCAGACCGCCTACGTGCCCCTGTCGTGGGACCCGGTCAATCCCGCCAAGATCTGGCACATCATCTACGGGGTTCCCGGCATCTCGGAGCTGGACAAGGTCGTTCGGCTGAGCAAGAGTCGCAACGCCGGATACGTCTACGTGACGAATCTGGTGCCCGCCAACCCTTACAACCATCTGCCCGCCCCCGATTACTGGTCGGCCCACCAGGATGACGTGGCCCCGCGCGGCACCCCCGGAGACACTGCTCCGAGCGCCCCGGCGCTCTTGCGGGCCATGGGTTCGACGGAATCGGCGGCCACCAGCGTGACCCTGCGGTGGAGCCGGGCCTTGCCGGAATCGAATCGCCTCGTCGCCTACGACATCAATGAAGATGGTGTCAAGGTCCACTCGGTGGGGGCAGACCGGACAAGCTTTTCGGTCATCGGCCTGAGTCCTTCCACGACCTACCGCTTCTCGGTGGTTGCTCGCGACTCTGCCAACAATGTCTCTGAGGAGTCGCCCCGAATCGTGGTCACCACCGCCGCGTCCAGCTCCCAGGGGCCGGGCGCCCCCACCGCGCTGAGCACCGTGGCCACCGCTTTCACCACCGCCACGTTGCAGTGGCAGCCCCCGATTTCCTCCGACAGACCACTGGCCGGCTACGAGGTCGATCAGGACGGTGTCGCCATCCTTCAGGTGCCGTCGACCATGACCAAGGTCAGCGTCGGGGGCCTGGTCCCGGGCCCGTCGGCATTCACGTTCACGGTTCGGGCCCTCGATGCCACGGGTCACCTCTCGCCGTCGAGCAACCCCACCGTGGCCAGGACCGTCTCGCTCCCCGGGGGTGCCGCCATCACCGCCCCGGTGGTGACGGCGAACGGTCCCACTGTCACCTACCAGGCCGACTTCGCTCTTCCTTTTGCCTTCCGCCGGGCATTCATCGCCACTGCCACGGCGGCGAACCGCTGCTGGACGACGGGCAACAGCGCCCCGATCTGTGCCGACTTCATGCTCGAGAACGGGCGGTTCTACAAGTACGCCGGTACCGGAGTGGACTTCACCTGGGTCTCGGTGGCTTCCGCCCCGATCACCCTCACGGGCATCGACACCTACAGTTGGACGCTGCCTGCAGCTGCGCTGGGCACCACGGGTGGCGCCACCGTGCTGTTCAACGGCCAGGGCTACGCCCCCCTGAGCTACGCCAACACAACGAAGTCGCCGCCTACATCCGCGGTGGCGGAGCGGACCACGGCCCAAGATTCGCAGTCTGGCGCCGGCAGCGGGGCGTCGGGCGCCGCGAGTGGCGGTGGCGGGACGTCGCCCTGAGGCTCGGCGAGGAGCGAACGCCTCTTCGCTACTCTCCGTGAGAACATTTCGGCCGAATTCTGGCGAGCGCCCTCACGCGGCGTGAGCTATCGTCGCTCCTGAACCGTCCAACCCGTCCGCCCGCCCGGAACCGGGTGCAGGACCGGGCGAGCGAATCATGAAGGGGCAACATGAGTTTCGAGCGCCGGACTCCGAGGCTTCGCGCCGGGAACGGTAGGCTCTATGAGCGCCAGGATCAGCTGGCCGAACTCGAGGCCCTGGCCAAAGGCGCTCTGCCGGGATCCACCGGATGTGTGGTCATCGAAGGGGACTGGGGCACCGGAAAGACCGCCCTGCTCAACGCGGCGTGCCATATCGCCAGCGAGACGGGGGTTTGGACGGCTCGGGCCCGGGGTCGCCCGGCGGAGCGACGGTCGCGATTCGCCGTCGCCCACGAGGTGCTCGAATCGGTGCATCATGCCTGGGCCGCGGCCGGCTCGATCCGGGCCGCAGCCGCCCTTCACGAGGCGCTGCAGGCCATGAAGCAGCCGTCGGTGGCCACCGAGGAGATCGACCAGCGCATCGCCGCCGCCCTGAGGGCGCCCGGGCCCGACCTGCTCTTTGCGATCGACGATGCCGACAGGGCGGACAACGAGTCTCTGGCTGTGCTCAGTCGCGTGATCCGTCGGTTGGACCCCGGGCGGGCATGGCTGGTGGTAACCACCCGGCCCCGCCAACCGGGTACCGCTCTGCGGGGAGTGGACTGGTTGTTGGCCGAGCCCGACACCAGGCTCCTGCCCGTCCGGGCCCTGTCGGCCACCACCGTGTACGAGATCACCGCCGGCTTTTTCGACGGTCCCATCGAAGCCCCCTTTGTGGATGCGGTGTGGGAGGCCACCGGCGGCCGCCCCTTCCTCGTCTTCAGCCTCCTTGCCGCCCTCGCCCGCGAACAGTGGGACCCGAGCGCCACCAAGGCGCGAGATGTCCGCGAGGTCGTCGTTCCGCGCATCATCCAGGTCGCCCTGGGGCGGCTGGCGACCATGTCGATCGCCGCCTCAGACCTCCTCCAGGCTGCCGCCGTGCTCGGCGACGAGGTCGAGTTCGGGCAGGCTCGTGAGCTGGCCAGGATCGATGCCGTGGCCGCCGAGCGGGGCGCCGAGGCCGCGGTCCAGGGGGAGTTGCTGCAACAGGGTCGCCCGCTCCGCTTCAGCTCACCGCTGATTCGGGCCGCCATCTACCACGACATCCCCGAGTTGCGCAGGGCCCGCCTGCACGCCGAGGCGGTCCAGATCCTGGCCAAGCACGGGGCGACGAATCTGGAGCTGTGCACCCACCTGCTGCAGACCGAGCCGGCGAACGACCCGAGCCGGGCCGAGGCGCTGTGGCGAGCGGGACGGGTGGCCATGGACGACGCCGACGCGCAGACCGCTCTTCGATTCTTCGCCCGAGCGCTGGCCGAGCCTCCGGCCGCCGAGCGGCGCGCCGATGTCCTGCTCGACCTCGCTCTGGCCGAGGCCGGCGAGGGATTGGCGAGCACCCTCGACCACTTCCGCCAGGCGGTCCACCTGGGCGTGCCCGACGTGGAGCGCCTGGCTCGCACCTCGGTGATCCTCCTGCGCCGGATGCCTCGATCCGTGCACCTCGACCGGCATACCGCCGCCACGCTTCGTCAGGCGATCGCCGACCTTGACCCCACCGAGGGTGGCCTTCACCTGGAGTTCGAACTGGCCCTGCGCCTGGCATCGGGGGACCGCCAGACCGACGACCTGGGGGACCTGGAGCGTCTGGTCGATCGGGTCGCTCCCGGAAGCTCACCCCTGGCCCGCCATCCCCACCTGTACGTGGCTCACGAGCGATTTCGGACCGCAGGGTGGGCTACGGCCGATCGCGTCGGGGACCTGATGGAAGCCGACGTCGAGCCGTCCGAGATCGCCGGCGACGACCCGATGGTGGCGGAGATCCAGGTCATGGCCGTGCTCACCCTGTTGTACTGCGGGCGCGCGGCGGTTACGGTCGACGCCCTTCAGGCGGCGGCCACGGCTGCGTCCAAACGGGGAAAGCCGGCCACCGAGTCAGAGTTGTTGGGGCTGCTGGCGCTCTGCCGGCTCTGGCAGGGCGAGCTGGATGCCTCGGTGGATCTCGCCCGCCAGGGCCTCGCCGCCCACGTCGCACCCCGATCCGGCGGTGGGTCGAGGGGATTCCTGGCCCGGACCTGCCTGGCTGCCGCACTCTTGGAAAAGGGACAGGTTGACGAGGCGCTGGCCCTCGAGCCCCCCTGGCTGGTCGACGGCCTCGCCGGCGACGACAACGACCAAAACCCCGGGATCCGCACCGCGCTACCGTTGATCGAGCTCTTCGTCAAAGAAACCAGGGGTCGCCTGCGCGTCGGCGCCGGCCAGCTGCGCCAGGGGCTGGCTGAGTTCGTCGCCGCAGGGCGCAGCGCCGAGCGAGCAGCCATCGACAACCCGGCGATCAGCGCGTGGCGGGCCGAGGCGGGCACGACCCTGGCCGCACTGGGCCAGGGCGACGAGGGCCGTCGCCTGGTGGCCGAGCACCTCGACCTGGCTCGGCGCTTCGGCGAGGCCCGAACGCTCGGCATCGCCCTGCGCGCCGCCGCCGGGCTGGCCGAGCCCGACGAGCGGGTCGCCCTGCTCGACGAAGCCACCGAGCTGCTCGAACGCTCGCCCGCGCAGTTGGAGACGGCGAAGACGCTGGTCGAGCTGGGGGCGGCGTTGCGGGGGGTCGACAGGCGCAACGACGCCCGCCGGGCCCTGCGCCGGGGTGCCCATCTGGCCTCCCTGTGCGGAGCCGACGGCCTGGTGGAGAGGGCCAGCGACGAGCTGCGCGCCGCGGGGGGCCGGCCCCGCCGGATAGCGATGACGGGCTGGGAGGCCCTCACCCCGGCCGAGGCCCGAGTGGCCGAGTTGGCCACCGACGGCACGACCAACCAGGAGATCGCCAGGGCCCTCTTCGTGACCGAGAAGACCGTCGAAGGTCACCTGGCGAGGGTCTACCGAAAACTCGGCATCCGCTCACGGGCGTTGCTCTCGGCGTGGCGGCTCGACGACCCCGACGGTGACGAGGACAGAGTCGACCCTGAAGCCGTCGGTTAGGAGCAGACGCCAACCGCAGTGGATTCCCACAGCGCGGCGACGGCGCGAGCTAGGGGCGTCGAAGGCACCCAGCCCAGCGATGTTCTGAGCAGGGTGATGTCGGCCCGCTGGCGGGGCACCCACGAGGAGCGGGGGGATCCGGGATCGCTCTCCAGCAGCTCGCCGTCGAAGCCGGCGACGTCTTCGAGCAGCGTGATCAACGCCGCCGACGAGGTGGCCACCCCACGACCGACGTTCAACAGCGAAGGCAGATTGGTGGCCTGCACCGCCAGGGCGGCGGCGGTGCCCACGTCATCGGCGGCTACGAAGTCGCGCTGGGCCTCGAGCGACCCGAGGGTGATCGAAGGCTGGCGGGTGGTCATGGCCAGACGCATGGCTCGTGCCGCCCTGCCGGCCAGCGAGCTTTCCGGCGCCCGGGCACCCACCGGGTTGAAGACCCGAAGGACCGTCCCTTGGACGCGTTCGTCTTCCATGGCGGCCGTGGCCACGCGGGTGCCCTCGAGTTTCGTGATGCCATAGGGGCTCGATGGTTGGGCCACCGTAGATTCAGCGACGGGGTCGTTGTTGGGCTGGGGTCCGTATTCCGCGGCCGAACCGAACTGGACGAGCGACGCCTCCCCGTGGCGGGTCATCGCGCTCACCAGCTTGCGGACGATCCCGATGTTGTTGGCCTGGAGTGAAGCCTGGTTTCCGGTGGTGACGCCGGCACAGTTGATCACTGCCGAGGGACGTACGTCGGCCAGGAGCCGCTCGTAGTCCTCAGCCGTCGAGGCGACGAGATCGACGGAGCGGTAGACGCCCGCGGAGTCGCGCCTCGGTGGGGGATAGCGGGCAACTCCTACCCACTCTGGTGCGTTCTCGCTTCGGGCCAGGGCCTCGGTGACGTGCGACCCGAGAAATCCGGTCGCTCCGAGCACCAGAACGGGTCTCATCTCTTGCTGGGTAGAAGGATGGGTCGAAGGGCCTGGAACTCGTCATTGGCCCGGTCGTAGTCGTCGGGGCGCCCGATGTCGAGCCAGAAACCCTCGAAGGCGAAGCTGCCCGGCGGCGTGCCCCGCTCGATGAGGTCGAGCATCAGCTCGTCGAAACCGAACGGCAGTCCCGGGGTGTAGCGCTCCAGGTGGCGGCGGCTGATCATGTAGACGCCCATGCTCACGGAGTAGTTGAGCGAGGGCTTCTCCTTGAAGCTCGTCACCTGGCTGCCGACCACATCGAGCACGCCGAAGTCGATCTGGTGGGCGCGCTGGTAGGTGGCAACGGAGATCGGCGCCCCGCTGTCGACATGGCTGGCGAACAGCTCGGAGTAGTCGAGGTCCGTCAAGATGTCGCCGTTCATCATCAAGAAGTGCTCGGGGAGGCGGTCGAGGATGGTGAGCACGGGCCCAATCGTGCCCAGCGGCGACTCCTCGTGGACATAGTCGACCTCGATCCCCCACTGTGAGCCGTCGCCGACATACGCGCGGATGATGTGGCCCAGGTGGCCGATGGCCAGCGTGGCCCGGGTGAAGCCGTGGTCAGCAAGCTGGCGCAGCACGATCTCGAGAATGGAGTGCTCGTCACCGATCGGCACGAGGGGTTTGGGAATGATGGTGGTGTAGGGCCGCAGGCGCACCCCCTTGCCCCCGGCCAGGATGACGGCGTGGCGATGCGCCGGTGCGTCGTGGTCCGCAGGTTGGTTGTCGAAAGCTTGGATGTCGGTCATGTCGATCTCCTGAGTTGTTAAACGTTGTAGACGTCGGGCTTGTAACGGGCGAGGTTTCGCTTGTCGTTGAACCATTCGGCTGTGGCGGAGAGCGCTGCTTCGAGGGTGTGCGCCGGCTTCCATGCCGTTGCCGCCCGGAGCGCTGAGCTGTCGGAGATCAGGCGCATGACCTCGGAGCCCTCAGGGCGCAGGCGCTGGGGGTCGAGGACCACCTCGACGTCCAGGCCCATAACCTCGGCGATGAGCTCCACCGTCTCGGCGATGGAGATCTCGCGCCCGGAGCCCGCGTTGTAGGTGCCCCCGATCATCTCCTCTGCGGGTCCCCGAAGGGCGGAGACAAATGCTTGGGCCGTGTCCTTCACGTAGTTGAAGTCACGAGTCGGATCAAGCGATCCCAGGGCGATCTGGCGGTGTCCGGCGGCCAGCTGGGCAATGACGGTGGGAATGACGGCCCGAGCCGACTGACGAGGCCCGAAGGTGTTGAAGGGGCGCAGGGTTATGACCGGGAGGCCGAAGCTCAGGTGATAGCTCTCGGCCAGCTTGTCGGCGGCGATCTTTGATGCCGCGTAGGGTGACTGGGCCTGGAGGGGATGGCTCTCGGAGATGGGGACGGAGCGGGCCGTGCCATACACCTCACTGGTCGAGGTGCACACCACGCGGCCCGTGCCCAGGGCGCGGGCCGCTTCCAGGACATTGTGTGTTCCGACCACGTTGGTCTGGATGTACGAGCCGGGGGCCTCGTAGGAGTAGGGGATGGCGATCAGGGCGGCGAGGTGGCACACCATGTCGGCCCCGGTGCAGAGGGAGGTGACCGACGAAAGATCCCGCACATCGCCGAAGCGCACGTCGACATTGGCCAAGACCTCGGGGGAGAGCTCGTCGAGCCAGCCTGCAGAGGCAAACGAGTTGTACTGGGCCATGGCCCTGACGAGGTAGCCCTCGGCCACCAGCGCCTCGACGAGGTGGGATCCGATGAAGCCATCAGCGCCGGTGACGGCCACGGTTGTTGACATGCGGGGTAACTCTTTCTCTCAGAAGCGAAATGGCGAGACGACGACCTTGCGGACGGCGCCAGCCATGAAGAAGGTGGTGAACCCGACGCCGGCCAGCAGGGACACGATGCCGTCGTTGGCACTGACCCGGCCCGAGACCGCCCACTCCACACTCAGGGACACGCTCAAGAACAGCAGGGCAACGCCCCATCCCCGCAGAGTCAGGTCGATGCGGCCGGATGTCTCGAGGACCAAGCCAATGTAGAAGGCGACGCCGAGGACGGCCTCGGCCACCAGGAGGAGGGCGAGCCCACGGTCGTGGCCGCCGGCCAGCGCCTCGACGCCGGCGGTCAGGGCGAAGAGGCAGACCACAAAGACGCTGAGGTGTCGCCAGAAGGATCGGCGGCTGCGCCGGGCGAACTCGGGGAGGTCAGCGGCTTGATGCAGAAGGTCGAAACCCCGACGCCGGTACGAGCACAGCTGCCACTCCATGACCCCCAGGCTGAGGAGAAGGGGCCACACGGCGAAGGCCCGGTAGGCGTCGGGGGTACGCCACAGATCGCTGAAGAAGATGACCACCGAGGTCAAGGTGCCGCAGCAGACCCCGTGCAGAAGGTACTGCCACACCCGCCGTTGCTCCACGGCGTCAAGGCGGGGCCATGTCCAACGCCGGGTGAAGGTTCGCCGCAGCGCGATGGCCACCACCAGGCCGCCGGACGCGATCACCGACCAAGCCGCCGCCCGGGCCGACACGCCGAACGGCCAATCGACATAGCGCATGAGCGATACCACGGCGCCGGGGGCCAGAGCCACCGCCAGGGCCACCTCGGCATCCCTCAAGAGCAGGAGGGCGCTGGCCACCAGGTAGATGCAAAGGGCGCCGGCAAAGATCGTGTCGCTGGTGGAGCCGCCCAGGATCAGGCGGCAAAGAACACTCAGCCCGGTCGACACCCCGGCACCGAGGACAAGCGCCACGATGGGAAGGAGGGCATCGCTGCGTTGGTCCTGGCGGCCGCGTAGCACCCAGCCCACCACGGGGACGAACTGGCTTCCGGCCCATCCGGTGGTGATGCCCAGGGGAAGGCTCCACCACGACAGGTGGGCGTCGAGTCCGGCCACGGCCACGGTGAACAGCAACGTCGGGAGCGCGAAGAGCGCCCCCCGAGCCAGGTTCTTGAGCCCGCCTCCCGGTGGGCGGGCACCGGGCGTCACCGTCTCGGCTTGGAAGGGGACGGTGTCGAACATGGCGTCGGCCAGGGCGAACACGTCGCGGTGGCCATAGGACTCGAGGGCCACCTGGTTGCTCAGGCCGGCCGTTTCGAACCGTGCGGCGATCTCGAGGGCGTCAACCGCCGTCGCACATGCCGCCACCAGATTTGGGTCTTCCAGCAGATCCTGACGACCGTCGCCGGCCGGCTCGTCCGCCGTCTCTGCGGTGAGAAGGCGATAGCTCACATGACCCCCAGATTCCAACCGAAGACAGGCCGGGGGACACTTCGCGTCCTCGTTACTCCGGCCGGGGCGACGGCGGCTTCGAGCCCGGAGTCGTCGTCGGTGTTGTGGCGGTCCTGCTCGAGCCTGATCACCGGAGCGCTCACCGGGAGGCAGGTGACCTCGCGATAGAGATCGCTGTACAACGCCAGGCACTTCTCGACGGTGAAGCGGGACAGGATGCGCCGGTGGGCGGCATGACCCATCGCCTCGCGCTCGGAGACGTTGGAGAGAAGCCTCACACACGCTTTGGCGATGGCCGCCGGGTTGCGCGGGGGAACCACCAGTCCGGCGTCACCCACCGCCTCGGGGCAACCGCCTACGCCGGTGGCCACGATGGGCCGGCCGGCGGCCATGGCTTCGATCAACACATAGGGGAATCCTTCGGAGATGCTGGTCATCACCACCACCTGACCGGCGTGGTAGGCGGTGACGACCGAGGGGACGATGCCCTCGAAGACCGCTGAGTCGCCGAGGCCCAGTTCTGTGTGCAGACGAAGGCATCGCTTGGCGTAGGCCTCGTTGCCGAGAGGAGTCGGCCCGAAGATCCGGAGTCGGGCCGTGGGCAGTTGCTTGCGGACCTCGGCGAACGCCAGAAGCAGGGTCTCCACATCCTTGAGGGGATCGATCCGCCCCACCCACGTGAGGGTGGGGACCTGCGGCTCCTCACCCGCAGGGGGGAAGCTGTCGATGTCGACGCCGTTGTGGATCGGCCGGATGCGTGCGGGTTCGGCTCCGTTGGCCTCCTCCCATTGGCGGTTGTATTCGCTGCCCGGGGCGATGATCGTGGCAATCTCGTAGGCCGCCCAGGTCAACTGCTTGAAGAACCGCAGCAACACCGAACGAACGGCATGGCTGTAGGTGCCGGCCTGGAACGCCAGGTAGCGCTCCCGGAGATACAACCCGTGCTCGGTCAGGAGAAACGGGGTGTTGTGCTCCCAGCGGGCCGCCAGGGCGTTGAGTGTGCCCAGACCGTTGGCTGCGGCATGGCACAGATCGGCCCGGGCCGGTGGGGCGCTGAGCGGGCGAAGGTAGTGCTCGAGCAGGTAGAGCGCGGATATGGCGTCGGCCACCGTCGCCCGCTCCGGGGAGGCGGCGGCGAACCGGCCCTGGGGCACGCTGCCGGAGATGGAGGCCAGGAGGATCTCCACGCACGCTTCGGATCGCAGGCGGGCCCCCAGCTCTCCTCGCTGGGCGTAGTGGTACATCTCCCGGAGTGCGTCGATGAAGCGTTGGGAGCCTTGAGGCTCGAGCATGGCCGAAACGAACCGCTCGAAGGCGGGGGCGAAGGACCGGTCGGCTCGCGACACCCTCTGCTGCGGTTCGGGGCCCCACAGCGGGATCGTCACCATGCCCCGAACGTTGTCGGGGAGGTCCCACGTCGTCTGCTCCATCCCTGAGCTGATGGCAAAGAGCTCGAAGGTGTGGGGGGCCAATCCCCGCACCAATTGGTCACACCAAACGGCTACACCACCAGGGTGAAAGGGGTAGGTGCCCTCGGCGATCAGCGCTATATCCATGGTGTCGGTAGCTTGGCTGACCCCTCGGCGGCAGCCGGGTGGGCGTTCCTCGCGTGCTCTCCTCTTTGATCGTCGATTCCTGCCATTACCGAGCGACGCGCTCGGCAAGGACATAGGGCAGGATACGGTCGGATGGCCTTTGGCAACACCCCTGACTTATGGCTTACGCCGGGCGGCGCCCCCGGTACTTAGGACAGATCTCTGGGGCAGTGCGCCCGATACCCCCGTCGCTATGGGCCGCAACCCTCGACGTAGCGCTCGCCATCCCTGGCAATAGTGGGTCCGGGCCGGTCGCAGCCCTACCGGCAGGGCTCTCGACCACCGCTGAGTGCAACGGTCTGCTTCTCGCTGTTGAGATTCTGGCCGTTGGCCTGGGAGCAGAATTTGGAGGTGGGCAGCTTGTACTCGACCTCGAAGACCGCTTTGTGGGCGTTGAGATAAGGTCCGACAGCGTCGGTGCAGGTCTCGAACTCGTAGCAGGATTCGTCCAGGGC
>JAABUQ010005014.1_pt1 | contig 21780 bp, 21 predicted proteins | sample 5560001 | NCBI WGS metagenome assembly JAABUQ01 (sample SAMN10711888, study PRJNA513371) | rock metagenome | isolation source: Antarctica rocks | place: Antarctica: Victoria Land, Finger Mt nord | collected 2015-12-18
CGTCCAAGTCCGACCAAGCCAATAAGGCTAACGGCGGGAGATGGGCGTATGTGCTTTAGCCGCCGTTTAAAATTCGAACAGCACGCCTCATCCAGGCTCACATCCGCTGCTGCCGCGGAATCAAGGCTGCTGGCAAGCGCAGCAGCGGCAATGCACCCTCGTAGGCCCGATCCACCGGCGGTAGCGCCCAAATATCGATCATTGGACGCCCCACGCGGCCAAGGCTGCCCGCGGCAACGCCAACGAGGGCCGACGTCAGCATGTCAACGGGAAAGTGGATGCCAAGCCAAATACGGGACCAGGCGACCGCACCCCCGTAGAGGCACACAGCTATACCCCAGCGAGGAGTCACCCCGGTCAGCAGCAGGCCTGCGCCGAGTGTCCAGACCAGGGTGGCATGATCGCTTGGGAAGCCGTTATCCGCCGTATGCGCCGTCAGCGTATGCCCGACCGGGATCATGAAGGGACGTGGTTCAAACCAAAGCAGGCCGAGCAGCTGATTGAAGCCCTGGCCTACGAGCAACGCGCCTGCCACCCCGAGCAACGCCCCGCGTCGCGCCGGTACGCCCCAGACCCAGAGTGCGACCAAGAGCGAAGGCGCCACAATCACCGGGCTGTCTGCCAAGGTGACAACGCTCTGCACCAGCCAGGCTTCCGGGTGCGCGGGCGCGTTGAGCAGCAGGAACAGGTGCTGGTTCCAGTTGAGCAATTCGATCTCCATTGCGGGTAGCATTAAGTCAGCGCAGGACCGGCGCGGCGTCCGGCCTTGTGCGGCTTTCGTCAAACAACCCGACAATGCGCTGGCTGTCCACAAGCTGTCGCAAACATTGGGAATTTCCAATCTCGCGGCCAAGGCACCCCAATCCAACCAAGGGCAACATGGTCCTAAGCCGATGGCGGCGTGCCTTCATCACTTCGTCAAACTTGGCACGGAGGCTGTTGGCGCGGCTCAGCTGGCGACCAGTCTCGCAGTGTCACCGTCATATATGTTTGAAGGAACAAATCGTGCCATCGCTTCCAAATACCGCCGCAAGGCAGATGCTGAACAAGGTGCCGCAGGTCACGCTCGCCTTCTGGGCCATCAAGATCATGTCCACAACCGTGGGCGAGACCGGGGCGGACTACCTGAAGGTGCATGTGGGCCTTGGCGCCGCCGTCACCGGCGGGATCATGGCAAGCCTGCTGGTTGCCGCCCTGCTGGTGCAGTTGCGGTCACGGCAATACGTGCCTTGGGTGTACTGGCTCACCGTCGTGCTGGTAAGCGTGGTCGGCACCCAGATCACCGACGCCCTGACCGACGGGCTGGGGATCAGCCTTTATGTGAGCACGGCCGTGTTCGCGGTGCTGCTGGCTGCGACCTTCGTGGCCTGGTATGCGCGCGAGCGCACGCTTTCGATCCACACCATCGTCACATCGCGGCGCGAGCTGTTCTATTGGACGGCCATCCTGTTCACTTTCGCCTTGGGAACCGCCGCCGGAGATCTCGCGACGGAGGCGCTGGGCCTCGGGTTCAACGTGGGCGTGGCGATATTCAGCGCGCTGATCGCAGCCATCTACGGGGCCTTCCGCCTTGGCGCCAACCCGGTGCTCACCTTCTGGCTCGCCTACATCCTCACGCGGCCGCTGGGCGCCTCGCTCGGTGACCTGCTGTCCCAGGCGCGGACCTATGGCGGCCTCGGGCTCGGCACCGTCACGACCAGCATCGTCTTCCTGGGCGTCATCGTCATTCTAGTCACGTTGCTGAGCGTTGGACCGAACCGACCCCACAGTGGACCGAAGACGGCAGAAGGGTAGCCCGCAACCAAGGACGGCGGCCTGGCACCCACGTGCGGCTGCCGCCGTTTCATCATCACCGAAGGAGCCGAAATCATGAACAAGCTAGCCTTTGCCCGTGCCATGACGCTGTTGCCCGCGCTCGGGCTTACGGCGTTGGGCAGCGGTCTGGTCCTGAACTCGATTCAGGCCATCGCGCCTGCCGAGGCCGCGACTTCGAAGCTGGGTGACATCTCATCCTTCCGGTCCATTGTCGTCGACACCGCCGCGATGGTCGACAAGGGCGACCTGCCTGGCGCGAAGACCCGGATCAAGGACCTCGAAACATCGTGGGACGACGCGGAGCCGTCGCTCAAGCCACGCTCGGCCACCGCGTGGCACACCGTCGACAAGGCCATCGACCAAGTCCTATCGGCGCTGCGCGCCAGCAACCCCAATGCCGCCACCTGCAAGCAAGCGCTGGCCAACCTGCTTGCCACCATGGACCATGCCGCTTGATTGGCGAACCGTATGGCGGCGTCACAGGCCGCCCAACTACGCCCCGCCTAATTTCAGTGGCAGCGAAGGCATCCTGCCGCCGCTGAAAAGATGAAGGATCATACCATGAACACCAAGTCTACCACGTCCCTCGCCCTCGTCGGCTTGGTCACGGTTGGCGCGCTTTACGGAACGGCGTTTGCCGCCGGACCTGACCAGGAGGCTACGGCATTGCAAAGCGCCAAGATCTCGCTCAGCCAGGCGATCGCCAGCGCCGAGCAGCAAACGGGTGGTCGCGCCTACGATGCCGGCGTAGACGTCAAGGGCGGCCAGACCCGCATCGTCGTCGAGACGAACGGGCCAAAGGGAACCCAGACCGTCGCCATCGACGCGCAGAGCGGCCAAGTCGTCGATAGCCACGTCGGCGGCGAGACCGACTAATCCAGCGTGGGGCGACGGAGGCGGGCATGAAGGTTCTGCTGATCGAGGATGACCAGGAGACTTCCGCCTACGTCGCCCGGGGCCTGCGCGAGCAAGGCCACGTGGTCGACCTCGCGGCGACTGGGCGAGACGGGTTGTTTCTGGCCACCGACGGCGGACACGACGTGCTGATCGTGGATCGCATGTTGCCGGGCCTGGACGGGATCGGCCTGGTGCAGGCGCTCCGTGGAACCGGGGTGAAAGCGCCGGTGCTGTTCCTGACCGCGCTTGGCGGCGTGGGCGACCGGGTGCGCGGGCTGGAAGCCGGCGGCGACGACTACCTGGTTAAGCCGTTCGCATTCGCCGAACTGCTGGCCCGCGTCAACGCGCTTGCCCGTCGCCCGCCGCTTAGCGACACGCCGACCGCGCTACGGGCCGGTGACCTCGAAATGGACTTGCTCAAGCGTACGGTCGTGCGCGCCGGGCGGCCGGTCGAAGTGCAGCCGCGCGAATTCCAGCTGCTCGAGTACCTGCTGCGCAACGCGGATCGGGTGGTGACCCGCACCATGCTGCTGGAAGCCGTGTGGGACTTCCACTTCGATCCCAAGACCAACATCGTCGAGACGCACATGAGCCGCTTGCGAGCCAAGCTGTCGCAAGACGGCAGCCCCGAGCTGATCCACACCGTGCGCGGGGCCGGCTACGTGTTGCGGGTTCCGATGCCTAGCCACTCGTGAGCCGCATCGTCCTGCCCCGTCTGCTGCGGGCCGTCAGCTTCAGGTTTGCCGCCCTCTACGTCGCCATGTTCGCCGTTTCGGCGTTCGTGCTTGGCGCTGCGGTGTTCCTGGAAACCCGATCGGCCCTCCAGCAGCAGAATGCGGCTAGGATTGAGACCGAGGCAGCGTTCCTAAGTGCCGAGTTCCATACCGGCGGCCTGGGCCGCCTGCTGGAGGCGGTGCGAGCGCGCGGACGCGGCGCCAGCGCGCTCGACTACCTCGTCGAGGGTCAAGGCGGGGCGCATCTCGCGGGCGAGATGCCGGCGCCCGCGGCGTTGCTGCCGGGCTGGGCGACCATCGACGTGCCCCAGGCCGCCGAGGATGGCGGCCACCCCGAGCGGGTCCACGCCCTGGTGTCCGACCTGGGCGGTGGTGTGCTGTTGGCGATCGGCAGCGACCTTGGGGAGATAAACGAGGTCGAGGAAGCGATCGCCACGGCCTTTCTCTGGACCGTGGGCCTGGCCGCGGTACTTGGCATCGGTGGCGGCGTCCTACTCAGCCGCGCCTTCCTGAAGCGCGTCGATGCGATTGCCCGCACGGCGGAGGCAATCATCGGCGGTGACCTCGCGCGCCGCGTTCCGGTTCGCGGCACCGGCGACGACCTGGATCGGCTGGCTGGCACCCTCAACCGGATGCTGGACCGCATCGGGGCGCTGATGGACAGCCTGCGCCAGGTCAGCAGCGATGTGGCCCACGACCTCCGCACGCCGCTGTCACGGCTATACCAGCGGCTGGAGGACGCGCGGGCGCACGCGCGTTCGACGACGGACTACGAGGCCGCAATCGATGCCGCGGTGATCGAGGCAGAGGGTTTGCTGGAAACCTTCTCCGCCCTGCTGCGGATTGCGCAGGTGGAGGGCTCGTCGCCTCATGCCGGGTTCCGCGACGTGGACCTCAGCGCCGTGGCCGACGGTGTCGCCGACGCCTACCGCCCCGACGCGGAGGATGCGGGCCATCGCCTGACCGCGGCCGTCTCCCCCGGCATCATTGTGCGTGGCGATCAGGAACTGCTGACGCAGGCGCTCGCAAATCTGGTGGAAAATGCGCTTCGCCACACGCCCGCCGGCACGCGCATCGACGTTCTGCTGACCGGCGGGCTTGACGGCGTGTTTCTGGCGGTCGGGGATGACGGCCCCGGTGTTGCAGCGGCTGATCTGCCGCGGCTTACGCATCGATTCTATCGGGGCGAGCGCAGTCGCACGACGCCCGGCAACGGCCTGGGCCTAAGCTTGGTCAGCGCTGTTGCCGAGCTGCATGATGCCGAGCTGAACGTGACCTCCACGGAACCTGGATTGCGGGTCAGCCTCTCGTTTCCGGCGATCAAGCAACCGGCGCGTCCGGCAAACCCGCTTCTTCTTACCGCCTCTCCATCCCCGTCCATTCGGCATCCCGGCAGCAGCACTGGAATTGTCCCGTTAAGGCAATCCCAATCTTTGGGCGAGCAGGTCTGAAGGTTTAGCTCAGAACGATGCCGCCGCAGACGTTAAGAGATTGGCCGGTGACGAATGCGGATGCGTCGGAGGCGAGGAAGCAGGCGGGACCCACGACGTCCTGCGGCTGGCCCAAGCGGCGCAGTGCCGTGATGCCGACCCATCTGTCAACATTGGCTTGGTCCGACAGGTTGGTGCGGCCCATGTCGGTGACGATGATGCCGGGACAGAGGCAGTTGGCGGTGATGCCGAAAGGTCCTACCTCCTGCGCCAGCACGCGGGTAAAACCCATAATCGCGGCCTTGCTGGCGGAGTAGTGCGCCTGCTCGGGCGCCCCGTGCTTGCCGCCGATCGAGGCGATGTTGACGATGCGGCCGTAGCCCCGCGCCCGCATGTGCGGCAGCAGCGCCTGCACGACCAGGAACGTCCCTTTCGCGTTGACGTTCATGACGGCGTCCCAGTGCTGTTCCGGCAGCTCCTCCACAGCGCCCGCGATCAGGATGCCGGCGTTGTTGACCACGACGTCGATATGGCCCGCCTGCGCGATGGCCGCGTCCACCATGGCGCGAACCTGCGTTCGGTCACTGACATCGGCGAGCACGGCGATGCCGCGCCGTCCAACCGCCGCAATTTTGGCCGCGACGGCTTCCAGCTCGGTGTGTTGGCGCTTGATGTCGGTCACCACCACGTCGAAGCCGTCCCGCGCGAGTCCCAGTGCGATTGCGTGGCCGATGCCGCGGCTGGCACCGGTGACCAGGGCGGTGCGGCCGTTCGCCGAGTCTGCCATTTCATCCTCCATTAAAAGAAGCGGATCTCGCCACGCAGGACCGCGAGGCTGACGGCGGCGATCATCACCACCCCACGCACCTCGTTCTGCAGGTAGAACGGCGCGCCGAGCAGGTTGAGCCCGTTGTCGAGCATACCGATGATGATAACGCCCACCAGCGTACCCTGCACCGTGGCACGCCCTGGCTTGAACGCGGTCATGCCAAGGAACACCGCGGTCAGGCTGTCCATCAGGTAGGGCTCCCCCGCGCCGGGCTGGCCGGTGCCGAGCCGCGCGGTCAGCATGATCCCGCCCATCGCGGCGCCGAACGAGGACAGGGTCAGAGCCAACATACGGCAGCGGTTTACGTCGATGCCCGACAACCGCGCCGCCTGCAGATTTGACCCTGTGGCCACCACGGCGCGACCGACGCGGGTGCGGTTGATTAGCACGTAGAACACCGCCACCACGACTAGGGCGATCATGATCGGCACCGGCACCAGGCCCGCCACCCGGCCCGTGGCGATGAGGTAGAACGCCTTGGGGAAGCTGGAATAGATTGAGTCGCCGCCGTCGTAGGCATAGTTGAGTCCCAAGGCGATCGGCCCCATTGCCAGGGTAGCGATCAGCGAGGGAATGCGCAGGCGCGTCACCAGCATCCCATTGACGATGCCGATCGCGATGCCCGCCAATACCGCGAGCACGATGGCGAACACGATCGGCAGCCCCGACCAGACCATCAGCCCCGCCACCAGCACGCCGGACAACCCCGCCACCTGCCCCACCGAGAGGTCGAACTCGCCGCTCGCCACCGCCACCGTCAGGCCCGACGAGATCACCATCAGCACCGAGATCTGCACCAGGATGTTGCTGATGTTGGCTGCCGAGACGAATCGGTCGCTGGCGAGCGCGAACACCACGAAAATAAGGATGGCAGCGCCCACGGTGCCGTAGCGCGCGGCAAGCGGGCCGACCTCGAAGCGGCGCTGCGGGCGCCCGGATGCGGTAGCGGACATGGTCAGTTCACCTCCAGCAGGAGCCGGTCTTCCGACAGCTCGCCGCGCGGCAGGCAGGTCGCGAGACGGCCGTGGCCGATGCAATAGACGCGGTCGCACAGCGCGATCAACTCAGAGAATTCGGCCGACGCGATCAGCACCGCGGCTCCCTGGTGCGCGAGGTCGCGTATCAGCCCATACAGCTCAGCCTTGCTGCCGACATCGACGCCCTCGGTCGGGTTGTCGAGCAGCAGCACCGGCGCGCTGGTGCCGATACGTGCCAGCCAACGGCCGAACACGACTTTCTGCTGGTTGCCGCCGGAGAGCTGCAGCACCTCCTGTTGCGGTCCGCTGCATTTCACACGCAGCCGGGCGATGACGTCGCGCACGATCGACGAAGCGAACCCGGCGCGCACCACGCCATACCGGCTGATCTGCGCCAGCGAGCCCGCTAGCAGGTTCTCCTCGACCGACAGGCCGCGGAACATCGCTTTGCGTAGCCGGTCGTCGGCGACGAGGTAGATGCCGTGATCGATGGCCTCGCCGACGCTGCGCGGCAGGCGACGCAGGCCGGCGATGCGAACCTTTCCTGCCACGCCTGCACGCGGCGCGCCGGCCAAGCACTCCAGCAACTCGGTCTGTCCGGCACCAAGCACGCCGGCGATGCCGACCACCTCGCCGCGCCGGACCGTCAGCTCGGGCACCTCCAGCCGGCCGACACGCAGCCCCTGTACCGCCATCACGGCGTCGTCCGTCGTTCCGGCGACAGCGTGACTGGCCCAGTCGGTCGCCTCGATGGCGCGTCCGACCATGAGCTGCACCACCTGCTTCAAGGTGACGTCAGCCACTGCGCCGTCATGCACCTTGCGGCCGTCCTTGAGCACCACGATGCGGTCGCACTGCGCGAACACCTCGTTCATGTGATGCGAGATGAACAGGATCCCGAGACCCGGTTGATTCGAGGTAGGGCGTTTCAGGTCGGCCAAAAAGGCAAACAGGCGTTGCGTCTCGGCCAGTGTCAGCGAAGCGGTCGGCTCGTCCAGGATCAGAATGCGCGGCCCAGTGGCAAGCGCCTTCAGGATGTCGAGGATTTTGAGCTCACCCAGACTCAGCGTGTCGCATTCGCGCGAAAGGTCGATACGCACGCCGAAGCGGTCCGCCAGCTGCTGCGCGCGTTCCATCAGCGTGCGGTCATGGATCAGGCCACCACGCAGCGGCTCGCGGCCCAGCATGATGTTCTCTGCACCGGTCAACGGCCGGATGATGGCGATCTGCTGGTGTGCCACCGCGATCCCGGCCGCCAGCGCGTCGGCGACGCCACGGAACTGCACCGCGCGCCCACCTACCTGAAGCGTGCCCGCATCCGGCAGCACCGCGCCACAAATGATCTTCACCAAGGTCGACTTGCCGGCACCGTTGGCGCCGACGAGGGCCAGCATCTCGCCGGCATGGAGTTCGAGATCGACCCCGGCCAGCGCGGCAGTGGCCAGGAAGCTCTTGCCGATCGCGTGGGCCTGCAGAAGGGGTTCTGTCATGTCGGAGGGCGGGCAGCGGGCGGGGCCGAGAGACCCCGCCCGCCACTCCGATCAGGCCTTCATGCCGGCGAGCGCGCGGTCACGATAGATGTAGTAGAGATCGGTCGCATCGTAGGTCGGCGTGCCGGCCGGTGGCACGTTGACGCCGCTCACCAGCAGCGGCGCCGGGAACTCCACCGTCGGCACCGGCACCACCTCCTTCGCCGGACGCCCCTTGCCGACGATCTCGTTAATCAGCCAGCCGGTATAGGCGCCCCAGATTTCGAACGCCTGCGCGGTGGTGGCCTTGAGCGGGTAACTGGGATCGCGCATACGGTCGAGCGCGGTGGAGGCGCCGTCGGCGGAGACGACGAAGACCCTGTCCTGCATACCGCGCGACTTGATTACCTCGGCGGCAGCCATGCCGGGCTCATCCCAGGGACACCAGATCGCGTCGAGGTCGTTGCCGAATCGGGCGAGCCAGTCGTTCACCACGTTCTGCGTGGTCTCGTAGAAGCCGGAATACTGGATCACCCGCTCGGCCTGCAGGCTGATCCACTCGTTCTCGGTCAGCACCGCGCGCATCACCTTGCCGCGCTTGCGCGTGCCATGGTGGAAATTGGCGATCACGGCACAGATGTTGGCCTTCTGTTTGCCTTCGCCCAGCAGCCGGTCAACCATGTACTGGGTATATTGGCCGCCCATGACCCAGTTGTTGCTGGTGATATCGGCGATGGCAGGGGCTTGCCAGCCGCTGTCCAGGCTGAAGAAGGGGATTTTTGAGCGGGCGAGGTCGTCAAGCGCGCTATGTGCCGCGGTGAGTGTGCCGTACATCACCAGGATGGCGTCGGACTTGGCGGTGATGGCGTTCTCGATCTGGCTGACCAGGGCGCCGGGATCGCCCTTGGCATCCGTCATGTTGACCTCCCAGCTTTTGTCGAAGCCGGTTTTCTTCAGCCACTGCTGGAACCCGGCCCAGCTGCGCTGATCCGACTGCGCCGACATCTGCTGCGCCACCACGGCGAGCTTCACCGGCTTGGTCTGGCTTTGCGCGTGGGCTGGCTGGCTGCCGAGCGCGAACTGCGCAAGCTGCACTCCGCCTATCGCGGCAGCGCCCATGCCGCCCAGCATGTGGCGGCGGGTCGGCTGGATGATCGTCGATCGATCGTTGGTCACGATGTCCTCCCAATCTTTTGTTGGATTTTACTATCTCGCACGCACGTCATTCGAACAGCGCGGCCACCTCCGCCGGCTGGTCCCAGTGCGGGACATGCCCGGCATCCTGAATCAGGTGGACCGCGGTGCGGCTGCCGGCCTGGCTCACCTGGGTCCATGGGATGATGCGGTCCTGCACCCCCCAAACCACGCGCACCGGCATGGCGAGTGCGCGTAGGTCGCCGGTGATGTCGATCTGCTGGCCACCATCGTCGACCGTCGTGTCCGCGAGATTGATCAGCCGCCCGCGCGACAGCTCGGCCGCCAGGGCATCAAGCTGCGCTGTCGTCAGCGTCGCCGGCCGCACCACCAAGCGGCGCAGCAGATGCTGCAATCCGCCGCTGGTCCGCGCACGCACGATGCCGCGCACGAAGTCGACGTCAATCGCGCGATCCAGGCCAACCGGCGCCAGCAGCGTCAGCCGGCGCACGCGCGAGGACGCGCGGCGCGCCACCCGTGCCGCCACCGCGCCGCCAAGCGAGTGGCCGACCAACTCGATCGGCTCGCCATCCAACCCGTCGAGGAACGCCGCCACCGTTGCCGCCATGGTGTCGATATCCGCGGCCTCGACGCTGGTGCTGCCGTGACCGGGCAGGTCGATCGCGGTGACATGGCGGCCTGCCCGCATCAGCGCCGCCGCCACTTGCGCCCAGCTCTGCACGTCGCCCGCCAGCCCGTGCAGCAGCACGATGCGCGGCCCATGGGTCGCATCGGCAGCCCAGTCCCGACAGGCGACGCCGCCACCGGGGACGCTGGCTTCCAGGACAGTCGTGGCGGGAATCGCCTGCCGCGACGCACGTACGTCGGCCGCTTCGATACGGCCACGACGTCCGCTGCCTGTCAGCCCGGCCAGGGCGACTCCGTGCTGCCGCGCCACCGCACGAGCGAGCGGCGTCGCACGTACGCCTGCGACCGTGGCCTGTCTTGGCGCCTCCGTCGTCCCCACCAATGGGAATGGCGGGCTAGCCGGCGCGATCGGCCCGGAGGAGGCGGCGATAAGCGAGGCGAGTGCGGGTGAAGCGGCAGGAGGCGGCGCGGATACGGCATCCTCGCGTCCATCCTCGTAGCGGCACAACACCGCCCCGACATCGGCATCCTCTCCGGCCTGCACCACGATCTCGGCCAGAACGCCATCGGCCAGCGCCGGCATCTCGACCATGGTCTTGTCGCTCTCGATCTCGACCAGCGTCTCGCCGCGCCGGAACGCCTCGCCAGGCTGCTTCAGCCATGCCGCCACCCGGCCGGTCTCCATGGTCTCGCCCAGCCGCGGCAAGGTCAGCTCGGCGATCATCGGCGCAGCATCCGGCGCACGGTGTCCGCAATCAGCTCGGGCGTGGGAATGCTGGCCGCCTCCAAAGCCGGCGCAACCGGGATCGGGATGTCCTCGCCGGCAATACGGATTACCGGGTTCTCCAGGTAGTCGAAACACTCCTCCGAAATACGCGCCGCGAGTTCGGCCGCGACCCCGCCGGTCAGCGGCCCCTCGCTCACCACCAGGGCGCGGCCGGTGCGTGTCACCGACTCCGTGACGGTGTCCATGTCGAGCGGGTTGAGCGTGCGCAAATCGATCACCTCGAGGGCGATGCCGCCGTCAGCCAGAGTTTCCGCGGCCGCCAGGGCGACGTGCACCATGCGCGAGTAGGTCACCAACGTCGCGTGACTGCCGGCGCGGCGCACGATCGCGCGGCCCCAGGGCGCGGCCGGCGTCTCGAGATCGGCCAATTCCTTCCGGGTGTAGAGCGACTTGTGCTCGATGAACACGACCGGGTCGGGCAGTGTCAGGCTATGGCGCAGCAAATGGTAGGCGTCCGCTGCCGTGGCCGGCATCGCGAGGCGCAGCCCAGGGGTGTGCATGATCCATCCCTCCAGGCTTTGCGAGTGCTGCGCGCCGGCGGAGCGGCCGGTGCCGCCCTGGGTGCGCAGCACCATCGGCACGCCGATCTGGCCGCCGAACATATAGCGGATTTTGGCCGCCTGGTTGGCGAGCTGGTCCATCACCAGGCCGAGGAAATCGACGTACATCAGCTCGGCAACCGGACGCATCCCGGTCATGGCGGCACCCACGGCGACACCGACGATGGCGGGCTCGCTGATTGGCGTGTCGATGAGCCGCCCCGGACCGAACTCCGTAATCAGGTCTTTGGTAACGCCGTAAGCGCCGCCATAGGCCCCGACCTCCTCGCCGATGACGATGACGGCCTCGTCATGGCGCATCGCATCCTGCAGCGCCTTGCGTAGCGCGTCGCGGTAGGTGATCTCGGTCATTGCCATGGTGGGGTCAGGCCGAGGCGAGGATGCGGTCTAGGCGGGCGCGCAATGGCTCGGGTTCCGGCTGGTCCGGGCCGTAGACGTCGCGGAACATGCTTTCCGTAGGGGGCACGGATGCCGCGGCGGTGAAGTCGATGGTCGCGTCCATCTCAAGCACGACCTCGGCGTCAAGCGCATCGAGTGCGGCGGCATCAAGCTGTCCGCGCGTCAGCAACGCGTCGCGGGCGCGCGCGATCGGATCGCGCTTGCGGCCGACCTCCTCCTCGTCCGCAGTACGATACGGGCTCTTGTCCATGCGGCCATGGCCGAAGAAGCGGAAGCAGGAGATTGCCATGAAGCCCGGCTTGCCGGCGCGCGCGCCGTCGGCCAACGCCTGGGCGGTCTGGAACACCGCTTCAACGTCCTCGCCATCGACCATGTCCGCGGCCAGGCCGAACGCCATCGCGCGGCGGTCAAACTCGATCGAGCGGGTAGCGCGGTCGATGCGCGTGCCCATGCCATACTGGTTATTGATGCAGACGAACAGCACCGGCAGGTCCCAGAGCGCCGCCATGTTCATGCTCTCGTACAGCACCCCCTGCTGCATGGCGCCGTCGCCGAAGAACGCCACGGAGATCGCGCCGCTGCCCTGCCGCTTGTAGCTCAGGCCGGCGCCGACGACGTGCGGGATGCCGCCGCCGACGATGGCGTTGGCGCCGAGATGACCCAGCGCCATATCGGCGATGTGCATCGAACCGCCCTTGCCGCGGCAGTAGCCAGCATCCTTGCCGCCAATCTCAGCCATCATCCGGCCCGGATCCGCGCCGCGCGCCAGGAAGATGCCGTGGCCGCGATGATGCGTGGTGAAACTGTCCTGCGGCTGCATCGCCGCGGCGACGCCGGCCGCCGCCGCTTCCTCGCCGATCGACAGGTGCAGCATCGAGCCTGCGGACAGGCCGCGCGCATACAATTCGGCAACACGCTCCTCGAAGGTGCGTATGCGGCGCATCGTGCGGTAAAGCTCGGCGAGCGGCGTGTTGGACAAGCTCATGACGGTGTGGCCTCACGAAGCGGCTTCAAGGCGGGATAGAGATCGACATAGCGTCGGTAGATCGCGTCGTAGCGAGCGACATTGGCGGGATTGGGCTCGATCCGCCGGCCCGGACGCACCATCGCGGCGATGCCGTCGTCGATGGTGGCGAAATGCCCAGCGCCGTGCGCGGCGAGCACCGCGGCGCCAAGCGAGGGCGCCTCCGCCACCTCCGGCACCATGACAGGCAACCCCGACGTGTCCGCATGGATCTGCAGCCAGAGTGGCGAGCGGGTGGCGCCGCCGCCAGCGGTGATCTCGGCGGCCCCGCAGCCGGCCTCGGCCATGCGGTCGATGATGGCCCGGGTGCCGAAGCCAATCCCCTCCAGCATCGCGCGGAACAGATGCGCCGCCGTGTGGTGCAGTGACAATCCGGTGATGGCGCCGCGCGACAGCGGATCGGTGTAGGGCGTGCGGTTGCCTTGGAAGTGGTCGAGCACCAGCAGCCCGTCCGCACCCGGTTCGAGCTTGGCCGCCGCCAAGTTGAGCGCCTCGAGATCCAGCGCGTCGCCGGTCAACCGGCGCAACCAGGCGATGATCGATCCAGTTGAGGTCTGGCCGCCCTCCAGGATAGTCCGGCCGGGATAGACCGCGTCCTGGTAGCTGCCCCATAATCCGGGAACGTGGGCGGCACGGTCTCCCACCGCGAATTGCAGGTGCGACGAGCCGGTGATGAGCGCCAGTTGGCCCGGCCGCGCTACCGCAAGCCCGATCATGCCGATCAGCGCGTCGGCGCCGCCCTGCACCACCAGCACTGTCTCGGCTAAACCCAGATGATCGGCGGCGCGTGCGGTCAGCGCACCGACGACGGCGCCAGGCGCCAGCACCTCCGCAGGCCATTTCGGCCGCAACTCGGTGAGGTCGAGTTTGTCCAGCAGGCTGTCCGGCCATCCGCCGGCGTCGCTGCGATAGTGCCAACGAATTGACGCGTTGTTCAGGCTGGCGGCGCGTCGCCCAGTCAGGCGCCAGGTGATGAAATCCTGATACTCGCAAACGGTATGGGCGGCCTGGAAGGTGTCCGGCTCGTGGCGCGCCAGCCACAGCGCCTTCGGGATCATCCATTCCGCCGAAACCGGACCCTGGCCGGCACCGTTGATAGCCAGCGCCGCGTCGCCGGTGGCGAGCACGGTGTCGGCTTCCGCACTGGCCCGCACGTCCATCCAGATGATTGCCGAGCGCAGGGGCCGGGCTGCCTCGTCGAGCGCCACCACGCTGCAGCATGTCGTGGTGGCGCAGATCGCATCGACATCGTGCACGGCGATGCCGGACTCGTTTACCGCCCGCCGCACCGCGGATCCTAACGCGGACCACCAAGCCTCGGGATCCTGTTCGGCGCGCGCACCGGGCGCGAACTGCGTGGCATAGGGCGCGGTTGACGAAGCAACTTGGCGGCCTGCCAGATCAAATACCGTCGCCCGCAGGCTTTCGGTGCCGCCGTCAATCCCGATCACGTAGGCCATGGACCCCGCATCATCCCCTGCCCAATACACATATGGCGTATTAAGCGACTTTTGTTCGTGGCTGCACGATCGTCGTTTGGCGTGACGGATGTCAAGAGGTAATCTGGTCCCATGCTGACCCTGAATCTGGCCCATGAACCCGATGCCGCGATCATGGTGCGGGCGGCGTGGCTCTATTATGTTGGCGGCCTGACGCAGGAGGAGGTGGCCGCGAAGTTCGGGGTGCATCGCACCCGCATCGTGCGATTGCTCGCGGAGGCGCGGGAACGTGGCCTGGTGAGCGTCACCATCCACCACGACTCTATCCGCGACCTGGACATTGAGGACACCATCGCGCGCCGCTACGGCCTGGATTTCTGCCTGGCCACGCCGCCGATGGGTTTTGACGATGCGGATGCCGAGCCGAAGCTGGCGGCGGCGCAGGAGATGATCGCGCGCCGTGCCGTGGGCAGCGCCGCCGCAAATTTCCTCAAGGGCAAGCTCGCTTCGGGCAAGCCGATCACTGTGGGGGTAAGCTGGGGCCGCACGCTGGAGCAGATGACGCTGCACCTTTCCGGGGTGCAGAACCCGCAGGCGCGCTTCGTGTCGCTGATGGGCTCGCTTACCCGCAACTCCGCCTCCAACCCGTTCGAGGTCGTGCAGGCGTTGGCGGCAAGAACCGGCGGCGAGGGACATTTCCTGCCGGTGCCGTTCATCGCCGATACGGTGGCGGATCGGGCAGTGCTGATGTCGCAACGCAGCGTGGCCGAGGCCCTGGCACTCGCCCAATCAGCCGATCTGTATCTGATTAGTGTCGGCGAACTGCGCGAGACGGCGTTTCTGCACAAGCAAGCCATGCTCTCGACAGCGGAACTTCGCAGCGTGCGGGCCCGCGGAGCGGTCGCGGACTCGCTCGGACGGCTGTTCGACCGCACCGGCGCGCAAGTCGAGCACGAACTTGCGCATCGCACGCTGGCACTGGAATTCGAGAGGCTATACGACCGCGACGTGGTGCTGTTGGCAGGTGGTCTGCAGAAGGTGAAAGCGGTTCAGGCATTGTTGCGGACGAGGGTCGTGCGCGGCCTGGTGACCGATGGCGACACTGCGAAGCTGCTGGCAGCCAGCGACGACTGATGTCAGCCGCTGCCCTATCCGACGATTGGGATCAAAGCCGGTTATGCCTGGCCCAGAACCGTCACCGCATCGGCGGACAGAGTACCCTCGGAACAGCATAATGCGATAGCGCCACAGGAGAGGCGCGCATCCGCCGCCTGCACCACAAGCTTACCATCGACATAGCCACGAAGCCCGTCGCCCTCAACCTGCAGCGCCAACTCCCTGGTTTCGTCCAGCTGCCAAGGACAGGGTGCTTCCGCGAGTACCACCCGCTCCTGGTCGTAAGCGCGCAGCAGCTGGACCACACCGCCGGGTGAAAGTTGCAGGGCATAGTAGCGGCGCATCCCTTGCACCCGTGCGGCAATTCCGCCGCATCCCAGGTTGACCGCAAGCCGGCAACTGACACGGTAGTCGCGCCAGTCGCGAGTGCCATAGATCAGCAGCCCGTGTCCCTGCTCCTGCGATAGCCGGAAGGCGTGCGACAACGGATTGGTCATCCAGGTGGTGACCCCGTCGACCCAGGCCCGTCGCCAAAAACTCCCGCCATGCTCCGGCCGTTCAAGCGTCAGCGTCGGCTCCCCTGCCCAATCGAGGCAATCAAGCAGCACTTCGCCGCCGCCCCGCAATGCCACGCCAACTTCCGCCACCGGCCGGCTGCCGCAATCGGGCAACCTCCAGGTCAGGGTGCAGCCATCCTCGGCGACGCTGGCGAACCCGCCGGTCATCACCTCCAGCGCGTCGCCTTCGCCATAGACGCTGATGGTCAATGCGGCCTCGACTTTGCCGTCGCTGCCCGATGGCGTGGACAGCTGCGCCCGGATCGTCTGACCGGGATTGAGCGTGGGCGAGGCCAGCAGGTCGTAGGTGCGCATACGCTCCACGTCCGGCGGCGTGAAGGTCGGGGTACACACCCGGACCACATCAGACGGGCTCAGCGCCATGCTCCGGATTGCCAATGCGCGCGAGCCAAGCCGGGCATCGAGCATGTTCTCGACCGTGACCGCAGCACCGGCAACGGGAGCAAAACCTTGCACGCTGCCGGGCAGGCTGAAATGGAACCGCGCGCCTTCTTTCGGCGCTGGCGGCACCGGCTCCCCGGCCAGCCTGAAACCGGCCCGGGCGACGGCGTAGCTGACCCCGACCGCGTCGGCCACCGCCGAGCCGCCATCGGCCGAGGAGAGATACAGCCGGTCGGCCACCGGCCCGCGCCAGTCCGACTTGTGCAAGTCCGGCTTGTGCAAGTCCGGCCCGGCGTCGATCCCGGCGAGGCCAAGCCGTATTCCCGTCAGGCAGCCGACGTTGCCGGCGTTGCAGTCGGTGTCCCAGCCGGCGGTGTTGGCGATCATCTGACCGCGTTGGAAATCATCGCCGCCATACAGCAGACTCATTATGACCACTGCATGGTTTGGCACCACATGGCAGTTGCCGGGGAAGCGGTCATAGCCGTATTGCTCCTGGATGCAGTGGAATGCGTCCTCCCAGGCCGCGTGCTGCCGATGCCACTGCCGAACGTCGGCCACCAGCCGCGCGATGAGGCTCTCGGGCGGAACATACGACAGCCCAATGTCGAGCAGCCGGTCGAGGTCGTGTTCCACGAACGCCTGCGCCTCCATCACCGCGAGCAGCACCGCGGCGTGCATGGCCTCGCCGTCATGGCTCACCAACGCGGCCTCGCGCGCCAGCCGCGCCGCCTGGGCCGCGTTCCCGGGGCTGACCATCGCCCAGCCGTCGATGAAGATCTGGGCGCCGATCTGCTCGGCGATGGTCTGGCCGTTCAATGCAATCGAACCGCTGCCCGGCGCGCGGATGCCGGCCTTGAGCCGCAGATAGGCGGTGTGTTCGGTGGAGTTGCCCAGCCCGCCCCACCACAGGATGGAGCGACGCTCGACCAAATAGTTAAGCCAAGTATCGCCGATCTGCTCGGCGCGCAGGTTTGGATCGAAGCCGTTGTCCTCCAGCGCGCGCAGGAACACGAACGTCCCCGCGATATCGTCGTCGGTGACCACCAGCGGCACGTCCATGCGGTCGTGGACGTAGTATTCGATCGGTCCGAGTTGGCGCAGTATCCGCTCGTTGCTCCAGCCCTCGAACGGGCGGCCCAGGTAGACGCCGATCAGCTTGCCGAGCACTCCGGCATAGACCCGCTCCAGATAGTCGCCTTGCAGGGGCACCGCGCCCTCCCTTTTGGATTTTGCCGATCAGCCTTTGACCGCGCCGCCGGCCATGCCCTCGATGAAACGGCGCTGCATCAGGACGAAGAACACCACCACCGGCAACACGACGATCAACGCTGCAGCCATGATCTCGCCCCAGTCGCTCGAGTACTGCCCGCCCAGCGAGTAGAAGCTTACGACCGCGGTCTGCGCTCCTTTGTCCTGCAGGAACGAGGCTGCAATCAGGAACTCGTTCCAGGTGTTCAGGCCGGTAATCACCGCAACCGTGATCAACCCCGGCGACACGATCGGCAGCATGACTCGGCTGAACACCTGCCACCGGGTCGCGCCGTCGATGACCGCGGCTTCCCCCAGTTCCGAGGGGATCGCCAGGAAGTAGGTGCGCAGCAGGAAGATCGAAAACGGGCTGTAGATCGCGATGTAGATCAGCGAAACCGCGAACACGTTGTCGATGAGGCCGAGCTTGGCAAAGGCGAAGTAGAGCGGGAATAGGAACAGCTGGATTGGCAGCGTCGTGCTCGCTAGGAAGTAAACGCTGATCGCGCTCCAACCGCGCACCTGCTTGCACGCGAGTGCGTAAGCCGCCACGGCGCCGGTGGCACAGACCACGATGATGGTGGTAGCGGTCACCAGCACGCTGTTGAGCAGCGCGCGGTCGAATTGCGCATCGCGCCACGCATGGGTGAAATTGTCCCAGTGGATGTGCAGAGGCAGCGACAGCGGATTGGTCACGATTTCCAGGCTGCTTTTCAGCGCATTCAGCAACATCAGCGCGATCGGGAACAACGCCAGCGCCGCGCCAAGCCCGAGCACCGCATAGGCGAGCACCGGCTCGCCCGGCCGGCTGCCCCTCATGCATCCCCCTGTTGCTGCAGCCGCACGTAGACGACGGTCGCCGCAAGCCCGAACAGGCTGATGACCAGTGCCACGACGGCGGCAGGGCCGACCTGGAAGTCGTAGAACGCATGGCGATAGGCGAGCGTGGACAGCAACTCGCTGGAGAACGCCGGGCCACCCTGGGTGAGCACATAGACGAAATCGAAGGCCAGGAACGACCAGATGACCGTCATCACCATCATCAACATCACCGTGGGCCGGATCGCCGGCAACAGGATGAAGCGCATCAACGACCAGAAGCCGGCGCCGTCGAGCCGCGCCGCCTCGATCTGCGACGCATCAACCTGGCGCAGGGCGGAGAAGAAGATCACCGCCAGGAACCCCCACCAGTGCCACACGTCGACCGTCGCCACCCCGTATAGGGCCCAGCGCGGCAGCGACAACGGGTCCGAAACGTCGAAACCATGCGTGTGCAGCCAGCCGACCAGGCCTGACTCGGGGTTGTAGATCATCCCCTGCCAGACCCGCGCGCTGATGACCGTCGCCACCACCAGCGGCAGGAAATAGATCGCCTGGAACCAGGTGCGGCCGTGCCGGACCGCCAGCAGCAACGCCGCCGCCAGCAACCCCATGGCCATCGGGATGGTCAGGAAGATGGCTGTCCACTTCAGGTTGTTGCCGAGCGCCGACCAAAACACCGGATCGGCGAACACCGCCTGGAAGTTCGCCAAGCCAACCCAGCTCGGCGGCGAGACGCCGTCCCATTCGACGAACGCCATTGCCACGGTGAGCAAGGTCGGCACCAGGATGATGAGGGCATTAATCAGCAGCGCCGGAAGCACAAACAGCATTTCATTTCAGCCGAAAATGGTTAGGCAGGGCGTCCATGCCGCAAGTCAGCGGGGCGGGATCGGCGGAACCTTGCCCTCCTTCAGCTCGGCCTGGAACATATCATTCGCCTTCGTCAGGTAATCCTTCGGCGACACCTGGCCCAGCCACACCTGCTCAATGCCTTGCGTCAGGTATTGCTCAGTGGCCGGTGGCCAGAACACCCAGGTGGTGTAGCCGTAATGGCCGCTGGCGGTGGCTTCCCGCAACGCGGAGACGGCGGAGGCGAACAGCGTCGAGGTGCTGCTGGCGATCTTCTGCGGGTCGACGTCGGTCAGTGGAAGGTTCCAGTCGCCGCGCCAGTCCTTGTTGATACGCAGGTAGAAGTCCTGGCTGTACATCGCGTTCAGGAACTTGCCCACTACCGCCACGTTGGCGGAATGCTTGTTGATCGACATGGTGCTGCCGACGCCAATCGGGAACACCGGGTACGGCACGCCGTCGCGCAGCGTCGGAAACGGCGTGATGGCCGGCGTCTGCCCAGTCTGGTTGAAGTGCCCGTCGACCCACTGGAACGCCCAAAAGCCGTTTGGCGACATGCCAGCCGACCCGTCGGCGATGCGTGCGAAGCCCTGCTCGTTGGTCAGCGAGAAGTAGTTCTTGCCGAACCAGCCCTTCTGGTACCAATCGCGCAGCAACTCGATCGAATGCACGAACACCGGATCGTCCCAGCGCAGCTTGCCGGTCAGCGCCTTGTAGACGTTGTCCGGCCCGGCATCGTCGTTGAGCACCAGTGTCACATACCATTCGTTCGCCCCGCGCCAGTCCGCATTGCCGGCACCGAATGGTGTGATGCCCTTCTGCATCATGGCCGCGGCAAGGGTCTGCAGTTCCGCCAGCGTCTTAGGCGGCTGCCAGGCATTTTTGTCGAACAGCGTCTTGTTATAGAACAGCGTCATCGTCTCGTAGGTGCGCGGCAGGCCATAGATGTGGCCGTCGAATCCTCCGGTTTGCAGCACCGGCCCGACCAGGCGCTTGTCCCAGCCATACTGCTTTATGAGATCGTCCATTGGCAGCAACTGGCCGGCCCGTGCCAGCGGTGCCAGGTAGGTCGGACCAGGCGTCATGACGATATCGGGACCGTGGCCGGACAGCAGCGCCATGCGGATTTGCCGGTCGGCGGTGGCGCCACGAAACTCGATCTTCACCGGGGTGTCCGGATGCGCTTCATTGAACGGGTCCAGCAGGTCGCGTTGCAACGCCCGCTGTTGCTCCGGATTGGCGCCGCGCTGATACCACCACGATATCGGTTGCGCGTGCGCCAGGGTCGCCGGCATCATCACAATGGTAGCGATGAATGCCCGGATCAGCGTCCGGGTAGTTCTTCCTGGCATTTGCTTCCCTTTGTAGCGGTTGGTCTTGTTTAAGCCGACTCCCGTATCACTAGCTGAAACGGCATTTCGCGCTGTCGTCCGCCGGTTCCGGGCGGCAGTCCGGCGAGGCGCTGCAGCAGCATCTCCGCTGAGACCCGTCCCAAGGTACGTTGGAATTGGTTGACAGTTGTGAGAGCGGGCGTGACCCAACGTGCCGCCTCGATGTCGTCGAAGCCCATGACGGCGACATCCCCGGGAACCTGCAGCCCAAGGTCGCGCAGTGTCATCATCGCCCCCAGCGCCATTAAGTCGTTGGCGGCGAACACCGCCGTCGGTCGCACCGCGCCAGCCAGCAGGCTCAAGATGCCCGCCGAACCGGCCTCGGGGGTAAACGAGGCCTGCAGTTCCGCTTGTGCCGGTAAGCCAGCCTCTGCCATGGCCCTCGCATAGCCGGCGGCACGCTCCGGTCCTGGGCCGTTATTGACCGACAGCATGGCGATGCGCCGGTGTCCGCGCCGTATCAGGTGCTCTGCCGCCTCCTTCGCGGCACGGTGGTTGTCGACATAGATGTTGTCGAGTGGCAGCACAGTATCGGACTTACGCCGCGCCTCGACCCGCAACACCGCCACGCCCTCCTCAGCAAGCGCGCCGAGTTCACGTCCCGGCAAGGTAAAGAAAACCCCGATTAAACCGTCGACACGCCGTTCGCGTCCCTAGGCAAGCAGCCGCTTCTCCTGGTCCGGCGTGCCATCGGTGTGGACGGCAATGACGTCGTAGCCGGCCACAGTCATAACCTCCTGCACGCCGCGTTCGAGTGCCGGGTAGTAGGGGTTGCTGATGTCCGGCAATACGCAGGCAATGGTCCAAGTGCGCTTGGCGCGCAAACGCTGGGCGGAACGGTTGGGAACATAGCCAAGCGCGTCAGCCGCCGCCTGGACGCGCTGCCGAGTGAGCAACGGCAATCGATCACCGCAGCCGCTTAGGACCAGCGACACCACGGCCTGTGAAACACCCGCCGCAACCGCTACCTGCCGCTGGATGACGGGTTGCGTCACGATTGAAAAAAGCTTGTCATTCATCTGCCAGCGCTGCCCGCCGTCTTAGTAATTCGAATTACTGGGTGATTTATAGGCGATGTCAACTGATATGCAGGGTAGTGGGTGAAGTAACCCGGAGGATCGTGCGTTCGTCAGAGTAGGCACCAGGCTGTCAAGCTTGTCTCGGTAGACAACTGCTGCTGGCCTAGGATGGCGATCATGAACCCAAGAATACAGCCAAAGCTGTCGACCAAGCGACCCTATGGCGCATCG
>JAABUQ010005015.1_pt1 | contig 21779 bp, 19 predicted proteins | sample 5560001 | NCBI WGS metagenome assembly JAABUQ01 (sample SAMN10711888, study PRJNA513371) | rock metagenome | isolation source: Antarctica rocks | place: Antarctica: Victoria Land, Finger Mt nord | collected 2015-12-18
CTAGGGCCGGAGGCGTCCGCGACGCTAGAGGCTAGCCCGCGGCAGTCGGCCCGCCGCCTGGCCATCAACGCGCTGGCTCCGATGGCGGCGCGGGTCGTGGAGATGGCCTTCGCCCTGGTGTACCTCCGCATTTTGGGACAGGCCGGCACCGGCACTTACCAGTTCGTCGTCGTCTTCACCACCTACCTCGACACCGTCGTCGACTTCGGCTTGAACACCGTGGTCGCCCGCGACGCCCGCCGTTCCGGCGCCGCCGTGCCTGCCATCTTTCGGGGCGTCGCCACCCTGCGGCTCGGCCTGTGGCTTCTCGGCGTGCCGATCGTCGCCGTCGTCTACGGCCCGGCGCTCAACCGTACCGGCCTGCCGCCCGAGGCCGCCGCTGCCGGCTGGCTGTACTTCCTGGCCCTGTTGCCGTCGCTGGTCGCCAGGACGGCCAGCGGGCTCTTGTGGGCGTTCGAGCGGCTCGAGCTCACCGCCCTGGTCTCCCTGCTGAGCACGCTGTTGCGGACGGTGCTGAACGCGGTGGTCTTACTGGCCGGCTTCGGGCTGCTCGGGCTGGCGTCGAGCTCGCTGCTGGTCAACGTCGTGTCCGCCGCCGTGCTGGTGCTGCTCGTGGTGCGGACAACTCCCTGGCGCCGCCGCGAGCCGGGCCAGGTGGTCGGCGCGGTCGCGCGCCCGGCCGGCCTGCTCCGCGAGTCGTGGCCGCTGTTCATCAACCAGCTGTTGCAAGGCCTGTTCTTCAAGATCGACGCCGCGCTGCTGCCGCCGCTGGCCGGGGTGGCGGCCGCGGGCACGTACAGCGCGGCGTACAAAGTGAGCGAGGGTACGGGCGTCGTCTCCTCGAACCTGACGCTGGCCCTGTTTCCGCGCCTGGCGGCCGAAGCCGGCGCCTCGGGCGGTGGGCTGGTGCGCGCCTACCGCCTGTCCCTGCGCTTTCTGCTCCAGGTCGGCGTGCCGCTGGCCGCCGGCGGCGCGCTGCTGTCCGAGGGCATCATCAGCGTGGTCGCCGGCCGCGGCTTCCTGCCGGGCTCGGCCATCGCCCTGGCGATCTTGATCTGGTTCGTGCCGTTCAGCTACGTCAATGGGCTGACGCAGTACGTGCTGATCGCGCTGGGTCGGCAGCGGCTGCTGACGCTAGCCTTCCTGGCGGCGTTCGCGTTCAACCTCGGCGCCAACGTGGTCCTCATCCCGCTGTACGGCTACGTTGGCGCCGCGTGGGTGACAGTGGCGTCGGAGGTGGTCCTGCTGGTGCCGTTCGGCTGGGTAGCCGCGCGGGCCATCCCGGAGGTGTCTCTCGCGCGCGAGGCGCTGCGGCCGGTGGTGGCCACGGTGCTCATGGCGCCGGTGGTCTGGTGGCTGCGCGATGCCGTGAACCCGGTGGTCGCCTGTGCCGCGGGTGCCGCGGTCTACGCGACAGCGCTGTGGGCCGTCGGTGGCATCACGGCTGACGAAGTGGCAGCGTTACGCGCCGTGCTGCGGCGCTGACGGTGCCCGGTGGTCGCCGACGCCGCCGCGCAGCGTGGCGATCGCGTGCGGCAGCGCCGGCATCAGCACCGCCAAGGTCTCCTCGACGCCTTTCGGGCTGCCCGGCAGGTTGACGATGAGCGTCCGGTTGCGCACCCCGGCGATCCCGCGCGACAGCATCGCGGCCGGCGTGACGGTGAGGCTGGCGGCGCGCATCGCCTCGGCGATGCCGGGAACCTCGTACTCGACAGTGATGCGCGTGGCCTGCGGCGTCACGTCGCGGGGCGCCAGCCCGGTGCCGCCGGTGGTGACGACGAGATCCACGTCCGGCCGCTCCGACAGGTGGTACAGGGCCTCGGCGATCACGCCCTCCTCGTCGGGGACGACGCGGTACTCCACGACCGCCACCTGGGCGCCGCCGCTGCCAGCCGCGAGCGCCTCGCGGACGGCCGGACCGCCGCGGTCCTCGCGCTGGCCGCGGGCTGCCTTGTCGCTGACCGTGACGATCGCTACCCGGATCGGCTGTTTGTCCGTCTCGGTCTCCGTCGAAGACGTGGTCATGGGGTATCGCTCCTGATCTGATGAAACTCGCCGCTCTTGCCGCCGACCTTGTGCAGCAGGGCGATGCCGTCGATCGTCATGCCGCGGTCCACCGCCTTGCACATGTCGTAGACGGTCAGCGCCGCGACCGAGACGGCCGTGAGCGCCTCCATCTCGACGCCGGTCCTGTCGGCGACGCGGACCGTTGCCCTGATCTCGATGGTCGCGCCGGGCTCGTCGACGGCGAACGCCATGTCGACGCCGCTGATCGGGAGCGGGTGGCACAGGGGGATGAGCTCGGACGTGCGCTTGGCCGCCATGATGCCGGCGACCTGGGCCACGCTCAACACGTCGCCCTTCTTCATCCCGCCGGTCTGGACCAGGCGCAGCGTCGCTGGCTGCATGCGCACGAAGGCGCGGGCGGTCGCCTCGCGCTGGGTGACGTCCTTGTGGCCGACGCCGACCATGCGCGCGCGGCCGGCCGCGTCGACGTGGGTGAAGTCGAGCCCGGGTTCGCTTCCGCTCCCGCTCATACGGTTGCCAGGACTTCGCTGATCTCCGCCCCCAGGACAGCGGCGTCGAAGCCGTCGTAGCCCATGAACCGGAGCAGCTCCTCGGCGGTGTAGCGCCGCCCGGGTCGCCACAGCTCCTGGACCAGCAGTCTGGCGGCGCGTGGGTCGCGCCACCATTCGGCGTCGAACTCGCGCCGCAGATACGCGGCCAGCTGCGCGGCGAACAGCTCGGCGCGCAGCCACGTCGCCGAGTCGAGCGTCGACCACGGCGACCCGAGCAGCAGCGCCAGGTGCTCGCCGGAGAAGGCGTGCAGGCGCAGCGCCCCGCTCATGGCGTCGGCCCAGTCGGCCCCCATACCGCCGCTCTCGGCGCCACTCCGCCAGAAGCGCGTCTCGAACTGGAGCCGCGCGGCGGCGGCGCGCACCCGCGCCAGCCAGGCGAGGCAAGCGACGACCCGGTAGTCCTCGATCGCGGTGAACTCCAGGCGGTCCCGCAGCCAGACAGGGTCGAGCGTCAGCCGTTCCAGCAGCAGCCCGTAGCCGAGGGTTGGCGCACGATCCCCCAGCCAGCGGGTGGCGAACGGCAAGGAGCGGTCGGTCTGGGCCAGGTGCTGCGCCATGCCGACACCCCGCAGCGTGTGGCCGTAGTCCTGGTACCCGCCGACCCGCCGCACGAGCACGTGGATCTCTTCGGGGACGCCGACGGCGACGCAGTGGACGCCGTCGGCCAGAGAGGCGCGGGCGTCGACGTCCACGCGGACGCTCGGCTGGTCGGTCAGGTCGATGCCGAGGTCGCGCAGCGTCCCGGCGACCAGCGGCATCAGCCGTCGGCCCGGAAAGTAGCTGTCGAACTGGCTGGCGCGGAACGCCCAGTCGACGTCCGACTGCCAGACGTCGTCGATCGGCAGCTCCAGCTGGCCGAGGTACACGCCCAGCACGTGGCCGTAGACGTCGGCGGTGGTCGCCAGCAAGCCGTCGGCCAGCGGACCGAGGGTGGCCAGCCCGAGTCCCCTGTGGTTGTCCCAGAAATCCACCCAGTCGCCCGCCGCCAGCCGCACGGCCATCAGCTCGAGCAGCTCGGTCTGCCAGCGCTCGAGCGGCGCCCCGGCCCGACCGCGCAGCTCGTCGCGCCACGCCTCCTGCAGACCGTGGCGGAGCGGCGTCTCGGGGACCGTCGCCCAGCGCGGTGGGGCGGCGCGCCAGAGGAGGTGCTCGTCGCCGAGTTCGAGAGTGGCGCGGGCGGCGAAGGCGGCCGCGCGCTCGGCGGCGCCGACCGACCGCCCTTCCAGGAAAGCGCCCGCCAGGAAGCCGACCAGGGAGCGCTGCTGCCCGGCGTCCTCGATCTGCGCCCCCTGGAGGTCGGCGAACAGCTCGATGGAGGTGAAGTCGGGAAAGTCCTCGGTGTAGAGGCTGCTCAGCGACAGGCCGGCGCGGAGGCCGGCCAGGTGCTGCCATTGGTGCCAGCCGCGCGCGCGGACGAACGCCTCTGCCTGCCGTTCAAAGCGCTCCACCGCGAACCCGGGCACGCCATGAGTGTAGTGGGCGAGCGCTCGTACAATTCTCGGACAGCTATGCCCGAAGCCGGCCAGCATCCCCCGGCGGTCCAGCGCGTGGCGGCGGCGCTGGCCGCGCTCGGCGTCGAGCCGCGGGTGCGCGCTTTCGACAGCAGCACGGCCACCGCCGCCGACGCGGCGGCCACGATCGGCACCACCGTCGAGCGCATCGTCAAGTCGCTCGTCTTCACCGCCGCGGACGGGCCGGTGCTGGTCCTGGCGTCGGGTGTGAACCGCGTCGACATAACGAAGCTCGGCGCTCTCCTCGGGCGGCCGGCCAAGCGGGCCGATGCCGCTCTCGTGCGGCAGGCGACCGGCTTCGCCATCGGCGGCGTGCCGCCCGTGGGCCACGCCGCGCCGCTGCCGGTCTACGTCGACCGCGACCTGCTCCAGTACGACCTGCTGTGGGCGGCCGCCGGGACGCCCAACGCCGTCTTCCCGATCACGCCGGGCGAGCTGGTCCGCGTGACCGGCGGCCAGGTGGCCGACGTCGCCCAGGCGTCGGACAAGGTGGCAGAGCCCGAACAGCCGGAAAAGATGGACAAGCTGGACAAGCTGGGAAAAACCCCCGTCCTGCCGCGGCGTGAGCTGTTCAACGTCCACACCCCCGACGACGCGCTGCGCCTGCTGCTGGCACGGCTCCCGTCCGCTCCGGCGGCGGAGCGGGTCAAGACGCGCGACGCCCTGGATCGGGTTCTGGCCGAGGACCTGTCAGCTCCGGGCTCATTGCCCAGCTTCCCCCGCTCCACCATGGACGGCTTCGCCGTGCGGGCCGCCGATACTTTCGGCGCCTCCGAGGGTCTGCCGGCCTTTCTCGAGGTGGCTGGCGAGGTCCTCATGGGCCGCGCCGCCGAGGTCGTCCTCCAGCCCGGCGCGTGCGCCCGCATCGCGACCGGCGGCATGCTGCCCGCGGGCGCCGATGCCGTGGTCATGGTCGAGCAGACCCAGGACGCCGGGCCGACCGCCATCGAGACCCTGCGCGCCGTTGCCCCCGGCGAGAACGTGGTCCAGGTGGGCGAGGACGTCCAGGCCGGCGATTCGCTGCTGCCGCGCGGGCACACGCTGCGGCCCCAGGATCTGGGCGGCCTGGTCGCGGTCGGCATCACCGAGGTCTCGGTGGCGCGGCGGCTGCGGGTGGGCATCATCTCCGGCGGCGACGAGGTGGTCGACCCCGAGCAGGCCCCGGCTCCTGGCCAGATCCGCGACGTCAACTCGTACACGCTGGCCGCGCAGGTGCGGCGCGCCGGCCACGAGCCGTGGCTCGTCGGCGTGTACCCGGACGAGTACGACCTGCTGGCGGGCGCTGCCCACGGGGCGCTGCCCGCGTGCGACGTGCTGATCCTGTCGGCGGGCAGCTCGGTGAGCCAGCGCGACATGACGGCCCAGGTGATCGGGACCCTGGGCGAGCCCGGCGTTCTGGTCCACGGCGTGTCGCTCAAGCCGGGCAAGCCGACCATCCTGGCCGTGTGCGGCGGCAAGTCCGTCTTCGGCCTGCCGGGCAACCCGGTCTCCTGCATGGTGACGTTCGAGCTGTTCGTGGTTCCGGTCCTGGCCCACGTCGGCGGCGCCGCCAGGGTGCCGCGCCGGACGGCCACCGCCCGCCTGACGCGCAACGTGGCGTCCGCGGCCGGCCGGGAGGACTACGTGCAGGTGCGCCTCCAGTCGGCGGAGTCTGGCCTGGAGGCGCTGCCGGTGCTGGGCAAGTCCAACCTGATCTTCACGCTGGTCCGCTCCGACGGCATGCTGAAGGTCCCGCTGGACAAGGGCGGCTTGACCGCCGGCGAGCTGGTCGAGGTGATCCTTTTCTGATGCCGCGGCAGATGTACCTCGAGGACCTGCCGCTGGACGAGGCGCGCCGCCGCTTCTGGGCGGCGGTCGAGCAGGGCGGAGCCGTCGCGCCGCTGCCGGGCGAGGACGTTCCGCTGGCGGAGGCCCTCGGCCGGGTCACGGCGGCGCCAGTGTTTGCCCGCAACAGCGTGCCGCACTACCACGCCGCCGCTATGGACGGCATCGCGGTGCGCGCGGAGGACACGCTCGGCGCCAGCGAGACCGCGCCGGTGCGGCTCGCCCTGGGGGCACAGGCGGTCTGGGTCGACACGGGCGACCCGCTGCCGACCGAGATGAACGCCGTGATCATGGCCGAGCACGTCCAGGAGCTGGCTGCTGACCGGCTCGAGATCCTGGCGGCGGTCGCGCCCTGGCAGCACGTCAGAGCGATGGGCGAGGACGTGGTGGCCACGGAGATGGTGCTGCCCGAGAACCACGCGCTCGGGGCGGTCGATCTCGGGGCGCTCGCCGCCGCCGGCCACACCACGGTCCCGGTGCGCCGCCGGCCCAGGGTCGCCATCCTGCCGACCGGGACGGAGCTGGTCGAGCCAGGGTCGCCGCTCGTTCCCGGCGCCATCGTCGACTTCAACTCCGTCGTCCTGGCGGCCCAGGTGCGCGAGTGGGGCGGCGACGCCACCCGTTTGCCGATCACCCCGGACGACCGTGGGCTCATCCTCGACCGGGTGTCGGCGGCGCTGGCGACCCATGACGTGGTGGTGGTCAACGCGGGCTCGTCGGCGGGCTCGGAGGACTTCACAGTCTCGGTCGTGCGCGAGCTCGGCGACGTCCTAGTCCACGGCGTCGCCATCCGCCCCGGCCACCCCGTGATCCTGGGGGTCGCCCGCGACGGCACGCCGCTGATCGGCATCCCCGGCTACCCGGTCTCGGCCATCCTGACCAGTGACCTGTTCCTGCGGCCCCTGGTGTACCGCCTGCTCGGCCAGGTGCCACCGGAGCGGCCTATTCTGCGGGCGACGATGACGCGCAAGCTGCTGTCGCCCATGGGTGAGGACGAGTACGTGCGCGTCAAGCTGGGACAGGTGGGCGACCGCCTGATGGCGGCGCCGCTGTCGCGGGGCGCGGGCGTCATCATGTCCATGGTGCGGGCCGACGGCATCGCCCGCATCCCGCGCTTCTCCGAGGGGGTGCACGCCGGCGCCGACGTCGAGGTGGAGCTGCTGCGTCGCCCGGAGGAGGTGCGCCAGACGGTCGTCGCCATCGGCAGCCACGATCTCGCCCTCGACCTGCTGTCGAACGAGCTGGCCCGCCGCGCGCCTGGCGCCTCGCTGGCGTCGGCGAACATCGGCAGCCTGGGCGGGCTGATCGCGCTGTCGCGCGGCGAGGCGCACCTGGCCGGCAGCCACCTCCTGGACGAGGCGACCGGCGAGTACAACGTCGCCTACGTCCAGAAGTACCTGGGGGACCGACGCGTCGTCATCGTGACGCTGGCCGGTCGGGTGCAGGGCTTGATAGTGGCCGCCGGCAACCCGCGGCGCCTGGCGGCGCTGGCCGACCTGGCCCGACCTGACGTCCGCTTCGTCAACCGCCAGCGTGGCTCCGGGACCCGCGTCCTGCTGGACTACCGGCTGCGCCAGGAGGGCATCGCCCAGGCGGCGATCCCCGGCTACGAGCGCGAGGAGTACACGCACCTGGCGGTCGCGGCGGCGGTGGCCAGCGGCGTGGCCGACGTCGGCCTCGGCATCCTCGGGGCGGCGCGGGCGCTACATCTCGACTTCGTCCCGCTGTTCCAGGAGCGGTACGACCTGGTCATCCCGCGCGAGCACTACGAGTCGGCGCTGCTGGCGCCGCTCAAGGAGACCTTGCGCGGTCCGCGGTATCGCGGCCAGGTGGAGGCTCTCGGCGGGTACGATGTGTCGGAGATGGGCCGCGTGGTGTGGGAATCATAGCGATCAGCAGTCAGCCATCAGCAGCGAGCAAAGCTGATAGCTGCTGATAGCTGATAGCTGATAGCTGACAAGCTGAGGAACCAATGGCTGAGCAAGCACGGGACGGCGAGAGCTCTTTCGATCTCCTCATCGTGGGCGGCGGGCCCGGCGGCTACGTGGCCGCCATCCGCGCCGCCCAGCTGGGCGTCCGCACCGCCGTCGTCGAGAAGGAGCGCGCCGGCGGCGTGTGTCTGAACTGGGGGTGCATCCCGACCAAGGCCATGCTGCGCTCCGCCGAGGTGCTCGAGACCGTGCAGCGCAGCGCCGAGTTCGGCGTCCTGGCCGACAACGTGCGCCTCGACTACCCAGCGGTGCGCCGCCGCACGGACGGCATCGTCAAGGGCCTGACCGACGGCGTCAAGGGGCTGCTGAAGTCGAACGGCGTCACCCTGTTCGACGGCCATGCGCGCTTCACCGGGCCGAACAGCGTCGAGGTCGTTGGCGTGGGTGCGTCGCCGCTGGGCGCCGGCGGCCCGCTGTACAACGCGCCGGCCGCGCCCAACGGCAAGCCGCGGGCTCGTCTGACCGGCCGCGACGTCATCATTGCCACCGGGTCGGTCCCGGCCGTGCTGCCCATTCCCGGGCACGATCTGCCCGGCGTGGTGGACTCGGACGGCGCCTTCATGCTCCAGGAGCCCCCGAAGCACGTCGTGATCGTCGGCGGCGGGGCGGTGGGCACCGAGTGGGCCACCATGTTCCACGCCTTCGGTGCCGAGGTCACCCTGATCGAGCTCATGCCGAACCTGCTGCCGCTCGAGGACGAGGACATGGGCCGCACGCTGGCGCGCTCGTTCACCAAGCGTGGCATCAAAGTGCTGACCGGCTCCACGGTGACGAAGATCGAGCAGGCGGGCAAGGGCTCGGGCGGGCTGCGGGCGACCATCACCGACAAGGACGGCGGGAACGCCCAGACTGTCGACGCCGACAACGTGCTGATCGGCGTGTCGCGTCGGCCGAACACGGCGGGCCTCGACCTCGACAGGACCGGCGTGCGGCTGGACCAGCGCGGCTACATCCAGGTGGACGACCAGATGCGCACCGGGGTCGCGAACGTGTACGCCATCGGCGACGTCGTCGGCAAGCTGCTGCTAGCGCACGTGGCCAGCCACCAGGGCATCGTCGCCGCGAGCGTCATCGCCGGCCACAGCGACGAGCGGATGAACTACAAGGCGGTGCCGGCGGCCACCTTCACCCACCCGGAGGTCGGCAGCGTCGGCCTGTCGGAGAAGCGGGCGCGCGAGGCCGGCTACGACGTGGTCGTCGGCAAGTTCCCGTTCGCGGCGCTCGGCCGCGCCCAAACGTTCGGCAGCACCGAGGGGCTGGTCAAGGTGGTGGCCGACCGCAAGTACGGCGAAGTCGTCGGCGTGCACGTCATCGGTCCGAGCGCGAGCGACCTCATCCCGGAGGGCGTGCTGGCGCTCAACCTGGAGGCCACGCTGGAGGACATCGCCAACACGATCCACGCCCACCCAACGCTTGGGGAGGGGACGATGGAGTCGAGCATGGTCGCTCTCGGTCTGCCGGTCCACATCGCGCCCAGCCGGCGCGCCGCGGCCGCCGTCCCGGCTTAACGGTTCGCGCGACAGGCAACAAGCGGCGACCCCCGCTCGACGTGTCTCCGGTGGTCGCGGTTCGGTCTCGGCGGCTCGACGTTCGCGATCTTGGCCTGGTCGACTACGCTCGGGCCGAGCAGCTCCAGGAGGGGCTCGTGGCGGCACGGCTCGCCCTGGCAGCCCCCGATACGCTGCTGCTGCTGGAGCACCCGCCGACCATCACCCTGGGCCGGCGCGGCTCGCTGGCCGACGTTTTCGTCACGGAGGGGGAGCGGGTGCGGCGCGGTATCGCTCTACACCACACCTCGCGCGGTGGTCTGGTCACCTACCACGGCCCCGGCCAGCTGGTGGCATACCCCATCCTGCGGCCGCGCGACCTCGGCCGCACCATACCGCAGTACGTGCGTGGCCTGGAGCGCACAGTGGTGGCCGCGCTCGGCGCCGTCGGCGTGGCGGCGCACGTGGACGAGGCGCACGTCGGCGTGTGGACCAGCCGCGGGAAGATCGCCGCGATTGGCGTGGGCCAGACTCACGGCGTCACGCGCCACGGTTTTGCTGTCAACCTCCAGCCCGAGCTGAGAAACTTTGCCCTGATCAACCCGTGCGGCATTGGCGACCTGGGCGTGACCTCGGCGGCGACGCTGCTCGGCCACCCGGTCGACATGGCGCTGTTCAAGCGCCTGGTGGCGGACGCCTTTCAAGCCGAGTTCGGCTACGACGGGCGTGATCGCACGCTGATGTGATGGAGGGTGGCGCTAATCCAGCAGCGGCCGCGAGTGTTCAATATCTACACTGAAGGGGTGCCCACTCCCCGGTTCACGCTGGCGCCTCAGGTCGGCCGCGTCCCATCGATGCGCGTACCCCTGGATGAGGGACAAGAGCTGCGTTTCCAGAGGCTGATGGCCGATCTCGTGCTGATCGACGTCCATCAGCACCCCATGGTGCTGACCGCTGATCCCGCGGAGATGCCAGCCTATTTTCGCGGCAATGCCTACGCCTGGGGATTCGACGCGGTCAAAGCCGGCGGGTGGACGGCCGTCGCGACGGCCAATCTCCTATCGTGCCTGGGGAAGGAGCCCGACGCCTCGTTCAGTCGCTTTGGCGACCTCGTCGACGAGGTGGGCATGATGCTGGCAGACATCCACAAACGACCGGATCAGGTCCTCGAGGTGACCCGAGCCCAGGACATCCTGGATGCACGACAGAGCGGCAAAATCGGTTTCTTGCCAACGCTGGAACACCTGGCGATCGGCGACCAACTCCATCGGGTGGATGTGCTGTACGGCATCGGCGTGCGGCTCGCCGGGTTGACCTATATGCGCAGGAGCGCCATCGGCGACGGCCAGTACGAGCGAACCGACTGTGGCCTGAGTGACTTCGGGGTGGACGTCGTGCGGCGCATGAATGACGTCGGGATGGCTATCGACCTGTCGCACGCCGGCTCGCGTACGGCATTTGAAACCATCGAGCTCTCCCAGGTCCCCGTGGTGTTCAGCCACAACGCGGCAGCGACCATCCGCCAAACGCGCCGCTCACGCACCGACGAAGAGCTTCGCGCGTGCGCGGCCAAAGGCGGACTGCTGTGTGTTACGGCTGTTCCGAACGCGCTGAGTGACGACCCGCACCAGAACATCAATTGCGTGCTCGACCACTATGATTACTTCGTCAAGCTGGTGGGCATCGATCACGTCGGTATTGGGACCGACACGCAGGTGGGTGACCATGTGGGTTTCCATCGCGTGCTGTTGGGTCGTAATGCGCCAGACAGCTTGCCGGCGCCGTATCTGGACGGGCTGGAATCACCTGCCGACGGCTCCAACATCGTTCGTGGGCTCATCGCGCGCGGGTACGACGACGACGCCATCCGCAAGATCGCGGGGCTGAACGCCCTTGACTTCTTGCGACGGACGGCTGGGTAAGTACGCCCTGCCATTGGAAGGCTGAACTGTGTGGTACACCATTCTGGGAGCGGGCGCGATCGGCGGCACCCTGGGCGCGTCCATGGCACGGAGCGGCGAGTCCGTCCTGTTCGTGGACCGGGACGCCGAACACGTCCGTGCGATGCAGGAACGCGGGCTCACGATTCGTAGCTTTGCCGAAACGTTTACTGTCTCAGTCGAGGCGGTTACCCCCAACAACCTCCCCGATCGCGTAGAAACCGTCTTGCTGGCCTGCAAGGCTCCCGCAACAGAGGAAGCCGTCCGCTCCTTCGCCGAACGACTATCCTCCGATGGCTGCGTCGTTTCACTCCAGAACGGGCTCAACGAGCTGACTATTGCGCGGATCGTGGGGCAACACAGAACGATCGGGGCGTTCGTCAACTTCTCGGCCGACTATCTGGAGCCAGGGCTGATCCACTTTGCCGGGTCGGGAGCCTTTTACATCGGCGAGCTGGATGGGCAGATCACACCACGCCTGCTACAGCTTCAACAAGCGCTGAGCCATTGGGGCAACGTCCAGGTGACGGACAACATCTGGGGGTTCCTGTGGGGCAAACAGGCGTACGGAGCCGTGCTCTTCGCCACAGCGCTGACCAACGCGTCCATGGCCGAGGCCATCGATCAGCACCGCGATGCGACCGTCGAGCTGGCCCAGGAGGTACTGAGCGTCGCGACGGTGGCCGGCGTTCGACCACTGGGATTCGACGGCTTCGAGCCGGACCTGATCCGATCGCCGGATCGTACGATTGTCGATGCCTCACTGGACAAGCTGATTGCCGTCCGGCGAGGCGACCAGAAGACGCACAGCGGGGTCTGGCGGGACATGGCTGTCCGCCACCGGCGCACCGAAGTAGATGCTCACTTCGGCCCGATCGTCGAAGGCGCGCGACGCCATGGACTCGAGGTGCCCCTGCTGGAACGGCTCATTGAGATGATCCACGAGGTCGAGGAAGGCCGCCGCCCTTTTAGCGGCGCCAACCTCGACGAATTGGCCGCGGCTAGAACTCGGCTAAAATAGGCGGCGCATGCCGAACGCGATCGGACCCATTCCGCTGCCGGACAAGGGCAGCAAGAGCAGCGGCTACTTCACCTTCGACGATTCCCAGCTCGCAAAATACCAGTGGCCGTATTTTGCCGTTGTGGGTGCGCATGATGGACCGGCGTTTTTACTGACGGCTGGCATCCATGCCGCCGAATACACGGGCATCCTGGCGGCCATCCGCCTGGGCCGAGATCTGGAGCCCTCGGCGGTCCGCGGGACGATCGTTGTCATTCCACTGCTGAACCGGCCCGGCTTCTTCGAGCGGTCCGTGTACGTGAATCCTGAAGACGGGGAGAACCTGAACCGCGTTTTTCCCGGCCGTGCAGACGGGACGTGGAGCGATCGTTTCGCTCACCACCTGCTCAACGACGTCGTCGTTCGTTTCGATTACGCCATGGATTTACATGCTGGCGACATGATCGAAGACCTGGAGCCGTTCGTCATCTTCAGTCAGACGGGGAACACTGAAGTCGACGCCAGCGCACGGCGCATGATCGACAGCTACGGGGTGCGCTGGGCGACATGTTCGGTACCCACGGGCGAGCGTCCAGGCATGCTGTACGCCGCGGCAGCCCAGCGCGGCGTGCCCGCCATCATTGCCGAGTCTGGCCGCTGCGGACTGGTGGAAGAAGACGCCATCGACCGACACGTCCGGGGCGTTCGGAACATCTGGCGGACTCTGGGGCTGCTCGCCGACGCGCCGGCGCGGAACCTGGAGCCACCACGCGTGCTGAACCGCTTCGAGTGGCTGCGGTCTGAGCACGAGGGCATTTTCGCGTGCGACGTGCGGGTCAGTGACCCCGTACACGCCGGCCAGTCGCTCGGGCAGATGATCGATTTGCTCGGCAACGAGCTGGCCGAGGTGCGCTCGCCGGCCGACGGCATCGTGCTCTTTACGGTCACCAGCCCCGCTGTCAAGCAGGGTGGGCTGCTGCTCGGTGTCGGTGTGCCGTAGGGGAGTGACCGAAGATTGCCAGATCCGCTCGTCCTGAGCCTGTCGAAGGATGAGCATGGTTCGACAGGCTCACCATGAGCGGCCTTAAGCGGCCAAAGTCCGGTGACTCCCGTGCCGTAGCGCTTGAATGACGAGCGCCGGCGTCGCTACTATTCTGGGCTGACTACATCCTTTTTATCCTCTTTTGTGGGAGTCGAGATGCTGAGTGCGCCACTGAGCCGCCGACGCTTCCTGGCGATGGCAGGCCTTGCGGCCGGCATGGGTCTGTTGGCTGCCTGCCAGCCGGCCGCTCCCGCTGCTGCGCCGACCGCCGCGCCAAACCCGACAACTGCCCCGGCGGCGCCAGCCACGGCCGCGCCTGCGGCGGCGCAGACGGCGCCCACCGCTGCCGCCGCCAAGACCCCGGTCGTGTTGAAGATGGCCCGCAACGCCGAGCCCGGTATCTTCGTTCCCTGGCTCATCGACGACAACACGGCGCTGTTCACGCTGGGCAACGTCTACGACGGCTTGCTCCGCGTGACCAAGGACGGCGCCAGCGTCGAGCCGGCGCTGGCTACCAAGTGGGACACGTCCGCAGACGGGCTGACCTGGACATTTACCCTGCGTCCCGGCGTCAAGTTCTCCGACGGCACGCCGCTGACGTCCAACGACGTCAAAGTTTCGCTCGATCTCGCCCGCGGCGGCCAGAGAACCGTCTGGAAAGACAACTACAAGGCCATCAAGGAGATCCAGACGCCCGACCCTATGACCGTCAAAGTCATCCTGAACCAACCACACGCGCCGCTGCTCTCCGAGCTGGCGATGTTTCCCGCGTGGGTCATGCAGGCGGGCATGGCGACGGCCACCGACGTCACTGGCTACGACGACACGAAGAACTGGGCGTCCAAGGGCACAGGCGCGTACTACACCGAGAGCTGGAAGAAGGGCGACCCGGTCATCCTCAAGCGCAACCCTTACTACTGGAAGAACACGCCAGCGGTGGATGAAGTTCACATCGAGTTCATCCCCGACGACAACACCCGCGTCCTGAAGCTGCAGGGCGGCGAGGACGACATCGTGGATTTCGTGCCGTTCAGCCAGCTTGCCCAGCTCAGCGCACAGCCCGGCATCAAGGCGCAGAACTTCCTCATCCAGCAGACGACGATGGTTATCCTGAACGTCACGAAGCCGCCGCTGGACGACGTCAAGGTGCGCCAGGCGCTGAACTACGCGACGGACAAGGATGCGATCATCAAGACGGTGTTCTTCGGCCAGGGCCAGGTCATGAAGGCGCCGATCCCGCTGGGCACGTACGTTGACAAGGAGTCACCCGGCTACCCCTACGACCTCGCCAGGGCCAAGGAGCTGATGGCCGCCTCGTCCGTCCCAAACGGGTTCGCGCTACCAATGATCGTGGCCAACAACAATCAGGACAGGATCAATACGGCCATCATCCTGAAGGACGAGTGGGCGAAGATCGGCGTGGCGGTGGACGTCCAACAACTGGACGTCGCCGCGTGGCGTGCGGCGTATCACGGCGAGGGCAACTTCATGTCGACCCCGTCTGCCTGGACGAACGACATGAACGACCCGACGGAGATCGTCAACTACGAGATGCGTGGCGGCGAGGGCTCCGGCTCGTTTGCGTACTGGACCCGCTACAACAACCCCGATCTAAACGCCAAGATCACGGCGGCTGACCTCGAGCAGGACCCGGCCAAGCGGGAGGCCGCGTACGTAGCTATCCAGAGGACCTTTCTGAACGATGCGCCGCTCGTCTTCATCGCCAATCTCGGGGCGACGGCCGCCTGGCGCAGTAACGTGAACGGTTTCGTCATCGACGGGCTGTCGTACTACCGATTTGAGGACGTAACGCTCACCGCGTAGTACTGCCTAGGGTGCGCGCCTCGTAGGGCAGGGCAGGGTGCCAACCTACCCGCGGGTCACTTTGCGAATGTACCAATCTGCGCCACGGGCGAATAGGATTAGGTTATGAGCCGGGCAACGTATATTCGCAACCGCCTCATCCTGATGGTCTTCGTGCTCTTCGGCGTGACAGTTGTCATCTTCGGCATGGTGCACTTTCTGCCGGGCGATCCGGCCGCCATGCTGCTGGGAGACCGGGCGACCGTGCAGAATGTCGCCGAGCTGCACGAGCAGCTCGGCCTGAACCGCCCCCTGCTGGAACAGTACTGGCTGTTCGTCTCCGGGTTGATGCGGGGCCAGATGGGTACATCGTTGATGTTCCAGCAACCGGTCAACGACATGGTCTTGAGTCGGGTGCCGATATCCATTGGGTTGGCGGTGTATGCGATGGCTCTCGCCGCGGTCATCTCGCTCACATTCGGTCTTCTGGCCGCGGTCAATAAAGGTGGCTGGCTCGACCAGGTGATCCGGGTGGTGTTCCTGTTCGTTCTGACCACGCCCAGTTTCTGGTTCGGCATCTTGCTCATTCTGGTGCTCTCGCTCGCGCTCAAGTGGTTTCCCGTGGCTGGGTTCGGCGTGACACTGCAGGATCACATCTGGTACCTGTTTCTGCCGGCTCTGACGCTGGCGCTACAGCTTTCGGCGGTGCTGATCCGCAACCTGCGCAGCCAGGTTATTCTCACCATGCGGTCGGACTTCGTGCGCACCGCACGGGCCAAAGGAGTGCCCGAGCGATTGGTGCTCGTGCAGCATGTGCTGCGCAACGCGCTGCTCTCTACGGTCACGATTTTTGGCTTGCAGTCCGGCTTTCTGGTGGGCGGCACACTGGTGATCGAAACTGTCTTCGCGGTGCCGGGAATGGGCCAACTGCTGTTCACCTCTATTACAAGCCGCGATTACCCCGTCGTGCAGGCGATCACGGTCGTCAGTGCCATCCTGGTGATCATCGTCAATCTGCTGGTGGACCTGTCGTACTCGTTTCTCGATCCCAGGGTGACGTATGAGTGAAAACGTACTCAATCGCGGGCTGTTGCCAAACGTGGCTCCCGTGCCGCGGCTTGGCGTCACCATGCGACTGCAGAAGGTCGGCCTCAACCCGACCCTGCTGGCCGGCCTGGTGCTGCTTGCGCTCGTCGTCCTCGTGGCCATCGGTGCGCCGCTGCTTACACCATACGATCCGATCGTGCAGAGCCTGGACGAGGCGTTCCAGCCGCCGTTGAGCCTCAATCACGTTCTCGGCACAGACAATTTCGGCCGTGATGTGTGGAGCCGTATCGTGTACAGCACGCGTCTCGACCTCCAGATTGGTTTTGTTTCGGTCCTGTTTCCATTCGTGTTCGGCAGCCTGATAGGCATCGCCGCTGGTTACCTGGGTGGCTGGCTCGACACAGTGTTTATGCGTGTCGTGGACGTCCTGATGGCGTTCCCGTTCCTGATCCTGGTGGTCGCGATCATGAGCATCCTGGGTCCGGGCCTGAGCAACCTGTATATTGCCGTGGCGCTGGTGGGTTGGATTCCCTACGCGCGCATCACGCGCGGCGAAACGCTCACCACTCGCAGCCTTGAATACGTGCATGCGGCGCGGACGATCGGGTGCACGGCGCCGCGTGTCATGGTGCGGCATGTTTTGCCAAACGTGATCGCGCCTGGTCTGGTCTATGTGTTCACCGGGATGGTGCTGGCGATTTTGACGGGCGCCACCCTGAGTTTTCTCGGCCTGGGACCGCCGCCTCCTACGCCTGAGTGGGGTGCCATGATCGCCAGCGGGCGCCAGTTCCTGCTGATCGCCTGGTGGATGACGGCGCTGCCCGGTTTCGCGCTCCTGGTTGTCGGCGTCGCGCTCAGCCTTATTGGTGACGGGCTGGCTGACAAACGCTAGCCCACTACCGGTACCGGTAAACGTGGGCGCAGCCGCGGCTACGTATCTCCTGACAGGAGAGTCTTTGGCGGGCTAGACTGGCGGCATCGCGTCATGGGTGTGCTCGACCGGTTTCGACTTGATGGCAAGGTGGCTCTGGTCAGTGGCGGCAGCCGCGGCCTCGGCTTGCAGATCGCCCGGGGCCTGGGTGAGGCGGGCGCGGCGCTGGCCATCACGGCCCGTAAGGAGGCTGGACTGGCGGGGGCTGTCGAGGAGCTGGCCGCGGCCGGGATGCCGGCGCTCCCGGTACGCTGCGACATCGCGGTGCCGGACGAGGTGCAGGTGGCCGTGGACCGGGTGGTGGCCGAGCTCGGCGGCGTCGATATCCTGGTGAACAACGCCGGGGCGACCTGGGGCGCCCGGTTCGACGAGATCCCGCTGGAGGCCTGGGACAAGGTCGTCCATACCAACGTGGACGGCACGTTCTACGTCAGTCGGGCCGTGGGACTGGCCATGATCCGCCAGGGGCGGGGCGGCCGGATCGTGAACGTGGCGTCGGTGGCCGGGCTGCGGGGTTCTGACCCGCGCATCATGCAGACGTTGCCGTACAACACCAGCAAGGGGGCGGTGGTGAACTTCACCCGGGACCTGGCCGTCAAGCTAGCCGAGCACGGCATCACTGTGAACTGCATCTGCCCGGGGTTTTTCCCGACCCGGATGACCGCCCACACGCTGGGTCGGGTTGGCGACCTGATCAAGCAGGCGACGCCGCTGGGTCGGTTCGGATCCGACGAAGATCTCCAGGGGTTGGCCGTGTTCCTGGCGTCGCCAGCCTCTTCCTACGTGACCGGCCAGGTGATAGCGGTAGATGGAGGCATGACAGCCCAATGATCGGCTTCGACCTGACGCAGGAGCAGAAGGACCTGCGCGCAGCCGCCCACGAGTTCGCCGCAGAGGTGATGCGCCCGGCGGCGCCGGAGTTCGACGACAAGGAGGAGACGCCCTGGGACATCATCCGCCAGGCCCACGAGCTTGGCCTGGACACCTACGCCTACGCCGAGGAGTACGGCGGCGGCGGCGTGACCGACATGGTGACCCAGATGATCGTCACCGAGGAGATGGCCTGGGGGTGCGCGGGCATCAGTACGGCCATTGGGGCGACGGGGCTGTGTGTGACGGCGCTCCAGAAGTGCGGGACGCCCGACCAGCGGGCCACCTACCTACCGCGCTTCTGTGACCCGAAGCCGGTCGTCCTGGGCGCCATGGCGCTGACCGAGGCCGAGGCCGGCTCGGACGTCTCGGCGTTGCGGACGACGGCCAAGCGCGTCGAGGGCGGGTGGCTGCTCAACGGCGCCAAGCGGTTCATCTCGAACGGTGGCATCGCGGACATCACGGTGGTCTTCGCGACGGTCGACCCCGCGCTCGGCTGGAAGGGGATCCAGGCGTTCCTGGTGGAGAAAGGCACGCCGGGCCTGAGTCAGGGGCGCAAGGAGAAGAAGATGGGGGTGCGTGCCTCCCACACCGGCGAGGTGATCCTCGAGAACTGCTTCGTCCCGGCCGGGAACCTGTTGGGCGGGGAAGGCGGCATAGGCGGCATTGGGGTGCTGCAAACCCTGGAGACGACGCGGCCGGGGGTGGGCGCGGCGGCGGTCGGCATCGCGCGGGCGGCGTACGAGTACGCCGTCGACTACGCGGGGACGCGCAAGACGTTCGGCAAGCCGATCGGCGGCCACCAGGCGATTGCTTTCAAGCTCGCCGACATGGCCACGGAGATCGAGGCGGCGCGGCTGCTGGTGTGGCAAGCGGCCTGGCGCGCGGGCGAGGGGATGCCGTTCGCGCGGCACGCCAGCATGGCGAAGCTGAAGGCGGGCGACGTGGCCATGCACGTGACCGCCGAGGCGATGCAGGTGCTCGGCGGCTACGGCTACATCCGGGAGTTCCCGGTGGAGAAGTGGCACCGCGACGCGAAGATCTACCAGATCTGGGAGGGCACCGCCGAGATCCAGCGCCTGGTGATCGCCCGCGACATCCTCGGCCGGGTCCTCTAGCGCCAAACGAACGTGATTACATTGTATCCTCGCTAGCGGCGGCCGACGCCGCGAGCAAGGAGCTGTTTTTATGCGGGCGCGCATCGTTCGGGTCGGCAACTCGCGCGGGTTGCGCATCCCCAAGGTTCTCCTCGAACAGGCAGGCATCGGAGAAGCCGTGGACCTGTCGGTGGAAAACGGGAGCCTGGTCGTCCGACCAGCTCGTCGGCCCAGAGACGGCTGGGAGACGAAATTTCAGGCGATGGCCGAGCGTGGCGACGATGCGGTGCTCGACGACGACGTGCCGACTGCGTTCGATCAGACCGAGTGGGAATGGCCCGAGCAGACGCAGGCGAGCGACTGAGGCGCTCGGCTCCCAGCCGGTTCGACGTGCACCTGGTGCGGCTGGATCCCACGCTCGGGAGTGAGCTTCGCAAGACCCGGCCGTGCGTGGTGATCTCTCCCGATGAGATGAACCACGCGCTCCGAACAGTCATCGTGGCGCCGCTGACGACTGGTGGGCGCCCCTACCCGTCGCGGGTGGCGACGCCGTTCCAGGACATAGAGGGCTACGTAGTGCTTGACCAGATCCGCACTGTGGATCGCGGACGCCTGGTGGGCCGCCTCGGCGTTCTCGGCGGCGACGCTGCTCAGCGCGTGCTCGATGTCCTCACCGAAATGTTCGCGGCCTGAACACCCTGACCTCAGGCGCGCCGCGTGGTGTTACGCCGACCGAGTCCCAAAGCATGAGACAATCTCTCAGATGCTGGTCCCCGGCCCATCACCCGGCATGCCCGGGAGGATGCCGACGATCTGGAGCCACGCCGGGTCTCGGGACGGGTTGCGCCCGAGCCGCATGCCCAGCTTCCGCATCACAGCGATCGACGCCAGGTTGTCATAGGTCGTGGTCGCCACGATCCGCTGGAGCTTCAGGACGGTGAAGGCGTACTGCACCAGAGCCTGGGCGGCCTCGGTGGCGTAGCCGCGCCGCTGTTGCTCCGGCAACACCGCCCAGTAAAGCCCCACCTCGGGCGAGTTGGGGGCGAACGCGGTGCTGCCGTCGCCGGCGCTGACGCCCGGGATCTGGGCGAAGGGAGCGAGGAGCGGCACGTAGCCGCAGGCGCCGATGAGGTCCCTGTCTCTTTGGCCACGATGGCGCGGTCGCCGTAGGGAGGCTGGTGGAGTCGTGCCAGCTCCTGGTAGCCCAGCACCGTCCAGTGCAGCCACCGCGCTCGCTCCTCTGCTACCGCGCCCGCGCCGTCGCCACTACCGTCGAGCAGACGGCGCACCGCCTCCGGATCCTCTAGCACGAATTCCCGGATCAACAGCCGATCCGTTTGAAGGGTGGGAACACGCATCGTGCTCGCTGCTCCCGAGATGGCGGGCAGCCCAGCGCGCTGTTAGGCGCTCAGGATGTCCCTGAAGGCCTCGTCGGCGGTTAGGCTGATGCCGAGCGCTGACAGAGCCTGGGCGCCGCGCACCGTGGACTCGCCGTCCTTGGTAAAGGCGGTCAGCGTGCGCTCCGCGGGATCGGCCAGCAGCGCCACCGCGACGCTCTGCTCCACGTACCAGCGGCACTTCATGGCCAGATCGCCCGCCTGCTGGTCGGGCGAGAGCACCTCGACGGCGACGTCTGGCGGGGTGGTCGGTACCTGCTCGCGCGGCAGACGGTCTGTCACATAGAAGGCTACGTCGGGCACAGGGGCGAGGCCGCCGAGCACGATGCGCAGCTCGGGGTAGGCGCTGCTGACGCCGGCATCGTCCAGAAGGTGGATGATGTTGCCCTGGACGATGCTGTGGTCGGTGGTGCCCATCGGCTTCTGGGTGATTTCCCCGCCCCACCCGTACTCCAGGGCTGGCTTCTGCTCCGGCAACGCCAGGAACTCGTCAAGACTGAGGGCATGGGCCGTCGTCGCCATGGCCGAGTATCCCATTTATCCATGGCGGGCGTGGGCCGCACCGGCGCGGCTGCTATCCTCGCCGACAGCAGAGATCTTTCCGTCGTGCGCTCGGGTTTCATCGCGCTCCTGTTCGGCCTTCTCGGCTCCCGTCTGGCGCTGGCGCCGGGCGGTGCCGCGGCCCAGGCGTCGCCGCCGTACGTGCTGCGCGCCAACTGGTTCGTTCCCGATGTTGCCACGGTGCTCGCTCGCGACAATGGCTCGCTGGCGCGGGTCGGGCTGGATGCCACCTACACCGTCACCACCGGCTCGGTGCCGCAGATGCGCGGGTTGAGCGACGGCAGCTACGACCTGGCTTACACCTCCTTCGACAATGTGCTCGCCTGGTCTGGTCGCGAGGGCGCGGAGATCGTGGCCGTGGCTCAGACCGACGGCGGGGTCGTGCTGCCGCTGTACGTCCGACCGGAGGTCGCGAGCTGGGACGATCTGCGGGGCAAGAAGCTCGCGGTCGACGCGGTGGATACGGCCTACGCGCTCGTGCTGCGACGCCTTCTGCTGGCGCACGATCTCGACCTGGATCGTGGCGATTACGAGATGGTCGCGGTTGGCGGGGGCCAGCAGCGGCTCGACTCGATGGTGCGCGGCGAGACCTCCGCCGCCATCATGAACGCTCCGGCCAACATCGCGGCCGCCGCGGCCGGCATGGTGTTGTTCGCCGATCACCGCGAGGTGGTCCCTGACTATCCGGGCACGGTGATC